>Ga0153915_10001713_pt1 | contig 20180 bp, 20 predicted proteins | sample Opewatmetagenome_2_FD_107003 | JGI IMG/M metagenome (GOLD analysis project Ga0153915, IMG submission 107003) | Freshwater wetland microbial communities from Ohio, USA - Open water 3 Core 3 Depth 3 metaG | ecosystem: Environmental > Aquatic > Freshwater > Wetlands | place: USA: Ohio, Lake Erie...
ACGTCCATAGATCACCTCGTTCTCTCCTATAACCAATTTTCTTTTTTGTACCATTCGAATGTTAATTTCGCTCCTTGCGCCAGCGGGATGCGAGGTTCAAAACCCAAGGCTGTTCTGGCTTTTTTGATATCGCATGTCCAATCTTCCTGGATGATTTCCATCGCTTTGCTTTTATTGATTAAGGAGGGTTTCCTGGAGATTTTGGAAAAATATTCTGAAAAAAAGGCGATCCCGAGTATCATCTGTTTGGGTACACGAATTCGTAATGCATTGATTCCCATGGTTTGGGCAAAAATATCTAAGATTTCTTTCATGCGATGGTCATAGCCATCTGAAAGAAAGAATATCTCGCCGCTCTTGATTTGGGACTCTGCAGCCAATAGGATTGCTTGGACGACATCCTGGACATAACATAGGCTAATCCTTTGATCCTGACCCGTTAGATAGGGCTTGATCCTTTTAGAGAGGAGCTTGAAGAAGGTGTAGATATCACTTTCCCTTGGCCCATAAACAGCACAAGGCCTTAAAATGAGGAGAGGGATTTCATGAGCATGCACAAGGGCTAACTCTTCTCCCATTCGTTTACTCTGACCATAGGCGGAGACGGGTTCACATGGGTCGGATTCTTTTTTTATATTTCCATTCCGGCACGGACCTGCAGCGGCTTGGCTTGAGAGATAGAGGAATTTTTTGATATGAGGGTTATTTTCGAGGCAGGCACGGATCAAATTCTCTGTTCCGAAGGCATTTATTTCAAAATAAGTTTTCTCCTTTACCGCCTTGGTGATGCCTGCAAGATGAAATACCTGATCGACTCCTTTTACGGCTTTTCTCAAAGAGGTCTTATCACAACAATCTCCTAAAGTCGTTTCGAAAGAAAGGCCTTTGATCCACTTCAAATCGCCTGTTTTTCGCAAGAGGCATCGGACTTCCACCCCTCGCTGAAGAAGGGCTTCGACGAGATGGCTTCCGATAAATCCTGTGGCCCCTGTCACTAAAGCTTTCAAATCAATTTTCCCTGTTTAAATCTTAAAAATTCTATATATTTTCAGACAATTGTCAAGGAGAATCATGATAGTATTTCATCAGATGGAGAGGTTATTCCTAAAGGATGACCCCTCTATTTCATTGTTGGCTTTATGAGAAGGTTAACTAATGATGGAACTTTTTTCAACTTAAAATATTTGCTTTCATATGAAGATGAGACTCAAAAGGACAGCCAGGCCAAATCCTATGATGAGGATTCCTGAAATTCTGTTGATCCATTGCAAACCTTGAGCTCTAAACTTGTTGCGTAATAAACCCATGGTACTGCTCAGGATAGCCCACCACAGGAAGGAACCTGTAAACACTCCCAGTACCAATGCTGCGATCGAAACATAATTGTCTTTTGTGTTTCCCGCTCCCAGCCCGGCAAAGATCCCCAAAAAGATGAGGATGGTCATTGGATAAGTCAAGGTGAGGAAGAACATGGAGGTATAGGCCCCTAATAGACCTTTTCCCCCAGAAGGCAATTCTCCCTCCGCGAGTTTAGCCAATGAGATTTTGAGGCCAAGGCTGCAGAGAAATAAACCGCCGATAAGGCGAAGCCATACCTGTTGACTGACTAAAAAGTCTGAAATAAAGGTGACCCCAAACCCAGCGATGCAGCCGTAAAAGGCATCCGCCGTGGCCACTCCTAGACCAGAAACGAGGCCTGAGATACGGCCTTCCGTCAATATTCGGCGTATGCAAAGAATGCCGATTGGACCGACTGGAACTGCCATGGAGAAACCAATGACAACTCCTTTTAGGAAGAAAATGATGTCCATCGATGGAGGCTCCTAAGAAGGGTACTCTGATAGAATGATGGTCAATCGCTTATCCGATGGCCTTTCCTTAGACATAAGATATAAAGAAATCAAGAGAAACACCCAAAAGCCAATGGAGCAAAATAATAAAGAGAAGGGAATGGCCACGCCAGGCCATCATGCCCCAGACGACCCCCCCAAGGATGGAACTGTATATCTCGGCAGGAGGTTTTCCGATATGTAAAAGACAAGAGGCAAGAGTTTGGACGAGAATGGCATTCCAGCCTCCAAACACTCCCTCCAATCCGAACTGCATATAACCGCGGAAGAAAAATTCCCAACCCAGATAGAATATCAGGTAAGAAAGAGAATAGGCTACGAACATCCATAGAGAGCTGCTTGCGCCTTTGCAGAGAGGGTATTCCAGCAGAAAAGGCTCTGTTCGCGAAGACAGATAGGCGAGGGCAATCGTCACCGGAGCGAGAAGAAGAAAAGACTTCATTCCAAATCGGATATCCCCGAGTTGTACGCCGTAGACGGACAGGGGTTCACGGAAAACGAATTTTATAATCAGTGCAGGAACCCATCCCAGCAGGATGAAAGAGGTGAAAAATGTATAGAGGGCTGAGGTAAGTTCGATATCTTTAGAGATAACAAATATCTGGGCAAGATGATTCAGATAAAAATTTTTCATTCCAAAATACTTGAAGGTGGTCAAGATGACAGGAGTGCCCAGTAAGATGATGGTCGATTTCTTATTTTCCCTGCTGAAGAACCCGTTGGGGAAGAGGGGAGATTTAAATCGATTCATGTGGTTTTCTTTCTGAGTTGACGAAGCCACGTTAAGGTGACTCCTATCCCCTCTTTGAGGGGGGTCTTCCTATAACCCAATTGTTTCTCAGCTTTTGCACTGGAATAGGCCCAGTCGTGGAGAAAAGTCTCCACCCAGCCAGGGGTAATGAGCGGATAGAGACCAAACCACTCGGCTTTTTTCTGTTCAAGTTTGGAATAAAACAAAGCGAACCAGGATGGCACATTGATCTGGAAATGTTTTTTCACACTCAATTCATCAATCTGTTCAAACAATTGTTTGAGTGAAACATTTTCTCCCCCGAGAATATAACGTTCCCCGATTTGACCCTTCTCCATTGCCAGGACGAGTCCCTGGACGACATCGTCCACAAAGACGTAGTTGCCAACATTGATCCCATAATTGAGGAGAAAAGGGAATTTCCCGCGGTCGTAGAGATCGATCATCCTGGTGACAGAGTTTCCCTCATTCAGTTTTCCAGGGCCATAGATGCGTGTTGGGTTCACGGTAACCAAAGAGAGCCCCTGATCTACATATTTGCAAGCCTGTTTTTCGCCAATGATCTTGCTTGCCTGGTAGTCCGTCAAGCAGTTCGGTATGGGACATTGTTTTCTTTCATCTCCTACCACGCCAGACTCCGTAGGCCCACAGGCCATAATGGAGGAAGTAAAGACTATGCGCTCCACAGCTAACACCTTTGCCATTTCCCATACATTGCATAGTCCTTCCACGTTATTCTTGTAGAAAGTTTTGGAATCTTTTGCCCAGTTTTTAGCATAGGCAGCGAGATGATAAACCTGAGTGCAGCCTTCCATTGCTCTTCTGATAGATTCACAATCCATCAGGTCACCTGTAAAAAGGTGAATCCGTTCATGCTCCAGTCCATCCGTATTACTGGTAGGTCGCCTCAAGACATGAACGAATTGCCCTTTCCGCACCAGTTCGACCACCAGTCTCGTTCCAACAAAGCCAGTCCCTCCTGTCACCAATACCTTTTTCAGTTTTTCCAACATTCAAACCTCAATGGGAGGACGATTCCAGACCGCCATAAGTAAAAAGGATGGGAGCGATCTTCCATATGGCCCAACTCCTTTTTTATGGTAAATGGATCGTTCTGCCAATTCAATCATCTATCTTCGGATGTCTTGTAAGTTCGCTTTCTTGAATTTCGGAACTTGACCCAATGATTCGGATATCGGTAATACGATCCAATAGCGATCCATGGGGTCCTGATTTTCCTAAACTCAAATCGGAGACTACAACCTTATTGATCTTTTCCGAAACGAGTCCAGACTTCCCGCGATCTTGAATCCCCCAAATGCTATGGATAATATGGTGTTTCCCTTTATCTTTACCCAGATAGAGCATGATGTGACCTGGACATCGGAGAGTCGTCGCCAAGGGAATGGCTTGATCTAAAATCTTCTGTTTTTCTTTGAAGGTCTTTCCCTTTACCAGACCGAGATCTATTCCAAGCATTGCTTGTTCTTTTGAATTTCGAGGCATCAGAATACCAAAGGTTCTGAAGAGGTCCATGATGAACCGAGAACAGTCCCTGCCGCCGAGCCTATCTCCCCAACCATAGGGGTGGTTCAGCATTTTAAAGGCTTGCCGTGCGACATTTTCTTGAGTATAAGGGGAAATACCTCGATGGACATCCTCGTCCGTGTGGATGTATCCCTTCCGAAGAGTCAAATACCCGTTGTCTTCTCTGTAAGGAATTTGGATGACGTAATATGCGTTGGTCATTTTAGTGTCGCCAGGGATACTGAGGAGAGGGAAGGAATCCCCCATCTGGGCAAGAAAGACTAGTTGTCGAAGAGAGGGATCACCGAAGACATTAATAAAATTTCCTGTGACCCACAATCGGTCTTTCGACTTTTCATAGTCCACCACCTCACCTTTCTCTTGGGCGATAGCCAGATCATGCGTGTGTATCCATCCGCGGATAAATTGGGTTTGGACATAGGCCCACTCTTGATCTTTGCTAAAGTGGTAGATTCCAACCGGAGATCCTGGAGAGATAGAAGAATGTTGAAAACGATCGAACTCATAATTATTAGGGGTACTCATAGAGAGTTCGTCTGTGGGAAAGACGCGGATATCTGTCCTTTTGGCGATGAGCCCATAAAGCATTCGGTTCTTTTCTTTTAAGGACTCTTGGTTTAGATTGTTCTTTAATTCATTCCAAAAAGATTCCCTAAGAGGGATTTTACTTTTGCCATAGCGAACCTCTCCGGTTCTTCCAAAATTTCCCCAATCTTCTTTTATAAGAGAGAGAACCTCCTCCCTTGACCGATCTTCCTTTAGGTCGCTTACCCGGCAGAGGTGAAGATCCGGTCTCTTTAAATTATCTTCATTCATCTGATGAATTTTCTCAGGGGTTAATAATAGATGTGTTGGATTTTTAATCTTTTTAATCCAAAATCCAGCCCTCTCCATCTCCGGAGTGACGTTTGGAAGTCGGGGGGTAGCGTTGGGACCCAGAAGGGCGTGTCCTAGGATCAGGAGGGGGAGAAATACAATGATTACGATTCGTTTAATGGAAATGGATAGCATTTGAAGACGGTGCATACCCATTAGAGATTTCATTAAAATAAGCCCTCCAATCGATTGCCAATTGACGAATAACCAAGTTTACAAAACCTGTCAAGATTTTTTCTTGACAAAATAGGGAAAGTATATTATATTAAATCTGTTTTGTTTGGCTGGAGACCAATCGGGGTTACCGAAATTTGGTAGCTCTTTTTTTTGTGTTTAATTTGTAAAATAGTAAACCTTAATTATTTCAGTTAGTTTGAAAAATATAAATTCAATATGAAGGGAGGTAGATCACCATGGTTTGTCAAACCGTTAAAGTGGGAACAGAGTGTATCTTCATGAAGAAAAACGGCTGTTCCTATAACGGTGGGAGATGTTATCCCATCGTTGAGTCTTGCAAAGGGTGTGACCGGGTGGTAACTTATGAAGTAGGTTCCTACTGCAAGACCTATTGTGAGCCTTCTATCAAATGGGCAAAAGGACCTTGCAATTTCGCCACTCACGTCAAAAAGGAAATTAAAGAAGATAACTTCAAATTAAACCCTTTGAAGGCCTCAAAACGAAATGTAGCCCAAAAGGTTTAATGAGAATCCTTAACCTTTGTGGTGTTCGTTTGAATGAAAGCCCTTCTCCACCTTATCTTCTATGGAGCAGTTGGAGAAGGGTTTTTTTGTTTTATAAAAGTTACCCAGCAGAAAAAGCTGATCATCGCGCAGACGATAAAGATGATGATATGAACTCCAAACCCTGTGGCAATTGCTTTCTCTTTGGAAAGCCCAACCATTAGAAATCCAGCTGCCCATCCTGCCTCCAATGTCCCCCAATTTCCAATTGCGCTGATGGGTAAGGCATTAGCGATGACGCCGACGGTAGAACCCAAAATCATTTTTGTGAAAGAGATTTCGATCCCGAATCCTTTCATATACGCATAGAAGGTCAAGAAGATCATGATCCACGAAGCCAGGCTTGTTAAACTGACAAGGAAATAAGTTTTGCGGGCCTTGATGGCGTAAAAATCTTCTGCCATCTCACTCATTTTCCGTTGAATCCATAGAACGAATCTAGCATTTCTTGACCCGGTCCAAGTGGATATTTTCCCCAAGATATTCGAAAACCAACTTAAAAAGCTACTCATGTAGAAAAAAGCAAAAATAATAAAACCGATCAGGAAAGTAATGAGGAGGATGAGAAGATATGGGTTCACTTTAAAAAGGCCTTGGAACCCAATGGTCACAAATAAAAGGATCATCATAATGATGAAAAAATCATAGATCCTCGAGGCAATTAACGAAGCCAATCCCTCGGTTACGTTCATCCCACTGATTTTGTTTAAAAAGTAGGGGTAGGAGAGTTCTCCCAATTTGGAGGGAAGAACCATGAGCGATAGATGATAGAACGCTGTAATCCTAAAAAGGTCTGAGAGAGGGATACCCTTTGAGTAAATCAGCCATTTGAATCGAAGGGCCCGAAATAGAATGGCAAGGAGATAAGTGGTTGATCCCAGAGCGGCCCAAAAAGGATCGGTGGTTTTTAAGAGAATATAAAGGTCTTTGATAGAAATTTGGAGGAGAAGAAAAAAGATGATTCCAATGGTGATGAGGATGGAGAGGATGAGTCGTTTTGACAATGCAACTCCGAAATACCTAAAGGATTTATTTCAACACGTTCAATGATTTGTTCGTCTGGTTTCTATCTTGGATTGACGACCATTCTAAAACATGATAAGAAAAAAGGGAATGATGTTTTGTTAAAAATTGATGCCGGCGTAGCTCAGTGGTAGAGCAAGTGATTCGTAATCACTAGGTCGAGGGTTCAAATCCCCCCGCCGGCTCCATCCGTTCATCGCAAAATTACCTCCTTGTTTCAGGACGGCCTCGCATATGCTCAAACGCCTCAGCACCTTCCTTCGATGAAAAAAAGTCACCACATTTGGGGCATCTCACCCCAGTCCCTTTTGATGACTCCCTCGTTATCCACGCGCATCCAAAACAAAGTAAGGGCAATAAGGCTAATAGGCAAAAAATCATCACCCATTTACGTATAGGAATCCGCTCCTCCTTTTTATTCTATTCATTTTTTGTTATTATGCTAAAAATCTATAAATGAATCAACTGTTCTGAAAAAATATATCCAAATTTTATAGTGACGGCATTCCTGCCTGCCGGCAGGCAGGTACTGCCAACGAAGTTCTAATCATTCGCCCTCCTCATGAAATGGCGGCGCTACAAAATTCTCATTTCATTAAAGATCTCCAGTTGACACACCCGTCTTTTTTCTTTATCTTTTGTCTAAAGAAAATGATTTAGCGAAAACAGAAAGATTCTGATTCAGAGGTTGTTTTAAAGATTTTTTGAAGTTCTCTAAATGGATAGGGGGAATGCCATGGTAGAGAGATGTCTTAAAATAGCAGTCTTGGGGTTTTGCCTGATTGGCCTTGTTTTTTCGATCTCTTCGTGTGCAGTCAATCCCGTAAGCGGTAAACAAGAACTGATGCTCCTGAGCGAAGCGGATGAGGTCAAACTTGGCCGGGAAACAGATGTCCAGGTCGTTCAAGGATATGGCCTCTATGAGGATCCGAAGTTGCTCCCCTATATCAATGATATTTGCCAACGCCTGGGCAGGATTTCCCATCGACCTAACCTAGCTTACCAATTTAAAATTCTTGATGCATCGGTGGTGAACGCATTCGCCGTACCCGGAGGCTATGTCTATTTTACTCGCGGCATCCTAGCCACTGTCAACAGCGAGGCTGAACTGGCTGGTTTGATGGGACACGAAATTGGACACATTACAGCCCGCCATTCCGCAAAACAATATAGTAAAGCCCAGCTTGCTCAGCTGGGATTGGGAGTGGGAACGATCCTCATCGATTCTCCGATCCTTTCAGGATTTGCCCAGTTAGGGGTGGGCATGCTCTTTCTTCGGTTCAGTAGGGATAATGAGAGACAGGCGGACGATTTGGGAGTAGAATATTCGAGCAAAGCAGGCTACGATGCCACACAGATGGCTAGTTTTTTTGAAACCCTGGAAAGAATGAACCCGGGTTCAGATCGAAGCGGACTGCCAGGATGGTTTTCCACTCACCCGAGCCCAGAAAACCGTGTAGAAGCTCTTAGGGTACGAGCAAAAGACTGGCAACAAAAGCTGAATCTGAAGGAAATGCAAGTGAACCGAGAAAATTACTTAAGAGAGATTGACGGTCTCGTTTTTGGAGATGATCCGCGCCAGGGATATGTGGCCGACGATGTATACTACCATCCTGGCTTCCGTTTTCAATTCCCCGTCCCAACTAAATGGAAACTAAGTAACAAACCGTCGCAGGTGCAAATGGTCAGCGAAGGGCAGGATGCCGTCATTTTGTTTTCTGTAATATCAGGCTCCTCATCCAGAGAGGCTGCAGGGAATTTTATTACCAAGACAGGGGCCTATGCGATAAGGGCCGATGCGGTTCAGGTGGATGGTCTCCCTTCACAACGAGTGCTCTCAGAGATTCGCACTCAGAAGATCGTATACCGGTTGATGTCCTATTTCATTGAAAAGGGGAGGAATGTTTTTGTGTTCCATGGTCTGACCTCCATCGAACGTTTTCAAAATTATGGACCTCTCTTCGAAAATACCATGCGTCAATTCAAGGAGCTTTCGGATCCGAGAAGGATCCATGTAAAACCTGACCGCATCCGCGTCCGTGCTGTCAGAACCACTGATACGCTAGAGAATGCACTCCGAGGACTGGGCGTTCAGAATGAAAAACTGAAAGAGATGGTTCTGCTCAATGGAGGGAATCTTAATCAGATGATTCCAGCGAACACTTTGATCAAGGTGCTAGAAAAGGGAAGCTAAAGGTTTCCCCAAGTGACTCTGATGAAAATTCGTCCATTGCTTGAAAAAGATAGAGCAAGACTGCTTTCGATGCTGATCAAGACCCGTTCCTTTACTTCCCTGGAAATCGATGTAGCAATGGAGTTAATCGACATTGTGCTGAAGGATCCGATCCAAAAGGATTATCAGATTGATTGCATAGTGGATGATCAAGATCAGGCCATCGGTTATATCTGTTATGGTCCCACCCCCATGACCCAGGGGACTTTCGACCTCTATTGGATCGCTGTAGACCCTGATTTCCAGGAACAGGGGGTGGGTTCAAAACTTTTAAGTTTTTTAGAGGAACTCGTGAAGGCGGAGGGAGGACGGCTGATTCTTGCAGATGCCTCCACGATCCCTCATTATGAAAAGACTCTGAAATTTTATTTAAAGAACGGATTTCAAGAGGTGGGGAGAGTCCCGGATTATTATCATCCGGGTAATGATCGGATTACGTTCTGCAGAAGACTAACATAAAGATTTGGAGAAGAAGATGGAAAAGAAGAGAATCGGAGTTCTCACGGGTGGTGGAGATTGTGCCGGACTAAATTCAGCCACCAAATGGGTAGTCAAAACAGCGTTAGATGATCGGCTCAAGAAGACCAGGAAGATCAGCTATGAGGTCGTTGGGATCCGGGACGGTTGGAAAGGACTGGTTTTACCAGATGGAGATGAGAATGATCCTACGGCAAGAATTGGCACTTTGACAGAGGAAATGGTGAGGACTTGGGATCGATATGGAGGGACCATGCTTGGAACTTCACGAACCAATCCCTATGATCCGAAGAACAATCAATCCAAGAGCGTCCTCGAGAATATAGAAAGGTATCATCTGGATTACTTAGTGGCCATTGGAGGTGAAGATACCCTCGGAGTGGCTCACAAGCTTTATTTGGAAGGTGTAAAAGTGGTAGGCATTCCTAAGACCATCGATAAAGATCTTTCTGGGACGGATTACACCCTGGGGTTTGAGACCGCCGTGAATGTGATCACCGAAGAAATTGATCGTCTCAGGACGACGGCAGGGTCTCATCGAAGGATCTTTGTGGTAGAGACGATGGGAAGACATGCGGGTTGGTTAGCTCTGGAAGGAGGAGAGTCGAGCGGGGCCTATATCATTCTGATTCCGGAATACAATTTTGAGATTAATAGGGTCAACGAATTGCTCATGGAGGGGAGAAAAAAAGGAGCTCGGTACGAGATCATTGTTGTGGCGGAAGGGGCGCAGCCCGCTGGGTACACTGAGATTGTAAAAGAAGAGGGCGTCGATAGCTTTGGGCATAAGATTTTAGGAGGAATCGGGGAATTCTTGGCGAAGTGGATTTCTCAGTTGACGGAAATCGAGACGCGAAGCATAACGCTCAGCCACTTACAACGCGGAGGGGTTCCCTGTGCTTATGATCGGCGGATGGGAAGATATTTTGGCATCGCTGCTGTCGATCTGATCGCCCAAGAAGATTTTGGAAAGATGGTGAGCTATCGGAACGGAAGGATCACTGCTGTTCCATTGAGAGAGGCCCTTAATAAATTGAACTTGGTGGATGTTCAGACTCAATATGACACAGAACGTTATAATGGCCGAAGAACCATCCTGGGAGGTTAGAAGTTCGGAGTAAGAGGATAAATACTCCTAACTCCCTGCCTACGGCAGGCAGGCGAACTGATTACTCCGAACGATCAGAAGAGTCTTTGATGCTCCTTCTTCATACAACGGTCCATGACCACTTTTAATCCTGCTTTCTCAGCTTTTTCCCCCGCCTCTTTGTGAATAACCCCTTCCTGCATCCAGACCACCTTAACTCCTCGCTGGATGGCTTCTTCTACAATGGGTAGGACATCTTCTGATCTTCGGAAAATATCTACCACCTCCACTCCAATCTCTTTCGGAATTTCTGAAAGACTATGATAAACCTTTCCTCCCAGAATTTCTTCCCCATCCGGTCGAACCGGGATGATCCGATACCCCTTCGATTTAAGATAGGATGCCACGATATAGCTGGGACGGTCCTCTTTCGGAGATATTCCTATCACGGCGACCGTTTTAGCGTTACGCAATGTATCCTTTATTTCTTCGTCTTTCATGTTTCCTCCATCTAATATTTTTCACCATGGGTATAGCACTAATCGTTTAGCATTTTTTTAGTAGCCTAATGGAACAGGAGGATCGCCAGGAGACCTTCCGCGGACGGGTGCTCCTGAAGAAGGGTTTTCTTTTTCACGAACCTCCTTCTCCCAAGGGATGGAGCCATCAACAAATGCCTCCATGATCGTTTCAGGGGAATCCTTATCGCTGGGTAATCCTGTTTCAATATTCACTTTTATCAGTGTAATCCCCTTGGGGGGTTTAAGGGTTTCAACAGAGGCACTCTTCAAAGCCTGATCCATAAAAGAAATCCAAATGGGGAGGGCTGCCCGAGCCCCTGTCTCATTGATCCCCAAAGAAGTCTTATCATCAATTCCCACCCAGACTCCTGTAAGAAGAGAGGGAGTGTATCCAATGAACCATGCATCAGCATAATCGCTGGAGGTTCCTGTCTTCCCGGCTATTGGCCTTCCGAGAACTTTTGCTCTCTGGCCCGTCCCATGTTGGACAACTCCCTGCAGGAGATGAGTCATGATAAAAGCATTTTGTGGGGAGATCACCCGTTCCTTTAAAATGGGAGAAGGAGTTTCAGAGGTTTCCTCTTCTTCTTCATTCATTTCGATGTATGGAGTGTTTTCCTCGAGGACTTCACCTTTCATGGTGACAATCTTTTTAATAAAAATGGGTTTAACCCGTTCCCCTCCATTTGCAAAGACAGCAAAGGCGGAAGCCATCTCCAACATGGAAACCCCCGAGGTACCTAGGGCGACAGAGAGATCCCTTTTGACGGGAGATTCAATTCCCAAATTTTTGATGAATTTAAGGACGTAACCCACCCCGATGTCTTCAAGAATTTTAACGGTGACGACATTTCTGGAATGGGCCAAGGCATTCCGGAAAGTGATGGGTCCTTTAAACTCTTTATCATAATTTTTTGGAGCCCAATAAGTTCCCCCATCTGGATCTGAATACTCTATCGGAGAATCCATGAGAATGGTGGAGGGGGTATAGCCTTTCTCCAAGGCTGCTGCGTAGACGAAGGGTTTGAAGGCCGAACCGGGTTGTCTTCGAGAGGAGATCGCACGGTTAAATTGACTCTCACTGAAATCGCGGCCCCCAACCATTGCCCTGACATGCCCGGTTTTCGGGTCGAGACAGAGTAATGCGCCCTGAACGAGAGGCTCTTGTTCTAAGGTGAGAGCGGGGGGCTGATCTTTTTTAGGAGTTTCTTTCACCCGGACATGGATGACATCTCCGGTGTTGAGAAGGTCTCCAGGGGTTTTTACTTTTTGTGGTTTGTAGTTCGGTGTGGGTTTGATATGAAGGGCCCAAGACATTTCAGAAAAAAGAAGAATTCCCTTTCGATCTTCTACCCACACGGAGTAAAACTTTTTTGAATCATCTTTGGAGAGGATCACCCCTTCAAAAATCTCGTTTTGGGAAAGGGGATTCAACGTCCCTTTCTTTTTACTTAAAAGTTCCTTCACCCCCTTTGGAGAAAGAGTGTGGAGAGGGCCTCGAAACCCCTGTCTCTTATCTAGTTCCCTTAACCCCGTCTCCACAGATTTTTGAGCTATTCTCTGAAACGATAGGTCAAGAGTGGTGTAGATCCTTAGTCCTTCCTGGTAGAGTTTTTCCTTTCCATACTTTCTCTCCACCTGGTGCCGAATGAATTCTGTGAAGTAAGGTGCCCTGCTGAAATAAGCACTTTCCCTCGATTGAATCTTCAATGGAATGCGGAGGGCTTTTTCCTTCTGCTCCTGGGAGATGAGGCCCAATTCGGTCATGCGGGTGAGAACGTAGGCCTGTCGGTCTTTGGCTCTTTTCAAACTGTTGACCGGCGAATAACGGCTGGGGGCTTTTACCAGGCCAGCCATCAAGGCCGTCTCTGCTAGGTTGAGCTGTTCCGCCCGTTTATTGAAGTAACTCTCGGCAGCAGCCTCCACGCCATAGGCCCCATTTCCTAAATAAATATTATTGAGGTAAAGGGTGAGAATTTCCTTTTTAGTTAAATCCCTCTCCAGACCGAAGGCGTAGGCGACCTCCTTCAATTTTCGGAATAAACTTCTCTTGGGTGTGAGGAAAAAGGTCTTGGTGACCTGCTGAGTGATCGTACTCCCTCCCTGGACAATCCTTCCGGCGAGGAGGTTTTTGAACATCGCACGGAGTATTCCTTTGTAATCAATTCCTTTATGCTGAAAAAATTCAGCATCCTCTGCAGCGATGAAAGCGTCGACTAACTGTTTAGGAATCCGTTCGTAGGGAATGGGGATCCGATTGTCCATTAAAAATTTTCCGACCACTTCATCCTCTTCAGAATAAACAATTGAATAAGCATTGAGGTTTCGTCCCTTCAGTGATGTAAAATCAGGGGGACGATGGGAATAATAGAAAAAGAGCAAGGCTCCGGAAAGGAGAAGTAAAAGACCAGAGAGGATAAAAGCGTAAATCGCATAAAAAGCCAATCCCTTTTTCCCTCTTTTTTTGGAACGATTGTGTTTTTTCATGAGGAGAAAGAATGGAACGCCCCAGGTAAGCCCGTGGCCCTCAAAAATTGAAATCACCTACGCCCATGGGCGCTGACGCGCTTCAGTGCGCAGGCGCCAAGGCTTCGGTGGGTCATGCGTCACTCAGCGAAATCCGCCGAAGCATGGTAGATCTATTGCTGAAAGGGTTCCGATTCATTGCAATGCCTCCACGGTTCCCTGAATAGGCGGATGGACCAAAAAAGGGAAAACCCTTCGGCCCGGGTCTTCCCTTTTTTATGAATGGGTCATCGTGTGGCTATTTTTTCTTTTTTGCCAATTGGGCCTTTAAGTCTTCGACCTGCTTTTTCAAAGCCTCATTTTCAGCAGTCAGAGTACCGATGGTCGCTTCCTTCTCGGCCGCCTTCTGGATCTCTTCCTTCAATTTTTGCACTTCGAGTCTCAACTTGTCACTGTCCGATTTGAGATTGGTGTTCTCCGCTTTCAATTTCTCATTTTCTGCTTTGATATCTGCTCCACATCCCACCAAGGCCGAAATAAACATTCCGATCAAGAGCAACGACAAGATGGCAGAGATTGCCTTTTTCATCTTCCCCTCACCTCCTTTTAAAAGTTTAATCATTTCATTTCCCTTTCGACAAATTATAGATATCTGTTCTAAAAAAATCAAATAATTTTTTGAACTTGACAACCCTTCACATTTTTAGTGATATTTTAAAAGAATTTGTTCAACTTGAAGCACTTCTCCCTTCTCCTTTCATCCCTTATCTTGGCGCAAAGGGAGGATGAGACGGAATAGGGGATCAACCTTCAACCCTAATCCCTAAAAATGGAACCAAAACCGATCTACTGTTGTCTATAGGGTTAGGGGAAGAATGAGTTTTGAATGAAGCCTTCTCCTAAGGTACAAAAAGAGACGATCGAGAGCTGCAAGGCTGGGGATGAAAAGGCCTTTACAGAGATTGTTTTTCACTCCCAGAAAAAGGTGTTCAACATCGCTTACCGGATGTTGGGCAATTTGGAAGAGGCGAAGGATTTGGCCCAAGAGGTTTTTATATCTGTCTTTGAGTCGATCAAGGATCTGAAGGAGGAAGTCAAATTTGATGCCTGGCTCACCCAGATCACTTTAAACCACTGTCGGAATCGCTGGAAATATTTAAAGCGGAGAAAGTATTTCAATTCCGATTCATTAGACGATCCAGTGGAGACAGAAGACGGGAATATGCCAAGAGCCATTGTTGATCCTTCTGATAACCCTGAAACCCTTTACGAGAAGAAGAGCATTCAACATTTCATTCAGAGAGGACTCCTGAAACTGAAAGAAGATCAGAGGGAATTACTTGTGTTGAGAGACCTCCAGGGATTTTCTTATGAAGAAATGGGTAAATTGCTTGGTCTTCCCGAGGGGACAATTAAATCCAAACTCCACAGGGCGAGAATGGATCTGAAAGGGATTTTAGAGAGGGCCGCTCATTAAGGAGAGGAGGAGGGTCTATGGATTGTGAAAAAGTACGAGATCGGTTTTCCTCCTTATGGGAGAAGGAGTTGACGCCGTCCGAGGAGAAAATTGTTAAAGAACACCTTTCTTCCTGCCCTGAGTGTCAGAAGGAATTTGAGCGATTCGAGAAAACGATGGGATGGCTTCGCTCCGTTGCAGAGGTGGAGGTTCCGGAAGGATTTCTTCCCGAACTTTACAAAAAGATAGAAGAACGAAAAAGAGCCCCTCTGGGCGAGGAGGTCAGAGGAAGATGGCTTGGATTTCCGCTCTCCTTTAAACTTCCAGTTCAAGCGGTCGCCATGGTGGCCATCGTGTTTTTAGTGCTCTATCTCACCAAGATGATGCCGATGGAGGTGTTCCGCCTGAAGGATGCGAAACAACCTTCTTTCCCTCTTTCTGAAGAGAAAAAGTCTGAACAGGTGTTGTCTCAAAAAGAAATGGAGAAAGAGAGGAGGGTCTCGGGGGCTCCTCCTGAGACTCCTCGTCCAAAGGATGTTGACCTTGCCAAAACCCCTGTACCAAGGGAGGAAAAATTTGAAGGGGCCTATGTTCCACAAGTCAAGGCAGAAGCAAAAAAGGTAGAAACCCCTCCCTCCAGAACTGAGGTCATGGCGTATCCACCCATTGAATCGAAGGAGGCAGCGAGGGCAAAAGCCCCAACCCCAGAGCCAGGAAAAATTGAGAAAGGATTGGCTGCAAAGGAGAAGTCTGCCGTTGCTTCGAAACCGCCTCGAGAAATCATTTTGAAGGTCTCTGATCGGGACAAGATGATTTCCAAACTTCAAGAATTGGTCAAACAATTTGGAGGGGAAATGGTCACGGCAGAAGAAAACATATTCCTTGCCTCCCTCCCAACGGGTTCCTTTCCAGAGTTTGAAAAAGAATTAATGGGGTTGAGTCCTCCCACCCAGACAGATAAGGCGATCGCGAAAAAACAGGCCGCAGGAAATCTGACGGCTGCGCCAGGGGTGAAGAGGGAAGAGGTCGATGAGAAAATCAAAGAGTTGGCAAAACGTGCAGCCGATCAAGAGAGTCGCACGATGGTCCGCATCCTCCTGATTCAGGAATAATCCTTCCTTCCTAGTCGGGTTGACTTCCAGGTCTAAGTTTTGTATAAATAAATCCTATTGTTTATCCAATTTACCCCGTTAGAAAGACCCGTTTTTATAATTAGGATGAGCGGTGTTCAGAAGTTAGATACCTTTCTGAAATGACGGGGTTTAAAATTACATCATTTCTAACGGGGTTTTATCTTTCTTCAAATTTCCCCAGCGTTTGAGTAAGGGAAAGCTTTTCTTCATGAAGAGAGGAGGAATTCTATGATCAGGCCATTGAAATTTTTGGGAGTGGGTTTGATCGGTCTTTTATTATTGTTTGGTTTTTACCAGAAGGGATGGACAGAGGAGCAATATACGGTCAGACCCGGTGATACACTTTATGAGATTTCGAAATCCTTGGGTGTCAGCATCGAAGCGTTAAAAAAAGCCAATGCCTTAGAGGGAGATTCGATCAAACCCAAACAGGTTCTCACGATTCCAACCCAGAGAGGGAAAAAGACCGATGAGGTGGTGAGAAAGTCTTCAAGCCGGATCAGTAAAAAACCTTCAGGGGAGACAGATTCTTATGTGGTGCAGAAGGGAGATAGCCTTTACATTATTTCAAAGAGGGTAGGTCTCTCGATAGAAGAAATTAAAAAGATGAACGGCCTCCAAACTTCGACCTTAAAGATTGGCCAAATACTTCTTCTCCCAAAAGACGAAAGTCGACTGGATGAGGAGACAGAAGAGTTAGGGGATGGCGATGAAGTTACTGTAGCTTCACAGACAGAAGGTGAAAGAGGAGGGTCCGTCACCCCTGCCACCCTCGGAAAATGGAGCAATCCAGAGGAAAGAAACCTTTTTGTCAGAGTGGTAAAAACCTTTTTAGGCGTGCCGTATAAATTAGGAGGATCTACATTAAGAGGGATTGATTGCTCTGCTTTTGTAAAGAAGATTTACGAAATTTTTAATATCGAACTTCCCAGGACTACCCGAGAACAGTTCTCTGTGGGGAAAAAGGTGGAAAAGGATCAATTGGAGGAAGGGGATCTGGTCTTTTTTAAACGGCGTGGGAATAGGGCCCATGTTGGGATATACATCGGTGACAATCAATTTGTTCACGCTTCTTCTTACAACAGACAGGTGAAAATAGATTATTTGGATGCCCCTTATTACAGCAAACGCTTTCTCAGAGGAGTTCGGGTGAAGGAGTTGGAGAGGGAAATTTAAACGAATTTCAAATGCCAAAGATCAAAGTTCAAATAAAATCCAAATGACCACTTCTTAGACAACTTTAGATTTTAGCATTCATTTGACATTTAGACTTTGCTATTTGATCATTTATCTCGACAAAGGAGAGTGAATAATGATTATCACCATCAATCCCAAAAATCCGCAACCAAGATTGATCCGAAGAGTTGTGGAGGTCCTTGAAGGAGGGGGGGCGATCGGATATCCTACCGATACGATTTATGGAGTAGGATGTGACCTCTTCAACCCGGAAGCAATTCGAAAGGTCCATCGACTGAAAAAATTGGATGGGAAGAAACCTTTAAGTTTCATCTGTTCTGATTTGAAGGATATCAGTCGTTATGCCTATGTCTCCAACTACGCTTATAAAATGATGAAACGCCTACTCCCTGGCGCCTATACCTTTGTGCTGAAGGCGACGAAGCTGGTTCCAAAGATAGCCATGACCAAACAGAACACGGTGGGGATAAGAATTCCTGACAACAAGATATGTTTAGCCCTCGTCAAAGAACTGGGGCACCCGATTATCAGTACCAGCGTTTATAAACCCAATGAGGGGCTATACAATGATCCCGCAGAGATTGAAGAACGCTTTGGAAAACAGTTAGACCTTGTCATTGATGGAGGGGTCATTGTTGCCGAACATTCCAGCATCATTGACCTCACCGATGAATTCCCCAAAGTGATTCGAAAAGGAAAAGGGGATGTAAGCCTTTTCCAATAACGGCGAGTGGCCCAAGAAAGGAGGAAAGGATGGGGCGAAAAAGTCTACCCCCTACCACTTTGCTTTTCCCTACTCCAGTCGTCTTGGTAACTTGTATCGATGAAGCAGGGAAACCCAATATCATTACCTTGGCCTGGGTGGGAGTGATCAATTCAGAACCTCCTATGATCGGTATCTCCATTCGGCCGGACCGGTATTCCTATGCCTGCGTGAAGCGATCCAAGGAGTTTGTCATCAATCTTCCTTCCGAGGAGATGGTCAGAAAGGTGGATGCCTGCGGTGTACTTTCAGGGAAGGGAACAGATAAATTCTCTCTTATGGGATGGAAACAGGTGCCCGCCCAAAAAGTAAAGCCTCCCTTGATCGATGAATGTCCTGTTCAAATGGAATGTAAGGTAAAAGAAATAATTTCGTTAGGGAGCCACGGTCTCTTTCTAAGTGAAATCGTTGCCCTCCATGTAAAAGAAGAAGTTCAGAAGGAAAAAGGTCGAATCGATATCACCCAGGTCCTCCCCATGGTCTTCTGTCCAGGTGCCAATGAGTATTGGAATCTCGGGAAATGCATCGGCCATTATGGTTTTACAAAAGGCCAGCCCTGAAGTGACTTAACCATCGGGCAGTTCAGATTGCAATCCAAGAGATGTTTTGTGACATGAGGGAGATTCAAACTATTTTCCATGGAATACTTTAAGGCAAGCCATGATTATTGATTGCCATACCCATATCTTCCCAGATGAAGTGAGAAAGGATCGAGAGGCCTTCTGTGAGAGGGATGAAGGATTTTCATTCATTTACAAAAATTCAAAGGCAAAGATAGTAGGTGTGGAAGATTTGATTGCCTCGATGGACGAATCCGGAATAGACCGTTCTGTTATTTGCGGGTTTCCTTGGAGCCAACCTGATCTCTGTTCCCTTCATAACCAGTATCTGTTGGAATCCGCATCACGGTATCCAAATCGATTGATTGTTTTTGTGGTCCTCCTTTTTTCAAATCCAGATTGGTCAGAGGTAGAATTGAAACAGGCCATAAAAGGGGGAGCGAGAGGGGTCGGGGAGATCGCTTTCTATCGTGATGAAATGACCTCTCAGGATATTCATTCCATGAAACCGATCCTCACCCAAATGGAAAAGCAGGGAATTTCTCTTCTCCTCCATACCAACGAGACGATCGGCCATTCCTACCCAGGAAAGGGGAGGACGCCTCTTAACCGCTTTTATGAACTCATCCTCTCTTTCCCAAAACTTCCCATCATCTTAGGACACTGGGGAGGAGGCCTTCCTTTCTACGAATTGATGCCAGAGGTGGCAAAGGGCATGGCCAATGTCTATTACGATACCGCAGCCTCCCCTTTTCTCTACTCGAAGAAGATTTACGCTATTGCTAGTAAGATCGTGGGAGTAGAGAAGATCTTTTTTGGGACAGACTTTCCACTGATTTCGCCTCGAAGATATTTTAAAGAATTGGAAGAATCCGGCCTCTCAAGAAGGGATCAGGAAAAGATCCTTGGCCTTAACTTTTCAAGACGGTTCGGATTAGACAGGAAGGCAAGCGGATGAAACATGCCTTTTTAGATCACCACAGCCAAACTGAAAGCCTCATTCACCATCTGGATGCCAGGGCAAAGATCATCGTCTTCTTCACTTTTATTTTGATCGGAGTCAGTTCTCCACCTACCTCCTTTCCTCTCTTCAGCCTTCTGGCTATCACTCTTATCGGCATCGCTCTTTTTGCAAGACTTCCTTTAGGCCATTTGCTCAAAAAAGTTTTGGTCATCCTCCCTTTTCTCTTTGTCGTGGTTATTTCCATTCCTTTCATGAAAAAAGATGCAGTGGGAGGAGGATACAATTTAGGTCTCGGAGGTCTTTCTATATCCCAGAGCGGTCTATGGATTCTGTGGAATGTGGTGATTAAATCATGTTTGGGAGTTTTTTCTATTATCTTGCTTTCTTCCACGACCTCTTTCCCTCAATTGATCAAAGGAATGGAGAAGTTGGGTTCCCCAAAAATTTTTACCATGCTCACCTCCTTCATGTACCGTTATTCCTTTATCCTCATTGATGAGATGTATCGAATGAAACGGGCGAGGGATTCAAGATG
>Ga0153915_10001714_pt1 | contig 20179 bp, 14 predicted proteins | sample Opewatmetagenome_2_FD_107003 | JGI IMG/M metagenome (GOLD analysis project Ga0153915, IMG submission 107003) | Freshwater wetland microbial communities from Ohio, USA - Open water 3 Core 3 Depth 3 metaG | ecosystem: Environmental > Aquatic > Freshwater > Wetlands | place: USA: Ohio, Lake Erie...
GTGATCGCACCTCCGGGCCGGTAGCTCAATTGGCAGAGCAGCAGACTCTTAATCTGCGGGTTGTGGGTTCGATTCCCACCCGGCTCACCACTCTATCTAAGAGACTTTACAGCGTTTCGTTGACCCGCAATCGCGGCCTCCGATTGCGCGGGGGTTGGTCGCGCACATAAGCCAGGCTCTAGCCTTGCTGAATCAACAACGACGCGAACGTGTGCCGCAAGTCGTGGAATCGAATCCGCCGCAGCTGCGGAACAATGCGCCTGGAGAGAGGGGCCGTCAAGGCTTAATGCGCGCGATCGCAGACCGACGATGGCTCCGGCACGACATCGCCAAGCACGGCGCGAATGATCCGGATGCTGTCACGGCTTGTCAGGCCCCAGGACGCCAGGTTCGACAACAGGTTCACCTGCGGCGTGGTGAGCTGAATGACATGCGGTTTGTTTTCTTCGAAGGTGCTGAACCAGGGGAAATCGGCAAAGCCCTGTGAGTTCTTGCCGTCCCCTCCGGTGACAATCTTCCGCACGGCTGGATCGCCCAGTTCGTCTTGCCATGCCGGCACGGCGGCGTTGTAGAACCAGCAGATGTTCAGGCCATCGTACGGCCGGATGTTGTAGCGTTCGTTGCCGAGCACTTTCCAGTTCTTGCCGCAGAAGACCAGGGCCTGCTTGCGGTCGTGCTGTGTCCAGAAGCCGGCCACTACATCGTTATAGCGCGTGGGATCGAAGACCTGGTTATGCGACTTGTCGCCGTTCGTGTCGGGCGGCCCGATCGGCAGAAAGTACGATTTCAGATCATCGTTCTGCTCGAAGTACTTCGTGTTCGTATTGGCAAACACCAGGATGTTATGGACCTGCCGTGCCAGAAGCGGCATCAGCCCAAGATTGTCCATGAATCCTCCGTCACCATGCGGCATTGCCGGCGTCAGCAGCGGCATCGCACTGCCGTGGACGGCGAAATGCGTGAAGAACGGGAAGTAGCCCGCGCCCGTCTGCAGTGCGGTCTTGATCTGGGCCGGAAGCCCGCCGCCGAGCAGCAACAGCAACTGCGGTGCGGCGCTCGTGCTGGCGGCGACGTCGGCCAGCGAGAAGCGGTGAGCGGAATCGTACTTGACGCGCACGGCCATGTCGGAACCTGCGGCCACCTGCTGCGTGTCATATGCCCAGGGCCACACGTAGGTGCCACCGAACCGTTCACCGAATGACTGCCGGACGCCGACGTAGAGCGGCGTATATTCCACCGGCATCAGAAGGGGGTAGGCGTAGTCACGTCGCGATGACACGAGCGTCCCGCCCACGATGAGAAACGGCCGATCGCGCGCCGCCACCACGATGTCAGCGGGCAATCGGCCTGGATTACGTGTCGCCATCTCCGCAACTGTCGTGTCGTCCCATGCAAACAGGCGATCGCTGGCCGATGGCCCGCCTTCTTCAATCAGCGGATCGATAAACGTCTCGCCGATCAGCCGCGCGTACGTCCGGTCAGTGCGGCTCGCTTCACGCCGGCTTTTGCCGACGAGCGTCAGCGCTTCGTTCACGCCGTCCTTGATCGTTTGATCGCCGATGGTCGCATCGAGCGCGGAACCCACCACCTCCTGAAGGCTTCCAGAGCCGAGCGAAGAATGCGCGATGGCGCTCGCAAGCAGGCCATTCGGTGTCGTCACCACGTCATCGTGTCGCAGATCGGCAGGACAACGAGCGGCGCCAAGAAAGTCGAAGAGAGTGTCCTTTGAGAACGTGAATGGCACGGCCGCCCATCCGCCGCCTGAGATCGCTGAAACGTAGCGGACACGCGAGAGCCATCCGTTGCGTGACAGCCCGTTGAGCTCGCCGAGCGTCGCTGTTGCCGACCGTGTGCCTCCGCCCGAAAAGGCGACGCCGAGATCGGTGGACCGAAGCTCCGCGAGTCTGGGCATTTCCGGAAAATCCGGAGGGCCGGCGCTCTTCCAGGCATCTGGCGCGACACTCCAGAAGCGGGCCAGCAGGCAGGCTTGACAGGTATCTCCCGCATCGACGGCGGCCAGCGTCGCCGCGGTGACTGCGAGAAGCGCAGCGGCTCCGCAGAGCGCGCGCGCGTGTGCACCGCGAAAAATCATCATGGCGCGAACGCGCTGAAAGCGCGCCTGAGATCGAAGTCGATGCCGACGTAACTTTGCACGCTGTCAGGGCCAGGGCCGCCGGGATTGCGATCGACGGAGATTCCTATGAACACGCGCGAGGCTCCCCCGAGGCGTTTCCAGAACTCCAGCTGGTCCCTGAGCCCCGGCATGATGTCGAAGGCCAGGATGCCTTCAATCTTCAGGCGGTTCCAGGAACGGTTGCTCTGAAACTGCTCACTCCGCCCCCATTCGACCTGCGCCATGCTGTTCTTGAACACGCCCGACGGAGCAACGAGGCCCAGGCCGACGCCGTCACTGTTGAACACTTTCGGCGCGCCTTCGAGGTCAAGAAAACCGAAGCGCGCCGTGATGTAGATCTTCGTGGGCACATCAGAGCCGGGCTGCAGCGTCAGAAACTCCAGCCTCGGATCGATATGGGCCTCGATAGTGGAGGCATGCTGGAGGATGAACAGAAATTTGTCCGAGGTTGGCGCTCTCGCACTGCAGACAGCCACCGACGGCGTCTGCTTGCAGTCGACATCTGCGCTGCGGACGCCGTGGAGGGTTTTTGTCGCGACCCACAACTGCACGGTGTCCGAGGCCTTCCCGAGCAGCCTGTACTGCGCTTCAACCCCAGCCAGCCATCGAGACTTTGTGCCGGACGCCGCGTCCGCGTTCTGATAAGCGCCGACGACATTTGGCGCAAAGTTGTCGAATGCCGTGCCGAGATAGCCCGACGCTTCGAACGCGTTGCGGCCGTCACCCGGTGGAGGAATCGCGCTCACACCGCATGAGGCATGACTGTCCGGTCGCGCGGGCGCCACGAGTTTCGTGTAGGTGGTCCCGTTCACGGTCACACGCACTTCGTCGCCTTGTCTAAGCGGATCGGCAAGCCCGGCCACAACAGGCGCGGCGTGCAGAACGGCCACGATGAGCTGCTGTCCGTTGACGAAGAACCGTGCCTGCTCGCCCCCGGGCGCGACGCCTTCAAGGACGATGGCGCAGTCGCCGTCGTGGATGTCCCGGATGCCTGCTTGCGCAATCGGCTGGGCCGCGCAGTAACCAGCGCCTGCGATAAACAGCACCACGCTCCATCCAAACGATCGGAGCATGCGCGTGGAACTCCTCGGTATTCGCATCATGTTGTCGAGAGCGTCCGCCGCGAGCTGGGGGTCTCGGGCGCCCTATCTTAACGCGCAGGATCTCCGTGTGCAGCTCAACAGGCGACGAGGTTTTGGACGTTCTGTGAATCTGTGTATGACGCGCTGTCGTGCAAGTTCGTTAGGTGGGTCTCGTGTCGCTTACGCGATTCGCCTGCGGCGCGCCGCTAGAATGTCCGGGCTGAACTCAGTCATCGCAATGAATCGAGGACGCATGGCTACTCTGCAAACAACTGATCCCATCTTCCGTCCTTTGACTATCAATGGCTTGATCCTGAAGAACAGGATCGTGCGCTCCAGCCTGGGAGGCCGCATCGACTACTACGACGGGTCGATGTCCGAGGCGCGGATCGCCTGGGACTGCCGATTCGCACGAGGCGGCGTGGCCGCGATCATCTCGTCCAACTCGGGTATTCGCGCTGACGGCGTGGCCGTGCCCGGATACGCGACCATCGATGACGACCGCACCATTCCGTCGTGGCGCCGGCTGGTGCAAGAGGTGCACCGGTACGATTGCCGCTATGTCATCCAGTTACATTTTTCCGGCCGGCAACGCGACGTTCCCCGCAAGGAGTTCATCGACACGCGGGCGCTGAGCTCTACCGACCGTCCGGATCTTCTCTATGGACTGCGGTCGCGTCACATGACCATTCCCGAGATTCACGACCTGGTGCAGGCCTACGCCAAGGCGGCGCGGCGTGCGCGCGAAGCCGGCGCGGACGGCATCGAAATCGTGGCGTGCAACGGCTACATCCTGCATCAGTTCCTGTCGAGCGCAATCAACGACCGCCACGACGAGTACAACGGCAACCTGCGTGCCCGCGCCAGGCTGACGCTGGACGTGCTGAAAGCCGTCCGCGCCGCCGTGGGTCGTGACTTCTTCGTGTCGATGAAATTGAGCGGCAGAGACGAACATGACGCCTACATGGCGCCGCTGGTTCGCGCGAAAGGGAATACGCTGGCCGACACGATCGCGCTGTCGCGGTGGTTGGCAGAAGCCGGCCTCGACGCAATCCATCTCTCCGAGGGCGATTCGTTTCCTCACCCGCTGATCCCGGCCGGACGATTGCCCACCGATGATGCACGACGCGTGTACGCGGCGATGTTCTACGAGGGGACGCGAACGCCTCTGATATTCCTGCTGCTGCAGTTCGCACCGTTTCGGCGCCTCATCGAGTGGAACTGGGGGCGGCGCATGCCGTTCAAGCGAAGCGGAGCCCTGCTTCCGGACAAGATCGAGGGGATGAACCAGAACGATGCGGCGGAGATCAAGCAGGCTTCGGGCCTGCCCGTGATCTGCGTAGGCGGGTGGCAATCCGCGGGGCGGATCCGGGCGGCCCTGACCGCGGACCATTGCGACGTCGTCTCGATCGCACGCGGTCTGCTGGCAAACCCGGACCTGGTGCACCGGTTCGCCGAAGGGCACGACCAGCCGGAAAGGCCGTGCACCTACTGCAACAAGTGCGCGGTCAACGCGCTGTTGTACCCGCTGGCCTGCTGGGAAGAGGACCGGTTCGACAGTCGCGAGCAGATGTTCGACGAAGCCTACAGGGTGTACCAGGAGGCAGCTGCGCGCTAGTGGTCTCCCCACATCTCGTGATGCATTGCCTGACGGTGATACAGATCGCGGTCGAAGTACTTATCGTAAAACTCCATTTCGAGGTGCGAGAACTGCAGCCACACGCCAGGCAGATGAAAGGCATTCGTGTGCGCAGGGAATCGGCCGTACGTGTCGTAGATGTAGTTGCAGATTTCCTTCGCGTAGTCCACGACTTGTTGTGAGGGACGTCTGGCCGCCATCTTGAGGTAGGCGTCGCCGTCCTCGCTCCTCTGGTAGGAACGATCGAAGATGCGGTTGTCGCCGTAAGTGCCGGACGGCCCATATTTCTCCTCGAGCACGCGGTCGACCGCCTCGTCCATCGACTTCACGTAAGGCGGGGTCAAAGACTCGAGGAGACCATCGATGCCGATCGGGTTTGGCTGCGTGGTCGGCAGCGGTGGCCATCGCCGCCACTTCTTTGGCTGCTGCATTCTGAACTCGATCCCGAATTTGCCGTTCGCGGGATCGCGCTCGAACACGTACGGAGCCCCCACCGCCGCGTGAATCCAGCCCCCGAGCCCCATGGCCTGTCCGATGAGCATCAGATTCTGGAGTTGAAAGAACGTTTCGTAGTCCGTGCGCAAGGTGTTCGCGTAGCCCAGCGGCGCGGGATAGTCGTGATTGAGCCAGTTGCCCCTCGCTCGGCTCGCGCCGCCGATGATCTGGTACGAGATCTTCGGTATGAAGCCGAGAAGGCTGCCGAACCACGCCCCCCAGTCGAGGAGGGTCTTCGGCCGGAATCGGCTCCAGTCGTCGATGAACAACGGCCGCTGGCCGTCCTCTTCGGACAGCAGGCTCAGGATGACGTTGATCATCTGCCGGGTCAGGTCCACGATGGGCAACAGGATCGTCGTGCCTGGACGGTTGGAGATCTGACGATTCCAGATGAAGTAGTACGGCCAGTGGCGGGGGAAATCCAGCCGCTCGGCGTACAGCCGGTGCTTGACGGTGGCAGCGGCTGTCAGCCAGTTGTCCTCCGTCCAGTCCTCCCACTTCGGCGGGAATTTACTGAGCACCGCCAGCGCCTCCTGGTTGCGGAACTGCTTGATCAGCCAGGTGCCTTCGTCGTTGATCATGAAAAACGACACGGCCTGCGCGTTGTCGATGCTGCTGGCGGACCGCGCGATGATGTTGATGAGCGGCGCCCCGAACCGAGTGCTGCCGTCATCATTCAACGCAGGGACATCGTGCATCGTCACCCGGCCGGTTAAACCAGACGACACAACAAGGATCGCTTCTTCAAGCGGCGTCAGCGGGGCCGGCGCGTTCGTGCTCGTGTGGCTGATTGGGCCGGAGACGATCGAGGTTCCGCGCGCCACGCGCCGGGTCCGCCTCTCCGTGATGGCAGACATCAACGGATAGCTGAACAGCTCCCGCAGTCCTTTGTGCTTCTCCGCCATGGGTCTCTGCTCCTCTGCTTGCGACTACGACAGATGCGCAGCGATGCGTTCGGCGAGGGCTGCGATCGTGTGAGACGGATTGCGCCCGGTGGATGTCGGAATGATCGCGCTGTCCGCGACAATCAGATTCGGATAGCCGAACACCTGGCCCAGGTGATCGACGACGCCGGTCTCGGCTGAGACGCCCATCTTGCAGCCCCCGAGCGGATGGAGCGTCAGGATGTTCTTGAAGAGGCTCCAGGTCGGCGGGATGAACCAGCGGCCACCAGTGGCTTGCGTCAGGTTCTTGTGCATTTCCGCGATGGCATCGAACACGGCGCGCGAGCGCTCAGGGTCCCACTCCAACGCGAGCTCGCGCCCATTCAGCCGGAACTGGCCATCGGCCGCGTCCATGCCCGCGCCGAGCCACACCATGAGGTCGCTGAGGAGATAGTCGTCCCGAAGGTGGCGCTCGAGCGCGTCGAGCAGCGCCTTGCCGGCCGGGTTCGACACCTTCTCGTCGAGGTACGCTTTCAGCGCGTTCAGGATGACATTCGGAAAGCCATCGTCTTCGATGGCGAAGCGCTGGTTCTGGAAGCTGCCGTCCGTAAAATCGAGCACGCTCGAAATGGCGACGCCGACGGACTGCCTGACGCGATCCTCGGCGGCCGCATACGTCCCCATCGAGAGAAAGTTGGCATTGGCGCTCCAATGCAATCCCAGAAGAGGGCTGAGGGCCGGCAGCGTCCGGTATTCGTCGCGGCAGCGGAGCAGCAGCTCCGTGGTGCCCAGGCTTCCGGCCGCCACGATGACGCGTTCGGCGACTTCCTCGCCGCGAATCAGCTGGCCGTCCACGATGCGATCGAACACCACGCGATACTTCCCGTCGCTCGGCTCGATGTAGCGCACCAGGTGCAGCGGACGTACCTCAGCGCCATGCTGTTCGGCTCGCGGAATGTAGTTGACGTCCAGCGCGTTCTTGGCGCGCACGTCGCAGCCGATGTCGCAGTTGCCGAGATGGATGCAGGTGCCCTGGCGCTGGCCGTGGGCGTTGATGAAGGACTTCGAGTGCTTCGGGTCGAACGCATCCTCGAGGTCGTAGTTCCAGTCCTCGGAAAAGCTGACCGCGAGAGGCGCCTTCGAGAATCGATCGTCGTACCCGAGGTTGTGAGCGGCCTCGCGCGCCACCTTGAAGCGGCGCGTGAGCTGGCGATCGGGGACGACCTGAAGGTTCATCTCCCGCGCCACCGTGTCGTAGTAGGGCTTCAGCTCGGCGTGTGTGATCTCAGCCGGCCATCCGCGCGTGAACACGCCGGGATTCGCTTCAAGCGCCACGCTGCTGTAGGTCAATGAGCCGCCGCCGACGCCGGCCGCCTGCGCGACAGTCATGTGGTTGAAGAAGCGCATGTCGAGCCAGCCGTTGTGACGCTCCGGTTCGCTGTGGCTGAAGAGCCAGGCATCGGTCGGCTTCCGTGGGTACTGGTCCACGGTCCATCGACGGCCCCGCTCCAGGACGAGCACGCTCATCCCTTTTTCGGCGAGTCGACGCGCGGTAATCGCGCCGCCAAAGCCACTCCCGATGACGATGGCGTCGAAGTGATCGCGCATGGCTTCGCTCCGTGTCAGCGGACGCGCTGTTCGTTCGATCGAATTGCCGTGGACGGCTCGTTCCTGTTGTCGCGCCAGCCCGGGTGGTGAAAATGGATGACGTGATCGGCGTTGTACGACGCGACGGCCTCGGTGAATCGCAAGGTGCCGATCTTCTGCCAGTCGGTGACCGTGACGCGCCGGAACCCGGGAAAGCCCGTCCTGGTGCCCTTGTCCGACACGAAGATGTCGAAATCCATGGAGCCGGTCGGCTCCCGATCGCCGGCGTTCCTGAAGATGTGCGCGTAGATCTCGTCGCGGAAGTCCAGGCCCGCGCCTTCAATCCGGCGCTGCCCCGGCGTCATCTTCAACAACATGTGATCCGGACATCTCGTGGCTGCGGGCGCCGGCTTGCCGAGCTCGGCGATCTCGTGAAGCTGACGGACGTCGGGCACCTTGTCGAGGCGCATGAAGTACAGGCCCGCCCTGAGCATGATGAGCACGTGAATTCCGCGCCGATAGCTGTGGACGCTCGGCATGTTCACGAGCTCCGCGTCGTTCACGAACGCCGTGTGCATGCCGCCGAGATCCTCCTGTGCGATGACGCTGGCGGGGATGAGCGGCGTCGGATGATTCGGATCGCTCGTGGGATAGATCTTCATGCCGAGGCTGATCGAACGCCGCTGGCCTCGCTTCGTTTCGTTGCCGTCTGACGAAATCCTGCCGATCGTCAGGCCTTTCGCGCCTTTTTGAAAATAGCCCGTGTACGGATTCTCGGCCGTGATTTCCCAGGTGCCGAGTACGGCAATGCCGTTGGGGGCAAGAATCCGCCGGTATCCCTTGCCGTCCGCGCCCCAGCGCAGGTCGGCGTGCGTGTCGATCGTCCGGGCGGACGCCTGCTGCAGGAATTTCGGCGGGTGCACCGTGCCCCGCCACGCGTTTCGGATCGTGGACCTGAACATGGGCAGCGGTCCCGGTGTTTGTCCGCTCGAGCCGTCGCGATACGGATTGGCGTAGAGGGAGTCCCGGACCTCCGAGTACCGCGAGCCCTTGTACGATCGATCTTCGTCGGTCGTCTCCTGTTGCCCGTGAAGCGCTTCCAGGTCGAAGTCCCACGCCTTCTTCATCGTCAGCTCCTTGGCACCGCGCCGACTTCGGCTTCCGCGCGCGCCTTTGTGACGTTCATCGCCGCCTTCATGTAGCGGTTCCAGAGAATCTTGATGACCGGGAGGAGGACAAGCACGCCCAGCACGTTCTTGCTCTCGGCGGTGTACGTCCATTTCGCCTGCAGACCCGAGCCGCTGTCGGCGAACCACCACTGTCCGCGGGCCTCCTTGACGAGCCCGCGGATCAGCGGGTTCGAGAACTCGGTCAGGCGGTACGCAAAATAGTCTGGCGCCGTGGCGGTCGTGACGGTTTCCCGCACGGTGTTCCCATCGGTCAGGTGGACGATGCGCGTTGAACCGGCCTTGTCCCATGGGCCCGTTGTGTCGGTCGTCTTCGTGACTCCGGGCATGAAGGCGGCGTCGCGTAAGACCGTTTCGAGCTCGCTATAGAACACGCCTGGCACAAGCCATGTGTAGAAGGGCTTCCGCAGAGCGGCGATCGATGAGGTAACGGTCGTGGCAACCTCTGCCATTCGAATGCTCCATTTCGGTTCGGGTCGTTCACAGCACCGACGTTTTTGCGCGGGCGACGCTCAACAGCGCCAGCCGGACGGCGAGAAACGTCACAAGTCCCCACGCGGCCAGCGCAATGGCCGCGACGAGCGCGAGCAGCAGCGGATGATTGAGAATCGCGCCGAGCGCCGCCAGCTGAGCCATGGGCCCGGCGAGAGCGGCGACCCGTTCCAGCGGCGGCCCGAGCGCGCCAACCTGCTGCAACTGCGGATTCAAATTCGCCACTGCCGCCAGCCGCGGGTCGAGCGACGACACGCGCTCGAGCGCCGCCTGCAGGTTGGCGACGGCATCAAGCGAGGCGCGCATGTCGGCGACACGTGTCATCGGGCCCTGGAGCGCCGCCACCGCCTGCATGGTGCGATCCAGCGCCGCGACACGTGTCATGGGATCGTGTAAATCGGCGACGGCGCGCATCGGCTGGTCGAGCGCCGCAACACGGGACATCGGGTCGCTCAGTGCGGCCACGCCGCGCAGCGTGGGATCAAGGGCGGCGACCGATATCATCGGTCCGCTGAGCCGCTCGACCCCTTGCAGCGCCGGAATGAGCGCGCCGGTGCCCGCCGTCGACGCGTCGATCGCCGTCGTGTTTCGCCGGATGGAGTCGCTGCTCGCCCCGATCGCCTCGGTGTTCTGCCGGACGCTCGTCGCGAGCGAGCATCCGCCGGTGGCGACGATCGCCGATCCGATCAGCAACGCGGTCACGCCATAGCGCGTCATGTGTTCTCTCCTCACCGTTGGCTGGTCCGGCGCGTCATCGTTTCGCGTCACGAACGATCACGTCGGCCGCTTTTTCCGCAATCATGTAAATGGCGCTGACGATGAAGAGGCCGGGCACGCGCGGAAACACGGACGCGTCGACGACCCGCAGCCGCTCGACGCCGTGCACCTTGAAGTCGCTGGTCAGCACGCCCCCGCGTGCCTGCGGGCCGAACGGGCACGTACACGACGCGTGGTGGCCCCACGCGTGGTCGCGCACGAACTGCTTGAGCGACTCGTCGGCCGTCACCTCGGGCCCCGGCGATTCCTCGACGTCAATCAGACCGCCCATTCCCGCGGTCATGCGGCGGACGAGCCGGATGCCGTCGACCACAGCCTGCAGGTCGTCGCCGGCGCCATCCGTCGCGTCGTCGAAATACCGGAAGTCGATCGCCGGGCGCGCGCGCGGATCGGGAGAGGTGATCGTCACGCGCCCTCCGCGGTTGTTCGTGTGTCCCTTCAGGATCACCCACGTCAGCACGTTGTGTCGCGCGCGAATCGCCTCTGAATATCCAGGCTTGTACCCGCGAAAGTCCGCGAGCACGGCGTAGCAGAACAGGTCGGGCACCGGCTTGCCCGCATTCGATCGCTGAATGACAGACAGCAGGATGCCGTTTGTGGAATACACGCCGGCGCGTCGGCTCGCCCAGGCCCGATACGGTGCGTCGCCGGTCGTGAACGTGGCGCCCTCGAGCATCTCCCAGGATCGGCGCATGCGATTGACGACGGACACCTCGTAGCGATCCTGAAGATTGCGTCCGACTCCCGGCAGATCAACGCGCTGGCGGATGCCGTAGCGGCTCAGGACGTCCGGGTCGCCGACGCCGGAGAGCATCAGCAGCTGCGGCGTGTTGAACGCGCCGCCGGAGAGAATCACCTCGCGCTTGGCGGTTGCGATCCGCGTCTCGGCCGGCGCCGTCCTCGCCTGTGGATCCGCCGAGTAGAGGCGTTCACCTTTCTGGTATTCGACGCCGATGGCGCGATTGTTCTCGTCGAAGAGAACGCGAGTCGCCAGCGCGTTCAATTCGATCCGGAGCCGGTCCGGATGCTGCCGTGCCACCGACAGCAGCCGCTCGCGCGTGCCGACGCGCACGTGGTTCGCGGTCGTGAGCGGCGTGTAGCGGGCGCCGACGTCGTCGTGCGCGACGACGCGCCAGTCGTTCGGATCGCCGAGCGCTTCGAGGCGCGACAGCGACGGCGCGCCGAACTCCTTGAGCGCGTTGTTCACCGACTCGGCGATGACCTTCCGGACTTGCGGGTCGGCAATCGCCTCAGCAGGGCCCGGTTTTTCCGTCGGCAGCCAACCCGCCCAGCCGTGCCGGCTGGGATCGACGCCGAGGTGGTGCCAGAACCGTTCGTACGGCCGGTGGCGGCAGTCTTCGACCCGCTGGAAGTACGACCACATTTCCGACGAGCGCCATGACGCGTCGCCGGTCAGGTCGGCGATCAGATCCCAGTCCGAGTTGCTCGGATACACGAGGATCATCGCGTTGTGCGCCGTGCAGCCGCCAAGCGTGCCGGCGCGCGGATACCAGACGCCGTCGCGATCGGCCAGAAAGTTCGGGTCGCGCCGCTGGCGTGCCAGGTCGGCGTAGTGACGGACGAAGTAATCCCATCGGAACGCGGGATCTTCGGTCGCGAACGGGTGAAACGCCGGCACCTCGTAGTTCGCGGATCCCCCCGACACCGGATCGCCGCCCGCCTCCAGCACGAGCACGGAGAACCCGGCCTCGGCGAGCCGCGCCGCCACGGTGCCGCCGCCGGCGCCGGATCCGACGACGATGTAGTCAGGATCGCCGCCGGCGTCCACGTCCGCGAACGCGTACGAGCCGCGTGCGCCGAAGACCAGAGCGGCTTTGAGGAGGTCGCGACGATTCACGCTACAACGTCTTCAGGAATTCGATCAGCGCGTACTTGTCGGCGTCGCTCAGTCCGGGCTCCTCCGTGAAGTAGTCGGTCCCGAAGTAATGGCCCTTGTTGACGACGAAGTCCTTGCATTTGCTGACCGACAACAGGTCGTCGACGAGATGTCCGAGCACGGTCTGGAAATCCTTCTCCGTCTTCAGCTCCTTGGTGGCTCGGTTCACCAGGGCCAGCAGCTTCTTGACGTGCGCGTCGCGTTCGGGGCCGCTCAGATCCGCGCCGAGCAGATCGGTATTCGTGATCAGGCTGACGGGAAACCCTTTCGGGAACGGACCGATGCTCAACGAGGAGCCGGCGCCTCCGATCGTGGGCGAGAGCGCCCGCGCCAGCGGGACGATCGGACGCAGGAACGGCGGGACGTACGCGCGAGGCACGTCAAGATACGTGTCGGTCGTCACGCGATCGATGACGCCGATGCCGGCGCGATGCTCGTTCGCGAACAGCGGGTCCTTGTCGCGCGTGTCCGGATACAGCATCTGCATGATCGCGTCGTTGAACGCGCTCATCCGCGCGTCGACTGACGGATCCTCGTCGAAATAGCCGACCGTGTTGTTCTGGAGAAACGGCGCCGTCGACCACAGGCTGATCAGGGACGCCGGCCGGATGTAGCCGCGGCCTCCGCCAGGCAGTACGTAGTTCGATTCGGCGCCAGTGATGGGATGCCGGATGGTAACGGTGCCCGCCGACGGGAGGGTCTTGTACGACTCGGACGAGAAGTTATCCCAGATGTTGTCGCGGATCGCGTTGGTCGCGAGAGGGCTGCATGCGTTGATGCCCAGGAGCGTGATGGGCACGCGCAGCTCGGTCGACAGGTAGTTGCCGTCCAGGAAGTGGTCGTCGAGCACGATCTGCCGCATCGACGCCTTGAACTCGTCGGTTTTCGTCCAGGCCCAATAGCGATTCCAGGCGGCCAGATAGTTCGGGCCGTTCGCCTTCTCGAGGTCGAGCCCCGGTGGGAGGTCCGGCAACCTGCTCGAATGACAGCGCCCGCACCGTTCAGCGAACGCGACCTTGCCCCGGCGCAAGGTGGACGCGTCGCTGGTCAGATAGCTCGCGCCGCCCGGCGCGTTACGAAGGTAGTGCGGGTCCGTCGTGGCGAGAAAAAAGCGCGCCATGTCCGGCGTCTGCATCTCAGTGGCGCGCCAGTAGACCGAATTGCGTTCCGCCGTTTCGATGGGAATCGGCGTGATCGGCTGCCCCCCGAGCACCGGCCGGAAGTGCAGCAGCCATTCCTCGCTGAACAGCCCGATGTTGAGGTAGACGCGGTTCAGCGCACCGAGCGCGCCGACCGAATCGGCGCCGTCCTTCAGGACCCGCGGCGTCCAGGTCGTCGAGGACGCCGCGAAGAACTGGGCGAGCGGGTCGCCCGGCGGCACGAACTCGTTGAACTGCTTGTTGTTCAGGCCGCCGCCGGTCAGGGTCTCCTTGCCCCACTTGCGCGCCTCGATCAACCGCGGCAGCAGGTTGTAGACGGCGTTCATCGACCTCGGGTTGTTGATGCTGTCAGTCGAGACGAGCGACGTGTCGAGCGTGCCGGGACGCGACACGTGCAGCGCCTGGAAGAAGAAGTCGTCGGTCGCCGCGGTGCCGCGCCAGCTGAAGACGCGATCCCACCAGAAGTACTGCGCGCCGACGTTCGAGCTGAGGTTTTCCCACTTCGGCTCCTCCGGGTTCACCGGCGGCCTGATGGGATTCGGCCCGACATGGCAGAACGCGCACGACATTCCGACGCGATACGGCCGCACCAGTTTCGGATCGAAGTAGTAGGTCGGATCGTTGTAGTAGCGCTCGGCGTTCCAGTGTTGCCGCGCCTTGTCGTCGAAGTCGGGATTCGGAAACAAACGGAGGCCGACGATGCCCGTCGGTTCGCCGTAATACGAGCCGACCTTGACCGTGGCGCCACGTGCGCCGATCTTCGTGCCCGGATATCGCGTCTCGTCGGCGAACGGATCCGGCGGGCAGGCCGAGCTGCGCTGATCCAGCCACAATCCGAAATGATTTGGATCGGGCGCGGCCGCCTCGCTGAAGCACGGTTCGTTGATGAGCCCGAGGTACTGGAAGCGGTTGTGACGGCCGTAACCGTATAGATACTTCGGCCGATCGCCGGCCTTACCGTGCGGATCCGTGTACGGAATTGCGGGATGCGACGAGATTGTCTTCAGCAGATCGAATGTGCCGAGGCTGTCCACCGTCAATCGATCCCACAAATGATCGTCGCCGCCCGTCCACACCAGCCACATGTCACGGCCTTCGATCTCCGCCTGCGTCAACGGCCGGAGCGGCTGACCTCCGACAAGATTGAAATCCATGTCGTGAAAGTAGTCTTCGGTCGCCGCCATGAAATGCTCCGGCGCGAGGCCGGCTCGCATGGCTTCGTCCTTGACCGTGCCGGGCATCGGCTGCGAGAGACTGCACGCCGCCCCGGCGACTGTCAGGAGCGTCGTCACACACGCTGAGAGAGCTTGCCGTCGCAATAGGGATCTCCTTGTCAGGCTTTGTTTCCCGCTGACGTGACCACGGGCAGATAGGCTGCCAGCAGGATCAATGCCGACACGCCGTCGTAAATGCCCATGGGAGTGAATCCGTCCCCCTGGCCGAGGAAGAACAACGAGAACGTCAGACGAATGACGATACCGCACCAGTTGGGCCAGCGATGGGTCCGAGGATCCCAGTAACCCGGCAGATAGAGAAAGTCGATGGCCCACAACTGCATGCCCCAGTGGCGCGGCCACGCTTTTGGAAACGCATCGGGCTGGCCGGCGAACCGCGTGAACGAATCCGGCGAGACGAAGATGATGCACCCCACCGCGAGGTTCGACACGATGCTGAGCAGAAGAAGAAGTTTGTAGCGCTTCGCCGCATCCATTCACACCGTCCGCGAAAGACGAAGGGGCGGCCAATCATCGCACCGTCTCGCCGTTTGCAGGCAGGTGACAGCAGCGCTTTGCACAACAAATCTGCGCCGTGAATTTTCAATGCGAAAGATTCGGATTGAGTTGAGCTGACTGTGACGCATTCCGCGCGTGTTGATAGGTCACGGTGATTGCCCGCGACCGGTCGCGAGCAATCACTGGCGTTTTGTGTAACTCGGATTTCAATAATCGACCTTGTGAGCCTTTTGTCTCCTCGCTAGCATGAGCGGCACTATGGCGGACATCATTTTCGATCCCCTGCTCTTCAAGAACCTTCACGTCAAGAATCGAATTTTCCGATCGAATATCGCCGGCCGCCTCGACAACTACGACGGATCGGGGAATCAGGCGCGCATCAACTGGGAAGTGACGTTCGCGCGCGGCGGCGTCGGCGCGATCATCTCGTCGTTCGTGCCCGTCCAGATCCAGGGGCGGATCATGCCGAATTACGCGACGATCGATTGCGACGAGCGCATTCCGTTCTGGCGGGCGCTCGGCAAGGCCGTGCACGAATACGACTGCAAGTACATCCTGCAGCTCAGTCACGGCGGCAGGCAGCGCGACATTCCCGGCGTCGACTACCCGCACAACCTGAGTGCGACCGATAAACCCGATCCGCTGCACGGGTTCGAATGCCAGCGCATGACCGTCGCGGACATCCAGGACACGATCCAGGCGTTCGCGGAAGGCGCGAGGCGCGCGCGCGAAGCGGGCCTGGACGGCGTCGAATTGCACGGCGCCAACGGCTATCTCATCACGCAGTTTCTGAGCTCCGCGATCAATGACCGCACGGACGAATACGGCGGATCCCTGGAGCACCGCGCCCGGTTCGTCATCGAGATCGTCACAGCCATCCGGAAGAAGGTCGGCAGCGACTTTCATCTGCAGATGAAGATCAGCGCGACCGAGCACCACAACGCGCTGCTGTTTCTCAAGCTGCAGGGCGAGGGGGCGGGCAACACGGTCGACGACTCGATTCAGGTGTGCCGGTGGCTGATTGAGGCGGGGGTGGACAGCATTCACGTCTCGACCGGAAGTTCGTTTCCGCATCCGCGGAATCCCGCCGGCAGTGATTTCCCGGTGGATGTCCTCGGCCAGACGTACGAACAGATCGCATCGTCGGGTACGCATACGTTCAGGAATCTGATCGTCATGCACAACAGCATCGGGGGCGCGCTGTTCCGGAAGCAGTGGCTCGATGCCGGCGTCCCGGCTGACGAAATCGAGGGGCTGACGCTGCCCGATGCGCGTCGCATCAAACAGGCCGTCACGGTGCCGGTGCTGTGCACCGGAGGGTTCCAGACCGCGTCGGTGATTCGCGACGCGATTACGCGCGGCGACTGCGACGGCGTCAGCATCGCCCGTCCGCTTGTCGCCAACAACGACCTCGTCAAGCAGTTCTCCGCCGGCCGCGATCGCGCCGAGAAGCCGTGCACCTACTGCAATAAGTGCCTCGCGCACGTCGTGGAGCACCCGATCGGCTGTTACGAAGAGAGCCGCTTCGGCAGCCGGGACGAGATGATCGCGCAGGTGATGTCGGTCTTTGCGCCGCCCGCATTTTCATGACCGCGAGATCCCGATGGATTCTCGGCGCCACCGGCGTTGTGGGCGCTGGAATCGTCTGGGTGCTGGTCTCGCTCGGCGACCGGCCGGTGACCTACGACGACATCAGGGAACATTTCAAGTACGGATCGATCGGGAGCGAGCCCGGCATTTCGCTCCTGTGGCCGATGGGCGGTGTCCTGCCGCCGTACGCCGTCTTCACGGCGCTGCCGTCGATTTGTCCCGAGAAGCTGCCGGGCGGCTATGCGTCGCTCGGCTTTGTCTTCGAACCCGGCCACGATCTGCCCATCGGCGTCTCGCGGCGGCACCGGCTCGGCATCGATCACGTCGGGCTGAATTGCGCGGTGTGCCACACGAGCACCGTGCGCGATCGTGAGGGCGCGACGCCGCGGGTGGTGCTCGGCATGCCGGCGGCCGGACTGGACCTGCAGAACTTCCTCAGGTTCGTCACCGACTGTTCACTCGACAATCGGCTGACGGCCGAGGCCGTGCTCGGCCACATCAGGCAGATGCGCGATCCGCCGTCGATGTTCGAGCGGATGGCCATTCGGTGGTTCGGCCTGGTTAACCGCATCAAGCTCGAAACACTTGAACGGCGCAATCGGCTGGCGGCGTTTCTCGACGGCCGTGTCCCGCAATGGGGCCGCGGACGCGTCGACACCTTCAATCCCTACAAGGCCCTGCAGTTCAACTGGCGTCTCGACCAGTTGCCGCATGACGAGCTCATCGGGGCAGCGGACTATCCGTCGTTATGGAACCAGAAGCCCCGCGAGGGAATGCATCTGCATTGGGACGGCGACAACGACTCGGTCGACGAGCGGAATCTCAGCGCCGCGCTCGGCGCGGGCGTGACGCCGGTCACCGTCGATCACGCGGGTCTCAAGCGGGTCCGCGACTGGATTTGGACGCTGCCGCCGCCGGCCTATCCCTATCCCATCGATCGCGCGCTCGCCGCGCGAGGCGCCGTCCTGTATCGACAACATTGCCTCGAGTGCCACGCCGATCACCGGTTTCGCGACGGCATCGTCGAAGGCCGGAAAGTCGGCACGATCGAAGACATCGACGCCATCGGGACCGATCGCCATCGGCTCGACTCGTACACGTACGTCTTCGCGGCGAACCAGTACGCCCTCTACCCTGACTCACAGTACCGGTTCACTCACTTCCGCAAGACCCGCGGATACGCGAATCAGCCGCTCGACGGCATCTGGCTGCGTGCCCCGTATCTCCATAACGGATCGGTGCCGACCGTGCGTGCGCTGCTCGACGCACCGGGCCAGCGGCCGAAGACGTTTTATCGCGGGAATGACGTCTTCGATCAGCAAGGCCTGGGCTTCGTCTCGACCGAAAGGGAAGCGGGCGGCCGCGTGTTCTTTGAGTACGACACCACCGTGCCCGGAAACAGCAATAGCGGTCACGTGTACGGCACGACGCTCACACCGGCCGACAAGGAAGGCATCGTCGAGTACCTCAAGACATTCTGAAGACGGAGTGCCATCAACTTGAAAGGATATCGGGCGGTCGTCGGCGTGCTGCTGGTCCTGGGCGTGATCAGCGGCGTCTTCGTCTACAACCACTTCTTTCGCACGCGCACGCCAGTCTTCGCGTCTGACGAGGACCACTTCCTTTTCGGATCCATCGGGACGGAGGACACCGACGGCATTCCGTACTGGCTGTGGCTGGTGCTGCCGCGGATCTTTCCGGAATATCTGCCGTCGCCCGGCGGGTACGCGTCGCTTGGCGTGCTCTCGAAAGAGGGAAACGAGATGCCCGTCGGCTTCTCGAAGGCGACGATCGGGTACGAACGCGTCGGCACCAATTGCGCGGTCTGTCACACGGCGAGTGTGCGGCTCCGGCCCGACGATCCGCCCATGATTGTGCCCGCAGCTCCGGCGCATGAACTCGCCATGCCGCAGTACCTGCGCTTTCTGTCCGCGTGTGCGTCCGATCCGCGCTTTACGGCGGACACGGTCCTTGACGAGGTCGCGAAGAATTATCGGCTGCCGATCTCGGATCGGCTGATCTTCCGCTTCATTCTGATTCCGTCCGCGAAGCGGAACATCCTGCGGCTCACGGCGCGGTATTCGTGGACACACGATCGAACGGAGGCCGGACGAGGCCGCGTCGATCTCCCCAATTCGGCCAAGTTCGGCCTGCTCCGGCAGCCGATCGGCACCACCGTTGGCAACGCGGACATGCCGCCAGTGTGGAATCTTTCAGCGCACTCCGGACGGAGTTATCTGTGGGATGGATCGAACACGAACCTGCAGGAGGTGGTTGTGTCGTCGGCGATCAGCGCGGGGTCCGGCACGAAATGGATCGACCGCGATGTGACAAGTCTGAATCGAGTGCAGCAGTACCTCAGTAGCGTGCGGCCGCCGGCGTATCCATTGCCGATCGATCGCCCGCTGGCGGCGCTCGGTGCGAATCTGTTTGAGCGCGACTGCGGCTCGTGTCATTCGCCGGGCGGAACACGCACGGGCACGGTGGTTCCGATCGCCGAGGTCGGCACGGATCCGTACCGTCTTGCGGCGTGGACTCCCGCCTCCGCTGCCGCGTTCAACGCATACGGTTCCGGACACGCGTGGCAGTTCTCGCATTTCCGCGCCACCACGGGCTACGTGGCGGTTTCGCTCGACGGGCTGTGGCTTCGCGCGCCGTACTTGCACAACGGCTCCGTGCCGACGCTGGAAGATCTGCTGAATCCGCCTGCGAGTCGTCCCTCGTTTTTCTGGCGAGGGTACAACGTCTATGACACGCACCACGTGGGATTCATGACGACCGGCAACGAAGCCCGGAGGGAGGGCACGGCGTTCGACACCAGACAGCCCGGGAACAGCAACGCCGGACACTCCTACGGCACGTCGCTGTCGCCAGACGACAAACGCGCGCTCATCGAGTACCTCAAGACGCTGTGAACAAGAACCAGGAGAGTTGACCTTGGCCTCAGCCACTCTGCGTTCGGCGCTTCGGCGTGATTCGTCGCCATCGCTGGATTTTGCGCGCGTACTCGAAGACGAGGAGCGCCAGATATCCGCGCCCGAGGAGCCGCCCGCGCTGACCGGCTCGGCCGACGCGCGTCTCACCGCCGTCATCGCCCGCCGGCACGCGATCAGCCGGACCGCCTTGTGTCTTTCCGGCGGCGGCATCCGCAGTGCGAGCTTCGCGATCGGGGTGATGCAGGGATTGGCCGGCCTCGGCGTGCTCGGCGACATCGATTACCTGTCGACTGTTTCGGGTGGCGGCTACGCGGGCAGCTGGTTGTCCGCGTGGCTTCTTCACAATGGAAATCAGGCGGAGCCGCATGACGGCGGCGGTTCCGTCGAGGAGCAACTGGCGGGCGCGGGCCGCGACCCGCTGCGCTCCGAGCCCGAGCCGCTCCGCTACGTCCGCGAGTTCAGCCGTTATCTCGATCCGAAGATCGGACTCCTGTCGATTGACATCTGGACGCTCGTCGCCACCGTGTGCCGCAATCTGCTCGCGAACTGGCTCGTGCTGCTGCCGCTGCTCGCCGCGGCGCTGACA
>Ga0153915_10001715_pt1 | contig 20171 bp, 17 predicted proteins | sample Opewatmetagenome_2_FD_107003 | JGI IMG/M metagenome (GOLD analysis project Ga0153915, IMG submission 107003) | Freshwater wetland microbial communities from Ohio, USA - Open water 3 Core 3 Depth 3 metaG | ecosystem: Environmental > Aquatic > Freshwater > Wetlands | place: USA: Ohio, Lake Erie...
CGGGTGTGAAAGACGACGTCGTGCCGAGAACCTGCGTGAACTTGTCGGGAGGCGCGGGCTGGCCCGGGGGCACCTGCGCGCCGCGCACGGGAAAGTTGGCCTTCACGTCTTCGTACTGGTAGAGCACCGACCAGCTGTCGAAGAGCGTGATCCCGCGGCCGAAGAGCAGGCTCCCGCCCTTGCGCCTCTCGTCGATGTTCAGATAGTTCACCTCGGTGGAATAGAGCGACGCTCCGACGGACTGGTTCCGGTCCATGAACCAGGGGATCTGGTAGGAAAGGTTGTAGTAGTTGGATATCTTCCCGATCTGCGCCGATGCTCCCAGGACTTCCCCGCGGCCGAGGAAATTACGGGTCTGGAAGGAGAACTGGCCGAAGAAGCCGTCCAGAGCCGAGTATCCGGCGCCGAACTGGATCTCGTTGCGCGAGGTCTCCGTGCCCTTGACCGTCAGGTCCACTTTCTTCTCGGCCGAACGGACCGCGAACTCCGGCTCCTCGTTGACCTTGAAATAGCCGAGCTGCTGCAGCTTCTGGAGGCTCTTCTTGACGGCCTCCATGTTCATCACGTCCCCTTCATCCAGGGCAAACTCGCGCCGGATGACTTTGTCCCGCGTCGTCGTGTTGCCGGCGACCTCCAGGCGCCCGAGGTAGAACTTGTCCCCCTCGAAGAGCTTCACGTCCACGTCCACGCGGTGATTGCCGACCTCGCGGTACACGGGGTCGGCGAACCAGTAGATGTACCCCCTCGACTTGTACTGCGACTCGATCCGGGAAAGCGCCTCGATGAGCAGGTCCCGGTCGAGGACCGAGCCGGGGCGCAGGTCGCGGAACTCCTTGAGGATCCTTTCGCGCGGAATCACGAGCGGCGCCGACGCGTCCTCGGCCTGGCCGGTCTGGTCCACCTTCACGATCTGGATCCGCCCGGTGAAGAACTGGTCCCCTTCGACCAGGGGAATGGTGATCCGGACGTTTTTCTTCTGTTTCTTGGCGGGCGCCTTCGGATTCTTGACGAAGACGTCGAGGACCGGGTCCTTGACGACGACGTCCTTGTATCCCTTCGAATGGTAGAGGCCCTTGATGCTCTCCACGTCCGCGTCGTAATTGGCCTGGCTGTAGGTCGTGCTCGTTTCGGACAGAAACCGCCACCACGTGTTGACCTTCGTCTTGTCCATGGCCCTGCGCAGGCGCCCCTGCCCGAAAACATGATTGCCCTCGAACCGGATGGAGGCGATCTTGATCTTGTCCCCCTCGTCGATCACGAAAACGAGCTTCTTCTCCGTCTTGGAGACGTCCTCGACACGGTAGTCCACGGTGGCGCTGCGATAGCCGTTCTCCATGTAGTAGTCGGCAATCACCGAGCGCATCTTCGCGATTTCACGCAGGGACAGGGGCGCGCCGGGCCTCGCCTCGAGCTTCGCCTCCTTCAGGCGGTCCTTGATCTGCGTGTTCGAGAATTTCTTGTTTCCCGTGAACTCGACCTCCTTCAACGTTGGCCGCTCCTCGATCGTGACGACGAGCGTGATGCCGTCGGCTCCATGTTCCGCCTCGATCCCGATGTTCTCGAGGAGGCCGACGTCCCACAGGGTCTGGAAGTTCTCGCGGATCTTTTCCGGATCGTAGGGGTCCCCGACCTTGACGCCGAGGTAGTGGCCGATCGTATCGGGAGAGACCGTCTGATATCCGATGACCCGGATCCCCACGATTTTCTCCCTGGCGGCGGGCGCGGCGGCGGCCGCCGGTGCTCCGGGCGCGGCCGAAGGAGCGGGGGTCGGGGACGGGCTCGGAGGCGGCGAAACGGCGGGGGCCTGCCCGGCGGCCAGCGCCGGGGCGAGGAGCATCGCGGCCAGTGCGGCCGGAAGCCATGCCTTGAGCCTTCGGCCCCGGGCGGCCGCGTGGCGACCGGCGGCCGGGAGGTTCAACGCCAGGGCCCAGCAGTCCGAGTTCGTCGGCAAGTGCAAGTCTCGCTGGGGCTTGGAACGCTGGAGCCGGCCTCTTCTCTTCCCGAAAGGTACAGGCGGCGTCCCACTTGCCGGAATGTGCAGCCCGCGCCCGCCCGGTTTCAGTGTCCCTGGGCGATCGGCTCGGGCTCCCGCGCCGTGACCGTGAGCCCTTCGGGCCCGACGCGGACCTCGATGACTTCCAGCCGCTCGTCGCGCGAGGCGATCAGGATCTCCGATACCGGGTCTTCGACGTGCTTCTGGATCGCGCGGCGCAGCGGCCGGGCGCCCATGTTCGGATCCTCCCCGCTCTGCCCGAGGAGCCACTCGACCGCGGCGTCGTCCACATCCACGACCGCGCCCTTGGAGGCGAGGGTGGTGTTGACGTCGTCGATCAGGAGGCGGCAGATCTTCGCCATCTCCTCCCGTCCGAGCGCATGGAAGACGATCGTCTCGTCGATCCGATTGATGAACTCCGGGGAGAAGTCCTTCTTGAGCTCCTTCAAGACCATGTCCTCGAGCTCCTTCGTGCTCTGGATCTCCCGCGAGCCTCCGAAGCCCATCCGGCTGCGGTTGACCAGGTGCTTGGTGCCGATGTTCGAGGTCATGATGATGAGCGTGTTCTTGAAGTCGACGAGGTTCCCGTAGGCGTCCGTCAGGATCCCGTCCTCGAGGATCTGGAGGAGGATGTTCGCGATGTCGGGGTGCGCTTTCTCGATCTCGTCGAAGAGGATGACGCTGTAAGGATTCCGGCGGATCTTTTCGGTCAACTGGCCGCCGTCCTCGTGGCCGACGTAGCCGGGAGGCGAGCCGATCAGCTTCGAGACCGCGTGCTTCTCCATGTACTCGGACATGTCGAAGCGAACGAGCGCCTTCTGGCTCTCGAAGAGGAACTCGGCCAGGCGCCGCGCGACCTCGGTCTTCCCGACGCCGGACGGTCCGAGGAAGATGAACGAGCCCATCGGGCGGTTCGGGTTGTTGACGCCGAGACGCGAGCGCCGGATCGCCTTCGATACCCCGACGATGGCCGCCTCCTGCCCCACGATGCGACGCCGGAGGGCGTCCTCCATGTGCAGGAGCTTCTCGGCTTCCTCCATCGCGAGCGAGGCGACAGGGATGCCGGTCCAGGAGGAGATGATCTCCTCGATGTCCCGCCGCGTGACTTCCTGGGTGGCGTCGCTCCTCTCGGCCGTCTGCGCCTTCGTCCGCTCGATCTCCTCCTTCAGCTCGATCTCCCGCTCGCGCAGGAAGACGGCCTTTTCGAAGTCCTTGTCCGAGATCGCCTTCTTCATCTCCTTGACGATCTGGCGGGTCTCGATCTCGAGCTTGCGCAGGTTCTGCGTGTCGGCCACCCTCTTCAACTTCACCTTGGCGCCCGCCTCGTCGAGGAGGTCGATCGCCTTGTCGGGGAAGAACCGGTCGGTGATGTAGCGGTTGGACTGATAGACGGCGGTCTTGATCGCCTCGGGAAGGTACCGAACCTTGTGAAACTGCTCGTAGCGATCCTTGACCCCCTCGAGGATCTCGAAGGTCTCCAGTTCCGACGGGGCGGTCACCTGGATCGCCTGGAAGCGGCGCAGGAGGCTTCTGTCCTTCTCGATGTACTTGCGGTACTCCTTCAACGTCGTCGCGCCGATGCACGAGACCTCGCCGCGAGAGAGCGCTGGCTTCAGGATGTTGGCCGCGTCGAGCGAGCCTTCGGCCGACCCGGCCCCGATGAGCGAGTGGATCTCGTCGATGAAGATGATGAGGTCGGGATTCTCGCGCAGCTCCCGGATGATCCCTTTCAACCTCTCCTCAAACTGCCCCCGGTATTTCGTCCCGGCCACGATCAGGGACAGATCGAGTGCCAGGATCTTCTTCTGGGCAAGAAAGATCGGAACCGCGCCTTCGACGATGCGCGTCGCCAGGCCTTCGACGATGGCGGTCTTGCCCACGCCCGGCTCCCCGAGCAGGATCGGGTTGTTCTTGGTGCGCCGGGAGAGGATCTGGATGATCCGCTCGACCTCTTTCTCCCGGCCGATCAGGGGATCGAACCCGCCGCTGACGGCGAGCTGCGTGAGGTCGCGGCTGTATTCCGCGAGGAACGGCAGCTCCTTCTTCTGCTTGGAGACCTCCCGCTCCTTGATCAGCGAGATCGTCTCCTCGCGCACGCCGTAGAGGTTGAATCCCCGCGCCGCGAGCAGCCTCCCCGCCACGCACCCGTCCACCCGCAGGAGGCCGATCAGGAGGTGCTCGGTCCCGACGTAGGGGTGCATCATGGACTCGGCCTCGTGCGAGGCGTAGGCGAGGATCTTCTTGGACTCCTCCGACAGCGGCAGCTCGGCGGTTGAGGAGATCCGCTCGACGAAGATGCGGTCCCCCTCGATCTCGCGGCGGACCTCCTCCGGCTTGACGTTGAAGCGGGAGAAGATCTCCTTGATGATGTCCTCTCCTTCCCGCAGGATGCCGAGCAGGAGATGCTCGGACTCGATCACCTTGGAGCCGAGCTTGGAAGCTTCGTAGCGGGCGAAAAAGAGGGCGCGTCGCGCCTTCTCGTTGTATTTCTCAAACATCGCGGGCGTCTTCCAGCCGGGCCATGGTCAGATCGTTACTCCCTGCCGGAAGAACCGGCCGCCGGTGAAATTCCTTCCCGTGACATCGCGTAAATGGTATCACAGCGACTCGCGAGCTCGGGGTTGTGCGTGACGAGAATTGTCGTCATACCGCGCTCGCGGTGAAGCTCCTCGAGAAGACCGAAGACCGCTCCGGCCGAATCCACGTCGAGATTCCCGGTTGGCTCGTCGGCGAGGAGAAGCCCGGGGCCTCGCGCGAGAGCGCGCGCGATCGCGACCCGCTGCTGTTCGCCGCCGGACAGCGCGCGGGGCCGGTGCGCGCGCCGTTCCGAGAGTCCGACCCGGTCGAGGAGCTCGGCCGCGCGGCGCCGCGCCTGACCGGCCGGCACTCCGGCGATGCGATGCGGGAACGCCACGTTCTCCTCCGCCGTGAACTCCGGCAGGAGGTGGTGGAACTGGAAAACGAAGCCGATGCGATCGTTGCGGAAGCGCGCCCGTTCGCGCGGAGCGAGTTCCTCGAGCGCCTGCCCGAAGACTTCGACCCGGCCGGTGTCGGGATGGTCGATCCCGCCGAGCAGATGGAGCAGCGTGGACTTCCCCACGCCGGACGGTCCCATGATCGCCGTGAGGACCCCCTCCTCCAGCTCGAAGGACAGGTCGGAAAACACGGTCACGGGAGCGCCTTCCCCCGCGTACGTCTTCGAGAGATGTTCGGCCTTGACTGCCAGCATCAGCGGTCGTTCGAGGTTCTACGTTCGAGGTTCTACGTTCGGCTTCAGGAGTCTCCAACGGAGAACGGAGAACCTCGCACGTCGAACTCTCATCGGGATAGCCGGATCGCTTCGCCCGGCGCGATGCGCGCCGCGGCGCGAGCGGGGAGGACCGCGGCGCCGACGGCGGTCGCGAGGGCGAAAACCGCGATGAGGACGACTTCCCGCGGGTGGACGGCGAAGGGCACGTGCGAGAACAGATACACGTCGGCGGGAAGCGGGACGACGTGGAGCCGGTCGAGGAGCACCGACGCCCCGACGCCGAACACGACGCCCAGGGCGGTGCCGATGCCCCCGATCAAACCTCCGAGCGTCAGGTAGATCTTCGCGAGCGACCCGGGCAGGGCCCCGAGCGAGAGCAGAACCCCCAGGTCCCGCTTCTTCTCGACGACGAGGAGGGCGATGTTCGAAACGACGTTCAAGGCCGCGACCACGATGACGAGGGCGACCGTCGCGAAGATGACCGCCTTCTCCAGGCGCAGCGCAAAGGAGAGCGGAGCGTTCAACTCGCGCCACGTCCGGACCCGATACCCCGCCGGGAGAGCGGCGGCAACGCTCCTGGCCGCAGCGTCGGCCTTCTGCGGGTCCGCGAGCCTCGCTTCGTAGGCCTGCGCTCCGGCCGGGATGCCCGCGAGAAGGCGAGCGATCTCTTCCGGCACCTCCACGTCCGGCGGTTTCTCGAGCGCGCTGCCTCGCCGGATCTCCGCGACCCTGAGCAGCACCGCGACCGGGATCGGACCGACCGGCGAGAGGCGGGTGCGCGAGGAGAGGATGCGGACGAGGCTCCCCTTCTCCACTCCGAGGCGTGCCGCGGCCGCGCCCGACAGGCGCGCCGGCGGAATTCCGTCTCCGGAGAGCCGCAGCGGCCCTTCGGCGACGTTGCGGTAGCGCGCGGGAGAGACGGCCCGGCCCGTGGCGTCGCAGAGCCAGCCCCGCCCCTCGACGACCGGATCGGCCGCGATGACCCCGGGCGCCCTCGCCAGGATCTCGCGGACCGCCCCGGCGTCGGCCAGACGGTCCCCGCGGGCGGGGAAGACGACGAGGTGCGGCGAGCGCAGCGCCATTTGCGCGCGGATCCGATCCTGGAATCCGGAGAGGAGCGCGAGCGAGATGATGAGGGCCGCGACACCGACCGCGAGCCCCAGGACCGAGATCGTGGAGATCAGGGCAACGTGCGCGCGCTTGCGCGAGGTCGCCAGATACCTCAGCGCGACGAAGACCTCGTAGCTCATGCCTGGTCGGAAAACGGGAAACGGAAAACGGAAAACGAGATCTCCGGCGCGCAACCCGGCGTTTCCCGTTTCTCGTTTCCCGTTTCCCGGCTCATGATTTGGGGCGCAGGAGGGGGAACAGGATCACGTCGCGGATCGAGTGCCTGTCCGTCAGCAGCATGGTCAGTCGGTCTATCCCCAGGCCTTCGCCGGCGGTTGGAGGCATCCCGTAACGCAGGGCGTCCACGTAGTCGCTATCGTAGGGGGGAGCCTCCAGGTCCCCCAGCTCCCGCTCGCGCGCCTGTTGCCTGAATCGCGCCTCCTGCTCGACCGGGTCGTTCAGCTCCGAGAAGCCGTTGGCGATCTCCATCCCGGCGACGTAGAGCTCGAAGCGATCGACCCACTCCGGGTCTCTCGGATCCTGCTTGGAGAGGGGAGAGATCTCGGTCGGGAACTCGTGGAGGAAAGTCGGCTGCACAAACCGCGCCTCGGCAACCGACTCGAAGAGCTCGGCCAGCAGCTTTCCCTTCTTGCCGGCGAACCGCTCCGGCTTCTCGACGCCGAATCGCCTCGCGGCCCGGAGCAAGCCTTCGGCGTCGGAAAGCTCCTTCTCGGTGACCCGGCCCCGCGGGTCCTCTTGCGTCGCTTCGAGGAGGGCCTGCCGCATCGTCACGCGGCGGTACGGCGGCTCCCACGAGATCTCCGCGCCCCCCCAGGCGGTCTTCGTCCCGCCGGTCACCTCGCGAACGAGGCCCGCGAGCATCTCTTCGGTCAGCGCCATCAGGTCGTCCGCCCGCGCGTAGGCCTGGTAGAACTCGAGCATCGTGAACTCCGGGTTGTGCTGCGTCGAGATCCCTTCGTTGCGGAAGTTGCGGTTGATCTCGTAGACCCGGGGAATCCCGCCCACGACGAGGCGCTTCAGGTAGAGCTCCGGCGCGACCCGAAGGTACAGCTCGAGATCGAGCGCGTTGTGGTGAGTCACGAACGGGCGCGCGAGGGCCCCCCCCGGAATCGGCTGCATCATCGGCGTCTCGACCTCGAGGTACCCTCGGGCGTCGAGGAAGTTCCTGAGGTGCCGGATGATCGCCGCGCGCTTCTCGAACACCTCCCGCGACTCCGGGTTGACGGCGAGATCCAGGTGGCGTTCGCGGTAGCGCCTTTCGACATCCTTCAAGCCGTGCCACTTCTCCGGAAGGGGGCGGAGGCACTTGGCCAGGAAGGTCAGGCGCCGAGCCTTGACCGAAAGCTGTCCCGTGCGAGTGCGGAAGATCTCCCCTTCGATCCCGATCCAGTCGCCGAGATCGAGGGCCCGGTACAGCTCCCACCCCTCCTCGCCCACCGCGTCCTTCCGGACGTAGATCTGCAGGCGCGAGGAGCCGTCGGAGATGTCGAGGAATCCGGCTTTCCCCTGGGTGCGCTGCGCCAGCACGCGTCCCGCCGTCCTGGCCGTCGCGCCGAGCTTCTCGAGATCTTCGCCCGAGGTCTCGGCGTAGCGGCGCGCGATGTCGGTCACCGGATCCGTGAGCGCGTAGGCGAACGGATAGACGTCCGCGAGCCTGCGGATCCGCTCGAGATTGTTCGACCGGTTCTGGATCAGGTCGGCTTCCGCCGACCCCTCCAGCTCCGCCGAGGGCTCCCGCGATGAGTCGTCCATTCGGCCGGGAAGTATGGTCGAAAGAGGCGTCTAAAGTCTAAGAGCCGTCGGTCTCCTGTCCCCGAATCTCGAACTTCGGACCCGGATCTCGGACACCGGCAGCGCGACACAGACGAGCTATCTGTCGAGGCCGAGCCAGAGAGCGGACGTCGCGTGCAGCAGGCGCAGCCTCGTGCGCGTCCATCGCCGCACGTCCTTGGCCGCCTCCTCGCCGCTGGAGGCGGCCGCGAACCCGGCGAACGTCTTGTCGAGCTCCGAGGCGTGCCTCAGCGTGGCGCGCGCCTCGCGCAGGAGCTCGGCGGAGATCTCCGCGCCGACGCTTCGGCGGATCGTTTCGGTCTCGCTCTCGGCCTTGACTCGCAGAGCGGCCGCGAAGAGGACGACGCGATCCGGTTTCGTGAGGGTCATCCGAGAGATCACCCGCCGCGCGGCTTCCGCCTCCCAGATCTCCAGCTTGCATTCGGTCAGCGCCCTCCACCCCTCCACCGACTTGACCGTATCGCCGGCCGCGACGGCTGTCAGGATCCGCCGCAGACATGGCCCCCAGAAACGGTCGTCCTCCCCTTCGAGCACCGCATCGCCGTCGCCGAGGTCCGCGACGCCTTCCGACCGGGCCGCTTCCGCTCCGGCGAGCATCCTGAGCGCGTCGGCCGCCGCCTGCTGAACTTCGACGAGCTGGCGCCAGCGGACCGTCCCCTCCGCGACCTGCCGGTCGAGCTCGCGGCGCGACTCGCGAAACCGGTTCAGCTTCACCATGTCCCCGATCTCGCCCGGCGCGGATCGCCCTTCCATCTCGTCGATGCGCCTTGTCACCTCCCGCAGGCTGCGCTCCTCCTTCTCGTAGAGTCTCCGGAAGGCGCCGCGCGCCGCGAGGTTGCACGAGGCCGCCGCGGTGAGAATCTCCGGATTGACCAGCCCGCGGGAGACCTGCCGTTTCAGGTTCCGCAGGCTTTCGAGCCGCCCTTCCCCGGTGAGCTCCTCGAACCCTCTCGCGGCGGCGATCTGCGCCGCGGTTTCGTCGAAGGCGCGAACGATCTCGGGCACCGCTTCCGCGTCGATGCTCGGCCAGACGGACTCCGCGAGCAGTCTTTCGAAGAGCTCGCGGATGTCATTGCGGGATCGCACCGGCGATGCCCCGGGGTCGGGACTGCCGGCTGCGAGCACGGTGGCGAGGTAATCGACCTTGTCGAGGAGATCCTCGTCCGTCTCCAGCTGCGAGAAATAGAAGCGGAGGATGTAGAATGGAATCCTCTCGTCGGAGGGACGGACCTTTTCGAAGTAGCGGCGCGTCAGAGACGGCGACAGGGACATGTCCGCCGATCTCAATTGCTCGGCCGCCGCGTCGAGCTTCGCATCGAGGTCGGTCAGCGACTCCTCCCGGGCAGGCGCTGCGTCCGCCTTCCTGGCGCCGGAGAGACGTCTGATTTCGGCATAGAGGGGGGCGAGGCCCACGACGTAACCGCCCGGGATCTGCTGGAAGGCCCTGTGGACTCCTCGCAGGAACTGGTCGAAGGTCGACAGAGCCTTGAACCGCTCCGTCCGGCGGATATAGTCTCCCTGAAAGGAAGATTCTGCCGACATCGAATGACCGCTGAAGCGCCGATTGTATCGCGGCTGGCAAGGCTCTCCGCCGCAGACGTTCGCTTCGCCGGAGGCGACCGGGAGAATCAAGCCCGGCGTCGCGCGTCCGGGGACCCCCGGGAGAGCGCTCGAAATAGCGCGTCTGGACGGGTTTCGCCTGCCTGCCCCCGGCCATGAAGCTCGGGCGCACCCTGATCGATGCCAGGACGCTCGAGGAGGGCGTTTCCCGCCTCGCGTCCGAGATCGACCGCGACCAGGACGGACGGCCCGTGCTCCTCGTCGGAATCCTGAAGGGCTCGGTCTTCTTCCTGTGCGATCTGGCAAAGAAGCTCAAGACCACGCCGGTCTCGCTCGACTTCCTGCAAGTCTCCTCGTACGGGTCCGGGACGAAGTCGTCGGGCAACGTCCGGCTCGTGCGGGACCTCTCGACGGACGTCGCCGGCCGCGACGTCGTCATCGTGGAGGACATCGTGGATACGGGCCGGACTCTGCGCAAGATCATCGAGATCCTGGGCACCCGGAACCCCAAGTCGGTCAAGATCTGCGCCCTCTTGAAGAAACGGGTCCCCGGAGCCCGGGAGGTCCCCGTGGACTATCTGGGATTTACCATCGACGATCACTTCGTGGTCGGTTACGGCCTCGACTTCGCCGAATCCTACCGGAACCTTCCCTTCATCGGGATCCTGGAGCCCGATGGAACGTCGGGAAACGGAAAACGAGAAACGGGAAGCGCTCAGGAAGGCAGCGCTTGACAATTCGTTTTCCGTTTTCCGTTTCCCGCTTTACGATTCGTTCATGAGGTTCCTGGCTACCGAGGGCGCGCCGAAAGCGATCGGGCCGTACTCGCAGGCCGTGGTCGAAGGGGGCTTCCTGTTCGCTTCGGGCCAGATCCCGCTCGACCCGGCCACGGGCGAGCTCGTCGCGGGAGGGATCGAGCCCTCTACAGAGCGAGTCTTCGACAACATAGAGGCGGTCCTCCGCTCGGCCGGGCTGACCTTCGCCGATGTCGTCAAGACGACCGTCTTTCTCGTCCGCTCCGAGGATTTCCCGCCGATGAACGCGATCTATGCCCGCCGCTTCGGGGATCACCGGCCGGCCCGGTCGACGGTCATCGTCGCCGCGCTCCCGAAGGGGGCCGTGGTGGAGATGGATCTGATCGCGAGAACGAGATGAGAATTGTGAATTGCGAATTGTGAATTGTGAATTGAGAATGACGGGAGTCCGCTCTCACAACTCACAGTTCACAACTCGCAATTCCTCAATCACGGGCCGAAGGCCAGGGCCACAGCCGCGGCCACCCATCCAAAGACGAGGACTCTGACCGAACGGCGGTGGAGGCGGTCGAAGCGCCGCCTCCAGGGGTTATCCGGCGGGGCCGCGTCGAAGGAGCCGACCTTCATCCGGAAATAGTTCATGCGCGGCCGCACGACCATCGCCAGGTAGACGTTGGTCGCGACGGCGATGAAGATCGCGATCCCCGCGACGAGCGACTGTCCGGCAAACCCTCGCGTGCGCTCGAGCTGGAGGAAGACGGCGACGACCAGCAGGAGCGAGAGCACGTGCTTGACGGCCTCGAACCGGCGAAGGATCTCGCCGAAGACCTCCCCCGCCCGATCGCGCGAGGCGATGCGCTGGAAAACGACCGGCGCCGCGACCACCACGAGAAGCGTTCCCCCGACCCACAGGGCCAGGCTGAACCGGATCAGCACTGCCACGAACCCTTCCACGCCAGGGAGTCTAAAGCGTGGCCTGCCTGATACGCTTTACCCATCAAACGATTCGGCATCCTTCTTTCGGCGATCTGCCTCGCGGCCACGGCTGTCCGTCTCTGGGGAGGGCGCTTCGAGCGCGGCGTGTGGAACCTACGCTGCTCCAACGACGCGGCCGTCTTCTGCTGGTCGGCCCTTCTGCTCTTCGCTCTTGAGCGGCGATCATCGCTCGCCTGGGTCTGTCTTCTCCTCGCGTGCGGCCCGCTCCTCAAGCTGACGGCGCTGCCGGTTGCCGCATTCGCCGTCGCCTTGCTGTGGCACCAGAGGCGACGGCTCGCCGCTCTGCTCGGGACTCTTTGCGCCTCTCTCGTCTTTCCGGTCCAGGCTTCGCGCGGCTGGCTCTGGGGCGGGACCTACGAGTTCAACCGTCTCTTGCCCGGAATTCACGAGACTCTGCCTCAGGCGGTGGTCGGCGCGGGGCGCTCCGTGTACACCATGGCCAAAACGATTTTCTGGCTGGGCGGCTGGTCCTTCTTTCGAGCCCCAACGGTACTCGTCGTCGCGTACTTCCTCGTCCTCGCGGCCATCCTGGCAATGGCCCGCGTCCGCCCCGGCCGGCGGTCCGGTGGCCTCATGCCCTGGGCGCGGCCGCGGCGATCGTCGGTTGCGCTATGTTCATCGTCGGCAACCGCCGCTTCTACGGCGGCTGGGGCGGCGTCGGTGGCTGGTATGTCTGGGACTGGGCGCCGTGGATCCTCGTCGCGTTCGATGACGTCATGACGGTTTCCGAGCCTGCCGGCCGGATACTCATCGCCGCCGCGGCGGCATTCGTGGTCGTCGCCAATGTCGTCTACTTCGATTACGCGATTCGTCTCTATGCCTGATCGGGCCGCCGTTTCGAGCGTCCGCCAACGGGCTAAGATCTTCTCCGATGGACGCAGAGCTGGTGGGGGCCCTGGATGACCTGATCCTTGGACGCGGGGTGGCCCGAGGTCGGCATTCGCTATTGCATCGAGGCCGTACCGTCAGGGCGGGATTCGAGGAGCGGCTGCTCGCCAACAGGTTCCGGCCGATGACCGTCCGGGAGGCGCCGATCGCAGCGGGCGAGAGGATTCCCGCTTTCTACCTTCACGACGATGTCGCGGACTTCGGATACGTCCGCTGGGAGATCTTCACGCCGAAGAGCCGGCGCAAGCTCTTCGCCTCCGAGTACCGGCGGCCGGACAACGACGAGTGGGCCGTGCAGCTGAACCTCGCCTCCCTGGAGAAGGTCTGGGCGTCCGTCGAGCGCAAGGAAGAACATGACGTGGAAACTATCGTCGCGGTTAATCCGTGACCGGGACTGAGGACTGAGGACTTGGGACCGAGGACTCAACCGGCCGCGTCAACAAACGGAGATCGAACGACGCGCCCTCGGAGTCCGCAGTCCCCGGTCCTCAGTCCTCAGTCGGAGGCCGTGTGGCTTTGATCGAGACGATCCCGGTCGGCCCCCTCCAGACGAACTGCTCGCTCGTCGTGGACGAGCGAACGCTGGAGGCGGTCGTCGTGGATCCCGGGGACGAAGCGGAGCGGATCGCCCGCGCGCTCGCGAAGGCCGGAGCGCGGGCGGTCGCGCTCCTCCACACGCACGCGCATTTCGACCATATCGCCGGGACCGGAGAGCTGGCCGAGCTCACGGGCGCCCCGATCCGGCTTCATCCCGCCGACCGTCAGCTTTACGATAGGTTGCCACAGCAGGCGGCGATGTTCGGTCTCATGGCAGGCCCTCCCCCGCCTCCGGACGCGCCGCTCTCCGACGGAGAGATGGTCCGTTTCGGCGACTGCGCGATGAAGGTGATCCACACGCCGGGCCACACGCCGGGCTCGGTCGGCTTCCTGCTCGAGGGGGATCATCCCGTTCTCTTCGCCGGCGACACCCTGTTCCGCCGCTCGATCGGCCGGACCGACCTGCCGGGCGGCGACACGGACGCCATCCTCGCCTCCATCCGCGGAAAGCTCTTCACCCTCCCCGGCGCCACCCCGGTCATCTGCGGCCATGGCCCCGGCACCACGATCGAGGAAGAGAGGCGGCTCAACCCTTTCGCTGCCCTCTGAAGAAATTGTGAATGGTGAATTGTGAATTGTGAATCGGGTCATTAGCCGGATATTCACAACTCACAATTCACAACTCACAACTTGCTTATAATCGGTCCGATGGCGCTGTCGCTTACGGAGAAGTCGAAGCTGGTGTCCTCGTTCTGGAAGGACCTCCCCTCCCCCTGCCCGAAGCACGACATCCCCATGCGGACGTTCTTCGTGGACCGCGTCTACAAGCCTCAGGTCGTGATGGTCTGCCCGAAGGGCGAGATGTTCCGATTCGACCAGAAGCCCAAGCAGATCGAGTTTTCCCGCCCGCACTTGAAGACGATGGTCCTCGACGCGCAGGAGCGCGAGTCTCCCGCCTGCCCCCAGGACTTCACCGCTCTGGTCGTGTACCGCATGCCGGCGCGCTTCCTGCCGGTGGGTTGGGATTTCACGTTCGTGTGCCCCAACTGCCTCTCCTACGGGCAGTGGGTGGACACGGGCCGCGCCGAGGAGGACGTCAAGGCTGCCCCCGTCGCCAAGAAGGAGGCGCCGGCGTTCCACGACGAGACCATTCCGCTCCCAAAGCGGATGGAAATGGCCAAAGAGGGGGACCTGAAGACGAAGCTCTACGCCGCGATGGCGCAGACCGATTGCACGGCCTGCGGCTACGACTGCGAGGGCTACGCCGCCGCCCTCGCCGCCGGGACCGAGAAGGACCCGAACCTCTGTGTGCCGGGGAAAGAGGAAACCGTGCGCGTCCTGAAGGACCTTCTGAAGGGAACCGGACTCCCCGCGGCCAGAGGTTAGTTCTCAGCTTTCAGTTCTCAGTTCCCGCAGGTTCGGAAGCAAGCGCTGAGGACCGGGTGGGAACGGCCCCTTCCGACGCCCGGCGCTCGGCCGGCGGGATGGGAAGCGAGAAGGTGAACCGGCTCCCGCGGCCGGGGTCGCTGTCAGCGACGATGGTTCCTCCATGGAGCTCGACTAAGGAGCGTGCCAGCGCAAGCCCGATCCCCATCCCGGGGTGCCGTCGTGTCGTCGAGCCGTCCGCCTGGCGAAACCGATCGAACACGTGCGGCAACTCGTTGCCCGAGATGCCGATTCCGTCGTCCTCGACGCTGACCAGGTAGCTCTCGGGCTCGCGCTCGAGGCGGACGATTACCCTGCCGTGGCGGGGCGTGAACTTGATCGCGTTGGCGAGCAGGTTCCAGAGGATCTGTTGCAGGCGCAGAGCGTCGGCGCGCACCGCCGGCATCGAACCGGGCAGCGGGGCGAGGATCAGGACCACCCCTTTGCTCTCCGCCATCAGCCGGACGGTGTCCATCGCGCGGTGGACGACATCGGAGAGAGAGACCGTCGCGAGGTTGAGCGACAGCGTGCCGCGGTCCGTCCTCGCGAGGTCCAGAAGGTCGTCGATCAAGGCGAGCAGAACGCGGGCCGACTGCCGCGATTGCCGCAGGCCCCGGCGCAACGTCTCCTCCCCGACGGCCTGCTCCTCCAGGAGATCCGTCCAGCCGACGATTGATGTCAGCGGCGTCCGCAGCTCGTGGTTGACGTTCTGGAGGAAATGGTCCTTCAAGCGGCTGGCCCGGCGGAGTTCCTCGACCGTCCCCCTCAACGTGGCGTAGAGGCGGGCGTTCCGGATCAGAAGGGACGCGGCATCGGCGAAGGAGGTCAGAGCGTCCGCCTCCTCCTGCCCGAATCCGCCCGGGCGATTGGTCGCCACCACGACGCCGAGGGTTTCCGTCTCCGTCTTGAGGGGGCACAGGATGGCGTTGGACGCCGGCGCGACACCGACGAGGGCGGGATCGGCCGACGGCCCCCGCTCCAGGTCGTTGGCTATGGAGACCTCGCCGCTCCGGAAGACCTGGCTTGCGAGGGAACGGGCTCCGGCCGGAACCTGCAACTTCGCCGCGGCCTCTTCGCCGAGGTTCCAGGCAGGCCAGGCCGCCTGGAGGCGGTTGCTCTGCGGGTCGTGGAGGAAGAACCAGACCCGTTCCGCGCGCGTGAAGGCCGCGATCGCCTCGGTGGATCTCGCGAGGATCTCCGGGAGCTCGGCCGCGTGGTACTCCTGGCGCAGGAGGGAGTGGAGCCGGCGCAGTGTCTCGACCCGCCGCTCGACCCGGTGGCCTGCCCGATTCAGCGCCACGGCCAGGCGCCCCAGCTCGTCCTGCTCGGGCTGCTGCGGAAGCGCCACGGGGCGGCCCTGGCCGATCTCCTCGGCCGCGCGCACGAGGTCCGCGATCGGCGCCGCGAACCGGCGCGTGGCGATGAAGGCGGCGACGAGCGCGACGGCAATGAGCAGGAGGAAAGCGAGGGCGAGATCCCTCCGAAACTCGGCGCTCTGAAGCTCCGAAAGGTCCCGGGAGAGCAGGAAGACGAAGAAGGCCCCGGGGATGAGCAGGGCCAGCAGGAGCGCGAGAAGGAGCCGGGCGCGAACGCTCCTCCTCGGATCCGCCGCATTCGCGACACGCGAGAAGCGGCTCATGAAGTCCGAGTCTCTCCGAGGGGGTCCGGTCGCATGAGATTTCGTGTAGTTATTGTAACGAGAGACGCTCTCAGCTGTCAGCTGTCGGCCACGCGTGACCCACCGAGGCTCGGACCTGACGCTGAAGGCTGAGAGCTGAAGCTGAGAGCTTCTACTCGTATCGCAGCGCTTCGATGGGGTCCAGGCGCGAAGCTTTCTGGGCGGGGTAGAAACCGAAGAAGATCCCGATCGCCGCGGAGAACCCGAAGGCGAGCAGGATCGCCGTCGGCGACAGGACGATCGGCCACCGCTGCTTCCAGGCGAGGAAGCGCGAAGTGCCGATCCCGAGCGCGATGCCGATCGCGCCCCCGGCAATTGACAGCGCGAGCGCCTCGATCAGGAACTGCGTCAGGATGTCGCGCCCCTTCGCGCCGATCGCCATCCGTATGCCGATCTCGCGCGTGCGCTCCGTGACCGAGACGAGCATGATGTTCATGATCCCGATGCCGCCGACGAGAAGCGAGATGGAAGCGATCGCGGCGAGCAGCGCGGACATCTGTCGGGAGGTCTGATCGGCCGTCTGGGCGATCTCCTGCTGAGATCGGATCATGAAGTCCGAGTCCTGTCCGGGCTGGAGCCGATGCCTCTGGCGCAGGAGCGCCTCGATTTCCGTCTGGGCCTCGTCGACGGAATCGCGCGAGACGGCCGACGCCATGAACATGTCGATCTTGACGGTCTTCTTCAGGAGCTTCATGACCGTCGTGTAGGGCGCGATGACCGTGTCGTCCTGGTCCTGCCCCATCGTGCTCCCCCCCTTGGACTCGAGCACGCCGATCACCCGGAAGGGGATGTTCTTGATCCGGATCATCTGGTCCACGGCGTTCCCGCCGGAGAAGAGGGCGTTGGCGACGGTGGCGCCCAGAATTGCCACCTTGGCGGCCGAGCGCACCTCCGAGTCGCCGAAGAAGGCCCCCTTCTCGACGTTCCACGAGCGCACGAACGGCCACTCGACTCCGACTCCCTGGACGGAGGTGCCCCAGTTTTCGTTGCCCGCGACGATCTGCCCCGCCGAACGGACCGCAGGCGAGACATAGGCGACCGCCGGGCACTCCGCCTTCACGGCGGCGACGTCGTCGTCCGTGATCGTGGACTGGCCGGTGAAGATCCGCGCACCCGATTGTGTCGCGACGCCGGGGAAGATCATGAGGAAGTTGGAGCCGAGCGAGTTGATCTGCTGCTGGACCGCGGCTTGCGCTCCCCCGCCGACCGCGATCATCGCGATGACGCAGGCGACGCCGATGATGATGCCGAGCGCCGTCAGGGTCGAGCGCATCTTGTTGCGCGCGATCGCCTTCATCCCGACTTTCAGGATGGTCAGGAACTTAAGCATGCGCCTCCTCTCCGGCCTTGAACGTCGCCCGCCTCTGTTGCGCGACCGGCCGGTCTTCGACGACCTTGCCGTCGCGGAACACGACGACCCTCCGGGCGAACTGCGCGATGTCCTGCTCGTGGGTGATGAGGACGACGGTCTTCCCCGCGTCGTTCAACTTCTGGAAGACCGCCATGACCTCCTCGGACGTTTTCGTGTCGAGGTTGCCGGTCGGCTCGTCCGCAAGCATCAGCTTGGGCTCGTTGATGAGCGCGCGCGCGATCGCGACGCGCTGCTGTTGGCCGCCGGAGAGCTGGCTCGGCAGGTGCTCCTCCCGGCCCCCGAGGCCGACGATTTCGAGGCACCGCCGGGCTTTCTCGACCCGCTCCTTCGGGCGGTGGCCGTTGGACGAGTAGATCAGGGGAAGCTCGACGTTCTCGAGCGCCGAAGTGCGTGCCAGGAGGTTGAAGGACTGGAAGACGAACCCGATTTTGCCGTTGCGGATCTCGGCGCGCTCGTCGCGGTCGAGGCTCGAGACGTCGACGCCGTCCAGCAGGTATCGCCCGGAGGTCGGGCGGTCGAGGCAGCCCACGATGTTCATGAAGGTGCTCTTGCCTGACCCCGACGGTCCCATGACCGCCACGAACTCGCCGGGGGCGATTGAAAGCGAGATGCCGTCCAGGGCGCGGACCTGCACCTCCCCCATCTGATAGATGCGGGTCAGGTCCTCGATCCGGATGACGTCGGTCCCGCCGGCCATCCTAGAAGCCCCTTCGCGGCCCTCCGGGCGGCGCGACGCCCGTCGTGTTCGCCTTCGCCGTGGCGAGGCCCACGATCACGGGATCCCCGGGCTTCAATTCCCCGGAGACGATCTGGGTGAACCGGCCGTCCGTGATCCCGGTGCGGATCTCGACGGGCTTGGGCTCGCCCTTGGCTCCGGCCGGCTCGTACACGGTCGTCGGCCGCGGGCCGCCCCTCTGCCCGCCCCCCGTTCCGCCGGGCCGGCCCGTCCCGCCGCCGGTCTGGCCGAACTGGCGCGCCATCCCCGCCGTGCCCTTCTCCTGCCCGGCCTTCGCGGCCCGTTCTTCGACCGAGGAGGAGGAGGCTGTCGTCACCTCGGGCTTCCAGCGCAGCGCCGCGTTGGGAATCCGCAGGACGTCGCGGACGACGGCGACGTCGATCGTGACGTTGGCGGTCATCGTCGGGCGCAGCATCAGGTCGGGATTCGGCACCTCGACGATCACGGGATACGTGACCACGTTCTGGTTGACCGTCGCGTTCAGCCGGATCTGCGAGACGTTCCCCCGGAACTGGCGTTCGGGGTACGCGTCCACGTTGAAACGCACCGGCTGGCCGACTTGAACCCGGCCGATGTCGGATTCCGAGACGTCCGCCGAAACCTGCATCTTGGTCAGGTCCTGGGCGATCGTGAAGAGAGTCGGAGCCTGGAAGGACGCGGCGACCGTCTGTCCGACGTCGTACTGGCGGGCAACGACGATCCCATCGATCGGGGAGGCGATCTTCGTGTATTTCAGGTTCGTCTGCGCCTGGGAGAGGGCCGCTCGGGCCTGATCGACCTGCGCCCTGGCGGCGTCGTAGGCGGCCTTGGCGGAGTCGAAGTCGGACTGCGCCGCCAGGCCCTCGGCGAGGAGCCTCTTCTGCCGGTTGAACGTGATCTCCGCGTTTCGGGCGTCCACGATGGCCTTCGTGACGTTCGCCTGCTGCTGCTCGACCTGGGCCTGGAACGGCGTCGGGTCGAGCTCCGCCAGCATGTCACCCTTCTTGACCTTGCTGTTGAAGTCCACGTACAGCTTCGCGATGATGCCGGAGACCTGGCTGCCCACCTGTACCGTGGTCACCGCGGAAAGGGCCCCCGTCGCGGTCACCGTCTGCGTGATGTCGCCCTTGTCCACGGCTGCGGTCCGGTACTTCGCCTCCGGCTTCCTCCGGCTCCCGATCAGGAAAAAGAGACCGGCGGCGGCTGCCGCCACGATCAGGAGCCAGACCGCAACCTTCTTGCTCATAGCCTTATGAAAACCTCCCGGCAGCCGCCGATCTTCCCGGAGCGGGCCTCGCTCTCGACCAGACTCCCGGTCGGTCCCGAACATTACATGCAATTGACGGTCCCCGGGGGCGGGCGCTCCGGCGGGTGAAAGTCGGCGGGGGGAGACCCTCGACAGGCGCGGATTTTGGCTCACGGGGGGTCGCTCCCCGTCAAGCTACGGAATCGAGAATCGTCGCCGTCTGGGCGTACCCGGACGCCAGGAGGAAGGTTCGCGCGCGCCCGTAGCTCTTCGAACCGACGATGGAGAACCCCGGCTCGCCGCTGGCGAGGTCATCCGGAGCGATGCGCGGGACAGAGAGGCAATCGGTGACGTTCGCAAAGACGCGGGCGAGGCGCGCGGGGCCCCCGGTTACCGGAGAGATCTCCAGTTGGAGCTCATCGAGGAATGAAAGATCGGGCCTGTACCCCGTGAACGCGCAGACGCGGTCATATTCGCCGGCCCGGCCCCCCGACAGCGTCACGCGGACCCCCTCGCCCGCGACTTCGAGACATTCGACGGAGGCCACCCTCTCCACCTTGAGGTGCGAGGGGGGGCTCTCCGCGAGGTCGTTTGCCGCACAAGCCACGCGCTGCCTCTCCGGAAGCGGGTCGCCGGCGACTTCTCCGCACGGGCGCCGGTTGCGGGAGCGCACCGCCCACGTGACGTTCACGTCCCCGCGCCGACGGGCGAGAGCGTCCAGGCGGAGGATCGCATTGGCGGCCGAGTGTCCGTGGCCGACGAGGAGAAACCGTCTTGCGGACCCACTCTCCATCTCCTCTTCGAGAGCGCCGAGGCTCCGCACGATCCGCGCTC
>Ga0153915_10001716_pt1 | contig 20165 bp, 18 predicted proteins | sample Opewatmetagenome_2_FD_107003 | JGI IMG/M metagenome (GOLD analysis project Ga0153915, IMG submission 107003) | Freshwater wetland microbial communities from Ohio, USA - Open water 3 Core 3 Depth 3 metaG | ecosystem: Environmental > Aquatic > Freshwater > Wetlands | place: USA: Ohio, Lake Erie...
CCAGGGATTGCGGGTGGGGCCAAAGAGACGAGGCTCGGTGGTGGGAAGAATGCCAAATTCCGGCGTGTTGGTCTTCCCCAGGATGATAAGACCAGCTCTCTTCAGCCGGACGACCAATTCGCTGTCATGATCGGGGACGAGCTGGCTAAGAAAGGCGGACCCCATGGTCATGCGCACGCCTCCATAAGCGGCCCCGAGGTCTTTCAGCAAAAAGGGGACACCGGTAAAAGGCCCTTCCGGTATTTCCCGGTTGGCTGTCGCCCTGGCCTGTTCATACATAGGGGTGATCACTGCGTTGAGGGTAGGGTTCAAGCGCTCAATCCGCTCGATGGCCGCATCCACGAGTTCGATCGCCTTAACCTTTTTCCGCCGCACTAGCTCGGCCATGGCAGTCGCATCGAGGGAGTAAAATTCATTAATTCTCGGCATAAGCTTTCCTCCTGATTTTTTAAGTTATGGTTTATCCTCACGGATCAATTCATAGACGGTCACTTCCGGGGGTGCTAAAAAGCGGAGGGGCGGCCCCCAGGTCCCTGACCCCCTGCTTACGTGCAGAAGGGAATGATTCGGGAGGTGAAAGGATCCCCCATCATAGGGGAAGAAAATCCGGGTGATGATCCGAAATGGAAAAATCTGGCCTTGATGGGTATGGCCGGAAGCCTGTAAATCAAAAAGTCCGAGGGCATCTTTTTCCAAAACCGGTCTATGCTTGAGTAACAAGGTAAATTTTTCCCTTGGCAGTCCGGAGAGTAATTCCTTTTCCGATACCTCCCTGAAAAGACCAAAGCTTTGACCAGCCGGGTCGTCAACCCCGGCAAGATTAATGAGACCGGCAACCGTCAAACCCTCTCCTCTCAGAACTGAAAATCCGGCATTTTTGGTAAAATCCAATGCCTGAGCAAGCCCGGCATAAAATTCATGGTTCCCAGTTATGGCAAATTTTCCGTATCTGGGATTGATTTCTCTCAGGATTTCTGCCGCCCCGGAAAGGTTGTTAATCTGCCCATCCACCAGGTCACCCGTGGATATAAGAATGTCAGGATTTGTCTTTTTCACCTCTTGGAGGATCCTGGCTAACCGTTCTTCCCGGACAATCAACCCCAGATGAACGTCAGAAATCTGGACCACCTTCAGCCCGTCAACATCTTTGGGGATTTTCGAGGTTCTGACCACGATCCTCTCGGTTCGGATCTGTTTGGCCTCGAAATAGCCGTATAGAGCGACGGATAGGGATAGAAAGAAGGAGATAAAAATGGAATACTTTGGGGAAAGGTTGAAATGAGTTAAAAAGCTCGGGGAGATCAATCTGCCAGCGTAGATCAACACCCGGTAGAGATCCATGACGATAAAACAAGAGAAACATAAAAAAGCAAATCCCATCCAGCTATATCCGATAAAAGATATCGAACGGGTTACAGAGGCCAATCCATATCTTTCAAAACCATATCCAATCAGAGGGGCGAAAACCATAACCAATAAAAAAAGAATCAACAAAATTTTGAACGCCCCCCCCAAGGCAACGGCAGCGCTTATTTTCACGAATAAATAGTAATGCAGCCCACCGTAGAGCAGGAAAAAGGTCAATAAGAAAAGAACCATGGCACCCTCGTTAAGAATTTTTCGGGTAAGAAAAGAGCCGAATTCAGCATAGGATAATCCCATTTCCCCGATGATCACGGTGACCATTGGGGGCTGTGGCGAATAGCCGGAGGTGCAAAAAGGAAGCGATGAGGAAAGAGAAGGAGAGCAGAATCCATGGGTAAGGATTTCGCCCTTGGCTTGCAGCCATCCATTCCTTGCCCTCCCCGCCATCTGGGCCTCGATATAGGCGGTGCGCTTGTTGAATCATTAAAAGAATGAATGGACCCCGACAAAGGCAGGGCTTCTTCCCAGTTGTATTTAGGTAAACCATTTTTGTTCGGACCCATCTTTTGAGATGGGGCCCCTAAAAACCGGCACCCCTGCCTCGAGAATGCTGCTGGTGAAACAGACATCTGCTTTTACGCTTTTGAAATATCGGGACACCTCCAACAACCCTTCTATGCTCACACCCGTGCTGATCCCCATATCCTCGAACATGAACACCAAGTCTTCAGTGGATGTGTTTCCTCTTGCCCCCGGGGCAAAGGGACATCCGCCCAGCCCTCCAATAGCCCCATCCAGGATCCGAATCCCTGCTTCATAGGCGGCAAAGGCATTGGCCAGCCCGAGGCCGCGGGTGTTATGCAGGTGAATCCCAAAGCTCACATCGGGGAACTCGCCGAGGCAGATCTTGGAAATCTCCTGCACTTCTTTTGGGTTTCCAAAGCCCACGGTGTCCGCGAGAAAAATGTCCCGAATTCCGAGTTCGTAGGATTGACGGATAAACTTCAAGGTAACCTGTGGCTTGATCTTTCCCTCGAACGGGCACCCGAAAACGGTGGCCATATTATACATGACGGTCAAGTCCGGGGTATCCTCTTTTAATTTCAGAATTCTTCTTAGTTCATCCAATGACTCTGAAGTGGTTCGCCGAACATTCGCAATGTTGTGAGATTCGCTTACGGACATGACAAAACCCAGCTTCCGGAGGCCACTTTTCAGGGCCCTCTGGGCTCCCTTCAGATTCGGCACGAGGGCGGAGATATTAACTCCGCGGGAGTTCGTGTGGAGCACTGCCTTGGCCATCCGGGTGGCATCGCTAAACTGGGGCACAGCCCTGGGGTTCACGAAAGAGGTAACTTCAACTTCTCGCACCCCGCTGGCCACGATCCGCCGGAAAAGCTCAACCTTGACCTCGGTGGGGATAAACTCGGGGATGTTTTGCAGGCCATCCCGGAGCATAACTTCCCTGATGATGACTCTAGGTTCGTTCTTTTTCATCTCATTTTACCCGGCAACTGCCATGGATGGAGTCGCAGGCCTGAGCAAACATTTTTTCAACCCAGTCCTCAGTCCGGCTACGGGCCATCAGCGTCGATCCGCACTGCGGGCACACTTTCATTTTTTCCAGACGGCGCAGAATTCGTTGCGTCGAGGAGATAAAGGTGGCATGGCTCCAGGTCAGAGGAGAAACTGAGAGCGGTTCCCCGGTCATCGGATTGATCTGTTCAGCCAGGACTCCCGAAGGAAGGGCATGGTCACACACCCATCTCAAGATCTCCAATGTTTGGAGGAGGTCTTTTTCTTCGCGGGCCTTCTCTGTCAGATAGTCCGCTAGCCAGAGGCTGCAAATAAACCAGGGATTCCCAGTGACCGCCGAGCTGCGCCGCTGATAATCATCATTCTGGTAGCGAGCCATGCCCCCTACGTCCGTCTTTACCCACAGCTCTTTGCGCAGGGCGGTGAAGGTAGAGACGATTTTAGGATCGTCCACCGCATAGAGCCCGAAGGCGAAAAGGCCCCACAGGCTGGCATCACAGGTGTAATCCACCTCGACGGCTCCACCCTGGTTACGATAGAGCATCCGGCAGAACCGATTCAAATCATTGCGCCAGAGATGAGTGGAAGCGGCATCCCGGATTTCCGCCGCCGCCCTGCGGTAGCGGTCAGCGATCTCCTCTTCCCCAAAAACTGTACAAAAAAGAGACGCCGCAGCCAGTCCGCCGAAAACGGCCCCCACGGTAAAACTCAGCGTTCCCCGCCGTTCTTCCCAGAGGTCGTAGGATTCGGCCGGAAGGCCGGTCTCGGGGTCTCGGTATTGGCAAAGGAAGTCTGCAGCCCTCTTAATGAGCGGCCTGTAAAGCGGTTTAATAATTTCGATGTCCCGCTGAAGGACAAAATGGTTCCACAGAGCCCAGATCACCAGAGCCGTCTCATCTTCCTGAATGGGCAGTTGCTACACGCCCTCGTGAAACCACGGATGCCAGGAAGAGGCCAGGGTTCCATCGGGGTTATATTTATGGAGAAAATAGCCCTCCCTTTCGATTGTCTCAGCAGCAAACTGATAAAAATTCCGGGCCAATACAGAATAGCCTGCCAGGTCCAGGGCGTTGGCGGCGAGTGCGCCATCTCGGGGCCACACATAGGAGTAGGTATCCCTTGCGAAGTGGATGATATCGGAGTCATTGGCGGCGATGATCCCGCCTTGCCAGTCAATCTGGGTGCTTAAAATCAGCAGGCTACGTCGGTACAATTGGCCGACCGGCTCCGGCAGCTGCTCCAGGGGTGGCGTCTCTTTACGGACCCAGAGGAGCCAGTAATCACGGGTGCGCTCGAGCAACTGTTCCGGCCCCCTCTCTTTGACCACAGAATCCAGACGCCGGACCTCCCCCAGGTTTGCCCTGCAGTAATCCAATAATAAGCTTTCTCCTTGCCTAGGCCGCCCAACTGCAAGGTCAGGCCGATGACCGAATCCACCGAGCCTTGGGCAATCGGGTTGCCCGAAAGAATTCCGTCTTCGGCATCCTTGTAGGTTCCTTCTCTTCCGCCAATTCCCTTCTGGCCCACTGCGAATTGGGAGAATCCCTTTCCGGGGACCGCAAAGCCGTCAATCAAAAAATATCGGGCTCCCTTGTAATGGACAATCGCCCCGCTCACCGGATCCAGGGCGGCCGTGTCTCCGACATCGTTCCCGGAGATGTTGAAGTCCTGGGTCAGAAAAAGGCGGACCTCGCGCGCGCGCGGAGTCAAATTCTCCAGGGTAATCTCCCGCAGGTAGATATTCTCATGGAAGTCCACCGCATCCTTGCAAAATATGAGGAGGCCGAACCCCTCGTGATACAGGCTCACCTGAGTAATTAATGTGTCCAGCAGGTAGCGTTGATCCCGTTTCCAGTCCTGCCCCACCCAGGAAAACTGGTTGTTCACCCAGACCCCAAGACGGAAGAATTGGCCCCCAATGTGGTTCTCCTGGCCCACGTGGGGGTAGTACAGGTCACGAATGCAATAGTTTTGATCAAAGCAGACGAGAAGCCTTCCGTTACCCACTGGAATGTCTAGAGGCATGGGAAAACCTTTCCGAGGAATTTCAGTGTCGATGCCCAAATGGGGCAGAGCGAAGAATCTTAGGACTTTCAGAAATATCCAAGAAAATATTATTTTAATAAGATCGAAATGTCAAAGAGGGAATGAACAGTATTGCGCCTTAAAAATAAATAGATAGATTCACACTTGGAGCCGAGGCGGGGGCAGCGGTCCGGCCCTCGGCTCCCCGGAACAGGTTCTGAATGAATCTACTTATTTCCGAAACGCGATATTAGAAATTGAAGCGGATTGGCCCGCGGGGTTGAATGCCTTGGGTCTGCTCCGTTAGGACTTTTCTATTTAGACCAGGGGCGGAAAATTCTTGTCCAAAAACCTGGGATAAATCAGGACTTTTTCTGAGTCTCTGCTTCTTTTGTGGAGGATGGGGTTCTCACCTCTTCCATCCCCAGATATATCGCTAAGGCCCCCCCAAGGATCAGAAGAACGGGGATAACCCCTTTTAGGACTTCCAAGAAATCTGCCCACCATACGATCAAACCCACTACCCCGAGAATCAAGGCCACTATTCCACCGAGCAGGATTTTCATCTTTTTTCCATCCTCCTTGATTTTTTTCTCAATCATTTTTAAACATTTCCATCCTCATCCTAAAATGGAGATAGATATAGATGATGATGGGCCGCAATATATGAGCTCGAGAAAATAATGAATCATTGAAGTGGGCATTGCTAAAATATCAGATAACTTTGTTTAAAGAGTACTCGATAATCCCCTCCGCCCCCTTTTTCAACAACAGAGGAATGAGTTCTCGCACCACCTCTTCTCTCACTACCACCTCCACGGAGTACCAGTCGGTCTGGTACAAAGAAGCAATGGTTGGAGCATTCAGGCAAGGGAGGACAGCCACGACCTCTTCCAGAGATTTTTGGGGGATGTTCATCTTCAGACCAACCATGCGATCTGCGCCCAATGCGGCTTTGAGCAGGGTGGCCATCTGAAGGATTTTTTCTCTCTTCCAGGGGTCTTGCCAGGATCCCTTATTGGCGATCAGCCTGGGTGTGGATTGCATGAGCTCATGAACGATGCGCAAACCGTGGGCCCGAATGGTTGAGCCCGTCTCGGTTACGTCCACGATGGCGTCCACCAATCCTTCCACGACCTTGGCTTCGGTACTTCCCCAAGAGAATTCCACCTTGACCTGGATTCCCCGCTCGGCGAAGTAGCCTTTGGTGAAGGAGACGAGCTCGGTGGCTACCTTCTTTCCCTGCATGTCCTCCAGCTGCTGAATGGGAGAATCTTCGGTGACGACCAGAACCCATCGGGCCGGTTGCGGGCTTTCTTTGGAATAGATTAATTCCTGAACCTCCACGACGTCGCTGCCACTTTCCAGCACCCAGTCTTTTCCCGTGATCGCCGCGTCCAGGACCCCTTCCTCCACGTAGTGGGCAATCTCCTGGGCGCGGATTAGGGTGCAGGATAGATGTGGGTCATCGACGGAGGGAAAGTAATTTCGCGTGCTCACCTTGATCACCCAACCAGCTTTCTGAAAAAGATCGATCGTGGCCTTCTCCAGGCTGCCCCTGGGGATGCCGAATTTCAGCTTAGGCACCATAAACCTCCCTGGGGTCAAAGAGGCGCTCTCCGATGGCCTCCGTCCGCCCGTTCACGATCTGGCGGTAGAAGCAGGAACGGTATCCGGTGTGGCAGGCGGCCCCACCGACTTGTTCGACCTTTAGCAGGAGTGCATCATTGTCGCAGTCCAGGTAAATCTCTTTGATGATCTGCACATGGCCGGAGGTTTCACCCTTGATCCAGAGCTTTTTCCGGGAGCGGGACCAGAAGCAGGCCTTGCCCGTCTCCTGCGTCTTGGCCCAGCTCTCGGCGTTCATGTAAGCGACCATCAGGACTTCACCCGTCTTCCATTCCTGGACGATGGCGGGGACTAATCCCTGCCCTTTTTCAAAATCGATGGAAATATTACTCATATGAATTCCTCATAATTTACCGCAGAGGTCACCGAGGGTCCTGAGTCAAAATACAATGAAAAGCAAAGCAATGACAAGAAAAAAGAAGCTAAAGATCAAGGAAAAAGTTCCCGGGCCTCATTGAACCCTCGTAATTTTTCTTTAAACTGCCGCATGGGGTGATTCCACCGGCATCTCCATCTTCATAGCCTCCAGCACGGCGATGGGTTTTCCTTTCTCTACCTTGTCTCCCGCCTTGACCAGGAGGCACAAGACCATGCCCTGAATGGGGGAGAGGACCGCGCCCTTCTGGTCCTTGGGCAAGGTCTTCTCCGCCGGGACGATGGAAATTTCTTTAATAGAAGGACCTACGGCAACAGGGTAGATGCGAACGTTGGAGAGCTCTCCATCGACATCCGCCTGAAACTCCGACCGGCTCGGTCCAGGCCCTGGCGCAGTTGCCAGCTTGTTGATTGGAAGGGCTTCTTCCTGGATCTCGCCCCGGAGAAACTTGGGAGCAACGTTCGGATAAAGGGCATAGGTAATCAGGTCCTCTTCTCTCTTCAGGATGCCCATGCGTTGGGCTTCCTTTTTCAGGCCCTTAAGCTGCGGCTTGATCAGATCCGCTGGACGGGCCTCGATAGGCTTCTCTTTGCCGATGATTTTCTTCTTGATCTGGGGATCAATGGGGCCGGGGGGTTTTCCATAAAATCCCAAACAGTACTCCTTAACCTCCTTGGATACCCTTGCACAGCGCTCCCCGAGGAGATGGGCGGCCTTAGGTTTGATCAATCCGGCCATGTCCTTAACGCAGATGGAGTCGCATCCTAAGTTCTCCAGTTCCAAACCCATCTTGACGAAGTTTTCAACGGTGTGCACCGGGCTTAACGTGCAACAGATCGTCCCCTGGACGTGGGCTTTCGCGGCTTTTACCGCTTGAATGGCCGTGGTCATGTTGCGGATGTCATTCAGGGCGTCGAAAATACGAATGATGCTTATGCCATTCTTAATGGCCAGGCGGACGAACTCTTGCACCACGTCGTCGGCGTAATGACGGTAGCTGACTAAATTTTGGCCATGCAGGAGCATCTGCAGGCGGGTTTTGGGCATTCGGACCTTGAAAGTGCTCAGGCATTCCCAGGGGTCCTCGTTTAGAAAGCGGATGCCAGAGTCAAAGGTCGCACCTCCCCAGGCCTCCAGCGGAAAAAAACCCACCCGGTCAAGCTCTTCAGTGATCGGCGAAATGTCGGCGGTGCGTAAGCGGGTGGCCATCAGAGATTGATGGGCATCGCGCAGGGTGGTTTCCGTAATCTTTACGGGCATAATCGGTTCCTCTTGATCTCAAAAAAATAAAAGCCAACTCCTGTTGGCCCATCTTTTTTATCCCTATGCTTTGCTGTACCGGCCGGGGGGAGAGGCAATCTATGCTTCTCATCTTCAATAAAAAAACCGAAAATGTCAAGGGTTCAATGAACCTTTACCGCTCCCCCTGTTACCTGGGTAAAATCTTTCTATTATTTCCCATCTTTGTCTCGGCCCCACCACAAAAGCGCTTCGTCAAATCGAGCTCCCCCTTTTCCCCCGCCTCACTTTGTGGAATGCAAGTGTGACCCTTAAAGAAAACCTATTCCCAGCGAACGCTAATCCACTTATCGTCCTTATGGCCGGGCCAATCCCGCCCTTGGGGGGACTGGGGGTGGGAACTACTGGAAATGAAATAAGCATTCTTAGGAACTGAGGGATAAGACCCATACCAAGAGAATAGGGAAGGAACCATGAATTGTACAAAGAATTCTGGAAAAGGAAGACCGTCGATTTGCCGATTTTTCGGTTGAGGTCTAAACGATTTTGGTGTTATTAATTATCTATAAATTAGAAATTGGTGGATCCCATGCAGGCTTTATCCACTCCCCAGACGGAGGGACTATTGATGCTGAAATTTGAAGCCCCTTTCTGAAAGTGCGGCGGAGGTCTTAAGTCTCAAATACTTTAGCAGAGAAGGTTTGGACTCGATGACCCATGATGTTGGTGAATTTCTCCCCGACCCCTTTTGATCACCATTTTTATGGAGAGAAAATATGACCCCAGTCAATCATCTGAACCAAAAAGAGTTAATCGAACTATTGAACAAATGTTGGATGACCCATGACGCGATGTGGTTCTATCATTGTGTGCAAGAATTTGGCATCGGGAAGGCGAACCGGCTGAACCACGTAGCAATCAAATCATTGGCTCCGATAGAGGTAAAAAGAATCCAGAAGGCCCTTGGCTTAGAAAAAGAAAAATTGGAAACGTTTAAAGAATTCAAGGAGTTCTTTTCAGGCGCAGCAGAGTTATGCATCCCCGATTTTATGAATGCGACCATGAGTTTCCCAGACCAAAATATTTTACATTGGGAGTTTAAATCCCTAAAATGTTTTGCTTATAAAGGCATGCAGAATATAGGCGTCATCGATCAATACGAATGCGGCGTTATCTACAGGGTTGGGTGCTGGATTGATAGTCTGGGAATAAAATACAGCGTCCATCCTCAAATAACGAAATGTTTGATGCTGGCCGATGGAAATTGTTCCGGTTATTTTAAATTAGATCTTCAATGAAGACCTGGCTTTTATATCACTTCCTTAGTCAAGGGCGGGGGAATTCTTTATTCCTTCCTCGCCAGCAAGAAATAACAACTATCCAAGCGCCAGCGCCATGACCCCGATTACGATAGCCACAGCAGCGGGCAGACGCCGGCGCGCATCCCCCTCGGACAGAAGACGAGATCCCAAGCCCAGGCAGGAGGTTAGTATACTGGCCAAAATGAAGCAGTGATTCCCCTTTAGAAAGAGGGGTGGTTGCCATTTATCCGGGGGAATTCCTCAATCCGCTCATTCTTTTCAGATCTAAAGGGATGCCTTCAAATCAAGGTTTGTCTCCGCCGATCTTGGCTGCGCATATCTCCCCGACCTGGATCCTGGCCATATCATCTTTTCTCAGCCAAACTTATGAAATGAATCCATCGCCGCTCCCTTTTTCAATTTCCCTTTTTCAATTGACCATCATCCTTATTCGTGTTAAATTATTGGAAATTATAAATCTTTTTTAAAAAAGGAATACGATGAATCCAAGGATTTTTCGGGAATATGATATTCGGGGATTGGTCGACCAAGACTTGACCAGTGAGGTGGTGCGCACGTTGGGACAGGGCTTCGCCACTTATATATCCAACAAGGGGAGGCGCAGGGTTGTCGTGGGAAGAGATGGAAGGTTGAGCTCTCCCCGTTTCCGGGACTTTTTGGTTGAAGGATTGGCTTCCGGAGGCCTGGAGGTCATAGACATCGGGGTTTGTCCTACGCCGGTTTTCTATTTTTCTCTTTTCCATTTAGACCAGGAAGGGGGCGTGATGATCACCGGGAGCCATAACCCACCTGAGTTCAACGGCTTCAAGGTCTGCGTGGGGAAAGAGACGCTTTACGGTGAGGAGATTCAGAATCTGCGCAAGGTAGTGGAAGGAGGGAGGTTCGTCCAGGGGAAGGGTTCCGTTTCTTTTCAAGAGGTCATACCCGCCTATCAAAATTTTATTCTGAACAATATTCACCTTAAGAGAAAGTTGCAAGTGGTTGTGGACAGCGGCAATGGAACCGCCGGCGCGGTAGCCCCCAAAATCTTAAGGGATCTAGGTTGCCAGGTGATGGATCTTTATTCTCAGGTTGACGGGCGGTTCCCCAACCACCATCCAGATCCGACCCTCCCGGAGAATATGAAGGATCTGATCGCCAAGGTGAAAGAGACGGGTGCGGAGGTGGGGATCGGTTATGACGGGGACGCGGACCGGATCGGCGCTGTCGATCATCTGGGAAACATCATCTGGGGTGACCAGTTGATGATCCTCTTCTCGCGGGAGGTGCTTCGGAGCCATCCGGGGGCCACCATTGTCTCCGAGGTGAAATGCTCGCAGAACCTCTACGATAACATCGCTAAGCACGGGGGCCGGGGAATCATGTGGCGGGCTGGCCATTCTTTGCTCAAAAGCAAGATGAAAGAAGAGAAGGCCCTCCTGGGGGGGGAGATGAGCGGGCATATCTTTTTCGCCGACCGGTATTTCGGCTATGATGACGCCATCTATGCCTCCTGTCGTTTGCTGGAAATCCTTTCCCAGTCTCAGAAGACCATCCCCGAGCTTCTGAGCGACGTGCCCAAAACTTTCACTACTCCTGAGATTAGGATAGACTGTCCGGATGACCGCAAATTTCCGTTGGTGGAACGAGTACGCGAGTCCTTCCGTAAAGAGTATCCCATCGTTGACGTAGATGGAGTCCGGGTTCTTTTCCCCGACGGCTGGGGCTTGGTTCGGGCCTCGAACACCCAACCGGTGCTGGTCCTGCGCTTTGAATCCAGGTCAGCAGAACGCCTCCAGGAAATCCGCACGCTGGTGGAGAACCGGGTGGCCGATCTCTCTAACAGCCCGCAAAACAGGTAAGGTTTAAATGGGAAGAAGAGAGCCAGTCTACGTGGCGATCATGGCTGGGGGCGGGGGAACGCGCTTTTGGCCGTGGAGCCGGGAACAGCGTCCCAAGCAGATTCTTCCGATCGTTTCCAACCGGTCCATGATCTGGGAAACGGTGGAGCGGATTCGTCTTTTCGTCCCGCCTGAGAAAATTTTCATCGTCACCTCTCGCTCCCAGGCCCGGGACCTGCGCAGAGAGATTCCGCAGCTCTCCCCAAGCAACTTCCTGCTCGAGCCAGTAGGGAGGAATACCGCGCCCTGCCTATGCCTAGCTGCCTTGCATATCCAGAAACGCCACCCCCAGGCTGTCATGGTAGCTCTTCCCGCCGATCACTTTATTCCCAACCACAAAGGATTTCTAAAGACGCTGAGAGCAGCGGTGAGCTTTGCAGCCAAACAGGATTTTCTCATTACGCTGGGCGTGCGGCCGACAGAAGCGGAGACCGGATATGGATACATTCAAGAAGGGGAGATCCTCACCCAGGAAGAAGGATTGCCGGTCTTCCGGGCCAAATCATTCCGAGAGAAGCCGACGCGCCCCAAAGCCAGGCTCTATCTGCGCAGAGGGGATTACCTCTGGAATAGTGGAATGTTTATCTGGAAAGCAAGGGTATTTCTAAAAGCTGTTGAAAAGTTCCTTCCCGGACTTTACCGGGAGATGATGGCTCTTCAGAATTTCCTGGGAACCCCGCGGGAGACTAAGGTCTTGGAAAAAGTTTACACCCGGGCCCAGCCCATCTCAGTGGATTACGGAGTCCTGGAGAAGGCCGATAATGTGGCCTTGATGGAGGCCCAGTTTTCCTGGAATGATGTGGGCAGCTGGGCAGCGCTGGGCAAAGTCTGGCTCCGAGACAAAAATGGGAATGCTCTGACTGGAGGAAGGCGACCGGGCCGGGGGAAGATACTGGCCATCGACAGCTCGGGCTGCTTGATTCGTGGAGAGGAAAAACTCATCGCGATCATTGGATTAAAGGATATGGTGGTGGTAGAAGCGGGGAATGCCTTTCTGGTCTGCCCTCGCGAACGGGCTCAAGACGTCCGACGAGTTTTACAAGAGCTGAAAGAAAAGGGCTGGAAAGAGTACCTGTAACCCGAATGGGTTAAATTTTCATTTTGGCAACTTTAGTCCCGCCTACGGCGGGACCACTTCGCACTTTAGGCACTTCATCCGATGTTGATCATCCCGGCTATCGACATTCGCGGGGGAAAATGCGTGCGTCTCTTTCAGGGAGATTATGCAAAAGAGACTATATATGGAGACGACCCGGCGGCCATGGCCGAACGATGGATTGATCAGGGGGCTAAATTTCTGCACCTCGTTGATTTGGATGGCGCCCGGGAAGGGGTTCCTCTAAACAAGCAAACGATCCAGACTATCGTAGATAGGTCTTCTGTTCCAGTGGAAGTGGGCGGCGGGATCAGAGACTTTATCGCAGTCGATGATTATCTCTCCCGGGGAGTCCGTCGGGTGATTCTGGGCACAGCAGCCTTCTCTGACCCCTGCTTTCTTGAGGAAGCTTGCGCCCGATGGCCAGGGCGTGTGGCTGTGGACATCGCTGCCAAAAAAGGCAAGGCCGTAATATCTGGATGGGTAAAGGAAACAGAGGTCTGGGCGGTGGAATTGGCTAAGAGGTGTGAGGAGCTAGGGGCTTCGGCGATCATCTACACCGATGTCCTAAGGGATGGAGCCCAAAAGGGTGTAAACCTTCAAGCCACTCGGGAGGTGGCCAGGGCTTTGAAAATTCCCCTCATTGCCTCCGGAGGTGTGGCCACCATCGAGGATATCGCCGCATTGAAACCTTTGGAGAAGGAAGGGGTTAGCGGAGTGATCGTTGGCCGGGCGCTCTACGCAGGAACTCTGAAACTCTCCGAAGCCATCGTCCTCGCCGAAGAGAAGAGGGGTTGAAGTGCTGGCGAAGCGGATTATTCCCTGTCTGGACGTAAAAGATGGCCGAGTGGTCAAGGGAATTAACTTTATCCAGCTGCGGGATGCTGGCGACCCCGTGGAAAACGCCCGCCTTTACGATGAACAGGGCGCAGATGAACTGACTTTTTTGGACATCACGGCCTCCTCCGAACGCCGCAAGATCATCCTCGAGGTGGTCCGCATGACCGCCGAAGAAGTCTTCATGCCGCTGACGGTCGGAGGAGGGGTAAGGACTCTGGAAGATATCCGGGAATTATTACAGGCAGGGGCCGATAAGGTATCTGTCAATACTGCCGCCGTGCAGGACAGGGACCTCGTTCGGATGGCTTCAGAAAAATTCGGGAGCCAATGCATCGTGGTGGCTATAGATGCTAAAAGGCGACGGGCAGAAGGTAATTTATGGGCTCTGGCCGATCATGCAGTTAGAGAAGGCCATGGGGATTCCCTGGCCGCAATTAGCCAAAAGCTTTCCTGGGAGGTTTATATCCACGGCGGCCGGACCCAGACGGGGTTTGATGTTCTGGAGTGGGCCAGAAAGATGGAAAGGAATGGAGCTGGAGAAATCCTCCTGACGAGCATGGACCGAGATGGGACGAAGGAAGGATACGACATCCCTCTGACACGGGTTATATCCGATGCCCTGAGTATCCCAGTGATTGCTTCGGGGGGAGCAGGAACATTTGAACATCTGCGGGAGGCTCTTGTACAAGGTAAGGCGGATGCGGTTTTAGCTGCATCTATTTTTCATTACCGGCAACACACCGTGAGAGAAATTAAGGAATATTTAAAGAGAAGCGGTTTGCAGGTTAGGTTAGATTGATCAGATCATAAAAAGCCATCCAATGAAGTGACTAGCTGAACAAAAATTTTAGCAAAAAAATGCATTGACTTTTTTGAAAATTGATATTATAATCTATAACTTAAACTATAATCAGCCAAATAATCGTTTAATCTATTAATTTTATTGCCTTTATTACACCTGTGAATATATAAAGAAGTTGTAAAAAGTGCCGGCGGTCCGGGAGGGAGGGAAAAATGAATGCCGGGGGTCAAAATTAAAGAAGGTGAATCCTTCGAAAATGCCCTAAAACGATTTAAGAAACAGTGCGAAAAGGCCGGTATCCTTTCGGAGATCCGCAAGCGGGAGCATTACGAAAAGCCTAGCGTGAAGAAAAAGAAAAAGGCCTTAGCCGCACGAAAGCGGGCCTTGAAGCGCATGCGCATGTACGAAGAGTGATCCAGCATGACGCTGAAAGAACAAATCGCTCGTGAATTCAACGAAGCACTGAAAGCCCGGGATGATCGCAAGCTATCCGCATTGCGCCTTCTTCGGACCGAGCTCAAGAAGCGCGAGGTCAGCGGTCAGAAGAAAGAACTATCGGAAACCGAGGTGCTGGAGACCATCTCAACCCTCATCAAGCAGCGGCGGGAATCTATTCGCCTCTTCCGTGAAGGTCAACGGCAAGACTTAGTGGAGAAAGAGGAGGCGGAACTCCAAATTCTCCTCTCCTACCTGCCCCCACCCTTTTCCCAAACCGAAGTCGAGATGCTCATCGACCAGGTCATCGGGGAAAGCCAGGCCACTGGTCCCAAAGACCATGGCAAGGTCATGAAAGCGGTCATGACCAAGATAGCGGGCAGGGCTGAGGGAAAAGTGGTCAGCGAGATCGTCAAGCAAAAATTGTCCAAAATGGCGAGTTGAGAATTCTTCTTCGACAGCTCGCTTTCTAACAATCCCGAGACCTTGATATCGCTTGGAAAGAGTGGATCCGGGGAGGGGGTTTTAATTTTTCTTTCTCGGTATCGAGCGAGCAACTCCTTTGGCCGCAGCGGTGGTTTGTTTCCCGGCCGCGGCGAACAGGGGCGGCGAACACACTACCACCAACCCGCAATTCTTGACCATCGAACATCCTTCGCCGTTTATTCTGGACTGCAACATTGTGGGGAAGCGACCTTGGGGGCATCTCTTTGAGATCGAGAAGGTCGCCGGAGGATTGATCCCGGAAGACTAAGGCAGGTCCATGGAGGAGCGGGCGCTCCGCGTCTTGGAGTTTCATCAGTTCTTGCAAACTTTGAAGGCTCATGCCTCCTCGGGAGTGGGGCAGGCGCTCTGCCTATCCCTCCGCCCGTCTCGGGTAAAAGGGGAGGTCGAAACCCTCTTGCGGGAAGTAGCCGAAGCCTCCGACATCTTAAGGGAAGAGGGGGACATCCCCATGGAGGGAGTCCATGAGGTGCGTCCCCTGTTGCCCAGAGCACGTGCAGAAGGGGCCTGTTTGCTTCCTGAGGAATTTCTCCCGCTCAAGAGCACAATGGGGTCGGCCGGAAGAGCTAAGCAGTTCCTGCGAAACGCCGGAATACGGCATCCGCTCCTGAGACAATGGGGGGAAGAGATTCCGGAATTCATGGATCTATACGGAGCGCTCAATTCCGCACTTGGCCCCCGGGGAGAAATTCTAGATTCGGCAAGCCCGCAGCTGAAGTACATCCGAAAGGAGATTACCCGAATTCGCGGCCGGATCCGCACTGCGCTGGAAGCCCTGTGGGAGCAAGAGTATTTTCGGAAGATCTTCCAGGAGCAGATCATCACCCTGCGCAACGAACGCTATGTGGTAGCCGTTAAGGCGGAATTCAAGAATGCCCTTCCAGGAATCATCCACGATCAGTCACAATCCAAGGCCACTTATTTCATCGAGCCCTTCTCCACGGTAGAGGAAAATAATGAGCTAAACTTGCTCTTGAAGGACGAAAAAGAAGAAGAACGCCGCATCCTCCTGGCCTTGACTGCCAGGGTGCGGGAGCAATCCGATAGGATCGCTCAAGCAGTGGAGGTGCTCGGCCGCCTGGACCTGGTCTTCGCCAAGGCCAAATGCGCAAAGACTTTGAGGGGGACAATCCCTCTGCTCAACGATCAGGGTCACTGGCACCTGCGGGAGGCACGGCATCCCCTGCTCGAATTTAATTCCGCCGTGCCCATTGATCTCCATCTGCAAAGTGGGCAGAGCACCCTGGTCATCACCGGCGCCAATACTGGCGGCAAGACCGTAACCCTGAAGACGCTGGGCCTCCTGACCTTGATGGCCCAGTGTGGAATTCCCATTCCGGCAGCCGAGGGTAGCGAGGTGGCCGTTTGCAGCAAGATCTTCGCGGATATTGGCGATGAGCAGAGTTTACAGGATAATCTGAGTACTTTTTCAGCGTGGGTCCTGGCGATTTCAAAAGTCATGAAAGAAGCAGACAAGTTCTCCCTCGTTCTTCTGGATGAGGTCGGCGGGGGAACGGATCCCAGCGAAGGAGCCGCCTTGACCATGGCCTTGCTCGACGGGCTGCGCGCGCAAGGAGCCAAGACGGTGGTCACCACCCATCTACATCTGCTCAAGGCTTATGGAGCGATCCACTCCGACGTAGTAAATGTTTCGGTGGAGTTTAACCCGGACACTCTCTGTCCAACTTATCGGTTGATTTACGGCCGGCCGGGTGAAAGCTACGCTCTTCTTATGGCGGAAAAATGGGGCATTCCCCATGAGCTAATCGAATGCGCAAATGCCTATCTGGGAGAAGGAGATCGTAAGGTGGGGGAGTTGCTCCAGAGCCTGGAGCGGACCCAGCGGGAAATGGAAGCAAAGCGCCAGGAATCCGAACGGCTTAAACGGGGAGCAGAGATCGCCCGGGAGAAGGCCGAGAACCTCCTGCACCGGGCTCAGAAGGAAGAAGAAAGTCTCCTTTCCAAGGCCCGGGAAGAAGCACAGGCGCTGGTTCGCCAAGCTAAGGAAGACCTCCGGGGGCTGATCAATGAGTTCAAAGCCCAGGGGCGAACCGATGTGCACCGCCTCGGGCAAAAAATCAAGGCGGAAGAGGAGAGGATTCGTCATTTCGCCCTGAAAGAGAGGCCAGAAGGTTCACCGGGGGACCACCAAGAAGTCACTGGCCAAGGCTTACAAAACTCAGGAAGTATAGGGTCCTTAGGCGCATTAAGAGAGACCTGGGCGCTGAAATCGGGAAAGGGAAAGAAAGCAATGCCGGCCGATCGGCGAAGTCTCATCCATTACGAGATCCACTCAGCTGCTCGGGAGCTAAAAGTCATCGGCCAGCGCGTGGAGGAGGCTCTTCCTTTGGTGGACAAAGCTATAGACGAAGCGTTTTTGGCGGGCCTGAAGGAGTTGGAAATCATCCATGGCTCGGGGACCGGGCGGCTTCGCAAAGGAATCCGCGAATACTTGAAAGAGCATGCCTTTGTAAAGTCTTTTCTACCTGGGGGGCCGGGCCGGGGAGGCGATGGAGTGACCGTGGTGGAAATCGGACCTGCCCCGGCAGCTGACTCCGTCAAGCGGCGGTCAGGTAAAGAAAGGACAGAGCGGAACTGAGGAATGAGGGATAGCATTTCCGAAGGGAAGATCGCCGAGATCAAGGAGCGGGCCAGGATCGTGGAGGTCATCTCCGATTATGTGTCCCTGAAAAAGTCCGGAAAAAATTACTTGGGGCTATGCCCCTTTCATTCTGAAAGAACTCCCTCTTTTACGGTGAATGAAGAGAAAGGCATCTTCCATTGCTTCGGGTGCGGAGCGGGTGGGAACATATTCAATTTTTTGATGCGCGCCAACCACTTGAATTTCCCCGAAGCGGTGAAGGAGTTGGCCAAACGATACGGGGTAGCCCTTCCGAAGCGGGAGCTATCCGAAGAGGAGAAGCGTCGGAGGAGCCTGAAGGCTCGACTGTTTGAGATCAACGAGATGGCCGCGGAATACTATCACCAGCTCCTGGTGTCCCAAAAAGAGGGCGAGGAGGGTAGAAGATACCTGGTGAAAAGGGGGATTTCTGAGGAGATCATCGCCGAGCACCGCTTGGGCTTTGCACCCGCTGCCTGGGATTCCTTGGCGCTTTTTTTGCAAGGCAAAGGGGTGCCCTCCAATTTGGCGGAAGACCTTGGGCTGATCATTCCCCGTAAAGAGGGAATGGCCACGGGAGGCCGGCCAAGCTTCTACGATCGTTTTCGCCGTCGGGTGATTTTCCCGATCATTAACGAGGGGGGGCAGGTTAGTGGTTTTGGGGGAAGGACCATCGATAACGCCACGGCCAGTAGCGGCCAGGTTCCCCCCAAGTATATGAATTCGCCAGAATCTCCCATTTACAGCAAGGGCCAGATGCTTTACGGGTTGAACGTGGCCAAAGGGTCCATTCGGGAACAAGGAAGGGCCCTGATCGTGGAAGGGTACATGGACCTCCTCTCCCTGCATCAGGAGGGAATCCGGAACGTAGTAGCCTCATTGGGAACCGCCTTGACGTCAGCCCAGGTGAGCTTGCTGGGACGATACACAAGGGAGGTGGTCTTGGTCTTCGATGCGGACGAGAGCGGCAAGAAAGCTACCCAGAGAAGCCTGGAACTTTTTTTGCAGGAAGGAGTTTCTGCCCGGGTGGTTTCTCTGCCCAGCGGCTTCGACCCCGACAGCTTTATCCGACAGGAAAAGAGGGCTGGGTTCGAACGGCTTCTGGCCCAAGCTCTTCCCGTGGTGGAATATATTCTGGAACAGGCCATGCGGAGGCACGCCACAGAGACTGTCGAGGGGAAAGTCCGGGCGGTAAGAGAGCTGATCCCGTCTCTGAATCGGCTGAAGGACCCGATAGAACAGAACCTATATATCGACCGTGTGGCCAGCCGTCTGGGGCTGAAGGAATCCCAGATCCGAGCCCAGCTCAGAGGAAGGGTGGCTCAGGCCGACGAGGCGGGGACCCCCCCCCAGAGAACATCCCGGGGACCCGCTCACGAAAGGCTTCTTTTGCAGCTCATGCTCATGCGCCACCAGGTCATCCCGGCTGTGCAGGAAGTAATGGGGAAGGAGGGCTTCTCTGACCCGCGCCACAAGAAGCTGGCCGGTGAACTCATGACCCTCTGGGAGGGCGAGAAAAAATTTGACGTGCAAGAACTCTTCCGGCGGGTGGGTGATGATAATGTAAAGGATTTGATTTCCGAGCTGCTCCTGGCGGAGGAGAGTGTGATCGATGCCGACCGGATGCTCCAGGACTGCCTGCGAAAAGTGAAGCTCTCCCGGATCCACCAGGATATCCAGCACGTGGATGAGGAGATTCGACAGCGAAGCCAGCAGGGGAAAGAAAGCCCTTCGGGCGCACCGGGCTTGAAGGAGCTTCTGAAAAGGAAGCAGCGGCTCATCGTCGAACAGAAAAAATGGGTTGATGATTCCGCAGTTGGGCACCGGCCCACTGCGGGGCAATAAGCCAGAGAAGAGGTGGAAAGCTTATGGCCAAAGATGGAGAGATGGAGAAGGTCAAGCAGTTAATCAACCTGGGAAAGGAGAAGGGTTATCTGACCTACGAAGAGGTCAATGACCTCCTTCCCCCGGACATCGTCTCCTCGGACCAGATCGACGACCTGATGATGATGTTTGGGGAAATGGACATTGAGGTTGTTGATGTGGCCCATAAGGTGAAGGTGGGCAAGCAGCGTGAGGAAGTCGAGCGCCTCCCGGCTGAAGAAGAAATGGAACTGGAAGCGGAGGCCCTGGGAAAAGCGATTGACCCGGTTTACATGTACCTCCGAGAGATGGGCTCGGTCTCCCTGCTGACGCGGGAAGGCGAGGTGGAAATTGCCAAGCGTATCGAGGCCGGGGAGAAAGAAGTGATCAAGGCCGTCCTGGATTCCCCCTTGACTATCAAAGAGATCATCCAGTTTGGGGAGCGGCTTCGTTCCAAGAAAGTGAAAACCAAAGAATTGGCCCAGGAATTGGAAGAAGAAGAATATTTCCTGGAAGAAGAATTCAATGTTCAGCGCATCCTCTCTCTGATCGACCAGATCAGGAGGTTGGATGAACGGAATCGGAAAATTAGGGATCGGCTGGCAAAGGGCAAAAGCAACTCTTCTGGTCGGG
>Ga0153915_10001717_pt1 | contig 20161 bp, 21 predicted proteins | sample Opewatmetagenome_2_FD_107003 | JGI IMG/M metagenome (GOLD analysis project Ga0153915, IMG submission 107003) | Freshwater wetland microbial communities from Ohio, USA - Open water 3 Core 3 Depth 3 metaG | ecosystem: Environmental > Aquatic > Freshwater > Wetlands | place: USA: Ohio, Lake Erie...
AGCTGGCGCACCGTGACGTTCTTGGCGATCGCCTCTTTGGCCAGCTTGGCCGCCTCGGCGTAACCGATCTTGGGCGCCAGGGCCGTCACCAGAGCCGGGCTCCGCTCCAGCCAGTGCCCGCACTGGTCGGCATGGGCCTGGATGCCCTGGACGCAGCGCTCCGTCAGCACCCGGGCCGCGTTGGTCAGGATCTCCATGGTGAACACCAGGTTGTGGGCGATCACCGGCATCATCACGTTAAGCTCGAGCTGACCGGCCTCGGCCGCGGTGGCGATGGTGAGATCGTTCCCGATCGCCTGATAGCACACCATGTTCACCATCTCGGCGATGCTGGGGTTCACCTTGCCCGGCATGATGCTGGATCCCGGCTGCACCGCAGGCAGCAGCACCTCGTCCAGCCCGGTGCGCGGACCGGAGGCGAGCAGCCGCAGGTCGTTGGCGATCTTGTTGAGGTCCACGGCGCCGGTACGAAGCGCGGCACTCAGGGCCGCCGCGTCGCCCATGGACTGCATCAGCTGCACCCGGTCTTTCCCTACCCGCAGCTTGAACCCGGTGATGGCGGAGAGATGCTGGACCATCTTCTCCGGATACTCGGGCTCGGCGTTGAGCCCGGTCCCCACGGCGGTGCCGCCGATGCCTAAGTCCCGCAGGTCGTCCGCCGCACGGCGGATGCGCTCCAGGTTCCGCTCGATGGTGTGGCCGTACGCGGTGAATTCCTGGCCCAGGCGGATGGGGGTGGCGTCCTGCAGGTGGGTGCGGCCCGACTTGACGATGCCGTCGAACTCCTTGCCCTTGGCCAGGAAGGCCTGGGCCAGCCCGGTCAGCGCCGTTTCCAGCCCGGGCAGCATCGCCAGCGCCGCCAGCCGGATGGCGGTGGGAATGGTGTCGTTGGTGCTCTGGGCCATGTTCACGTGATCGTTGGGATGCACCGGCTTGTATTCGCCGCGCTTCCCGCCCAGGATCTCGTTCGCCCGGTTCGCCAGCACCTCGTTGGCGTTCATGTTGTGGCTGGTGCCGGCGCCCGCCTGGTAGGGGTCCACCACGAACTGGTCGCGATGCTGGCCGCTCAGCACCTCGTCGGCGGCCTTGATCACGGCGTCGGCCAGGCGCGCCTCGAGGCGGCGCGTTTCCTTGTGCGTGAGGGCCGCGGCCTTCTTGATCCAGATCATGGCGTCCACAAACGCGGGGAGCGGCTTGAGCCCGGAGATGGGAAAATTGAGGCGCGCCCGCTCGGTCTGAACGCCCCAAAGCGCCGATGCGGGCACGGGGAGCTCGCCCAGGGGATCGCGTTCGATGCGCGTGTCGGCCATAACGCTCCAGTGGTTCGCGTGGTCGTCCGGTTCGCCGCTCCCGGCAAGGAAGCGCCGAGGCGTGCCCGGCGACGAATTCTACGCGATGCCTTCCGGGAAAGGGAGAATAATGCTTGGCAAACGTCCCGGCGGGTTATGGATGAGGGTTTCGGTCCGATTTCACGCGGTTTTCAGTCGGAGCAATCGCCCAGCGGATAGACGAAGCCGCAGTTGGGACAGGGATTCTTGCAGCCCCAGGCGCGGGACTTCACGGGAAAGCCGCAGCGCTGGCACTGGGGCATGGCGTCACGCCCGGCGTCGGTGGGCTGTGCACTGGGAGCTGTGCGCCGGGGGGCGTCATCCGCGCCTGCCGAGGCGCGGCCCGATGACCGCGGCCTCTTCGCCTTACCGCTCACCGCTCACAGCGTACAGGCATGTCACGCAAGCCTCAGCGCCCCCGTAAGAAACGGATTGGTCCGCCGCTCCCGGCCGATGGTGGTCGCGGGGCCGTGGCCCGAGTAGACGACGGTCTCGTCGGGCAGCGTCAGGAGCCGGTCGCGGATGCTGGCCAGGAGGGTTTCGGTGTCCCCTCCCGGAAGGTCGGTGCGCCCGATGGAGCCCGCGAACAGGGCGTCACCCACCACCGCCACTCCGTGGCCCACGAAGGCCACGTGGCCCGGGGTATGCCCGGGGACGTGGCGGACCTCGAACCCGAGGCCGCCCAGCGTGAGGCTCATGCCCTGGGCCAGGTCCGCGTCGGGCGGCGGCGGAGCCTCTACGCTGAGGCCGAACCGCACCGCCTGCTCCGGAAGGGCATCGTACCAGGGCCGATCGGCCGGATGCAGGTAGATGGGGACGCCGGTGGCCTCGACCACGCGTGCCACGCCCAGGATGTGGTCCACGTGGGCGTGGGTGAGCCAGATTGCCTTGAGGGCCACCCGCTCCGTCGCGACGCGCTGGAGGAACAGATCGGCGTCTTCTCCCGGGTCCACCATGATGGCCTCGCCGGCATCGCGGTCCACCAGGATGTGACAGTTTTCGGCGAAGACCCCGTTGGTCAGCGTGACAACGTCAAGCCGCGCCAACGGCCGCGTGCTCCCGGCGCTCGGCCAGGTATTTCTCCACCGCGATGGCGGCCGTGGTGGCATCGCCCACGGCGGTGGTGATCTGCCGCGTGAGCTGCACCCGCACGTCGCCGGCGGCGAAGAGCCCCGGGATCGAGGTCATCATGTTGGAGTCGGTGATGATGTACCCCTGGGCATCGTGTTGGAAATGCTCCTTGATGATCCCGGTGTTGGGCCGGAACCCGATGAACACGAACACGCCGCCCACCGGCAACCGGGAGACCTCGCCGGTGATCGTGTCCTTGAGGCGGAGCTGGGTCACGCCCTTGGGCTCGCCCTCGATCTCCTCCACCACCTTGCTCCAGACGAACTGGATCTTGGGGTTGCTCCGGGCCCGCTCCTGGAGGATGGCGGACGCGCGCAGCTGGTCGCGCCGGTGCACGATGTAGACCTTCCCCGCGTAGCGGGTGAGGTAATCGGCTTCCTCCACGGCCGCATCGCCGCCGCCCACCACCGCCAGGGTCTCGCCCTTGAAGAAGGCGCCGTCGCACACGGCGCAGTACGACACGCCCCGGCCGGCGTACTCCTTCTCGCCCGGCACGTTCAGCTTGCTGGGCGTGCCGCCCGCCGTCACGATGACGGCGGGCGCCCGGTAGGCTTTCTCCAGCTCGGTATGCACCACGAAGCCACCATCCGGCTCGCGCTCCACCACGCTCACCGTGTCCGTCACGAACTCGGCTCCGAACTTCTTGGCGTGGTCGGTCATCTTCGCGGCCAGATCGCGGCCCAGGATGTGCTCGAAGCCGATGTAGTCTTCGATCACCTCGGTGTTGAGCAGCTCGCCGCCCGGGAGCCCGCGCTCGATCAACAGGGTCTTCAACATCCCGCGCCCGGCGTACATGGCCGCGCACAGTCCGGCGGGGCCACCGCCCACGATGATGACGTCGTACCGGTCGTTGGTCTGCGTTGTCATGCGTTCCTCAGCCTGAGCCGTGGGGCCGGGCCGTCTTGCCGCAGCGCGACGTCCAGGTCCTGGCATAGATGCTCGGTCTCGAACTCCACGGCCGGGTGCTGCCGGCCACGGAGCTTGTCCAGCGCCGCCTCACCAACAACGCTTACCCCGTGCCGGTTCCCGCGTTGCCGATGCCACAGGGCGGCGGCCGCCTGGATCAGGCCCTGGATCACCAGCGCCTCGGCCTCATCCGGCACCGAGCGCCAGATGACCTCCAGCGCTTCGTGCGCCTCCCAGAACGCTCCCTCGTTGAACAGCTCCACCGCACGCAGGGCCTGGGCCGGCCGGTCAATGGGATCCGGTCGCAGCCGCCGCTCCGGACGTTTGGGGGGCCTACGTAACATAGGAGGACCGCACCGCCTCGGTCCGGTTCCGCACCAGCTGCCCGCCGTCCACCACCAGGGTGGTTCCGGTCACGTAGTCGGACGCCAGGAAGAACCGGATGGCGCGGATCACCTCATCCGGCGTGCCCATGCGCTGCAGGGGGATGGTGTCGAGCAGCTGCTGCCGGGCGGCGTCGGTCGTTTCCTCCGCCAGCAGCACCGGGCCGGGCGCCACGGCGTTCACCGTGACCTCCGGCGCCAGCACGCGCGCCAGGCCGCGGGTGAGCATCTCCACGCCGGCCTTGCTGATGGAATGGGGCAGGTAGTTGGGCCAGGGCTCGAAGCCGGCAACGTCCGAGATATTGACGATCTTGCCGTGCGCGGCACGGAGCGCCGGGGCCACGGCCTGAGCCAGGAGGAAATAGGCGCGGAGATTCAGGTCCAGCACCGCGTCCCACATCTCCGCGGTCACGGTGCCGAAAGGCTGGCGCATCAACACGGCGGCCGAGTTGATCAATACGTCGAGCCGGCCCATGCGATCCACCACCTGCGAGGCCAGCTTCTGGATTCTTGCCGGGTCGCGGAGATCGGCCTCGAACAGCGCGGGCACCTCGTGCCCGGCCGCCTGGAACTCCGCGACCAGTGTCGCCGCGTCCACCTCCGACGCGAAGTGGTGGACGGCCAGGTGGGCGCCGTCCGCCGCCAGGGCCTCCACGATGGCGCGCCCCACACGCCGCGCCCCGCCGGTCACCAGGATCACCTTGCCGGCGAGGGCGGGGGCGGGGGCGCCGCTCACAGCACCGCCAGGCTTTCGTCGGGTCCCGGCGCGCCCGGCTTGGCGAACAGCACCTTGCCGTCCTGTCCCACCAGGACCACGCTGCGCTGGATGGCCACGCCGCCCAGCTTCACCGCGCCATAGGCGTTGGCCAGCTTGCGGCCCTCGTCCACCAGCAGCGGAAAGGGGAACTTGAACTTCTCGACGTACTTGCGGTGGCTCTCGACCCCGGCCGGGTTGACCCCGAACGGCTGCACATTGGCTTTCCGGTACTGCTCGATCTCATCGCGCACGGCGGAGAGTTGCTTGTTTCAGCCAGGGGTGTTGTCACCCGGATAGAAGATGAGCAACGCCAGATGCCGCTGCAGCACGTCGCTCAGCTTGTACGTCTTCCCGTCCGACGCCGCGAGCTCGAAGTCGGGGGCCTTGTCCCCCACCTGGATCAGCTCCTTCACCCTGCCACCTCCATGCCGGCCGCGCGCGCCCGGTGCGCCGCGCGGATCGCCTCTGCCCACTCTTCGGGAATGGTATCCGCTCCCAGGCCACCACGATGCTGGTCCACCCGGGAGTCTCCATGCCAGTCCGAGCCGCCGGTCAGCAGCAGCCCCGCGCGTCGGGCGTTCCGCTCGATGCGCCGGCGGTCCTGCGCGTTGTGCGAGGGGTGCACCACCTCGACCGCGTCCAGCCCCGCGCGCTTAAGCTGCTCCAGGCTCTGCGGGTCCGCCCGGTCGCCCAGGTGCGCCGCGGAGGTGACGCCCCCCACGCTCCGCACCAGCTCCACCACCGTGGCGACCGGCGGCAGCTCCTTGGGGACGTAGGCCGGGCGCCCGGTACCCAGGTAACGGTCGAACGCCTCCTGCACGTTGCGCACCAGGCGTCGCTCCACCAGGGCCCGGGCCACGTGGGGCCGTCCCACGGCCCCGGTTCCCGCCGCCGCGAGCACGTCGGCGTGGGTCACCGCAACGCCCAGCTTGTCCAGCCGGCGCACGATGGCCTCGCCCCGGGCCGCGCGCGCCGCGCGCTGCCGCTCCAGAAAGTCCTCCAGATCCGACTGGCCTTCCGGAAGGTAGTAGGCCAGGAGGTGCATCTCGCCCCAGGCGGCCGCCACGCTGAACTCGCAGCCGGCGATGATCGTCACGCCCTCGGGGCCCGCCGCCGCGCGAGCCGCCGGCACCCCGGCCAGCGTGTCGTGATCGGTGAGGGCCACCAGCGCCAGGCCGGCCGCCGCCACGCGACGCGCCACGCCCGCGGGCGGAGTGTCGCCGTCGGAAGCCGTGGAATGGAGATGGAGATCAACGCCGCCCGTAGCGCGCCTCGGGGCTGGTCCAGGCCGGCTGCGACTGCCGGAACAGGGTCTCCAACTCCCGCGCCGACAACCCGGCCAGCGCGACATCCCAGCGACGGGGGCCCAGCGGCGCATAGCGGGTGACCCGCCGCACCCGCTGAGGGCCCTCACCTTTCTCGAACACCAGGCCGAACTCGTCGCGGTCGTACACCGTGACCCGGCCGGAGGGATACACCTCCCAGCGCTCGCCGTCCACCTCAAGCGTCCGCCGCGCCACGTTCAGGCTCCTTCTTTGGGGAACTGCTCCAGGTCCCGCTTCACGTCCGCCATGAAACGGTCCGCGGTGGCGCCGTCCACCACCCGGTGATCATAGGATAGGGACAACATGCCCATGGTCCGGATGGCGATCACGTCCTGCCCGTCCTCCAGGGTGAGGACCTTGGGCCGTTTTTCGATGGCCCCCACACCCAGGATGGCGACCTGGGGCTGATTGATGATGGGGGCGCCGATGTACGATCCGAACACCCCCGGATTGGTGATGGAGAAGGTGCCCTTCTGCACCTCGTCCGGATTCAGGCGCTTGGTCCGGGCCCGCTCCGCCAGGTCGGCCATCTGCCGGGCGATGCCGATCACCGAGAGCTCGTCCACGTTCTTGAGCACCGGCACGATGAGACCCCAGTCGAGGGCCACGGCGATCCCGATGTTGATGGGCTTCCGGTAAATGATGGCGTCACCGCTCACCGAGGAATTCAGCACCGGATGCCGGCGCAGATTGTCGGCAATCACTTTGGTGATGAACGCCATGAAGGTCAGTTTGGCGCCCTGCTCCTCGTATTCCTTCTTCTTGGCCGCACGAATCCGGGCGATGGGCGTGAAGTCCACCTCGTAGAAGCTGGTCACGTGGGCCGAGGTGCGGCGGGACATGATCATGTGATCCGCGGTGAGCTTGCGGATCCGGCTCATGGGCTCGACCCGGTCGCCGGGCCACGCCTCAACCGTGGGATGGACGACGGCAGCCCCGCTACCCCCCCCCGCCCCGGCAGAAGGGGCAGAAGAGGCAGTTGGCGTAGCCGCACCGCTTTCGATGAAGGAGAGAATGTCCTTCTTGGTGACGCGGCCGGCGATGCCCGAGCCGGGAATCCGGCCGATGTCCACGTGGTGCTCGGCGGCGATCTTCCGCACCAGCGGCGTGGAGCGCTGGCGGAGGCGTTCTTCCTGCGTCTGCACGCCGCCGTCCGTGCGAGCGGGGGCGGTAGGGGCGGTAACCGCCGGCGTCGCCGCTGGCCTGGGTGCTGGACGGGCAGGCGCAGCCGGGGCGGCCGAAGCCTGTTTGGCTCCGGGGGAGCGCGTCGGGGCCGCCGCGGGAGTCGGTGGCGTCGCTGCCGCCCCCGCCGCCGCTTCCGTCTCAATCACGGCAATGACGGTTTGCACCGGGACCGTCTTGCCCTCGCCCACCTTGACTTCGCTCAAGACCCCGGTGGCGGGCGCGGGGATTTCCGCGTCCACCTTGTCCGTGGAGATCTCCAGGATAGGCTCGTCCCGCTTGACGGCGTCGCCCGGCTTCTTCAGCCACTTGGAGATGGTCCCCTCGGCGATGGACTCACCCATCTGGGGCATGATCACGTCCACACGGGCCATGCAGCACTCCTGGCCGCTGGGCGCAAGTCCCGCGGCGTTTCACTCCGGCGCGAAGTCTTCTGGTTACCGGTTCTGGACCGGCCGGGCACACTCTTCCCCGCATGCAACGGGGGCCGGAGGGTACCAAGTACTGTCACCTCATCTGGGCGACGCGTAATGGTCGGTCGTGGTTTAAGATAGCCGAGGCCGCGCGGTTCTGCGAGCGCGCGGTGCACCACGCCTGCGCCACGCTGGGTTGGAAACCGGAGATGATCGTCGTGCTGCCGGACCGGGTGCACATCCTGGTCGCGGTTCCCGTGGCCGAAGATCGGCGTTCTCTCTCGTCCCGGCTCCAGGAGCTGGTCACCCACTTGCTGGAGGACGGGCACGTCCTGGTGGGGGCCACGGAACCGGTGTGGGCGAGCGAGGGGTGGTGCTCGGTACTGCCCAGCGGAGTATCCGCCGCGGCAGTGCGCCGGGTTCTGCGCGAAAAGAGGGCGAAGTACGAGTCGAGCGGGCTCGCAGAGACTAGTACGCCAGAAGCCACCTCGCCGCCTTGACCACGTCGGCGGTCTGGGGCAGCACGTAATCCTCCAGGGGTGGCGAATACGGCAGGGGCGCATCGTGGGCCGTGACCCGCATGATGGGCCCATCCAGCCATTCGAAGGCCTGCTCGTTGATGCGGGCGGTGATCTCTCCCGCCACGCCGCCGGTGCGGGTGTCCTCGTGCAGGATCAGCACCTTGTTGGTCTTCTTGACGGACTCGATGATCGCCGCGTCGTCCATGGGCGCCAGGGAGCGCAGGTCCAGCACCTCCACCGACGCCCCGTCCTTGGAGGAGATCTCCTCGGCCGCCTCCAGCGCCTTCCATACCATGGCGGAGTAGGTCACGATGGTGAGGTCCTTCCCTTCCCGGGCCACTCGGGCCTTGCCGATGGGCGTCACCAGGTCTTCGCCTTCAGACAGATTCTCCTTGATGCGCCGGTAGAGGAACTTGTGCTCCAGGTAGAGGACAGGGTCCTCATCGCGGATGGCGGCCTTGATCAGCCCCTTGGCGTCGCGGGCAGTGGCGGGGCAGACGATCTTGAGCCCCGGCGTGTGGAAGAACGCGGCCTCCGGCATCTGGGAATGGAAGGGGCCCCCACGCACGTACCCGCCCGAAGGGCCACGGACCACGATGGGCGTCGCGAGTCCGGTCCGATACCGCGCCGTGGCGACGTAGTTGGTCAGCATGTCATAGGCGCAGGAGATGAAGTCAATGAACTGCATCTCCGCCACCGGCCGGAGCCCCATGTGGGCGGCGCCGGCCGCCGCGCCCACGATCGCCGCCTCGCTGATGGGGGTGTCAATCACCCGTGAGGCGCCGAACCTGGCCAGGAAGCCGTCGGTGACCTTGAACGCGCCTCCGTAGATCCCGATGTCCTCGCCCAGGATGAACACCCGCTCATCCCGCTCCATCTCCTCCCACAGGCCCTGGCGCAGGGCTTCCAGGTAGGTGACTTCAGGCATGTGGCTCTCTGGAGAGCGGGGAGTGGGGAGTGGGGTCCGGGGAGGGCGCGTAGACATCGGTCACGGCGCTCGTGGGATCGGGGAGCGGTTCCGCCTCGGCCGTCGCCACCGCGGCGTCGAGCTCGGCGATCACCCGATCGTCTACCGCCTGGAGCTCGGCCCGGTCGGCCCACGCCTCGTCCAGCAGCTTGCTCACGTAGCGGTCAATCGGGTCCTTGGTCGCCCAATGCTCGCGCTCGTCCTTGGGCTGATAGCGTTGGTCGTCGTGCTCGGCGTGGCCCTTGCGACGGTAGGTCACCACCTCGATGAGCGTGACGCCCTGGCCCTGACGGGCGTGGTCCACGGCCTTCCGACTGACCTGGTACACCGCAAAGACGTCGTTGCCGTCCACCGTTTCGGCCGGCACGCCGTACGCCTTGGCCTTGAGCGCCAGGCGCTCCACCGCGGTCTGCCGCGCGGTGGGAGTGGAGTAGGCGTAGCCGTTGTGCTCCACGATCACCACCAGCGGCACCCGCTGCACGGCGGCGAGGTTCATTCCCTCGTGGAACGCGCCGGTGCTGGCGGCACCGTCTCCCAGGTACACCATCCCCACTCGGGGCTCCTTGCGCAGCTTGAAGCTCAGGGCGATGCCGGCCATCACCGGCACCATGTCGCCCAGGTGAGAGATGTTGCCCAGGTAACCGCGCTCCAGGTCGGCGAAGTGCACGCCGGAGTCGCGGCCTCCGGTGGGGGCCGTTCCCTTGGCCATGTACTGGAGGAAGAGGTCCACCGGCCTAGCGCCCATGACCACCATGGAGCCCAGGTTCCGGATCAGGGGCGAAACCACATCCCCGGGCTCGAGCGCGTAGGCCGATCCCACGCTCTCGCCTTCCTGCCCCAGCGAGCCGTAGAGCCCGCCGATGACCTTGCTCTGGCGGTAGAGATTGACCAGCCGCTCTTCCAGGGAGCGGGTCAACCGCAGGTAGTAGTAGATGTCGAGGAGCTGCTCCCGCGAGAGCCCCGATGGGATCGCGCTGCGCCGCGCCGCCGGGGCCGCCATGCGTTACCGCTCGACCTCGGCGCCGTACCCCACCGACTTGACGGCGGCCACCAGGGCGTCCGGAGCCGCCTTCTGACCGTCGAAATCCACTTCCGCGGTGCCGCCGTCCAGGTCCACCGAGGCCCCGTAGACGCCGGCCACCTTCTGGAGCGCTTGCTCCACCTTCACCCGGCAGTGGCTGCAATGCATGCCGGTGACTTTCAAGGTGACTGATGCCATGAGATTCCCTTCCTAGTACGCGCCCCGGAGCGCATGCTCCGGCTCCATCTGCTTGTGCACCACGCCGAGGAAGCGCTTGGCCAGCTTGTCGGCCTCGCTTTCACCCACCTGGTCGGTCTCGGCCGTGACGAGGGTGTAATGGCCGCCTTCCGCGGTCACCTGAATCGTAATCCGGCCGATGGTCCCGCTGTAGATCCGTGACCGCGGGGCCGATCCGGCCGGGCTCAGACGGCTGCCAAAGAACCGGTCCGCGGCCTGGAGGGCGACGTCCGGCGTCACCGCCGTACGATGGAAGTAGCGCACGTTATGTCACTCCTTGAGACGGCGTGAATCGTCGCAGCCGCAAGCTGTTGCCCACCACGCTGAGGCTGGAGAGCGCCATGGCGCCGCTCGCCACCACCGGACTCAGCAACAACCCGGTAACAGGATACAAGACCCCGGCCGCGAGCGGGATGCCCAGCACGTTGTAGATGAAAGCCAGGAACAGATTCGACCGGATGGTCCTGATGGTGCGCCGCGCCAGCTCGAACGACGTCACCACCGCGCGGAGATCGCCCCGGATCAGGGTGATGTCGGAGGCCTCCACCGCCACGTCCGTGCCGGTGCCGAGTGCTACACCCACGTCGGCCTGGGCCAGCGCCGGAGCATCATTCAGCCCGTCTCCCACCATCGCCACGCGATGACCGTCGGCCTGGAGCCGCTTCACCTCGTCCACCTTGTCCGCCGGCGCCACCTCGGCGATCACCCGGTCGATCCCCACCTCCTGCGCCACCAGGGTGACGGCGGGCTTGGTATCGCCGGACAGCAGGTAGATCTGGTAGCCCATCTGCTTGAGCCGGGCGATGGCATCCTTGGCTTCCGGCTTCACCTTGTCCGCGATCACGATCAGGCCCTGGAGGCTGTCGTTCACCACCACCACCACGTGCGAACGTCCCTGCAGCGTGTGCTTGTCCGCCTCGGAGGCGAGCGATCCCAGATCCAGGCTCCGCTCGCGGGCGTGCTTCACGCTGACGACCTCCACCAGGAGCTTGTTGACGATGCCCCGGGCCCCGCGGCCGGGCATGGCCACGAACCGCTCCACCGGTGGCATCTCAATGGACTTGGCCCGGGCCGCGGCCACGATGGCCGCGGCGAGGGGATGCTCCGAGCGGTTCTCCACCGCCGCGGCCAGCCTGAGGATCTCCGCCGGGTTCACCGCCGTGCCGTCGGCCCGCTTGGCGCCCAGGACGTGGGTCACGCTGGGCTTCCCCAGCGTGACGGTGCCGGTCTTGTCGAAGATCACGGTGTCAATCCGCTGCAAGGCTTCCAGCGCTTCCCCGCCCCGGATCAGGACGCCGTGCTGGGCTCCCCGCCCCGTGCCCACCATGATCGCGGTGGGAGTCGCGAGGCCGAGGGCGCAGGGGCAGGCGATGACCAACACGGTGACCAGGGCGACGGTAGCGAACACGAAGCGCGGGTCCGGCCCCACCACGAACCACACCACGAACGCCAGGATGGCGATGGCGATCACGATGGGCACGAAGACCCCCGCCACCCGGTCCGCCAGGCGCTGAATGGGCGCCTTGGTGCCCTGGGCCTCCTCCACCAGGCGGACGATCTGCGCCAGGGCGGTGTCCTTGCCCACCGCCTTGGTCTCCATGATCAGGGAGCCCCCGCCGTTGATGGTCCCGCCGATGAGCCGGTCGCCCGCCTTCCGCTCCACCGGCAGCGGCTCCCCGGTCAGCATGGATTCATCCACCGCCGAGGTGCCGTCCCGGACGACGCCGTCTACCGGGATGGTCTCTCCCGGCCGCACGATCACCCGGTCCCCCACCACCACTTCCTCGATGGGGATCTCCTGGTCCTGTCCCGCCCGCTGCACCCGCGCCGTCTTAGGCTTAAGCGCCAGCAGCTTCTGAATGGCGGCTGAGGTCTCGCCCTTGGCGCGGGCCTCCAGCAGGCGGCCCAGCAGGATCAGCGCGATGATCCCGTTGACGGCCTCGAAGTACACGTCTGCGTGGAGTCCGGCGGAGGCGAAGATCCCGGGCAGGACCGATGCCACCGCCGAGTAGAGGAACGCGGCGCCGGTGCCCACGGCGATGAGCGTGTTCATGTCGGCGCTGCGATGCCGGAAGGCACGCCAGGCGCTGACGTAAAACCGCTTTCCGCTCCACAGCACCACCGGCAGGGTCACCACCAGCATCGCCAGCTTGAGCCACACCGGCGAGCGTTGGGCAAAGGCGTAGAGCCCCGGCAGCACGGCGGCCGCCAGGCCGTTCAATGCCCCCATGAGCAGGCTCAGCAGATCGCGCGCCTGATGACCGCCGCTCATGAGGGGCATGGAGCCGATCATGGTGAGCACGGTGGCCACCGCGGCGGCCGAGAACCGGGCGGCGAGGCCGCGGACCTCCCGGCGGCGGAGCAGCCGCTCGCGCTGTACCGGATCGTCCGTGGGGATGGGCTCGGCCAGCCCGAACCCCGCGCGCCGCACCGCCCCTTCCAGATCGCCCGGCGCGGCTACGCCCGGCACGTACTCCACTGAAACCCGCTCGGTGGCCTGGTTGGCGGAGGCGGCGAGGACCCCGTTGACCTCCATCAGCTCCTGCTCCAGCCGGCTCACGCCGGAGGCGTAGTGCAGTCCCTCCACCGCGAGATCCACGGCCACCTTGCCGGAATCGTAGCCCACTTCGCGGATCGCCTTGACCAGGTCCGCCACCTTCACCTGGTCCCGGTCGATGGTGAGGGTCGCCTTGCCGGTAGCGTAGTTCACCGCGGCCTCGGTCACGCCGGGCTCCTCCGCCAGCCGCTTCTGCACCGTCACGGCGCAGGCGCCGCAGGTCATGCCTTCGACCGGGAAGCTGATCCGCGTATTAGCCATGCCGCCTTGCCACCCTGCCGCTCATCCGTGCTTATGGTGTCCCTTCCCCAGATTGGCTCGCGCGCCCTCACGCCCCACCTGCGCGACCACTCGCCCATGCAGCATGTCCATATGGCAACGGAAGGGATAGTCTCCCGGTTCCCCCGGGGTGAACTCGACGGGCGTGGTCTCGAAGGCGGGGAGCGGCTGGTCAAACCCCAGCCGGTCGAATACCACCCGCGAGCTGCACTCCGCCGTCTCGTCCCGATAGAAGAGGAGGCGGACCGGCCGGCCCGCCTCGACGAAGATGGTGTCGGGGTCGTAGCCCCCCTTCACCAGGATCCGCACTTCCTGCACTCCCTCCGGCGTGCTTCCCCCGGCGCCGGCCGCGCCGGGCTTGGGGCCCAGGAAATACCACAGCTCGGCCGCGATCAGCCCGGCGCCCGCCAGGATCACCAGGACGTCAACGACGCTCACGCCTTATAGGAGTCGTAGTACTCCACACCCAGGTGGGTGATCTGTTCTTCTCCCATCAGCCAGCGCAGGGTGTTCTTGAGCTTGGTCTGCTGGATGAAGAGATCGTGCTCCGGCGACAGGCCGGGCGCCGCCATGGGACTCTTGAAGTAGAACGACAGCCACTCCTGGATACCACTCAGGCCGGCCCGTTGCGCCAGATCCATGAACATCACCAGGTCCAACACGATGGGCGCGGCGAGAATGGAGTCCCGGCACAGGAAGTCCACCTTGATCTGCATCGGGTAGCCCAGCCACCCGAAAATGTCGATGTTGTCCCAGCCCTCTTTGTTGTCGCCGCGGGGCGGGTAGTAATTGATGCGGACCTTGTGGAACACCTTGCCGTACAGCTCGGGGTACATGGACGGTTGGAGAATGTGCTCCAGCACGCCGAGCTTGGATTCCTCTTTGGTCTTGAAGGACTCCGGATCGTCCAGCACCTCGCCGTCCCGGTTGCCCAGGATGTTGGTGGAGTACCAGCCCGCCAACCCCAGCATCCTGGCCTTGAGCATGGGCGAGATGACCGTCTTCATCAGGGTCTGGCCGGTCTTGAAGTCCTTGCCCGCGATTGGCAAGTGGCGCTCCCGCGCCAGCTCCTGCAGCGCCAGCGTGTCCACCGTCAGGTTGGGCGCGCCGTTGGCGAAGGGCACCCCCTCCATCAGCGCGGCCCAGGCATACAGCATGGACGGCGCGATGGACGGGTCGTTCTGCTCCATGGCCCGCTCGAACGCTTTGAGCGACTTGTGGGCCGGCCCGGGCGTGATGAACACCTCGGTGGAGGCGCACCAGATCATTACCAGGCGGTCGCACTTGTTGTTTTCCTTGAATGCCCGGATGTCCTCCCGGATCTGCTCGGCCAGCTCGCGCTTGTTTTTCCCCTGCTTGACATTGGTCCCTTGCAGCCGCTTGACGTATTGCTGATCGAACGCGGCGGGCATGGGCGTGATGGACTTGAGGAAGTCGGCGATGGGCTCGACGTGCGGCACGTCCAGCACCCCGGCCTTCTTGGCCGCCTGATACGCGTCGTCGGGAATGGGATCCCAGGCGGTGAAGACGATGTCCTTGAGCCGGGCCAGCGGGACGAACTGCCGGATCTTGGGAGCCCGGCGCTCGGTCCGCTTGCCCAGCCGGATGGTGCCCATCTCGGTGAGCGAGCCCACCCCCAGCCCGGTGCCGCGGCGGACGTTCTCGACGCCCGCGATGAAGGTGGTCGCGACCGCGCCCAGGCCCACCAGCATGACTCCCAGCCGGCCCTCGGGCTTGGCGACGGTGCGTTTGCCGGACGGCGCGGCTGGCGCGCGGCGCGGCGCGGGCTTCTTAGCGACTTTGCGTGTGGCCACTCGGTCCCTTTCCTCCCGGATTGGCCAGCGCCGGCGCCGGGCGGGAGGGCGCTCCCGCGCCTGAGGCGCGTGTGATCCGGTACACGTAGACGATGCGTTGGACGACGGTGATGACCGTGAGAACGGCCAGGATGCTCACCAGCGTGAGCAGCAGATACCCATTGGGCCCCGCCCCAAAGAACAACGACGGCGCCCCCAACCCCAGGATGCGCTCGGCGCGCTGCGCGATCCCCACCTTGCAGTCCAGGCCCAGGCCTTCGGCCCGCGCCCGCGCGTAGGACACGATGAGACCCGCTCCGGCGGCCACGAAGGTGACCGCCATGGCGAACGGCGCCAGACTTTCCGGCACCCCTCCGGCCACGAAGAACCAGGCGATCCCCAGAAGCAACACCGCCTCGCCAATCCGGTCCAGCGTGGAGTCGTAAAACGCGCCGAAGGTGGTGACCAGCCCGTTGCCACGGGCCACCTTGCCGTCCAGCATGTCGCAGACGCCGCTCAACAACAGCAGCAACCCGCCCAGCTTGACGCTGGCCGCCGCGAACGCCGCGCCGGATGCCAGGAGCACCAGCGTGCCCACCGTGGTGATGGCGTTGGGCTTCACGCCCCGTTGGCCCAACGAGCGGGCAACGGGAGCGAGCACGGCGTCCACCGGTTGTTGTACCCAGCGCGGGATCAAGGTCATGCAGTCGGCCGCTAAAGGCGCCTAAGAATAGCGGGCATAGCGGGTTGCAGCAACGACGACGGTGTTTGCGCGGGGATGCAGGATTGGGTGTGTCCCTTCGTGCGCTGCAGGTCCTGCGCGCCCGGACACCTCGCGCACGCCACCGACCTAACGCGCACTCAGGGACCCACCCAAGCTGCACCCCTGTCTTGTACCGGTCTCACCTATAGAGAAGGTAGGGCTCGCGCGCACGCTCAAACGCCGCGATCCCGGGTTGCCAGCTGCGCCAGATGTCGTCGCCCGAACGTCCCGCCTCGACCGCGAGACGCCAGGCGCTGCTGCCGGCCAAACGGTCAAACCCCGCCGCGTTGAAGGTGAGCCGGTCGCCGTGCACGCGGTGGATCGCGGCCAACAGGCGCGCGGCGAGCAGGGTGGGATCGTAGGCGCGCCGGTCGGTGACCCGGAGCCGGAGAGCGCTCAGGCGCTCGCCCGGGTACTTGCCGTCGGTGGGCGACTGGGGAGTGATCACGGTGTCGCTCATCGCCAGACCCGCAACGTCCCCCACCAGCGAGCGGACCCGTGCCGGATCCAGCCACGGCGCCGCCACCACCTGGAACGCGATGGGCGTCCCCCGTCCCACCGAGAGATTGGTCCCTTCCAAGACCACCGTCCCCGGGTAATGCGCCGCGCTCTCCAGGCTGGGCATGTTGGGCGAGGGACGCACCCAGGGCAGGCCGGTCTCGTCAAACCATTGGTCCCGGGTCCACCCGGCGACCGGCACCACGCGCAAACCCGCCGAGAGACCCAACCGCGCGGCCCCCAGCCGGGCCAGCTCGCCCATCGTCATCCCGTGCCGCACCGGCACCGGCAGGAACCCCACAAACGAGGCGAAGGTGGTGTCCAGCACCGCGCCCTGCACCGCCACGCCGCCGATGGGGTCGGGACGGTCCAGCACGATGACCGGCCGGCCCTGCGGGGCCGCCGCCTTCAGCGTGAGGAGGGTGGTCGAGATGTAGGTGTAGGCCCGGGTTCCGACATCCTGGAGATCAACCAGCAGCACGTCTACGTTCTCCAGCATCGCGGGCGTGGGCCCCTGGACCTGGCCGTAGAGGCTGTAGATGGGAAGGCCAGTGGCGGAATCCACCCCTTGCCCGATATTCTCCTGATCGAGCACGCCGCGGAACCCATGCTCCGGGCTGAAGAGCGCGGTGAGCCGGACCCCGGCCCGCAGCAGCCGTTCCACGTCGCTTTGGCCTCGCGCGTCCACGCCGGTCTGGTTGGTGAGCAAGCCCACCCGCCGGCCGGCAACGAGCTGGAGCGAATCGGTGAGGAGAACGTCGATCCCCGGGCGGACCGCGGGCCGGCTCGCGCCGGCCGCGACACAACCCACCATCACCAGGGACCAGGCAGGTATCCACTGGCGAATCACGTCGGTTTGAGCGGTCACGTACGTTGGCTCCTCGTGCTCATGGTCGCGCTGGCCTGCGGCGGACGCCCGCCTCAGGCGCCACCGCTGGCGCCCTATCCCCGTCCCAATCTACCCGAGGTGACAGTCCCGCCACCCGCTCGCGAGGCACCCGCGCCCTCGGTGGACTCCATTCTGGCGACTCTGTCGCGGGGGGAAAAGGTGGGCCAGGTGCTGATGCCCTGGCTGGCGGGAAACTACCAGGCGTTCGACAGCGAGACGTTCGCCGAGGCGGCCGGCTGGGTGGACTCCGTGGCGGTGGGCGGCATCGTGGTCTCCATCGGATCCCCGCTGGATATCGCCGCGAAGCTCAATGCGCTGCAGACCCGCTCCAGGCTCCCCCTGTTGATCGCCGCGGACCTGGAATGGGGAAGCGGGATGCGGCTGGTGGGCGGCACCGCGTTCCCGGTGCCCATGGCGCTGGGTGCCGCCGGCCGCGAGATGGACGCGTACGAGATGGGCCGGGTGACCGCGCTGGAAGCCCGTGCCGCCGGTATCCAGATGACCTTCTCGCCGGTGGGGGACCTCAACAACAATCCGCTCAACCCCATCATCAACACCCGCTCGTTTGGCGAGGACCCCTACGAGGTCTCCCGCCTGATCGCCGCCTACATCAAGGGCGCGGCCGAGCACGGGCTCTACACCGCCGTGAAGCACTTCCCCGGACACGGCGACACCGGCCTGGACTCGCACCTCCAGTTGCCGGTGGAACAAGGGTGCTGGGATCGTCTCGACACCCTGGAGCTGGTGCCCTTCCGCGCCGCCATCAAGGCCGGCGCCACGGCGGTCATGGTGGCGCACATCATGTTCCCCTGCGTCGGGGGTGGAGACTCGGTGCCGGCCACGCTGTCGGCCCCGGTGACGACGGGGATGCTGCGGGACTCGCTGGGCTTCACCGGCTTGGTGGTCACCGATGCCCTCGACATGGGGGCCATCGTGACCCGGTACGGCGCGGGCGAGAGCGCGGTGCGGGCCTTCCTGGCCGGCAGCGACATCCTGTTGATGCCCAGCAACCTGGACTCCGCGCGAGTGGCGATGCTGGCCGCGCTGGACGCCGGCCGCATCACCCCCGAGCGGCTGGACGCTTCGGTGCGGCGGGTGCTCCAGCTCAAGGCCGGCGCGGGCCTCTTCCACCGGCGCACGGTGGCGCTGGACAGCATTCCGTTGGTGGTGGGACAGCAGGCGTTCCAGACCCTGGCGGACGACATTGCCCAGCGCTCTCTCACCCTGGTGCAGCGCGGGCCCATGGACGACCTCCGGGCACGGCGGGGGCGCACGGCCGTGATCACCTACGCCGAGGAGACCAATTTGCGAGTAGGCGAGGTCCTGATCTCGGAGCTGCGGAAGCGGGGCGAGGCCGTCGCCACCTTCCGTCTCTACCCGCCCTCGGGACCGCTGTCCTACGATTCGGCCCGAGTGCTGATCCGCAGCAGCCCGCGGGTGCTCTTTGCCAGCAGCGTCCGGCCCATTTCCGGGCGCGGCAACGTGGCCCTGCCGGATTCCCTGGCGGCGCTGATCAACGCGACGGCGGCCGCCAAGCCCACCGTCCTGGTGTCCTTCGGCAGCCCGTACCTGCTCAACCAGCTCCCCGGGTTCCGGGGCGGCTATCTGCTGGCCTGGAGCGACGTGTCCGCCGCCGAGCGGGCTGTGGCCGTCGCCCTGACGGGCGGCGCGTCCATCAGCGGGAAGTCGCCGGTGGCGCTTTCACCCGAGCTGCCCAAGGGATCGGGGTTGCTGGTCCCCGACAGATAAACTCCCCCCCGGCCTAACTCAATGCCGGACATCAGGTTCCGGATGGGGAGCGTTGACACTACGGCCGGGCGTCCCTAACTTGCGGGCCTAATCTTGGAGGAACCGGCATGAGCACGGCCCAGCGACCCCAGGCAACGGTATCCCTTAACCTCACCGACCGCGCCTCGGAGCAGGTCCGCCACTTCATCGAGCAGGAGCAGGTTCCGGTGGAGACGGCGGGCCTTCGAGTGGCGGTACTTCCCGGCGGGTGCTCGGGATTCAAGTACGGCCTGAACATCGAAGAGCGTCCCCTGGACGACGACATGGTCCTGGAGCAAGCAGGCCTGCGCGTGTTCGTGGACGCCTTCAGCGCCCAGTATCTGGACGGTGTGACCATTGACTACGTGAGCACGATGCAGGGCGCCGGGTTCACGTTCGATAACCCGAACGCCACTGGCGGGTGTGGCTGCGGTAGCTCGTTCACGGTCTGAGCCGTTGCCGTCGTTGCCCACGTCATCCGGGGGGCCTGCAGTGCATGCAGGCCCCTTTTTGATGCCGCTATGCCGCCATGCGCCCATGCCGCGGCCCTGCCTCCCGTAGCCTGACGTGATCCTGGTCGGCGTGGACGCCGGCGCGTCCCACAGCACCGCCCTCGCGGCGGATGGCGAGCTGAGAGTGCTGGGGCGCGCCTCGGGACCCCCGGGGGCCGTCCGGACGGGCGCTATCCAGGAGTCCGCGAACGCCATTCTCGGCGCGGTGCGCCAGGCACTGGCGGACGCCGGGGCCGGCCAGGCTACGGCACTCGTGGTCGGCGCGGCGGGCGCCGGACGGGAGCCGGAGCGAACCGACCTGGAACGCGCCCTCACGGCTGCCGCCGCTGCCGACCGGGTGCGGGTGACCACGGACATCGAGATCGCGCTGGTGGCGGCCTTTGGCGACGGGCCCGGGATCCTCTTGCTCGCGGGCACCGGTTCCGGCGCCTGCGCCCGCCTGCCCTCCGGCGAGGTCCGGCGCACCGGCGGCCACGGCTGGCAGTTTGGCGATGAGGGAAGCGGATATGCGCTGGCCCGGTCGGCGCTGGCGGCGGTGTCCCGCGCCAGCGATGGACGCGGGCCGAGCACCCGCCTCACCGACGCCCTGCCACGAGCGGCCGGTCTGGGCGCCGTGGACGCGCTGCTCCAGTGGGCCCGCGGGGCTCCCCGCGCCGCGGTGGCCGAGTTGGCCGCCGGTGTGCAGCAGGCGGCTCTGGACGGTGACCCCCTGGCGCAACAGCTGGTTGACGACGCGGCGCGGGATCTGGCCGCGCACATTGGGCCGCTGCGCTCTCATTTTCCCGTCGGGCGCCCAACACCGGTGGCCATGGCAGGTGGGCTGGTGCGGGCGACGACGCCGGTGCGGGAAGCCGTCGCCCGCGCGTTGCGGCGCGACCCCGGACTCACGCTCCTGGACGCCCCGGTCGAGCCGCCGCGGGGGGCCCTGCACC
>Ga0153915_10001718_pt1 | contig 20159 bp, 22 predicted proteins | sample Opewatmetagenome_2_FD_107003 | JGI IMG/M metagenome (GOLD analysis project Ga0153915, IMG submission 107003) | Freshwater wetland microbial communities from Ohio, USA - Open water 3 Core 3 Depth 3 metaG | ecosystem: Environmental > Aquatic > Freshwater > Wetlands | place: USA: Ohio, Lake Erie...
CCATCATGTGGGCCAACAACGAGACGGGCCTCCTGTTCCCGATCCGCGAGCTCGCGTCGCTCTGCCGGCAAAAGGGGATTCTCTTTCACACGGATGCCGTGCAGGCCGTCGGCAAGGTCCCGGTGGACGTCCAGGATGTCACCGTGGATTTCCTGAGCTTCAGCGCGCACAAGTTTCACGGGCCCAAGGGCGTGGGCGGCCTGTACGTGCGCCAGGGGGTGACCCTCAATCCCCTCATGCACGGCGGGGAGCAGATGGGCGGGCGCAGGGGCGGCACGGTGAACGTGGCGTTCCTCGTCGGAATGGGCCTCGCCATGGAGCTTGCCGTGGAGGGGCTCCCCCACGAGCGGACGGAAGTGCGGCGGCTGCGGGACCGGCTGGAGGACGCCTTGCGCGCGATCGAGGGGGTGACGGTGATCGGCCGGCGGGACCTGCGGGTGCCCAACACGATACTCGTGAGCGTGAAGGGTGTGGAAGGGGAGGCGCTGATCTGGGACCTGAACCGCCAGGGCGTCGCCGCCTCCACCGGCAGCGCCTGCGCCTCCGAGTCCCTGGAGCCCAACCCGACCTTCGTGGCCATGGGCATTGACACGGAGCTGGCGCACACCGGCGTGCGTCTCTCGCTTTCCCGGTTTTCCACGGAGCAGGAAATCGACTCGGCGGCGGCCGCGGTGCGCGCCGCGATCTCGCGGCTGAGGACCATTTCGCCGACTGCCGTCCACTAGGGCACAGGAGCTGTTCATGGCCAAGTCCGATTTGATCGGCGGGACGCTCTGGGAGAGCTATTCCCGCAAGGTGAACGACCGCATGCTCAACCCGCGACACCTGGGGGAGATCACTCCGAAAGAGGCGGAAGCCCGTGGGACTCGCCTCGTCGTGGCCGACTGGGGAGCCGAGGTCTGCGGGGACGCCATTCGCGCCTTCTGGGCCGTGGATCCCGCCACGGACCGCATCGTGGACGCCCGGTTCAAGACGTTCGGGTGCGGCACGGCCATCGCCTCCAGCGACATGATGTGCGAGATGATCATCGGCAAGACCGTGGACGAGGCCATGCGCATCACGAACATCGACGTGGAGCACGCGCTGCGGGACGACGAGGCCACCGCCGCCATTCCTCCCCAGAAGATGCACTGCAGCGTCATGGCCTACGACGTGATCCGCAAGGCGGCTTCCGAGTACAAGGGTGTGGACATGGATTCCCTGGAAGCGGAGGACATCGTCTGTCACTGCGCCCGGGTGAGCCTCCGCACTATCCGGGAGGTGATCCGCATCAACGACCTGAAGACCGTGGAGGAGGTCACCCACTACACGAAGGCAGGGGCCTTCTGCAAGTCCTGCATCCGGCCCGGCGGGCACGAGTCCCGGAAGCACTACCTCGTGGACATCCTGCGGGACGTGCGCGCGGAAATGGAGCGGGAGGCTGCCGCCGCCGCGGAGGCGGCCCCGCGGCCGAAGGCCTTCGCCGAGCTCGGTCTCATCCAGAAGCACCGGGCCGTCGAGCAGGTGCTGGACGAGAAGGTGCGGCCTGCCCTCCTGCGGGACGGGGGCAATCTCGAGGTAGTGGACATGAAGGCGGCGGACGGTGTCACCGAGGTGCACATCTCCTACCAGGGCGCCTGCAAGGGCTGCCCGAGCGCGACCGCCGGTACGCTGAGCTTCGTCGAGGACGTGCTGAAGGCGGAGCTGGATCCGTCCGTGCGCGTGGTGCCGGTGTAGGAGGAACGGCAGCAGTGCTTCACGCGGTCGTCGCAGTCTATGTCGTCTGCTTTGCCGCGGGGGTCACGCTGATCGTCGTCTCCATGCTGGCCTCGCGTCGGCTCGCGCTGCCCGGCCTGCGCGACTTTGCCCTGTTGTTCGCCTCCGCCACGCTGATCCTGCTCACCGACGCGTCCAAGACCTACGAGCTGGCGGTGGGGTCCGACTTCGGCCCGGGGCTGCACGCCGCCGGCATACTGCTCTCGGTTGCCGGCAACGCGGGCATGATGTGGTACATGCCCACCCTCGCCCTGCAGATCGTGCGAGCCCCGGACTCGACCACCCGCCGGGTCCTGCTTTTCCTGTTCGCGGGTGCCGTGGCCCTGCTCGGGGGCGTGAAGGAGGCGGCGGCCCTGCTCTGGCCGGGCGCGCCCCAGCGACTGCTGCTCTGGGACGCGGACTACGTGGTGCTGCTGGGGATTCACCTGATCGCTGGTGGAATTCTTCTGGCAGGGTTCGGAAGGATCCAGCACCCGCGCCTGCGGGCGGTCATCCGCAGCTTCCTCATCTACCTGGGCGTCTTCACCCTGCTGGCCATGGTCCAGCTTGTCATTCAGGATCTGCCAGGCACGCCGCCGCTCTTCCGCGACCACCCCCTGGAGGAGATGGTGTACTATCTCGGCTTCGTCATCATGGCCCTGGTCTTCCTCGCCCGGTACTTCGCCGAGCCGACCGCGGGCGAGGCGCTCAGCCTGCCGGAGGACTTCGTGAGCCGGTTCGGCATCTCCCAGCGGGAGCGGGACATCATCGAGATGATGTCCCAGGGCTTGAGCAACAGCGCGATCGCGGATAAGCTCTATATATCGACCGTGACGGTGAAGAACCACGTCTACCACATCTACAGGAAGACGGGAGCGGGAAATAAGGTTCAGCTTCTCAATATGATAAACTCTCTAAAATGAGCCTTTTGGACTATTGCGGCCGGTTCCTGCTTAGGTCAAGATTTTGCCTATACCAAAAAGTAGGAACGCCGGCAGGAAGGTAATTTAAAAAGTCCAGAAAAACGTAACTCCAATTAACAAAGTTGTACTATGCAAAAGCGGGGTATCTTCCTGCTGGCGGTTTTTCATCAAAGAAGGTCTTTCAGCCCAGGCTGCTGCCTGCAAGCTCACGAATGCGATCCGCGGGTAACCTGTCGTAGAAGCCCCCGTGATAGCACACCACCGCCTTGATGGGAAGTGAAAGCAGGTTCCGGAGGGACGCAAGCGCCCCGGGCATGTCCGGAGTCGCAGTCGGGCTGGGGCCCATGAGGTCGCCGTTCTCCACTCGAAGCGCATCTCCCGCCACCAGCAACTGCAGCGGCCGTACGTAGTAGCAGACATGGCCGGGGGTGTGCCCCGGAGTCGCGATCACGTCGATGCCTCCGTGCAGCAGGAGTTTTTCATTCCCTTGCAGGGTCCGGTTGACCTTGACGGAAGGCAGGGAGGCGATCAGGAGCCGCGCTTGGTCCCGCAGCCTCTCCGGCAGCGCCTTCAGCCGTTCTTCGAACCGAGCCGGGTCCATCTTCACGAGGCGTCTCTCTCCCTGGATGTACGGCACGTCGGCGGCATGGGCGAAGACTTCCGCTCCCGTCGCGGCCGCCAGCGCCTCGGCGGAGCCGATGTGGTCGAGATCCTGGTGGGTGAGCAGGATCCGCTTGAGGTCCGTGAGCTTCACGCCGGCAACGCCGAGAGCGCGCTCTATCGCGGACATCTGCCCGGGATACCCGGTGTCGATCAGAGTCGCCCCGTCGCGGCCCTCCCACAGGACCACCGGATGGATCGTGCTTCGGGTGCCCCAGAAACGCGCCGCGATCTCGAGGCTTTCCGCCCGGTCGCCCAGCTTCACGGGGCTTCCCGGGCGGCCGGTTCGAGCGACGCCATGTCCAGGAACGCCGGCAGCCTCGTCGGCCTCCCGCGGGCATCCACGCAGACCCAGGTTACTTCCGCGTCGGCGATCAGCCGCCGCTCTCCTGTGTCCTCCCGGTAGACGGTCTGGCGGAATATTCCTCCCGTGACCCTCTTCTTGAGCGGCTCAGTAACGATTACGAGGGGGTCCTCCATGACCGCTTCCCCGCGGTAGTCGATGCAGATCCGTGCGACCACCAGGCCGAATCCCCGCTCGCGGAGCTCGCGGTAGGAGGCGCCGGCGACGCGGAGGAACGCGACTCGGGCGCTTTCGAGGTAGTTGAGATAGACGGCATTGTTTACGTGCCCGTTGGCATCGCATTGCCAGCTCTGGACGGTCAGACGGTGCTCGTGCCGCATCAACGCCAATCCTACCGGCTCGGCGCGAGGGGGGTCAATGCACCCGGGGGGGTCAATGCACCCGGGGGGCAATGCACCCGGGGGGCAATGCACCCGGACCGCGCCGAACGGGGCACGAGGGGGCCCCCCCTTTTTGTGGGGCGGAATCACTCATTTTTGTGATGCGAAGATCCGGGCGATTTCTTACCGTTCCCCTGACAAGGAGAATGGAAATGGATACTGCACAGATGACCGAGGCAATCGACGTGGACGCGCTGTATCGCCGCTACGGCGCCATGGTCCTCCGGCGCTGCCGGCAACTCCTGCGCCACGAGGATCTCGCCGCGGACGCCATGCAGGAAACGTTCATGAAGGTGCTCCGCAACCGCGAGCGCCTGAGCGCCCGATACCCGTCCAGCCTGCTGTACCGCATCGCGACGAACGTCTGCCTGAACATGCTGCGCACGCAGCGCCGCCGGCCCGCGGTGAGCGCGGACGAGATGCTGGAAGGTATTGCCGGCTCCGAGCGGCTGGAAGACCAGGTCCTGGACTCCTGGGCGGTGGAACAGGTGTTCGCCGGAGCCCGGGAAGGGACCCGCCGGGCCGCGGAAATGCACTACCTGGAAGGCGCCACGCTCGCGGAAACTGCCGGCCAGGTGGGCCTTTCCATCTCCGGCGTCCGAAAGCGGCTGCGCTCTCTGCGGGACCAGAACATCGCAGTCATGGCGATGTAGGCACCGCAATGCACGACTTCTATTCCCTGGAAACGTACGCCCGGGAACGCTACCGGTCGTACTGCTGCCCGGGGGGCCTGTCCCGGGCCCAGCGCGCCGCGATCCGCGGGCCGGCTCGCGCGGCGCTGCCCGGCAGCGTGCTCAGCAGTCCGCGCAGGATCCCTCCGGTCCTCCGCGCGGGGCTGTCACGGATATCTCCGTCCCGCCCGACGGGCGGCTTTCCACCGCCAGGGTTCCGCCGAGTCTCTGGGCCCGTTCCCGCATGCCGCGCAGCCCCCGGCCCCCGCTCTTCTGCGCCTGGTCCTGCCTGAAGCCCACCCCGTCGTCTCGAATCGAGAGCTTCGTCTCTTTCTCCCCGAACTCCAGCTGGATCGTCACCGTCTGCGCCCGAGCATGCTTCAGGGCGTTGTTCAGCGCTTCCTGCGCGATCTGGTACAGCTCCAGCCGGCACTCCTTCCCCAGCCGCTCGGTGCCTTCCACCCGGAGCGCCACCGAGATGCCTCCTCGGGACTCCACCGCATCCAGCCGGGCCTGGATGGCATCCGCGAGGCTGCCCTTTTCCAGCGCGGGCGGGCTCAGCTCGAAGATGAGAAGGCGCATCTCCCGCAGCGCATCGCGGGCCGTGGTGCCCAGGTCGCGCAGGTGCTCCGCCACCTCGGCGGACTCCCCCGCGCTGACCAGCCGTGCGGCCGCCTCCGCGTACAGAGTGACGCTGTACAGGGACTGCGCCACCGAGTCGTGCAGTTCCCGGGCGAGCCGGTTGCGCTCCTCCACCGCCGCCGTCTGCCCTGCCTGCTCGCGCAGCCGCGCGTTCTCGATTGCCATGGCCGCCTGCACGCCGATGCTCGTTGCCAGCTGAACCTCCTCGTCCGTGAACCGGCGGGGGGAGCGGTAGTACAGCGTGATCCCCCCGTAGCCCTCGTTCTGCACGATGAGCGGCACGGACAGGAGGGCGCGATACCCCGTCGTTCGGACCATGCGCTCCAGGCTTTCCCGGTCCACCTGGGATCCCACGGAGGGGTCCCGCTGTATCGCCTCCACTGCCATCAGCGCATCGGGAACGGCCACGGGCTTGCGCTCGGCGAGGGCCCGGCCGGCGCCGCCCTGCCCGGGTGAGAACCGCACGGCGCGCGCATACTCCGCGTCCAGCCCGCAGGAGGCCTGGATCGTGAGGGGTCCCTGGGGGGACTCCAGCTGGAACAGCGAGGAGGCGTCGCACTGCATGAGGCGGCAGGCCTGGGTGATGAGGAAGGAGAGGGTGCGCGGCAGCGGCGAGTCGGAGTTGAGGACGGCCAGCGTCTCCCGCAGCCCTTCGGCCACCTCCTGCCGCCGGTGGGCCTCGGCGTGCTGCGCCCGCTCCAGCTCGAGCAGGCGCGCATTCTCGATGGCCAGCCCGATCTGCTGGCCCACGGCGATGAGCAGCGACTCCTCCTCCTCGGACAGGGTGCGGTCCTCCCGCGTGTTGAGGACGATCCCGCCCACGATCTTCCCCTTGGCCACGAGGGGCACGCCGACGATCCGCTTCAGCCCCTCGGCCTCGATGAACGCCTTCAGGGATCCGCTGGGGTAGTCCGCCACGGCCCACGAGAGGGGAAGCTCGGGGTTCAACGGGCGGCCCGCCAGGGCCGTCTGCAGGTCCAGGCGGGCGGTCTGGCCGATGAAGGCATCTGACAGGCCCTTGTGCGCGAGCATCACGAGGCTGCCGGTCTCCTCGTCCAGGCCATAGGCGCCTCCCGCTTCTATCCCGAAGGCCTTCATGGTCTTCTCCAGGGACAGCGTGAGGATTTCCCGCAGGTCGCTGAGCCCGCTGACCACGGCCGCCACGGAGTTGAGGAGAGCGATCTCCCTCGCGCGGTCCTGCATCCTGCGCTGCAGGGACGCGTAGGCCTGCTCGAGCTCCCGCCGGACCCGGGTGCTCATCGTCAGGGTCCTCATGTGCTTCGCGGTGAACAGATCCAGCAGCGTCGTGAGGGTGAGCAGGAACACGGCAAGGGCGATCCCCGCCTCGATCCAGTAGCCGAGGTTCACCGGGTTGTCGACCACGGCGAGCCACTGCGAGAGAAGGCCCACCTGCGCGAGGAACGCGAACCCCCCGTAGAGGGCAAGGCTCACTCCCAAACAGACGTAGCCGGCCGGGATCCCGATGAGGATCGTGGCGATCGCAGGGATGAACACGAGGTACAGCCGCCCGCTGCCGGCGAGCCCGACCCGGGCGAAGCTGCCGATTGCGATGGCGTAGGTGGCGGCCATGAACAGGGCCGCCCGTACGGGCACGTCGATGCCGGGCAGGACGATGAGAAGGACGAACCCGGCATAGCCGGCTCCGTAGATCCACAGCAGGGGGCTCAGCTCGCCCGCGATGAGCGAGTTGGCGACGACCGAGAACAAGGCGGGAAGACCCGAAGCGGCCCCCACGATCATGACGAAGCGCAGGGCTTTGGCCCGCCACAGCTTCAGGTCATCGGGTTCGGCGTGCATGGCCTCCGATCCTACGACCCCTCGCGCTCCGGCGCAAGCGACGCTATGACTCTGGATCTGCCTCCCGGACCGGCAGTCCGAGCGCCCGCAGCTGGGCGAGCAGGCGGTCGGGAGTGTCGCACTTGCACGCGAATCCGTCGGCCCCCGCGGCCAGGGCATCGGCCCGGTTCCCGGGCTGGATCGACAGGACCAGGACCCTCGTCCGGGGCAAGTGCGCCTTGATCCACCGCGTGGCGGCCAGCCCATCCTCCCGTGGCATGCGGACGTCCATCAGGACGAGATCGGGCTCGAACTCCTCGCACAGCCGCTCCGCCTCCAGCCCGTCCGCCGCCTCCCGGATGTCCGGCTGCGGAAGGATGGCGCTGATCAGGGCTCGCAGCCCGCTCCTGGCATGTCGTTGATCGTCCGCAATGAGGATCCTCACGTCCCGCGTCTCCTGTCCCGAAGTGTAACGCCGGGGCCGCCCGCACTTGCATCGCCAAAATGTGTGATTTTCAGCCGGGGGGGACGTCCTCCAGGGAAGCGAGGCCGGACTTGAGGGCGTACAACGCCGCCTGGGTGCGGCTGGCCAGATGCAGCTTCCCGAGGATGTTGCTCACGTGGCTTCGCACGGTCCACTCGGCCACGAAGATCTTCGAGGCGATCTCCTTGTTGCTCAGCCCCTGGGCGATGAGGCGCAGCACCTCCAGCTCCCGCTCGGTGAGGGGGTCCGTGGTCGGCTTTCCCGCGCCGCTGCCGGGGTGGGACAGCTCCTGCAGGACCTTGCGCGCAATCGAGGGCTCCAGGGAGGGCTCGCCATTGTGAACCTGGCGGATGGCCCCGAGAAGCTGCTCGGGGGAGGAATCCTTGAGGAGGTACCCGAGGGCTCCCGCCTTCACCGCGGGGAACACCTTGTCATCCGCGGCGAAGCTCGTCAGGACCAGGACCCGGGTCTCGGGCCGCGCGGCTGTCACCCGTCGTGTCGCCTCGATCCCGTCCAGCTCGGGCATCACGATGTCCATGAGGATCACGTCTGGGGCCAGGGCCGCGGCTTTCTCCACCGCCTCGGCGCCGTTTTCCGCTTCCCCGATCACCGTCATGTCCTTTTCCGTGGCCAGGAGCGCCTTCAGTCCCTTGCGCACGATGGCATGGTCATCAGCGATGAGAATGCGAATGGCTTTCTTCACGGGGATCTCCGCCGCCGAGTATAGCATGCCGGGCCGGCTTTGCGCCCGTATGGACGCGGCCGCTCGCGCCGTGACAGGATCCGCGTATGAGCGACGAAGTCCGATACCACCTCCTGCGTCCCGACCAGGCCCGGTCCCGGCGCGAAGCCTGTCCCGTGGTCTACATCCCGATCGGCACCATCGAGTGGCACGGCCCGCAGAATCCCCTGGGCGCCGACACCCTCCAGGCGGAGGGCCTCGCCCTGATGTGCGCCCGCAACGGCGGCGGGCTCGTGTTTCCTCCGCTGTATTACGGGGAGAGCCGGAGCGAATCCCTGATGGAAGCCAACGCGGAGGACCGCGAGGCCATCGCGGAAGCGATGGGGCTCCCACCGGACAACTTCCTGCCCGAGCGCCAGCCCTTCAGTCCCACGGAGCAGGCACTGGGCTACCAGCGGCTTCTGCTGCACATCCTCGCCGAGGCAGAATCGCTGGGGTTCCGCCTGGGCGTGCTGGTTGCCGGTCACTATCCCCTCATCGACCACGCCCGCTCCGCCGCGCTGCTCTTCAACAAGAGACGGTACAGCAAGTATCGCGGCATGCTGGCGTGGGCGTGCGTGGACTACCTGCTGGTCCGGGACACGTGGCCGGATTCCGGAGACCACGCCGCGGGCTGGGAGACCTCCCACCTCATGGCCCTTCACCCCGAGCTGGTGGATCTGGGGAAGCTTCCGCCGAAAGGGGAGAATCTCGTGGGCATCATGGTCTCTTCCATGGAGCCCCAGGACTCGACCGCCGAGTTCGGACGGAAGACATTGGAGGCGGCCGCGGAGGTCGTCCTCGGGGAAGTGCGCCACCGGCTGGCCAACCAGGACCTCTACCGGCAGCATGGCGGCAGTCTCCAGGAAGGGCTGTGGAGGAAGAAGCCGCCGCGAGCCTGAAGCCTGCTCAGCGAGGCTTGCGGCAATGGGGCTTGCGGCAAGGAGGCTTGCGAGAGGGAGGCTGCATGGACCTGGGAATTGCCTGCGCGTCCGGCTCCTACAAGGGAGTCTTCGTCCAGGGAGTGCTGGACTCGTTCGAAGAGGCAGGGCTGAGGGCAGGGATCTACGCGGCAGCCTCTTCATCCACGGTGTGCGCGGCGTACGCGGCGGCAGGCCGGCTCCGTGAGCTCGGCGGGGTGGCGTACTGGGGCCGTGCCTGGGCCGGCTACGTGGCGGCGGGTTATGACATCAGCGCGGCGGTGCTCGCCGGGATGCGGGAAGTGCTCCCGCCGATCCTGGACGCTCTGTTCACGCCGGGCTCGGCGCGGCTTGCCATCGCGGTGAGCGAGGTGGTCACGAAAGAAGCCGCCGAGGTCACGCAGGGCCCCGGAGCCCGGCGCCTCGGTCAGCAGCTGGTTCTCGCCACCCGCACGCATGACACCTCGTGGGCGGCCAGGAACCTCGCCTTCGCGCTGTTTGACACCCGCGCCCTGGACCCCCGTCGCCTGCTCGGTCCCGAGAACCTTTACGAGGTAGCCTATGCCACCACGAGGATGCTGCACGCCTGGCGGACCCCCGCGTGGATCGGAGGGGTGCCCTTCGTGGATGCCTCCTATACCTGTTCCTGCCCCGCGGTGGCGCTGGCCGAGATGGGCTGCCGTCAGGTCATCGCGATTTCTCCCGAGAGCGGCCCCGTGTTCACGGATTTCTTCCAGGCGGAACGCCTTCCGGAAGCCCATCGAGGCGTTCCGATCCGCGTGATCCAGCCGGATCACAACCTGTCCGACGTCGGCGTGGACTACCTGAAGGCCACGGAGAAAGGACTGGCCGCCGCATACGGGGAAGGCAGAAGGGCAGGGGAAGCATTTGTCGGAGGCAGCGCCCGGGCCACGTCGGGCTGACGGACGAAGGCTCCTCCCTAGCCGGCTCCCGGCTCGACGAACGGAGCCGCGTACGGTCCCTCGGGGATCACCGCTACTCTCCGGCTGCCGGAGCGCTCCACCGCGGCGCGCAGGCTCCCGACCAGGTCCGTGACCGGCGCGGCTGCGGTGAGCGCCCACTCCGCCACTGGCAGTCCCTCGGAGTACAGGTGCACGGTCCCGGCGTCCAGCGCCTTCAGGAGCATCACCGTCTCCCACTCGTCGATTTCCGCCCGCTCCCGCGCGGCGGCCTCTGCTCGGAACCGCTCCTTTCCCAGGCGCAGGAGCCGTTCCTGCGCGGCTCGAAAATCCTGCGAGCCGAAGCCTTCCGAGCAGATCGCCGCGAGGAACAGGTCCCCGCCAGGGCTCAGGATAGGGGCGCCTGCGCAGGCGCCTTTCACTGCCTGGTACCAGGTGGAATCCAGCGGGTAGCCCGCGGCGCTGGTCAGCACCACGGGGAACGAGGCCGGCACGCCTACCCGAACGAGGGGTTCGGCGAAGCGGACCGCGGCGGAGAAGCTTTCCTCCGCGCTGCCGTAGCTGGCAAAAGCGAGCCGGCGGTCGTCGTTGATCACGACACTCACGGCCAGCGTCCGCCCCACCATGCCGAGCGCCTCCATCTGGGCGAGGTGCAGCGGGTTGCCGTCCAGGAGGCAGGTCCCCGCCCGCAGGTGTCCCAGCATCCGCGCCGAGTGGAAGGCCATGATGGTGTCCGCGTGCGCGCAGCCGGGCAGCACGAGCTTGCGGCCGCCGGACCATCCGGCCATGAAGTGTGGCTCCACCAGGCCGACGGCCACCCGCACGTCCGCTTCCACGACGCGGCGGTCGATGGAGACCGGCACGCCCTGCGTCGTGGTGCCCAGCCGCACGTGCGACGCGGCATCACGGGCGAGGTGGTTGGCGATGACCGCGTGCTCGGGGACCCATGGGTCGCCGACGATCTCCGCGAGCTCTTCCGGCGGGCATGGGCGATGCAGCCCCGTGGCCACCAGGACCGTGACGGCTTTCGGTGGGAGACCGGCGGCCAGCAGGCGCTCGATCAGCGGCCGAAGGATGAGCCGGTTGGGGACCGGGCGCGTCAGGTCGCAGATCATGATGCAGGCCGCGCGGGCTCCCCGGGCCTCCCGGGCAAGGTCATCCGCGCCGGCCGGGGATTCCAGTGCGTGCCGCACGGCCGCCGCGGGATCCACGACGCCGGGCATTGCCGGGCGCGAGACAACCGTGACGTCCCACGAGTCGGGAAGGTCCACGACGAGCCCCTGGCGTCCGTATTTCAGCGTGCAACGCATCCGTGCCCCCTGCATTATCCATGGGCGGCGCCCTGCCGCAAGCTGCCCGGAGCTTGCCTCGTACCGGAGTCCTTCATACCCTTCTAGCCATGGTAATGCGCGCACCTCGATTCCGGCTCTTCCTTTGGGCGATGAGGGCAGGGTCGGTCGTCCTGCTCCTGGGTCTTGCCACGCCCTCCTTCGGCCTGCCGTTTCCCCTGGCGGTCCCCGAGGGCTTCCGTATCGAAGTGGTATCCGACCAGGTGGACGGCGCCCGGTTCCTCGCGGCGGCGCCCAACGGGGACCTCATCGTCTCCGAGATTTCCCGCGGCCAGGTGGTCGCGGTCCGGCCGGGCTCCCCCGCGGGGACGCCGCCGCGCGTGGTGGCCCGGGGCCTTGCCAAGCCGAACGGCCTGGCCTTCCGGGGCAGCGACCTGTACATCGCCACCTGGTCGGGAATCGTCGTGATCCCCGATTACCCCAGGGGGATCGGCTCGCCGCGCGTGCTCTTCAATGACATGCCGCGAAACGGGGACCACAACGCCCGCGCGCTTGCCCTGGCTCCGGATGGCAGCATCTACATCTCTTCGGGCTCGGACTGCAACGTCTGCCGGGAAAGTGATCCACGGCTGGCCACGATACTGAAGTACTCCGCGGACGGGACGAGTGGCCGCATCTACGCCTCGGGGCTTCGAAACGCGAGCGGGCTCGCCTTCGACGCGCAGGGAAGGCTCTGGGCGGTGGTGAACCAGCGGGACAACCTCACGCCGGACCATACCGACCTGCCGCCCGAGGAGGTGGACCTCGTGCAGGAGGGCGGCAACTACGGGTGGCCGACCTGCTACCCCGTGGGGAGCACGCGCCTTGCGAACCCGGAGTTCGCCGGCGCCTCCTGTGCGGGCATGCTTCCCACGACGTTCAACCTCCCGGCTCATACCGCGCCCCTGCAGGCGCTGTTCTACGACGGCAGACAGTTTCCCGCGCGGTATCGCGGCGCCCTGCTCGTCGCTCTTCACGGATCCTGGAACCGCGACCCGCCGATCGGGTACAAGGTCGTGGCCGTCATGTTCGCGGACGGGAAGCCAACGGCGGTGGAAGACCTGGTCGGCGGATGGCTTACCTCCTCGTACAGCGTCCGGGGCCGGCCGGTCGGCCTGGCCGTCGCCTCCGACGGCTCCCTGTACATCAGTGACGATACGGGATACCTCTTCCATGTGAGCTATGGAGGATAAATCCCGTGACCGAGCTTCTCTGCCATGGTGACTCGTACCTGAAGGAGTTCGAGGCGCGTGTCCTGCAGGTCAACGCGACCGAGAAGGCGGTCGCGCTGGACCGTACCGCGTTCTTTCCCGGCGGGGGAGGCCAACCCTGCGATCGGGGCTGGCTCGAAGGGCCGGCGGGAGCCCGGCTCGCCGTCACCCGCGCCGCGCGCCAGGGGGACACGGTCTGGCACTGGCTGGACGGGGAGCCGCCCGCGGCCGGCAGCGCCGTGCGCGGCGGGTTGGACTGGGACCTGCGCTACCGGCTCATGCGGACCCACACCGCGTTTCACATCCTCTGCGGCGTGGTCTGGCGCGACTGGAAAGCGCAGGTAACCGGCGGGAACATGGAGCCGCTGAAGGGCCGGATGGACTTCGAGTTCGAGACCCTGCAGCACGAGCTGGTGGCGGAGATCGAGTCCCGCATCAACGCGGAGGTGGCCGCGGTGCGTCCCATCTCCGTGCGCGTCCTCCGGCGGGAGGAGGCATTCCAGATCCCCGACCTCATCCGCACCAAGATCAACCTGCTTCCCGAATCCATCCAGGAAGTGCGCATCGTCGAGATCCAGGGGCTCGACCTGCAGGCGGACGGCGGGACGCACGTGGCCAACACGCGGGAGGTGGGCCGGATCCGCGTGGCAGGCTACGAGAGCAAGGGCAGGATCAACAAGCGCATCAAGCTGGAGATCGGGGACTGAGCCGGGGTCCCGCCGCGGTCATCCGCGCGGCTTTCTGCGCGGCCTCACGATGAGGAGCGTGCCGCCAACGAGCAGCGCGAACCCGATGTACGCGGCCAGGAACACCCACCCCGGCAGGTCGTGGAAGATGATGCTGCGCACCAGCCGGGCGATGAACGAGATCTGCTTTTCCGTCCCCTGGCCGGCGAGCACGCGCAGCCGGTACTCCCACACCGTCAGCGGGCAGCTCGCTCCCGCCAGCGCCTCTCCCGCCACGAGGACCACGGCGGCGAGGTGAACGATCCGAAACGGAAGCCTGCGGACCCACTCCCAGCTGCACGCGCCGCCAAGGAGGATGACCAGCTCGCCGCCGACGGTGAACGCGACGTAGCAGAAGTGGACCACGACGATGAAGTCAGCCAGAAACGCGTAGCTGCCCATGCCGCTTCTCATCGCGGGGAAGCACCATCCGAACGAAATCCATCGAGATTCCTTCCACCGGTCCGCCGCGTAGTCCGCTGCGAAGCCGCCCCAGCCGGAGCAGCTCCTGGGCGTGCTGCGCGCCGACGGGCGCCACCAGGCGGCCGCCCACTCGCAGCTGTGCCGCCAGGGCCTGGAGATGGGCGGGAGACGGCACGGCGGCGGCCAGGATGATCGCGTCGTAGGGCGCTCCCTCCGGGCATCCCCGCATCCCGTTGCCGTGATAGATGCGCACCGGAGGCTTGTAGCCCAGGCGGATTAGGATCTCGTTTGCCGCGCCGGCAAGCATCCCGTCGATTTCGATCGTTCGCACCTCTGCGCCCATTTCGGCGAGCAGGGCTGCCTCGTAGCCGGTCCCCGTCCCCACCTCCAGGACCCGCTCGCCCCGCCGAACGCCGGCCGCGTGGATCATGCGGGCGATCACCGAGGGGGCCGAGGTAGTCAGGCCCCGCGCGGTCGGCAGGGCATTGTCGGTGTAGGCGAGCGCGCGATAATCCCGCGCCACAAAGAAGTGGCGAGGGACGGAGCGGATCGCCGCCAGAATCGAGGGGGAAGCGGCTTCGCGCGCGTTCGTCACCACCTGCGCCTCGAGCAGGCTGATGTTCTCGCGAAAGAGGCGGTAGTCGTCCTCCGGGAGGATGCGCTCCCAGGACATCGCAGTCTCCTCGTGTTCGCGGGCCGGCGCCCCGCCCCTGGGCCGGGCCCCGGTTGCGCTACTCCTCCGCGGGCCCGGGCGGGGCGCTCGCAAGGTCGCTCATCTTCACCTTCTCCGGGTCGAAGCGCTGGGCGGCGCTCATCATCGCGGCGAGCGCTTCGTCGGCCTCCATCGCGGCGCCCTTGCGGAACCGCAGGGGATTGAGCCGGGCCACGACGAACGCCTTCAGGTAGGGGCTGGTGAGCCCGCGCTCGCGCAGCGCGGCGACGGCCTCGGCAACCTTGTCGTCCAGCTCCAGCAGCCGTCCCGCCCGCTCGGTGCGCCGGGCGATGGCCTCGGGAAGCGGCTTCTCCAGGAACGTTTCCACCCGGCGCAGCACGGGGTTATAGGCCCCGCCGCTGAAGCGGCCGCGCTGCTCGTAGGCCAGGCCCAGCGTCAGAAAGCCCGGCTCTTCGAACTCCAGCGCGTAGTCCGCCTCCTGCCGCGGCTCCAGCTCCGCCAGGGACCGCGCCATGCGGATCACCTCCAGGGATTTCTCCCGGAGATTATGGCCTTTCTCCGTGTTCATGGCGAGGATCTGGTAGGCCACGGACGCCTCGGGGACGATCACCGCCAGGATGGATCGCGCGCCGATGCGGCGCATGGCGCCCAGGCGGTGGTTGCCGTTCGGGGTCCAGAACGCGCCCCCGGGCGACCGCACCGCGACGATCGGGTCCAGGAACCGTCCCATACGGCCGATGACATCCTCCAGCCGCTTGACGTGGGTATCCGAGAGATCCCGCTGGAACGGCGTGGGCTCGATTTGCCCGATCGGCAGGCTGGCGACGAGCTGCCAGTGCCCCCCCAGCGGGTCGCGGTAGGCGCCGACCACCCCGCCGCCGGACGCGCGCACCGCGTCGCCCAGGGCCCGGATCTCCTCCGGCGGTTCGACTCCCGGCACCTCCGCCGCGGCAAGGCCCCGGGGCTCGGTGCTCTTTTTCCGCCGTCTTTTCTTTTCCGGTTTCTTCTCGGCCTTTTTCGATTCCGCTTTTTCGGATCGAGGGGTCAGTCCCCCGGTGGTCCTTCCCGGCATGGTTTCCTCCCGGCACTCCCGGTCAGCGGGGCTTCGTCACGGCGGAAGCCCCGAGCGACTCCGGTCCTGTTGTATCCGGCCGGAGGGCTCGGCGCAAGGTCACCCCGCGCTCTACGTCCGGGGCTCCGGCTTCACCGAGCGGTGGTAGCCGATCATGCCCGCCAGGATCGTTCGATGGGAGACATCCTGGAAACCGGTGGAGCGCAGGATCTCATCGAGCTCCTCCGCGGAGTAGAACATCGACAGGGTCCGGATGAAGTACTTCTTGCACTCCAGGGCGGCGGGGCTGCTGCGAAACCAGAACCCGGTGAAGAACAGGGTCATGCGCAGGTAGACGAAGTACGCCCGTTCCACTAGCGGATTCCCGGGGCGCAGCATGTCGCAGTGGTGGAAGCGCCCGCCGGGTTTCAGCACGCGCAGGATCTCGCGGAAGACGCGGTCGACCCGCAGGTGCCGCGAGGCGTACTGCAGGGTCACCACGTCGAAGGTGGCGTCGGGAAATGGCAGGTTGTGCACGTCGCCGATCACCCCCTCGATGTGCAGGCCGCGGGCCTCCGCACGGGCTTTGCCCACGGCCTGCATCTCCATGCTGCGATCCATGGCGTGGACCTCGAGGGTCGGCTCGCGCCGCAGCAGGGCGATCCCCACGGCGTTGGTGCCGGCGCAGACGTCCAGCACCCTCTCGCCGGGGTGCACCTCGATGGTGGACATGAACGCGTCCAGAAAGGATTTCCACAGCCCCAGGCTCGCCACGCTGTTCGCCCGGTCGTAGTAGGGGGCGACGTCGGCGAACACGGCGTCCAGCTGCTGGTTCCAGACGGCGCGGAACTGCTCTTCGCGAATCTGCTCACGAACGGCAATGGGAGGGGGACTCATACGTAGGGGCGGCCTCCTCGTGTGTACGACTGACTGCCACAAGGGTAGAAACGGCGCGCGCGAAAGTCAAACCGGGAGGCTTCGGCCGGTCACCCCCGCGTTTGACTCCACGAATCCGGACTCGGAATCTTTGCGTAGGAAATAGAGGGGGCCACTTCAACTATGGAAGATATCGGCAAGCTGATCCTTCGCGTCACCACGGCGGGACTGATCCTGTTCCACGGCGTTGACAAGATCATCCACGGCGTCTCGTTCATCGGGCCCGCGCTGGCCCAATTCCACCTGCCGGGGTTTCTCGCCTACGGGGTATTTGTCGGCGAGGTGGCCGCCCCCCTGGTCATGATCGCCGGCGCGTGGACCCGCCTGGCGGCGTTGGTGGTGATGTTCAACATGGCCATGGCGATCCTGCTGGAGGCGCACCGCAACGTGCTCGTCATCGAGCGCACGGGCGCCTGGGGCCTGGAGGCGGAGGCGTTCTACTTCCTGACGGCCCTGGTGGTGGTCCTCATCGGCTCGGGGAAGTACGGTCTTGTCCGGGGAAAGCCCGCCACGGCGTAGGAGCGGCGCGGTCCTATTTCCGTATTGGCAGCAGCTGGTCGAACTTGATCGCCTTGAGGATCCGGAGAATCCCGTCGCTGCAGCCGCCGATCTGCAGGCTTCCACCCTGCTCGACGAGCTTCTTTCTGAAGTAGAGCAGCTTCCCGAGGGCCGCGGAATTGATGGAAGGGGCGCCCGAGAGGTCGAGGGTGACCTTCTGGAACCTGCCCGCGCAGAGCTCCTCCATCTTCTCGTGGAACTCTTCCACGAAGGAACCCGAGAGGGCCCCTCCGACAATGAGGATCACTTCTCGGCTGGAAACGGTTTCCTGGCGGAGCATGTCGTACCACCCGTGTACAGTATCGGCGCGGGGAAGCTCGCGGAAAACCGCGGGCTGGAAGCTCGGGGGCACGCCCCGTTTCTCATCGGCCAAAGAGGCCCGGGCGGATCCCGATGGCTTTCTCAGGGCAGACTTCCTGGCAGCAGTAGCAGCGGATGCACCGCTCGTAGTCGTACCGTGGAGGCCGCGCGTGGGACGAGTCCCGCCAGCCAAGAGCCTTCGGGGCAGCCGGGCATACCTGGAGGCAGGTGCCGCAGCGCGTGCAGCGTTTCTCGTCGATGAGCGGCCGTGCCGCGACCAGTCTCTTCACCAGGTCGCCGACGACGGGAGGCATCTGGCGCTTCGCCCTGGCGGAACGGTCCACCGCGAAGTCCCCGTTGATGAGCGGCCCCAGCGCATCCCCCACGACCTCGATCTCCTCGGCGCGGAAGGTTCCCAGGCCGAACTCACTTCCCGCGACGCACGTAGCCAGCGCGGAAGGGTCGAGCTCCACCAGCCGGCACATGACCGCATCCAGCGCGACCGGGTCCGCGGAGAAGAGCAGGACCTTCATCGGGCAGGGATCCCCGCTGCGCGGGCCGTTTCCCTGCATGGCCACGATGCCGTCCATGACGTACAACCGGGGGCGGAGGCAGGCCGTGAGGGCCGCCAGCATGCGGCCGAACTGCGCCGGCTCCTGCAGCTTCAGGTGGAAGCCGGCCTTGCTTGCCCCGGCGACGCAGCCGAACTGGTTCTTCACCGCCCCGGTCATGCGCATGAAGGCGTGGCTCTTCAGCTTGGCAATGCTTACGATCCCGTCGCAGGACAGGACGCCCTCGGCCAGGAAGAACCGGCGGGTGAAAGGGGAGCTCGGAAAGCTCACTTCCCGTCCATTGGTGAAATCCGCAGGCCGGGCTCCCCACGCCTCCGCCGCCGCGTCCAGGCCGGCCTTGCGCAGCGCCGGTTCCGGCCGCCCGAAGCTGGGGGAATCGCCGTAGGTAAGCCGGGAGGAGCGCCCGCGCAGCACCTCGGCAACGGCGCCCAAAACCGAGGGGTGGGGGGAAACGAGCTTGCCGGGATCGTCCCCGGCCAGGACGTTGGGCTTCAGGAGGATGCGCTCCTCCGGCGCCGCGAACCGTTCGATACCCCCCAGCAGATCGATGCCGGCCGCCACGGCGCGGGACACGGAAGCGGAGTCATACCCGTCACAACGGAGGAGAGCCACGCGGGATCGTTCCATGGAGGTCCCCAGCGTCCACCCCCGGCGCCTCGCTTGTCAACGCCACTGGCGCCGCCGTATAATTGCCCTCGAGGAGAGGAACACGATGGATCCTCTCGACAGCACGGCGATCCTGGATCGCGCCTCTCGATCTTTCCTTCGCTCGCCCGAGGGCGGCGCCTCTCAACGCCCCATCGAGCCGGCTGCTGCCCCGGCTTCCACTTCTGCCTCCCGCGTGTTCGAGGTGCGGCCCCGGTCGCCGGATTCCTCCATGGACAACCCCCGCGCCATGCTGCGCCGGGCACAGCAGGTGCTCGAGCTCGCCATGATGGGCGGCTCCACCGAGGCCTTCCGGCGGCAGATCGCCGTTGCCGCCTACCTCGCGGAGATGGAGGCCCAGCGCGAGATCGCCCGTCTGCAGCGTGAAGCGCTGATGGTACGGGAGTGGTCCGCGTAAGCTTCCACACCCTGCAGGGCTTCCCACCCCCGGCCGCCGCTTGAGGCATGCCGGCAGGCGGCGCTACTGTACTGAGCCATGGCCGATCCCCTGCGATTCGTCATCATCGGTTCCGGCAATATCGCCGGTACCTATATCCAGGCCCTGCGCAACGTGCCCGGCGTCCGCCTCGTGGGGGTCGTCTCCCGGTCCGGGCGCCGTCCGCAGCGCCTGCCCCCGGACGCCGAGGTGGAGATGAGCACGTCCCTGCGCGCCATGCGCACGCCTTTCGATGCGGTCGTCGTGGCACTCTCAACGGCCTGCACCACGAGGGAATCCAGGAAGCCGCCTCCATGGGCCGGCACGTGCTCACGGAGAAGCCGCTGGAAATCTCCCTGGAAGCGGCAGACCGCTGCATCGAGGCGTGCCGCCGGGCCGGCGTCACGCTGGGCGTGTGCTTCCAGCGCCGGATGAGCCCGGACCACCGGGCGGTGAAGTCACTCCTCGCCGCGGGGAAGCTGGGAAAGGTGTACGCGGCGGGCCTCGCGGTTGAACGCGGGGGCTCCTTCATGCAGTACGCCTCGCACCAGGTCGACCTCTATGCCTGGTTTTTCGGCCGGCCCCAGGCGGTCAGGAGCTTCGCGGCGACTCTGGGGCACCGGATGGAAGGCGGAGGACCACGGCGCGGCGCTGCTGCGGCACGAGAACGGGATGATCGGAACCATCGTGGCTTCCACCGTGGCCCGGCCCGGCTTTCCGGCGCGGCTGGAAATCCACGCCGAGGCAGGCTTCGTCGTGATGGAGAACGATCTCATCGCCCGCTGGGCGGTGGAAGGCGCGGCCAACCCTTCCCTTCCTCCCACCGGCCCCGTTCACAGCGGCGCGGGGGCCGCGGGCGCGGCGGTATCGGACACCTCGGGTCACGAGGCGATCATCGCGGATTTCGCCCGGGCTGTGCGGGAGCGCGGGTCGCCGGCGGTGAGCGGCGAAGAAGCCCGTCTCACCACGGAGCTGATCCTCGAGATCTGCCGCGCCGCCCGCTGGTGAGGCCTCGGTCGCGTGTGGTGGGGCCACGGCCACGTGCGGGGCCCGATCTCCCGCGGACGGGTTGCATAGGGGGGCCG
>Ga0153915_10001719_pt1 | contig 20149 bp, 17 predicted proteins | sample Opewatmetagenome_2_FD_107003 | JGI IMG/M metagenome (GOLD analysis project Ga0153915, IMG submission 107003) | Freshwater wetland microbial communities from Ohio, USA - Open water 3 Core 3 Depth 3 metaG | ecosystem: Environmental > Aquatic > Freshwater > Wetlands | place: USA: Ohio, Lake Erie...
TCATTACGAGTGAGGTGCTCTACCAACTGAGCTACAGTGGCTTCTTGTCATGTCCTGATAAAGCAGGGGATAACACATATCATTTCCCGGAAAACAGGTCAATATTTTTTAAATGCCGCAACAGCCCTTACCCAGCCCGCGCTTGCCTCTTTGATCTTTATGGGGAAGCAATAAATGGTCGCCCCCAGCGGCGGGACCCTGTCAAGGTTGGCAAGCTTTTCCATCTGGAAATATCCCATTTCAATGCCGGCAAAGTGTCCTTCCCATATGATGGCCGGATCAGGTTTCCCCTTTTCAAGGGATTCCTGCCATTTCTTTAGCGTGTGACTGAATGGGGCATCCCAGGACCACGCGTCGGTGCCCACCACCTTTACCCCCTGTCTTAATATGTGGAGCGTGGCCTCCCTGCCGATGCCGCAGCCTTTCAGGAGATATTCAGGCCTGCCCCAGTATCCCGCCGCTGAGGTATGCACACAGACAATGTCTCCGGCCTTCAGCCTGTAATTAAGCCTCTCAAGACGCATATCAATATCTGAGGGGAGGGCCACATATCCGTCAGGCATATCCGAAAGATCCAGGACAACCAGGTGTCCGACGCACCATTCAAGAGGGATCTGATCTATTGTCCATGCCTTTGTTTCATTTATGGATCGATCCATTACAGGGGCATAGTGATAGGGCGCGTCAAGGTGTGTCCCGCTGTGGGTTGTTAACGTGACAGATTCCACTGCCCAGCCGTTGCCATCCGGTAGATGCCTTGAGGCATCCACCCCTTTAAAGATAGCGCACATCTCAATGGCGCCCTCCCTGTGACCGGCATACCGGATCTGCGGGATCATGAAAGGGGGGTCGCTTGCCAGGTTGTTTTCAATGGCGACAGACAGGTCAATATATTCTATGGATGTATCCTGCGATTGTGAATTATTATCTTTTAACTCCATGCCGGGTCTCCTGTAATAGGGGTTTTCAGGAATTTTTATCGATAAAAGGTTGAGTGCTGTATCGTATTTTCACGCCGCTCCCAATGTAAACCATGTCCTTATTTTATTCCATTTATATTTTTGGACAGATATGGTTTAATGGAAATCCCGCCTCCTGCCGATAGGATTCTGCGGCAAAATATGCAAATATTTTTTGATTTTTATATTGACAATTTTTGCATATAAGTGCAAAAAAACTAGTTTTAAAAAATAACACAGAAAGGATGTGATTACCATGATTTGTGCAAGCATTAAGCAAGGAATCGAATGTTTCTTCATGAACCAGAGCGGATGTCAGTTTGCAGGAGGAGTCTGCAAACAGATTACAGACAAGTGTGAAGGCTGCCAGAAGGCCCAGGATTTCCCTACCGGTAAATATTGTGTAAGTTTTCCTGACCCCGCCTCCAAATGGAGGTTCGGCAACTGCAACATGGCTACCCACGTGAAAGTCGCTGTGGCAAAGCCTGTCCAGAAATTGAACCCGATCAAGGCTTCAAAACGCGGCGGTAAATAAATAACAGCTCCCCTCCAGGATTGGCAGAGACTCAGGATCGAGGCATTTCAGGCCGATTCATGAGAGGGGAGGGGTTTATTTAAACCCTGAGATAGACCAGGAATTCCCTGTTTCCTTCAGGACCAAGGATAGGGGAGGGGATGGATCCGACAACTTCAAGATTCTGGGCTTCAAAGAATTTATTCAGTGTCTCTAATACCTCCATGTGAACTGAAGGATCCTTGACCACCCCTTTTTTTCCCACTTGGTGCCTTCCTGCCTCAAATTGAGGCTTGATTAAGGCAATAATAAAGGACCCCCTTGTGAGCAGTTTCTGTACGGGCGGGATTATAAGCTTGAGGGAGATGAAGGAGACATCTATTACTGCACCGTTCAAGGCCGCCTTGATGTCGTCAGAGGTGATAAACCTTGCATTTGTCTTTTCAAGCAAGGTGACCCGTGGATCATTCCTCAGGCTCCAGTGGAACTGGCCATGTCCCACATCGATTGCGACAACCCTTTCAGCGCCTCTTTTCAGGAGGCAATCCGTAAAGCCGCCTGTTGATGCGCCGATATCTATGATTGTAAGGCCGCGGACATCAACTCTAAAATGATCCAGTGCCGCCTCCAGTTTAAGACCACCCCTGCTTACATAGGGAAGGGCGTTCTTTTTAATGGAGACATCCGCAGAGATATCATAGGTATGGCCCGGCTTTTCAGCCTTTACGCCGTTAACCTCCACCTCTCCTGCCATGATCATGGCCTTTGCCTTTTCACGGCTCTCTGCAAGACCCCTTTCAAAGAGGAGGAGGTCAAGTCTGATTTTTCCCCTGGATATTTTTTATCTCCGTTAACAAGTATCCGTCCATAAAAGCCTTATTTGTAGATGGATACTAACTATTTGTTTTTCATCAGGCAAAGTTCCCTTGCGGCATCCGCAATGCCCTTTGGGTCGAGCCCACAGTTTTGTCGGAGGACCTTTGTCGGTCCGTGTTCAATGAATCTGTCAGGGAGACCTATCCTCTTTACAGAAATATCCGTTATCCCGTTCTCATTAAAAAGCTCCAGGATTGCGCTTCCAAAACCACCCTGCATGATATTCTCTTCCACAATCAGGACCCTGCCTCCCGAGGTCCTGGACCAGTCAATGACCCTTCTGTCGAGCGGCTTCACATACCGGCAGTTTATAACACCTGCGGATATGCCTTCATTATCAAGCGTCCCGGCTGCCTCAAGGGATGGATAGACCATGCTGCCTATGGCTATTATAAGCATATCCTTTCCTTCCTTAAGGACCTCTGCTTCACCTATCGGTATTATCTTGTAATCCTCATCAATGTGAACGCCTATCCCTGCGCCCCTGGGGTATCTGATGGACAGAGGGCCTTTGTGATTCAGGGCAGTGAAAAGCATGTGCCGTAATTCATTTTCATCCTTGGGGGCCATAACCGTCATATTGGGCAGGCTCCTCATATATGTTATATCGAAGTGCCCATGATGAGTCGCACCGTCATCCCCCACAAGACCGCCCCTGTCAAGGCAGAAAACGACAGAAAGATTGGGGAGGCAGACGTCATGTATGATCTGATCAAAGGCCCTCTGTAAAAAGGTGGAATAGATGGCAACAACAGGTTTAAAACCCTCCACCGCAAGCCCTGCGGCAAAGGTGACGGCATGCTGTTCGGCAATGCCCACGTCCAGGAAACGGGAGGGGTATTTTTGGGAGAAATCGTTAAGGCCTGTCCCTTCAGGCATTGCGGCAGTTATGGCGAATATCTTGTTATCCCTTGCCGCCAGTTCTACCATGGCGTCCCCGAAGACCTTTGTATAGACGGGGGCTGTTGGTCCTGCCGGTTTTATGGGCAGGCCGGTTCCCATATCAAAGGGACCCACACCATGGAAATAGATGGGGTTTTTTTCTGAAGGGCCGTAACCCATGCCCTTCTTTGTCAGGACATGTATCAGGACAGGACCCTTGATATCTCGGGTATTCTTCAGCGTGTCAATCAGCATGTCGATGCGATGCCCGTTTATGGGGCCTATATAACGGAATTTGAAGGCCTCAAAGAGCATGCCGGGTGTGAAGAAGGTCATCAGGGAGTCCTCGCTTTTTTTAATCAGGCTGAGGATGTTTTCCCCTAATCCCGGAACGGATTTGAGAAAGTTCTGGAGGTCCTTTTTCAGGTTGATGAAACGTTTGCCGGTCATCTTCCTGCTGATAAAAGAGGAAAAGGCCCCGACATTTGGCGATATTGACATCTCATTGTCATTCAGGATTACTGTCAGATTTTTTTCTGTATGGCCAGCCTGGTTCAGACCTTCATAGGCAAGGCCTGCCGTCATTGAGCCGTCTCCTATAACTGCGATGACCCTGGAGTCTTCGCCTTTGAGTTCCTTTGCCGTGGCTATGCCCAGGGCCGCGGATATGGATGTGCTGCTGTGTCCTGTATCGAATGCGTCATAAGGGCTCTCCTCCATTTTAGGAAAACCGCTTATGCCCTTGTAGGTGCGCAGGGTATTGAAGGTCTTTCTCCTGCCAGTAAGCAGTTTGTGGGCATAGGCCTGATGCCCGACATCCCATATCACCTTGTCATTCGGTGTGTTAAAGACATAGTGTATGGCTATGGACAGCTCCACGACCCCAAGACTTGGGGCGAGGTGCCCACCGTTCTTTGATACGGTTTTTATTATCTCCTGTCTGATCTCATATGCAAGCCCCTCGAGTTCCTTAATGGAGAGTCCCTTGAGATCTGCAGGGCTGTTGATGCTGTCTAAGATATTGCTTCTAATGCCTTGATCCATTATTTCTTTCTCTCGATAATATATCTGGCAATCTGCCTGAGCGGTTCCGCCCTGTGGTCAAATCCTTCCAGGGCCTTTATGGCCGCATCTATTGACTGGTCCAGGATCTTCTTTGCGTGGTCCAGGCCAAATATGGAAGGAAAGGTGTTCTTGCCTTTTTTTGAATCTCCGCCCACGCCTTTGCCCATCTCTTCAACATTACCCTCAATGTCCAGGATATCATCAGCTATCTGAAATGCCAGCCCTATCTTTTCGCCATAGAGATTTATTGCATCAAGTTGTGCCTCTGTGCCTCCGCCGAGGATGGCGCCTGTTAAAACAGAAGCGGTAATGAGCGCCCCTGTCTTATGGCTGTGTATATAATCCATAACAGCGGCGTCTATCACTTTTCCCTCGGACTGGATATCAACCGTCTGGCCCCCGACCATGCCCTGCCACCCTGAAGCGCCGGCAACAAGCCCGATAATCTTTTTCAGGATCTCGGAAGACAGACCCTCAAGCATTGAGAGCATCTTGAAGGCCTCGGTAAGGAGTCCGTCCCCGGCCAGTATTGCCACTGCCTCTCCGAATACCTTATGACTGGTCGGCTTTCCCCTCCTCAGGTCATCATTATCCATGGCAGGCAGGTCATCATGGATAAGTGAATAGGTATGTATCAGTTCAAGTGCACATGCAGCAGGCATGACCTTGTGTGCGTCACCGCCTACCGCCTCAGCCCCGGCAATGCATAATATCGGACGCAGCCTCTTGCCTCCTGCAAAAAGGCTGTAGTTCATTGCCTCGATAAGAACGGAAGCAGGGCCGCTGGGTTCGGGCATCTGTTTTTTGAGGAATCCCTCAACCGTCGCCCCTCTTTCAGCCAGGTATCTATTCAGGTCCATTTTCATTCCTCTTCATTTTTTTCGATCTCAAAGGGCTGATGGACATATTTGCCGTTGCCTTCCTTTACCAGGATGGCAACCTTCTGTTCCACCTCTTCAAGTTTTTCCGAACAGAATCTGATCAGGTTCATGCCCTCCTCAAAGACCTTGAGGGATTCTTCAAGGGGAAGATCGCCCTTTTCAAGGTCATGGACGATCTCCTCCAGTCTTTTCATTGATGTTTCAAAATTTTTCTGGGCCATTATTCCTCCAATCCACTGCTGAGCTGTACGAATGTCAAAGGGTTAACCCTGGACCCGTTTACCCTCATCCCCCAGTGAAGGTGAGGGCCTGTGACTCGGCCTGTAGCTCCCACAAGACCTATGATCTCTCCTTTTTCAACGGTTTCGCCTTCCCTGACCATGATACTGTCAAGGTGAAAATACATGCTTATAATCCCCCCTCCGTGATCAACGAAAATTGAGTTGCCTGTAAAGAAATGATCCGCTGTCAGGACTACCTTTCCCTTATTGATTGCACGTACAGGATCGCCGGTGTCGCCTTTTTGATCCAGACCCGTATGGGGAGACCTTTCCATATTGTTGATGACGCTCCTCTTGCCGAAGGTGCCAACCACCTCTCCGTCAACAGGCATTAAAAAACCGCCCATCCATGCAGGGGCCGCCTTCGGTGCGTGCCACAGGGCGCTTATAATCGCCGTCTCCTCCTTGACCCTTTTCAAGGATTCGGCATCAAGCTCAACCTTTTCTTTTGGAAGGGTGAGGTTGCGGACGCCGTAATCCGTGTCATTGATCCGGATATCAAACCTCTCTTCGACATCAGGCGATGTTGTCCTGACAAGCGCCTCATATGATCCGGGTTTCGAATTAAGATCCGCTGCAAGAAAACCCTGCCATAATCCCCTGGACGGATTATTGACAAGGGAGATATCGTTGTTCATCCAGGTTACCCTGGGCGGCGCCCCTGATCCATCGGCCTTTATGTTTATAAGGATAACATCGCCACGTACCGTTTCCATTGATGAAAATGAGACATCGGATCTCTGAAACGATCCTGCATTAATCGGCATGGTTAAAATACCGACTATCAGAAAGACGACAATATATAAAAATCTCATTTAGATTTAATTTCCTTTTTTATTAATCTTCTCTATGCGGCAATCAATTTGACCGTCATTAAGCATGATCCTCACCGCATCACCCGGTCCAAGTCCGTCAACCGATCTGATGGCCTTTTTTTCAGGCATTTTCATAGCGATGCTGTAACCCCTTTCAAGGACCGCATATGGGCTGAGGGTCTTCAGCTTTTCTGCCAGGAGGTCGAGCGCCATTCTTCTTTCATGCAACAACTTGAATATAACATGTTCAAGGAGTTGTCTATTAAAGATAACGGTCTGACCCAAGGAAAAAATCATTTTTTCCGGGGAACAGGATAAAAGTGCCCGTTCTTCCGCAGCGAGCCTTGCGCCCTTTTCCGAGAGCATATGTTCTGCCGTCCTGACAAGCCGGATGTTAATATCGTCAAGACGCAGCCACAGATCGGAGATCCTCCTTTTCGGATCGCGCAGACCTTTTTTAAGCATTGATACACTTTGATTAAGATTGCGGATCTTTGCGGAAAAGACGGATTTCATGCGCTCTCTGATATTGTCAAGCCCCCTGTAAAGCCCCTCCTTCTCTGCCACAATCATCTCAGCAGCGGCAGAGGGGGTCGGCGCCCTGAAGTCCGCGGCGAGGTCGGATATCGTGACATCAATCTCATGGCCTACCGCCGAGACAACCGGGATATCCGAGGCCCTTATGGCCAGGGCAAGCTCCTCATTATTGAAGGCCCACAGGTCCTCCAGGGAGCCTCCTCCCCTGGTAAGGACGATGATGTCCGCATCCAGTTCCCTGTTGGCGATCCCCAAGGCCTCTATCAGCTCCACGGGAGCATCGTCTCCCTGAACCTTTGCAGGGACTATCGTGACCCTGATGCCGGCAAATCGCCTTTGAATGATCTTAAGAAAATCCCTTATGGCCGCCCCTGTAGGCGATGTGATGACAGCGATATGCCGCGGAAGAAAGGGTAGGGGTTTTTTGATCTTTTCATCAAAGAGACCCTGGGCTGCGAGCTTCTTTTTCAGCTGTTCAAAGGCAAGGGCCATTGCGCCAATGCCGAGGGGTTCAATATAATCAAGGAGGATCTGGTATTCCCCGCGAGGCGCATATAGGCTTACCCTTCCCTTCACAATAACCTTCATCCCGTCCTCAGGGACAAAACCCAGGTACCTTGCCTGGGGCCGGAACATGACCGCCCTGATCTGCGCGCCTTCATCCTTCAGGACCATATAATAGTGCCCTGATGAGGGAGCCCTGAAATTTGATATCTCTGCCTCCACCCAGATAAAGTCAAAGCGATCTTCAAGGAGTGCCTTTATATCCCCTGTAAGATCGCTGACAGTGTATATCCTGGGTCTTTGAAAATCATATCGTTCATCCAGGTCATCAGGATTTATATTATCTCTGTCTTCTGTCTGCATAAAATACTGCAATGAAATTAGATAACTTGATAAATTTCTATTGTTTTTTAACGATAGCCCTGAGGATATCCCTCCAGGTAAGTATCCCAACAGGCCTGAATTTTTCGTCCACTATAGGGACGCATGAGATCCTGTGTTTATTAAAGAGCTCAACGGCCTTACCGACAGGTTCTTCAGGATGAAGGGTGATCGGTTTGCGGCTCATTACCTGATAAACCTTTTTATTCAGGGTTGCCTCATCTCTTTCGGTTGCAGAGATGGTACCGATGTTAGGGCTCAAGGCCTTTAAAAGATCCCGGTCTGAGACAACGCCTATGAGTTTTCCGGATTCTATAACCAGCAGGTGATGAAATTTAAGGTTGTCGAATATCTCCTTTACAGTTGCCATCGTATCTTCAAGTTCAACAGTGACAATTTTTTTGGTCATTATCTTTTCTATGCTCATAGATTTCCCCGGGTAACCCTTGTTTTTTCTTAAAGTTATCTGCGTACCTATATTATAAAGAAATAACATAAAATATACCGTAAATTATTACAATATATTTATGATAATCGGATGGGAGGTCCGTTTAACAGGGCATATGATCGCAGGAATTATGAGCCTTGACACTTAAACCGGCCTTCCTTATACTCACGCAAACTTTAATGGAGGAAAAACCGTTGCTCAGCGGAGATAATAATAATTTTAAAAGGGTTATGATCTTATCGGTGCTGGCGTTGATTGCAGCAATCGCCGTTACCTATTACCTGTCTAAAAGGGGAAAGGTATCAACGGATGACGCCTATATCGACGGGCATATTTATTCCATCACCCCGAGGGTGGCAGGTTATGTATCGGATGTCTTTGTTTCGGACAACCAGGAGGTGAAAAAAGGACAGGCCCTTGTGAAGCTTGACACTGTCCCCTTTGAAACCGCCCTTGCAGAGGCAAAGGCCTCACTTGCGGAGGCAGAGGCTACCCTTGCATCCCTTGACCTGGGAGTTCCCCTGGAACTGAATCAGACTGCACAGAGAGTAAACGTCGCCCATGCGGATCTTAAGGCCCTTGAACAGGACATTGGGGCCAGCCGCAAGCAGGAAGAGGCTGCCGAGCAGGAATTAAAAAGTGCCCAGGCGGATATGGATCAGGCGCTGCTGGATTATTCACGTCTTGGCGCACTCATGAAGACAAAGGCCATATCCCAGTCGACCCTTGATAAGGCAAAGAGTCAGTACGACTCTGCCGCCGCAAAGGTGAATTCGGCCTTGGCCACAAGGGATAGCCTGACAAGGCAGGTCAGCGCCCTTGAATCGGGGCTGGCCCGCCAGAGGGCCAATATCAAGATCGCCGAAACAGGCAAGGACTCGGCGGAGATAAAGAACAGGCTGGTTAAGGCGCAGGAGGCAAAGGTGGAACTTGCAAAGGCCAGGCTGAGACAGGCTGAACTGGACCTCGGTTATGCTGAGATTACTGCACCTGAAGACGGCTATATCACTAAAAAGGGCATAGAGCCGGGTGTGTCGGTTTCCAAGGGGCAGCCGCTTATGACTGTGGTCCCTCTTGATCCGGGTGCCCTATGGGTGACTGCCAACTACAAGGAGACCCAGTTGAGCCGTGTAAAACCGGGTCAACCGGCAGATATAACCGTGGACACCTATCCCGGGATCAAAGTAAAGGGGAAAGTGGATTCCATTATGGCAGGGACAGGTTCGAGCTTTTCCCTTTTCCCTGCCGAGAACGCCTCGGGCAATTATGTAAAGGTGGTGCAGCGCATCCCTGTGAAGATCACCTTCCGGATCCAGGATGTCAAATCATTTCCGGCCCTTCGTATAGGGATGAGCGTTATCCCTACAGTAAATACCAGGAACTAGAAGGCATTGAGCGGGCATCATCCCAATATAAATAAGTGGCTCATCACCATGTCGGTGATGATACCTACAATGATAGAAGTACTTGACACGAGCGTGGCCAATGTATCCCTGACGCATATACAGGGCAGCCTCTCCGCAGGACAGGAGGAGGTCACGTGGATCCTCACATCCTACCTTGTTGCCAATGCCGTCATTATCCCCATGAGCGGTTGGTTTGCCAGCGTCCTGGGCAGGAAGCGCTACCTGATCTCTTCCATAATCCTTTTCACGTTGAGTTCACTGCTTTGCGGAACTGCCGCAAGCCTGCCGCAGCTTATATTCTTCCGCATACTCCAGGGCATAGGCGGCGGGGGATTGCAACCCATGTCTCAGTCCATCCTTCTGGAGACATTCCCCCACGAGGAAAGGGGCATGGCGCTCGGGATCTACGGCGTAGGTGTCGTCCTGGGGCCTATCCTAGGACCCCTCCTGGGCGGGTATCTGACTGCCGACTATTCCTGGCGCTGGATATTTTATATTAATCTGCCCATCGGCATACTTGCACTATTCATGTGCGTGAACTTTATCTTTGATCCCCACTATCAGAAGAGGTGGCAGAAGGGTGAAAAGGTAGATACCATCGGGCTTGCCCTCCTTTGCCTGGGGATAGGGTCGCTACAGATCCTGCTGGACAAGGGACAGCAGGAAGACTGGTTTCAGTCACAGTTTATAATTGCACTTGCATGCGTGTCGGTCATCTGCCTTGCGCTCCTTATCTTCTGGGAACTGCGGCAGGAGACCCCGATCCTGGATCTCGGCATATTCAGGGACAGGAGCTTCGCGTCAGGCAATATCATCATGTTTCTATCGTTCTTTGCATTTTTCGGCTCGATTGTACTGCTCCCGCTTTTCCTTCAGACACTTTTAGGTTATTCCTCATATCATGCCGGATTGGTGTTAGGCCCGGGAGGCCTGCTCACACTCTTGATGCTGCCGTTTGTAGGCAAACTTACCAGCCGCATTGATGCCCGTCTGCTGCTGGGCCTAGGCCTGATGATACTGGCATGGTCTGTCTATTATATGTCAGGATTCACCCTCAATATTGATTTTGCAACCGCGGTTACCGGTCGCCTTATCCAGGGCATAGGCATGCCGATGCTGTTCGTGACTGCATCATACATTACAATGGCATATGTGCCTCTCAATCATATGAACAACGCCTCAGCAATATTCAGTCTATTAAGGAATCTGGGGGGATCATTCGGCGTGGCCTTTGTAAGCACCCTTGTCGCCCGCAGGGCACAGTTCCACCAGCACAGACTGGTTGAAAATCAATCCTTGCTGGATCCGGGATTCAATTATCGTTTAAGCGAGCTCAAGACCGCACTTGGAACAAGGTTAGGGGACCTGACCGATCACAGCCGACAGGCCCTTGGATTGATATATCAGGGAATGAGAAGACAGGCCATGCTGATGGCATTCAATGATGTGTTTTATGTGCAGGCATTTATATTCCTTGGGCTTATTGTAGTGCTCTTTTTTGTTCGCAAACCGCCAGTAGGGAAGGTCTCAGGACCTCCGGGACATTAATCAACCGTTTACATCCCTTTCCAAGCGTTCGATAATTGAATCATATAAAACCACCTGCGCTGCTGGTGTGACTTTACAAGGTTCGACCGATCCGGTGTGATTATTAAAGGAACATAACCCCTCCAGCCTCCCCTTACCTTAATGGGAGCAAAAGTGCTTCTTCTAAACATAAAAGGAGATGTCCCACGCTGGCGGTAGCAGGGTATTAAACATCGAACCAATACCCAATGCTGATGGCGTTCCTACGCCGGCGGGAGTGAGAGGTTCTTTTTTTCCCCTCTTAAGATAAGAGGGGGTCAGGGGGAGTTATGAAAGAGGGTCAATTTTCGTTTCGGCAAATCAGGGGTAGAGAATTTTTTTAATGCCCCCTTGGAGGGTGCTTCATCATACCTCCTGCTCTGCAGGAGATTGGTGATTGATTCTTAAGGAGAGATGGATTTGTTGCTTAAGTGTTTGAAATTTGTTAAATCAAAGATACAGGATTTATTATCTGAAATGAAGGAGATTCTTATCAATGGCTTATAAAAAGATACCCATGGAGCATGATAAAAAAATTGCCCTTGTTGCCCATGATAACAAGAAACATGATCTGGTTGAGTGGGCAAAATTCAACAGGGTGCTCCTGGCACACCATAAGATATATGCAACAGGTACAACCGGGAGGATACTTGAAGAGGAACTCGGATTTAAGGTAACAAGACTCCAGAGCGGGCCGCTTGGAGGGGATCAGCAGATCGGTGCCAAGATAGCGGACGGTGAGATTGATTTTCTAATCTTTTTCTGGGATCCCCTTGAGCCCCAACCGCATGATCCTGATGTAAAGGCACTGTTGCGTATGGCGATTGTCTGGAATATCCCTATTGCCTGCAACAGATCCTCTGCTGATTTTTTGATTTCATCACCTCTGATGGATGATGATTATGATCGTCTTGTGCCCGATTACAACCAGTATCGGACCCGCAGGATAAACAAAGAATAACAGAGACCTTGTAGAATGAAAATGAATTAAAATCTTTGGGGGGTATTTTATGTCAGAACAGGGTGGAAGGACAGAGATGTATTATGCCGAGCCGGTCTATCGTCCGCCAAGCGAGGCATACTCCTTGCTGGTGCAGGCAACCGTGGGCTGTTCGTCTGCCGCGGCAGGCAGGTGTTATTTCTGCAATTCAACCGTATTTAACAGGGCAGTGCCTGAAAAGAAATTCAGGATCAGGCCGACCCATGAGGTCCTGGAAGACATTGAGATAGGCGGCAGACAGTACGGCAGGGGCGTTGACAAGATTTTTCTCCTCGATTCTAACGCCATGATAATAAAGACCCATGAACTGCTCAGGATAGTGAGAAAGTGTTATGAGACATTTCCCAGCCTTCAGCAGGTCTCCTGCTATGCCTGCTGCGAGGATATCCTCAGGAAGACCGATGAAGAACTCCTTGAACTCCGAAAGGCAGGCCTTAACCTTGTATTTGTCGGGTTAGAAAGCGGTGACCAGGAGGTCCTGGACCTTATCAATAAGGGTGTGACCGTGGAAGATCAGATATCGGCGGTGGTAAAGGCCAATAAGGCGGGCATACGGACATCAGTTACGGTCATCCTGGGCCTTGGCGGGAAAAGGTTGTCTGCGCAGCACGCAATCAATACAGGTAAGGCCGTAACAAGGATGAATCCATCCTTTTTTGCGGCCCTTACACTCATGGTGGTCCCCGGCACTGTGCTTGATGATATGGTGAAAAAGGGAGAATTTGAACTGATATCTGATCCACTTGATGTGCTTAAAGAGGTCGAATTGATGGTTAAAAATATAGATGCGCCGGGGCCTGTGGTCTTCCGCACTAACCACGCATCAAATTATCTGCCCCTTAAGGGGATCTTTCCCGCGGACAAGGAGAGGTTGCTCAGGACAATAGGTAATGCGATTAAGGACCCCAGTACCCTGAGGGCTGAATATATGCGGGGACTATGAGCTCCTGATTAAAGCAGCGCTGTCAATCTTTAGAGAGGTTTTGACGGCGCATGCCGATAAAGACAGGAGGGCTGAAAAGATGATCAGGACAAAGTATCTCGGTATTTTATCCGTTTCCTAAGAGATCTTTAATTTGCACGCAACAGCGCATAACTCACAATTCTTGTTGCAGGGTTCAATGTGGATATCAATATCAACGCCTTCCGGGAACAGAAGCCTGATGTCATTTTCAATATGACGCGCTATCTGATTGGCCTCATAGACCGGCAGTGAATGGGGAACCCCCAGTACCAGCCGTATCCTGTGAGTAATGCCTGAGGATGATACATCCAGTTTGTGGATGCCGGCAAAGGAACTCTGGTGCTCGCCGACCAGGTTTATGATTCGTTCTCTGTCATCCTCATGGATGGCATCCTGCCAGCTGTCTCCTGGCCTTATGGAAAGGTCGATCTCTTTTACATGGGGGAAAAGGCCCTTAATATGTTCGTTAATTTCCATAGAGAGGGCGCTGCTTTCAGCCAGGGAGACCTTGGGGTCAAGCAAAAGCTCTGCCTCAATCCTGAGGTCGTCCCTGTATTTAAGCCCCTTTACCCTTTTTACTTCTATGACCCTGATGTCCGCGATAAGCTCGTTGCGTATGGAGATTAGTTCTTCGCTGTTTTCAGGGAGGGACTCTATGCATGAGGAAGGTTCGACATGCACAAGGACCTTGGCGCCGGGAAGGGATCTCTCGATGCCGGCCTTGAGTTCATGGCTGATGCTGTGACCTGCCTCCAAGGATAAGCCCGGTCTGCAACCCATATGGAGGTCTATATAAAGGGAACCTCCTGCCCTCCTGGTGCGAAGTTTGTGAAAATCCAGACCTCGCGAGCTGAAGTCATCCATGATGTTGTTTATTAAATCTATCTCCTCATTTGAGGCAGAGGCGTCAATTAGGGGAAGAAAACTCTTGGCCGTTATTCTGTAGGCGGTAAAAAGGATAAGTATGGCAACGCCGATGGCGATTAAGGGATCGATCCATGAGAGTGAGACTCCCCAAAAAGTATCTGCCAGGGTTATGATGGAAAGTCCTATAAATACGCCGAGAGAGGTATACACGTCCGTGTACAGATGCATGGCGTCCGCCTCCAGGGCAACAGATCGATTAGCGGTCGCGGAGCGTTTTAGAAGCGTGGCCACGAAAAGGTTTAAGCCTGCGGAAAGGGCCATCAGAAATACGCCGAACCCAAGATGTTTAAACTCTACTCCATGAATGAGCTTATCTGCGGATTCCGAGATTATCCATGCGGCGGCAACAAAAATAAGGGAACCCTCTATCACCCCTGATACGTTTTCTATCTTTTCATGGCCGTACTGATGGTCCCTGTCAGGGGGCTTGTCAGCCGTATACACGGAGAATGTTGCCATTATCGATGCCAGTAGATCAATAGCGGAATGTGCACCTTCGGACATGATGCTGATGGAGCCTGTTAAGAATCCAATAATAATTTTTATTATAGTCAGAAAGGTGTTGCTTGCTATGGAAAGCCAGGCAATAGCCCTTTTATTTTTTGTAATCCCCATTCAAATTGATCCTTTAAAATAGACTGGTTGCGTACTTTATATTTTAAAGGTGATTATTGCAACAGGCTTTTTTCATAGTTTTTTTGGAAAAGGAGACAGCGGGGTATGGTACCGGAAAAAATATGCGGTCATTGAGATTTCAGTCTGTCCGGACGTCTCCGATGCCTTCCGGTTTAGGAATTTGAGGGCGTATCCCTCGTCTGTGATGCCGGCGTCCCATGTCTATCATCTCAAACTCATAAATCTTCGACCAGTATTTCCCTGTGACAAAGAGCCTTCCTTTCTCCGGATCATAGGCTATCCCATTGGCAAGATTAATAGGGTCATTTGGAGGGAAGCAATATTTTAAGAGCGCCGACAGGTCAAGGGAACCTGTTACACGACCTGTCTCAGGCGATATGGCAACTATACGGGATGTCTCGAGGATATTTGCATATATCTCTCCGTTAATGTATTCCAGTTCATTCAGATTGGAAACAGGCCCGTTATTATCCGTTACCTCAATGTGTTTCACCTCATTAAAGGTCTCAGGGTCCAGGTAACGCAATGTGGATGTCCCGTCGCTCATGATCAGGTTTTCACCGTCATTGGTAATACCCCAGCCCTCTGTAGGATAATAAAATTCCCTGATTAATTCGAAGGTCTCGCTGTCATAAACAAATCCTATATGCGTCTTGTATGTCAGCTCGATTATCCTTCCATTTATAATCGTAATGCCGTCCCCAAAAAGATCATCTATCGGCAGGTTTCGTTTCATTACGATACCTCCGTCTTCCGCCCTAATCTTGCGCAGACCTGATGGTGAGTTCAGACAAGGTCCTGTGCCTTCATAAATGAAACCATCAATGAATTGCAGGCCTTCTGTCCGGGAATTGGAATCATGGGGATGTATGCTGATAATTTTGAAGTTATGGTTAAGATTCCGCTCTAATTCCCCTGTGATGGAATATCCGGGAAAGATAACCATGCTGATGACGAGCAATATGGAGATTTTTATCGCTAAAAGTTTCATATACTCTTACACGTAAAAAAGATCTCAATTTAACTGCTCTTTGTCAAAACGAATAGATGTTATGAGTATGATAAAATAAATTGATAAAAAAGGAAAGGATTATTTTGTATCTTTGTCGGCAATCTCAAAGGCCTTGGCCACCTCTTTTGGGGACGGTTATCTTGCGTTTTTCCGGGTCCCTGTGCTGCCTGAAGAATATGTATATATGGCCGATTGCCCCGACCAGTTCGGAGCCTGTCTTCTTTTCGAGCGTGAGGGAGATCTCCTCTTTCTGTTCCTTTTCTTTGAAATCAATAAACTTCACCTTTATAAGTTCATGCGTCTGAAATGCCTGTTCGGCTGATTTAATGAGTTCATCAGTCAGGCCCTTCTGTCCGATAAGGACGACCGGTTTGAGGACATGGGCAAGCCCGCGCAGATATTTTCGTTGAAAACCTTCAAGTTTCTTCATCTCTTTTTCCTTTGAATGAGATATTAAAATATTCTTCGGCCCTTCTATTTAGGCGCATAATTATAGTTGTTCTTTTCCTTTATACCCTTGACGGTCATGTAATAATCCAGATTGGTTTTATAAAAATCTTCATTTGGTTTCAGGACAAGGGCCTTTTTTTCCCACAGGATAGCCTTGTCAATATCCCCCAGGGCGTAGAGCACGCGTGCATAAACATCCATGGAATAGTCGTTATCAGGATCTTTTTTAAGGGCATGGAGCGAAAATTTTAAGGCCGTTTCCGGGTAACGATAGGCAAGATCGCTTTCCGCGATAAGCATCATTGCAAAGGTATTGGCCCTGTTCGCATCCAGTTCCGCTAACCGTACATTATCAAACATCTCTTTTATCCCGGCAGGCTCTTTATTGTACTTTGCGATACTCATGCCGACATCCAGGCCCTGCTCGTTATTAGGATCAAGGAGAAGAAGTTTTTGATCGATAGGCGCAACAGAATCGAGGTCGCTGGTTTTCAATGCAGTGCTGAGCTTTTCTTCCAGATCGGCTACAGTCTTTAACTGTTGCAGATCAACCTTGCCTTCGACAGCCCGCTGCAGGATGTCGTCAATGCTGGAAGGATGCCCTTTCCATATGACAGCCCCGTCCTTTATCAGGTAGGCATAGGGTACGCCTGACACCCCTGCCATGAAGGGATCCAGAAATTCCTTTGTCACCTTGCCCACAGTATACCCTATCTGATCGTTGTTTGCCTTGAGGAATTCTTCAAGTGTATCCACAGGATCTTTGCTGATGGCGACGATCGATATCCTGTCCCCGTATTTTTCCTGGAGCGATGTCAGATGTGGTATCTGGGCCTTGCAGTTTCCGCATGAAGATCGCCAGATTTCAAGGACCACTATCTGATTTTTAAAGACAGGCGGGGAACCTTTAACCCAGTGGGTCCCGTCAAGAGACGGCACAGCATCGCCGATATTTAATGATGAGACGGCAACCATGCATAATAAAGAGATCAGACCGGAAATGCCCCCCATTTTTTCTCCTTTGACTGTTTATTGAACGGTTATTCCTGATTGATACGAGACGCAATTATAGGTGAGTAAATGCGGCATGTCAATGAGATCGAGACCTCAAATTGACGTTCGCTCCCTTTCAGCGCGCTTATAGGCCTAGGCAATGGATGACATGTACCTCTTTTTGAAATCCTCAATCTCTCCTGCCAGTTTGTTTAAATATTCGCTGCCTAATATCTTGTCATACCCTGTTTCCAGAAGTTTTTGTCCAAAGGAAATGACCGATTCATAATGGGTCTTTCTTCCGGAGGGGGTTTTAAGATTAAACGCCTTATTCATGCTTTCGCGCGTCTTTTTCCATTCTGCCATGAAATTATCCGCATCCTTCCAGCGTCCCAGGTTCTTTTCACCTGAATAGATGCCGTGGTCATCTCCTGAGGCTACAAGGCGGGCCATCCTCCTTTCATCCCTGTGGCAGGCATATCTGAAGTCGCAATATTCACATTTGATCATATCTGTCGAGTGATGAAAGCGTCCCTCTTCTATAAGACCCATCAACCTGTCCGCATATCCATCGAGGATGAGGATTCCGGTGATGTCAAGACCTGATAAGTCCGTTTCGGCATTATCGTATATCAATTGTCCCAGGGGACTTTTTCTGAAAAGGTAGTCTTTTTTAAGGCTATAGAGTGAGGCGGTTATATTTTTTGCATTCAGGCATGTCTTTAATGCTCTTATATATACGGGCAACTGAAATGACAGCCCTTTTTTAATCAGGGCAGGCGATGGCATGGTCCCTGTCTTGTAGTCATATATGTGGAACCTCTCTTTATCCTTCCTGTCAACGTCGAACCGATCAATCACACCCCTTAAGTTGACCTTGCCCATACGGGGGCAGGGTGTATCATTAAAACCGAATTCATATTCTATCCCTTCAGGCGCCCTGTCCCTGAAGTTCTCCTCTTCAAAGCGCAGCAGCATGGCAAAGATCCCATCCCTTGTTGTTGAGGCATCAATGCCGTTTTTTATATATGCATCCAGCCCTTCCAGGAGTTCCCTCTTCTGGTATTCAAAGAATTCGATGTTTTCAAGAAAGGGCAATGACTTGAAATATTCATCAGTTGTATCCATGGCCTGTGAAAAGGCCTGCTTTAGCCCTATGTCCGGGACATTCTTCCCCTTGTCCCTCAGTCTACGGAAGAATATGCTCAATACCTTATGGATGTGATCGCCCATTTCCATTGGAGAGGCGTCAGGGCCTGAAACATCCATGGGTTTGAGATCGTAGACCCTCTCAAAGAGGTAACGCATGGGACAATTTGCCAGGGAATCTAGTTGTGATGCAGAGAATACTTCACTCCGTGACTCAAGAAACCCTTTAAATGTAAGTGCCTTTCCGATGAGTCCGTCATATTCAAAAAGTCCGTTCAGCGCCCATCTCGACCCGGTGGCGTTGAGGCCTCTCAGGATGCCTTCCAGGTGAGATTTGTCTTTTATAATGACATTTTTTGTCGGAAACGGTCTTTCAGCAGGAAGGTTTTCAGGTGTCCCCCTGATAGATGCATCGAGGAGGTCATCTTCCGATGAAAGGTAAGGGCTGTCGTCCCAGATGAAAGATCTCTTTATTTCATCCGCATCCTTGCCCGATGGCAACCCCTTGTCAAGGATAGATTCGATATCTGTAAATGCATTCGAGGGACGGACCTCTTTTTCTTCCCCATGGAGGTGAGATGACAGATAAAGGGCATTACGGCAGTTACGCAACAGGTGACTTAAGAGATATGAGGACATATCCATATTGTCAGGGAGCCTGAAAGCATCTTTAGCAGTCTCAGGGTATACAAAGTTCGTTTCGTCCTTTAAGGGGAAACCCTTATCCGTAAGCCCTCCGGCAAAGACATAATCAAAGGACCTTCCTCTGATCTCGAGCCATTGTGAGATCCTTATTACATTGGGGTCCTGCTCGTCAAGCAGATAGGAATATTCAAGCCTCTTCCTGAAGATGCGAAAGAATCCTGAAAGCAGTTCCCTGCCTGATCTTGACTGGAAAAGTTCGTTGTCAAGCGTCAATTCCGACGCGCTGTCATAGACGATTTTCTTCAACATGGAGAAGGCCTTTATATCCCGGGCAATCATTCCCGTATCACTTAGGGCGGAGAGATCGTTTGATTCAGGAGAGGTCAGGATATTTGCAGGGAGGCCCAGGTCCTTAAGGATCGTGAGATATGCCTCTGCTATATCATGAGGGTCATGCTGAGAAATGATCAGCCTGAGCGAATTCATGTTGTCTGAAAGGAGTACATAATGTCTTACGAAACGATAGTACTCCCTTCTCAGCCTCTCTCTTTCAACGGATAGTCCTGCATTTGCAAGCCTTCCGTCATAATAATCCCTGACTATGGAGAGGGTCTTATCCTCTCCCGTATTATCATGGTCAAGATATTTTATCCCGCACCTTCTAATGACCCTGTCTATGAAGTCAATGTCCATGAGGCCATCAACTGTGGCGCCGGATTCCATGATAAGACCTTTTACCCCTGCAATATCATCCCCCGAAATCAGATTGTCTTTTATCAGATTCAGGCTCTCTTCATTATCACATGGGCCGTGGAAATCCATTTTCCGGATCAAACCGGATGAAAACAGTCGGAATACATCCTCTCTCTTAAATCGATTTAACGGGAGTTTAAAAAGGAGCAGAAATATGTTCGCCAGAGGGTGTGCAAGCAGGGGCAGACCGCTGGTAAGGCTGAAGGGGATGCCATAGCGCTTGAATGTCTCGGATATAAGCGAAGAATATTCCTTCAACTCCGGGAAGATTATCCTTATCCTTCCCAGCTCACTGGATATGTCCAGGTTGTCATCATGGATGATTCTTTTTATCTCTGCGGCGATTGCCTTAATCTCGTCAGACCTGTCGATGAAATATCTTATCTTAAGATTGTTGGTATCAGTACTTCTTAATTGTCCGTCGAGATAGAGCCCCTCTGCGACAGGGTTTTGAAAACGTGCATTCGGTGATTTTTCCGTGAGCGCGTTAATCCCTGCCTTTGCA
>Ga0153915_10001720_pt1 | contig 20148 bp, 20 predicted proteins | sample Opewatmetagenome_2_FD_107003 | JGI IMG/M metagenome (GOLD analysis project Ga0153915, IMG submission 107003) | Freshwater wetland microbial communities from Ohio, USA - Open water 3 Core 3 Depth 3 metaG | ecosystem: Environmental > Aquatic > Freshwater > Wetlands | place: USA: Ohio, Lake Erie...
ACCCCGAGTTCAATCGCCCGATTTAATGCCGCTAAAGACTCGGTATCATCGACTGATCCCCAAGCACCTCCAATTGCCCAGGAGCCAAAGCCCAGGGCAGAAACCTTTAGTCTAGTACGTCCCAGTTCACGAAATTGCATAGATTTGCCTCCCATCAAGTCGAAAAACCTATCTAACAATCATCGATTTTCCTACTTGGTTCCTCCCATCTTCCGTAAATGACCTAAATGTTCGTCGAAATGTTCAACAGGCCTATGGGCCATTTGTTCCACTGTCCGATACTTTTTTGGATATGGCATACCTTTGCACCAAGCCTCATCTGGCAGTGTCATTAGTAATTCAACCAAAGCAGTATGTGCTTTATTATAATTATCGGCAAGAGATGTGCGTGTTACACTTATTGCCATTATTGGAATTACAACATGACCGTTCACCCAGCTACGAAAGCCTACTGGTACAAAAGCCAGAAAAGAACGAACTCGTCCAGCACTGGCTCTACGGATTCCGTTAGGAATGATGTTGAGCACTTGCACAATATGAACCATTTCTTGTTTGATTGTCCACCCTTCGCCAGGAAATCGACGATTCCAATCTTTCTCCGAAACTTCATCAAGCAAGTGGAGGAATTTGAGCTGTGTTTTTTTAAGTTCTTCTCGAATAGCCTTCAAACGGGTGGATTGAGTAGGCAACATTGGATGATTCCTATAAATTTGTCGAATGGAATAAGAGCGAGCGGCCTACAGCTTGTATATTTCGCCGTACACTCGTTTCAATCAACACCAACTTATTGAAATAGAGGCGCATTGTGTTGGCTCCTTGCTGTAGGCTGCCGCGATTTGCGTCCAATTCGCCTTGTCAAAGGGAATGTTTTTTATATCCATAATATTCCTCCAAGTTGGCTCACATAACGTCTTGAGTTTGAGTCGTGGGTGTCAATATCATAATCGGGATCTGCCGCTTCAAACCTTTTTGGTATTGAATATATTGTCGATTCTTGCGGGTTACCAGCTCCCATAAACGCTTATATTCTTCCCCCTGAGCTTGATGAGCCTCTACCACGATGATGGTTGCCTCCACCTGTATGGTCGTGCGAGGATGCTGTGTTAGGTTATAAAACCAGTCTGGATAAAACTCCTTTCCCCAGTTTGAAGCCACCACCAGGTAGGCATCACCGTCCCTATAATAAGAAAGGGAGGTCGTATAGTTCTTACCCGATTTGCGACCGAGGCTATGCAGCAGCAAGACTGATTGCCCACCCATCCGATTTCCCAGGTGACCCTTTGTTATTCGGTACACGAATACATTCGCTGTGGTAAAGAATTTGATCCAATTGCTCACAATACATACTCCTTGAAAAATTCACGAATTTATGTATTCTAATTCTAAGGGTTTCGAATGATCTTGGCAGCTAGATCATAGCGAAAGGGTGGTACAGGGATGATGAGCTTGTTGTTTTGAGCAGCTACAGTTACCATATCCAGCCATTTAGCCATCTGCGGGTCATACCAACTGACTGTGTAATCTCCATTGTCCATCTCATTCAAAGTTAAAAAGAGGCCTTCTGTCATAGGGGGTTCATAGGTGAATGAGTCTGGTTTTCCAATACGGCCCGCGAGGGATGCCTGGACTGTATACCCATTACTGCGCAACCAAACCAGGGTATTCTCGCCATGCAGTCCGAGTCCTACGGCCTGCCCGGAGCTGCCAACCGATCCGTTAATTTGCAACGGGGATAACGGTTGATAGTGTGTTAAGTCCACTCCCTCAAGAAAGCGCGCAAGCCCATTGAAGTGATACCAGAGATTGTTTGCATCAATGTAAATATCCCACCACCAGTACATACCACTACCCGCATAACCACTGAAGGTGGTGGACCAGAGTCCATTGTGGAGATGAATCCCCGTTTTTTCGACATCATCGCCATAATTGCTTGCAGAGTACCCAAATTCGCTCATAAGGACGGGTTTCGCTGGAATGCTTTGTACGAGAGCTTGAAAATCCTGCGCCGCCCTACCTGCCAGATCTTGGTCACTCGAATTGATCTGGCTGGAATATTCATGCTTTTGGACGATATCCAGTTCGGGTAATTGCCATAACGGGGATAAAGTGCGCATGGCATAACTATTCGTGGTCAGATGATGATTCACATCTCGCTGGTGCAAATAAGCGGTCATCTCCTGGAGCCATGGGATCAGTGCCTCGTCTGAGATAGGTGTCAGGTTTACCTCATTAAACCATTCCCAGGCGAGCAAATCGGGTGAGTACCCCCAGCGGTTTATGATGTAATTCAACCGGCGCTGAAAATATGATTTGGCTATCGGGTCGCTAACGAACAGTTCTGGGCGGGATAACGGTCCCCCTAATGTAGCATTATAAGGATTATCTTCCCATTCTGAATTAGTGGTCATACTGAAAGGTCCATGATTGACAAATACCAGGATAATCTTCACCCCATGTTCATCAGCCAGGCGGAACAGCTGGTCCAACAGCCAGGCTTCATATTGTCTGTTTTCATAGTCACCTAGCCCGGTATCCTTCCACTCAATGCCGAATGACCAGGCAGCCATCCAGACGCGGATGGAGTTACCACCATTCGCAGTAAAGAGATCGAACCATTTACCATATTGATCGATTGGATCACAACCACCTCCCCACCAACCCATATTTACTCCGATAGGGAAGAAGAAATCACCATTATCGAATGCCAGGTAATATGGATTGTTGGGATGGACACGAACAAATCCAGGCCGGCTTGATGGGATGACCTTGAATGTGATTGATTCGCTATGCAGACCGAGGGTTGGAGCAGAAGCAAAAGCCATCCAAACCCCTGATTCATCCGGCGTGAATCTTACCTTCCAGCCCGGTTCACCTTTTGAGCGCCGGGTTTGAAGGTCATAATCCTGGCACCAGAAAGCTCCTACTTCCACTTCTTTCCCGGAAGGAGCGCTGAAAAGTACTCTCAGGTCAATATCATTTGGATTATATGGATTATCTGCCTGCAAATTGGTTTGAAGGTCCAGCTCCAAGAAGCCATAAAGGTCAACTACTTCTTTCTCCACCGAGGTAATTGCCAGTGTGTAATCGCTGGATGATGTGGCGGCAGGACCTTTTGAGGGTGCTTGGGTATGGATTGGTGTGTCAGTAGGTGTGAGTGGATATATTGGTGTGGGATCAGCTGTTGCTGGCATGATGCTTGGAATTGTTGCCGGTCCCGTGCATCTGACCAGTAATAGTATTGTTATAAACAATAAAAAATTGTAGGGGCGAAGCATTTGCTCATGAATTATCAACCGATTCATGAATTCTGTAAACAGATGCTTCTCCCTGACACGAGTATAATTACCCGCATGGATCTCTTCACTCACGCCCATGAGCAACGCATGCGCTCCGAAGCGCCCCTTGCAGCACGTATGCGCCCACGTACCCTGGAGGAATTCGTCGGGCAGGAGGATATCCTCGGACCTGGCAAGCTCCTACGCAGAGCTATCGAAGCCGACCGCCTGTTCTCCTCCATCATCCTGTGGGGACCACCTGGTTCAGGCAAGACCACCCTGGCCATGGTTATCGCCAACCTGACCAAGTCACACTTTGACACACTTTCAGCCGTATTGGCTGGTAAGGCAGAACTTAAAGAAGTGCTTGAAGCTGCCACCGAACGCCGCAAGCTCTACCAAAAGAAGACTATCCTGTTCGTGGATGAAGTCCACCGATGGAATAAAGCCCAGCAGGATGCCCTCTTACCACATGTCGAAAATGGTGCCGTTACCTTCATCGGTGCCACAACAGAGAACCCTTACTTCGAGGTGATTGGTGCTCTTGTCTCACGCTCGCGCGTCTTTCAGCTCCGCCCACTTGCAGAAGACGATGTGCGCCTGCTGCTTGACCGTGCTATCCAGGACCCTGAACGCGGCTATGGCAGCCGACAGATCAACACTGACGAAGACGCCCTCGAGCACATTATTCACGTCGCCGGTGGTGACGCTCGCAATGCCTTGAATGCGCTGGAGCTAGCTGTCGAATCCACCCAACCCAACCCGGAGGGTGTCATCCATATCACCCTTGCCATCGCCCAAGATTCCATTCAACGCCGGGCAGTCTTGTATGACAAAGATGGAGACGCCCATTACGACACCATTTCTGCCTTCATCAAATCGGTGCGCGGTTCTGACCCAGATGCAGCTTTGTATTGGTTGGCAAAGATGCTTTATGCTGGTGAGGATCCACGCTTCATCCTGCGCCGGTTAATCATCTTGTCAGGTGAGGATATCGGTCTGGGTGATCCGATGGGTTTGGTCGTTGCCAGTGCAGCTGCCCAGGCATTTGATTATATCGGTCTGCCTGAAGGAGTCTACCCTATTGTGGAAGCCACCCTCTACCTGGCGACTGCCCCAAAATCCAACACTGCTACATCTTACTTCAAGGCCTTCCAGCTGATCGAGGAGGAAGGCGTTGGGGATGTACCGCAGCATTTGCAAGACAGTAATCGGGATGCGGTTGCCCTGGGTCATGGTAGTGGGTATAAATACCCACACGAATCACCTGACCATTTCCTGCCACAGCAATACCTTCCCCGACCCTTGTTGGGCACATATTTCTACACCCCCTCCAGCCAGGGATATGAAGCCGAAGTTGCCAGTCGTCTAGAACGCTGGCGTATCGCTCAGCGCAAGGCATTGGGGATTACCAAAACCGAGGAAATCCCCGAGCTGACTCAGGAAACCATCCTGGAGATCAAGCGCAAGCACAAACCCACTTAGAGGCCAACTTATGCCCATTTTTCTACTTATCCGCCATGGTGAGACGAACTACAATAAGAAAATGCACCTCGCTGGGCGTCTTCCTAACGTGCATTTAACCCAAAAAGGTCGCCAGCAAGCTCAGTTAATCGCAGATAAGCTTGGAGCCGCACCCATCAAAGCCATTTATTCTAGCCCGTTGGAGCGCACTCTGGAAACTGCTGAGCCGCTGGCTGAAGCACTAAAAATGGAGGTCATTCCCATGCCGGGCTTGTCGGAGACGGATTGCGGTGAATGGCAGGGTCAATCAGTAAAAAAACTGCGTCGTTCGAAAATCTGGCGATCTGTACAACAGCATCCTTCCCTATTTCACTTCCCTGGTGGTGAGTCGATCGCTGAATGCCAACACCGCATGGTTCAGGTACTTGAATCCTTGCGCCTCAAATATTCCCCGGAGGACCTGCTGGTCTGCTTCAGCCATTCCGACCCTATCAAACAGGTTGTTGCTTACTATCTGGGTTTATCTTTAGACAATTTCCAACGTTTATCTATCGATGTAGCGTCCATTACCGCGTTGCAGATTACTGAAAGTGGTAGCCGGCTGATTATGCTGAATAATAACCCATCTTTCACATGGGATGCATTCCGGCCTTCAGGAAAAAATTAGCTACCCCATCCGTGAAACCTTGAACCACCTCCATAACATCATGACGACTAAATTATTGGTATACTTCAATCATGACATCTATTGATATTGATCTCCACCCTGTGGACCATATCTCGATTGACGCACTCGGTCAACCGGGTAAACGTATCTTTTACATCCAGGGCTGGCAAGGTGAACGCACCGTGACGCTGATCATCGAAAAACTTCAGCTACAAACCCTGGCGGTGGGAATTGAGCAATTCCTGGCCGAGGTACAGGAGAAGGTGTCCACCCTTCAGGAAGCCTCAGCGGAGTATGAAGAGGAACAGATGCATATCCATCCCCCGGTTGACCCACTTTTTAGAGTGGGTGAATTTGGATTAGGCTACGATGCTGAAAACGATCTGATGGTTTTGGTAGCACGAGAATTAATCCCAGAAGGTACCCCTGCTGATGAGGGTGGCGTTGTACGCTTTTGGTGTACTCGTGACCAATTGCGTGCTTTGGCGCGCTGGGGAATCGAGGTTGCCTCGCGTGGGCGGCCTATCTGTCCCCAATGTGGCGAGCCAATGGATCCAGAAGGGCATTTCTGCCCGAAGAAGAATGGGCACAAGCATTAATCGTAACTCCTGCACCTTGCAGCTAATTTATTCCAATCATCCACAGCTAGAGAGCATACGCTTACATGCCAGAGCTAGAGATAACCACTGTCATAAACGTGCTTCAATATGGTGAGATCACAATAAAAGGCGAATTCGTCTGGGGATCCAATTATACCTTCCTGGCTGAAGTGAGCCAGAATGGAGATATGGTTCTGAGTGTGTATAAACCCAGCCGCGGAGAGCGCCCTTTATGGGACTTTCCTCCTTCAAGCCTGGCTCGCCGTGAAGCGGCTGCCTACCTGGTGAGCGAGGCTCTTGGATGGGAGCTTGTCCCACCCACGGTATACCGCAAGAAAGCACCCATCGGTCCTGGCTCATTGCAGCTTTTCATTGATCATGATCCAGAGTTGCATTACTTCAACCTGAGTGATACTGACCACCAATGTCTGCGCCCCGTAGTCTTATTTGATCTGCTGATCAACAATGCTGATCGCAAAGGCAGCCATCTTCTGTTCGATAATAACCATCATCTGTGGTTGATCGACCATGGCATTTGCTTCCATGCTGAGGATAAACTGCGTACCGTGATCTGGGATTTCGCCGGCGAACCTATCCCTGAAACGCTATCTGCTGATTTGCGTAACTTTCATCATAAGCTGGAGTCAACCACAGACCTGTTCAAGGAGCTGCAGGCTCTGCTCAGTCCGCAAGAAATCAAAGCGCTGGCAGCACGCGCAAAACACCTGATCTCTCTGCGTCGATTCCCCAAACCAGATTCTGATCAGCGCTCATTTCCATGGCCTCCTCTCTAATGTTATGACAAACAAAAGCATTGCCCTGCTTGGTTTTGGTAACGTCGGACAGGCATTCGTGCACCTGTTAGAGCACAAAAAAGATATTCTTCTAAAAAATCATGGGCTCAGTTATACCTTTACTGGTATCGCAACTGCACACCATGGTATGGCAATCAACCCGCGTGGAATCGACATCGAACACGCCTTGCAGCTCATCTCCACCGGAACCAAGCTTGATCCCCTTTCAAGTCACCCACGAATGCAAGACCCTTTTGAATTCATTCACGCTTGTAAAGCAGATGTATTCCTCGAGAATACCCCGGTCAACTATACGGACGGTGAACCTGCAGTGAGCTACCTACGCGCTGCCATTCAGGCAGGTATGCATGCCATCACCGCCAATAAAGGACCTGTGGTACATGCCTACCAGGAACTAACTGAGCTGGCAGAGAAAAATGGACGCAAGTTTTATTTCGAGTCAGCCGTCATGGATGGGGCACCCATCTTCTCTCTGTTCCGCCAGAGTTTACCAGCCGTCAGCCTGCGTGGTTTTAGCGGCATCCTGAACTCCACCACCAACCTGATCCTCACCCGCATGGAGGCCGGTGAAAGCTTCGAAATGGCACTCGCCTATGCGCAATCTATGGGCATCGCCGAGACGGACCCATCGGGTGATATTGATGGCTGGGACGCGGCTGTGAAGGTCGCCGCACTGGTGACTGTGCTGATGGGCATCCCCCTCAAGCCCGCCGAGGTCGATCGAGTCGGTATCCGTAACCTGACCCCAGAGGATATTCTCCAGGCACATAAGCAGGGCAAACGATGGAAGCTGGTCTGCACTGCCCGGCGTGAAGGTCGGGAGATCCTTGCTCAGGTTGCCCCCGAGCTGGTTGGCCCTGATAATCCCCTTTATTCTGTGAATGGCACCTCCAGTATTGTTGCCTTCGAGACCGATGTGCTACCTCAGCTATCCATTATTGAAGGCAACCCTGGTCCCAATACCACTGCCTATGGATTACTGGCAGATTTCATTAACGCCACCCGGTAGAATATAACGACTGTCACCCCAAAAACTAAGGAGGAAATATGTTCTACGGTATCTATACCCCAAATTTCGGCGCCGAGACCACCCCCCGCCTCCTGGCAGACCTGGCAGCTGAGGCTGAAGAGGCAGGTTGGGATGGCTTCTTTTTATGGGACCACATGGTTTATAACCACAATCAGAAACTTCCCCTTTACGACCCATGGGTGACCCTGGCCGGCGTTGCCATGCGTACTGAGCGATTGCGTTTCGGCACTACGGTCACCCCAATCGCCCGTCGCCGCCCATGGAAGCTGGCACGTGAGACAGTGACACTGGACCACCTCTCCGGTGGCAGACTGATCCTCAGCGTGGGAGTGGGTGACCCCGACGAAGCAGACTACGGAACCTTCGGCGAGCCCACCGACCGCAAGATACGCGCCGCCATGCTGGATGAGGGCTTGGAGATCCTGACCGGGTTGTGGAGCGGCAAACCCTTTGGATTTAAAGGCATTCATTACCAGGTTAAGAAATGTACCTTCCTCCCCACTCCCGTGCAAATGCCTCGTATCCCCATCTGGGTGGGCGGGTTTTGGCCAAACAAGCGTCCCTTCCGCCGTGCTGCCCGCTGGGATGGCGCCTTCCCACTCAACTCAGGTGGTCCATTTACCCCTCCACCAGGCACATTACGGGAGATCCGCGCATATATCGCCCAACATCGACAAAGCCAGGCACCCTATAACCTGGTCATTATGGGTACCACACCTGGAGACGACCCTAAGGCTGCCTATAAAAAGCTGGCTGGTTATGCAGGGACTGGTCTGACCTGGTGGCTGGAATCTCTGTTTCGCTGGCGTAACTCTATTGAGGCTATGCGCCAGCGCATCCGTCAGGGACCACCCTGGATTGATCCATTGGGATGAAAACCTTTACCAACTAGGAGATAGTAGCATGGCAATTGGACGTTTTTATGCCGGCATAGCCGCATTGATCTGGACCCCCAAGACCGAACAATACTTGCTGCTGCGTCGCTCCGAGCAGAAGGATTATGCCCGTGGAGCATGGGAATGTGTTACCGGGCGGGTTGACCAGGGGGAAGGTTTCGAAGATGCCTTGCGCCGTGAGGTGCGCGAAGAGCTGGCGGTGGAAGTGCAGGTAGAGCACATTTTAGGTACCACCCACTTCTTTCGGGGTACTCCCACCCCCGAAAATGAGCTGGTTGGCGTGATCTATCTTTGCTCCCTTGCTGATCCAGCTTCCATCCACATTGGTGCAGAACACTCTGAATATCGTTGGCTTCCAGCCGATCTGGCAATGGAGCTATTAACTGCCTCCGACCCAAGCACCCAATGGGCTTTGCGGGTGATCCGAAGGGCAGAAATCATCAGACCGATGCTCCCAGATAATCTGGTAAAACTTCAAGGAAAAACCGGCTTCGAGCTTGGTTAAGCCGCTATCTTTAGCTGGCCACTCAATTTTATCTCTTAGGTGGTGAGAATGAAAATAACCACCATACGACTGGATATTTGGGAATTTTCAGCTAGTCCATTAGGGTTCTACGAAAAGTCTGGGTACTACGCTTTTCGTCGCACGCTGGTGAAAAATCTATAACCTCTCATCCCTTATAGTTAGCTGACTAAGAGATTTTTCTCCTGAAAAACAAGGGCTCTATAGACTCGTTTTGTGTTACCTCCAAATGCATTGCCTTGATGGTTTCTTCCAATAAATATACCATCCTCAGCCGTTCGACCTTAGCATCGTTGAGTGGGTTATATGCCATCGGTTTTCCGACGATAACCAATCCAGCTTCGTGGATGACAACCGGGTAAAATGTCAGGCGTGCACCCGTCTCCCGATAATATAGCTCACCCAAGCGTAAAAAACCCCGCTTGAACGGGCGAATCCCTGTCAGTGGATCTGGTTCAGCTTTGGGATCCTCGGGCACGATCAGTAAAATTTTCCCTCGTTTCAAAAGGTCTATGCTGATCTGAAAAGTCGCTTCCTGCTCCTGATGGGTATCAGGGACTGGGATGCATCCAATCGATAATAATAGCGGGGTCGAGATTTTGCAGATGCCTTTGGCGATGGCCTCACTTAATGGTGGTTTGAGTTTTAATATCTTTTCAACGAAATCCTTACGCACATTTTCGGGTCCCTCAACCTTATCCACAGTTGCTCCCAGAACCCAAGGGTATAGGCGCATTGGCAGAGATGAGCATATCCCTACTGGTCCAATCGAACCCATGTGATTGGCTACTATTACGGCTGGTCCCTCTTGAAGATTCTCCCCTCCATGCAATTCTCCATCCCACATAAAAATTTCCAGGATGCTTACAATAAGATGATAAGCCATATCATTCCACATGGATGCACCTACCCTGAACTGCCCCGTACATCGGGAAAGTCGTAATACAAAGGTTTCGAAGAGATAAGTATGGAGATTACATTCATAAAATATTTAATATCCGATGAAAATGAACCTTTGAACCTTCTACCGGAGGTCTCTACGACTAGATTTTTATCAACGATTATTTTTCCAACCTTACGGAGTTTCCTGGTCAACCAAAAATCCACACTTAGATTGACCTGCGGGTCAATTCCACCCATTCGCCTCAATCCTTCCCGCTTGATGGCCATATTATTGCCTGGTAAGGCATTCATTGGATAAAGGATCACCTTGATCAGCTTATCCAGGATGGGATTAAGATCATAAAAAGACAACTTTCCCCCAACCGCAATAATATCCGGCGAAGTTGAAAAATCGTTTAGAAGTTTAAGTGCCCAATCCGTCGGAACGTGACAATCAGCATCTGTAAAAGCAATGATCTCCGCCTGTGAGACTTCGATCCCCTTCCGGATGGCATGCACATAGCCTTTTATCAGCTCTTTTTCCACCCGCACACCCTTTTCCATTGCAATCTTCCCCGTGAAATCCGTCGAATTATTATCAATGACGATAATTTCGTACTTATCTCTATCAAGTGTCTGCTTCAGGAGAGAATCAAGACAGCCTGCAATTAAATCCTGTTCATTATATGCAGGCACAACGACCGAGATCGCTTTTAGCATCTTACCCCTCCGGTTATAGAACACCGTAATGGATAAATAGTTCTTTGCTCTCTAAAATATACTGCCTATATATCCGGAGTATAATTCTCCAATAACGACAACCGCGATTTGATTTCTTTCGGAGGTATCCATGGACATCCCCAATTTGGAGCATGTTTTCCTCCCAACTAACGGCATCCGCTTGCACGTGGTGCAAAGCGGCTCCCGTTATGGCTCCTTGGTTATTCTATTGCACGGTTTCCCTGAATTTTGGTATGGCTGGCGGCGGCAAATACAACCTTTAGCTGAAGCGGGCTTACGCGTCTGGGCACCCGACCAGCGTGGCTATAACCTGAGTGACAAACCCAAAAGCACCGCAGCCTATCGCTTTGACGAGCTCGCCGATGATGTAATCGGCTTGATCGATACTGCAGGTGTTGATAAGTGTTACCTTGCAGGTCATGACTGGGGTGCGGCTGTCGCTTGGTGGGTGGCCCTGCGACATCCCGATCGCTTGCATAAGCTTGCCATACTCAACGTCCCACACCCGGCTGTGATGAAGCGTAATTTAATAAGTAGCCTGGGTCAGCTCCAGCGCAGTTGGTATATGTTCTTCTTTCAAATCCCATTCGTGGCAGAAGCCATCCTACGCAATGATGATTGGGAACCGATGGTGAGGATGCTGGTTAGTGGTAGCAAACCTGGATCATTTAATAAGGAAGATATCGAGCAGTATCGCCAGGCATGGTGGCGCAAGGAAGCTATCACCAGCATGCTCAACTGGTATCGAGCTGCCATTCAGATGCCTCCTGACCTGGGTGGTGACTTACGCATCAGGGTGCCAACGTTGATGCTTTGGGGTGCTCAAGATGTGGCCTTGGGTCGTGAGATGGCTCAACCCAGCCTTGATTTGTGCGATGAGGGGAAGCTAGCGTTCTTCGAAACCTCAAGCCATTGGGTGCAGCTTGACGAATCAGAAGCTGTGAGTAAATATCTGATAGATTTCTTTACCGCCAAGCAATAATTGCATGAATGCTGCTACTACTGAACCTGCTCAAACTTATCTTAAGCTTCGCAGTCACATCTTGAGCCTCACCCCTGCTGAAATAGGTCTCACTCCCTCCTCCAAAATCCCACATGTATGGGGTGTATTGATGGAGACTGGTTACACAGTGGGAACTGCCACCCTGGTTTCACTGGCCGATGGCACCACCAGTCTTTTTTACAGCACAGGAGGTGGCATGCTTGGCAGCGGTGAATATACCCCGGTCGCTGAGGTTTCCATAGCATTGGTAACCCAAGCAGAAAATCATCTACAACATATGTCATCCACCAATAAATTCCCCCTGCCCGAGGTAGGTCAGGTGCGCTTTATCCTCCTGACATTCACCGGAATCTTCTCTGCGGACGCTCCTGAAAAAACAATCGCTTCAGGAGCTCACCATCTCTCCCCACTCTTCATGCGTGCCAATGAAACCTTAACCCAATTGCGTTTACTAGCAGAAAAGAAACGTAAATAGCTATGTCAACGGCAGAATTCGATGTGGTCACCGGTGCCTTTGGCTATTCCGGCAAATATATCACCCACCGGTTACTGGAGCAGGGTCATATCGTCCGCACGTTGACTAATTCCATGAATCGCCCCAACCCCTTTGGCGAAAAGGTGCAGACTTACCCGTACGACTTTGAGAATTTCGACAAACTCACTGATTCACTGCGAGGTGCAGCTGTGCTCTATAACACCTATTGGGTGCGTTTCGATTACACCAATTTCTCCCATGCAGGTGCCATCGAGAATAGCCTCAGACTATTTGAAGCTGCCAAACAAGCCGGTGTCAGGCGCGTCGTCCACATCAGCATCACCAATCCCTCTGAAACTTCATCCTTGCCCTATTTCAGCGGCAAAGCCCGCCTGGAGCGTGGTCTGATTGAGTCGGGTTTGCCTTACGCCATCTTGCGTCCAGCGGTCTTATTCGGGAAAGAAGACATCCTGATCAATAACATCGCTTGGGTTTTGCGACACCTGCCTGTATTTGGCGTTTTTGGGGATGGTAGCTATTGGATACAACCCATCTATGTGGACGACCTGGCTAGGCTAGCAGTCGAGCAGGGGCAGGATCAGTCCAATCGGATCATCAATGCAATTGGACCGGAGACTTTCACGTACCGTGAATTGGTGTCCACTATTGGCACGATCATCGGTAAAAATAGACCGATCATCTCGGTTTCACCTTCTGTTGGATATTGGACAGGCTGGATTCTTGGCAAGCTGATGGGGGATATCATGATCACCCGTGATGAGATTGCTGGTTTGATGCAAGAACTTTTATATGTTTACTCACCTCCCGTTGGTACTACCTGCCTGACTGATTGGGCAAAGGAGAATGCCTCCACACTGGGTTTGCATTACGCCAGCGAGCTGAGACGCCGCCGTCAGCGAGAAAAGGCGTACGAAAACATTTAACCCCTAAGGGACTGCCAGGAGTAAAATAAATCGCACTGCGAACCATCCAAAGGTAATGAACCCAGCAAATACTATGCACATCGAAGTCGGTCCCGCCACTGTCTCGGAACACTCGATACTGCGCCACTTGATGGAGTTGTACCAATACGATTTCAGCGAGTTCGACAGGGCTGACACTGGACCTTTGGGGTTATATGATTACCCATACCTGGACCATTATTGGGTCGAGCCGGAGAGATCCCCTTTTCTGGTACGTGTGGATGGTAATCTAGCGGGTTTTGTACTCGTGGCGCGCTACAATTACCTGACCGGGATAAAAGATACCTGGGTGATGGCAGAATTTTTTATCATGCGAAAGTACCGCCATCAGGGTGTGGGCGAGCACGTCGCCCGCTACATCTTCAACCATTTCCCTGGTGCGTGGCAGGTGGGGCAGATTACTGAAAACCCCTCCGCAATCGCCTTCTGGCGTAAAGTCATCACACGCTATACCCGCGGTAACTTCGAGGAGCATATCCTGAATAATGATAACTGGCGGGGACCCATCCAGGTTTTCATTTCACAGCCATCTGAAGCATCGTTGGATTATAGAGTGTAAGATATTCCTGACTAACCCAGATATATTCACTCCTTCCATGAAGAGAATTTAAAATGAGTATGCCAAAACCACTGATCGGACTTACCACCACCCGCATGCCCTCTCCGTCCGGGCGTCCTGCGTTTGGCATTAACGAGCCTTACGTCAAATCCATTGCGAACGCTGGTGGCTTACCCATCCTTATTCCATTGGGACTTTCGAATGATGATCTGGATGTCCTGCTATCCCGGCTGGATGGCATTCTCTTCACGGGTGGTCATGATATCGACCCCCAGCGATACGGCAATCAACCTCATCCCAAAATCGAGGGTGTCGATGCGGATCGTGACCGAGTGGAGATGCATCTGGTGCACACAGTGATCCAATCAGGCAAGCCTTTTTTGGGTATTTGTCGCGGTTGCCAGGTGATAAACGTCGCCCTGGGTGGCAGCTTATATGAAGACCTCCAGGAGCAACTCAGGGGTGAAGTGCAGCATGATAATCATGATCATCCGAGGAATTTTCTGACTCACAGCGTAGACATACAATCGAATAGCAACCTGGCGCAGGTACTGAGCAGCAACTACGCCCGGGTCAACAGTTTGCACCATCAAGGTGTGCGCAAACCTGCTCCCGGGTTGCAGGTAACTGCAATCGCCCCGGATGGACTCATTGAAGCCTTCGAACTGCCGGGTCACCCATTTGGGTTGGCAGTTCAATGGCACCCAGAAGAGCTTCAAGAGCACGAGGTCATGCGCAAACTGTTTCTGACGTTCATTCAATCGACTCAAGAAAATTCTGTTATTACCAAACAGGATAAAATATGACCCAAAAAATTCGATTTCGAGCTGTGATTGAAGATGCGGGAGGTGGTGGCGCATATGTCACCATACCTTTCGATGTAGAAAAGACGTTTGGGAAAAAGCGCGTCAAAATCAAAGCTACCATCGAAGGCGAACTATATCGGGGTACCCTTGTTCGTATGGGTAGTCCAAACCACATGCTTTTAGTGCTCAAGGAAATCCGCAAAAAAATTGGTAAAAGTTTTGGGGATGAAGTTGTCGTCGAATTGGAAGAGGACCTTGAGCCGCGGCAGGTGGACGTACCGCCAGACCTCCAGCAAGCCATGCAAGCTAATCCGGAAGCGCAAAGCATTTTCGATCGGCTTTCTTTCACTCATCAGAGAGAATACGTCCGTTGGGTAACTGAAGCCAAACGCGACCAAACTCGCATGGATCGGGTTCAACGGACAATCGAGTTGCTCACACAAGGTAAAAGTGAACGTTAAGCACTTACGACCCATTGGGATCTTTGATTCTGGCATTGGTGGATTGACAGTATTACGAGCCATCCACCAATTGATGCCAGACGAACCATTGCTCTACCTGGCCGATCAAGCCCACGTCCCGTACGGTCCCCGTCGCCTTGAAGAAGTGCGCCATTTCTCAGAAGTTATTACCCGCTATTTGCTTGACCAGGGGGCCAGGTTGATCGTGGTGGCATGTAATACGGCTTCTGCAGCGGCGCTGAAATATCTTCGATCGATCTTTCCAGATGTGCCTTTTGTGGGCATGGAGCCGGCTGTAAAGCCAGCAGCCGAGCACACCCGCAGTGGTTTGGTTGGCGTGCTGGCAACCCCTGCCACCTTCCAGGGTGAGCTTTATGCTTCCGTGGTCGAGCGCTTTGGTCAGGGCGTGAAGCTGTTCCAGCATACCTGCCCGGGTCTTGTGACCCAGATCGAAAACGGCGCTATGGAATCGAGCGAGACACGACGCATCCTGGAAGAAGCCCTCCGACCCATGCTGGAGCAGGGTATTGATACCGTCGTCCTGGGCTGCACTCACTACCCATTCGTCATCCCACTCATCCAGCAAATCGTCGGTCAAGGTGTGCGTGTCATCGACCCCGCCCCGGCAGTTGCCCGCCAGGTTCAGCGCTTGCTGGTTGCCAGCAGTTTCCTCGATCTTGACTCACCGATGGAAGTAGATATTATTCGCCAACCCCGCCATCTTCTAACCTTCATCACCACCGGTGATCCTGTTCGATTGGAAAAAATGCTTCCCTATCTGCTCGGAGAAAAAGCATTTGTAGAAGCAATCAAGTGGAAAGGTCGCAGACTTGTCTCATTATGATCCAATGCTGCTGCCGTGGTTTTAAGCTGGCCCGTTTCTTATTCATGCCATTAGTCATGAGAATATATCCATAATCCCCTCTGCTGAACTGAACCTGTATGTTATTTATATAAAAATAGCAGGATTTCCATTTCAGCCAGTATATAGCTGAGTAACATTACATTCCCCCCAACCGCTCCTCAAGCACCTGGATATAACCCGGTGCTCCCATCGCTGTGAACATCTCCAGCGACTTTCGATAGACCTGATCTGCCTGCTCCCGGTCACTGGGCAAACCGCGACTCATAAGCACATCGCCCAGATCGATGAGCTGCCGTGCCCATGACCGGCGATAACCGCCTGCCTGGTAAATATCGATCAAAGCCTGGCAATGAATAATCGCCTCTTCCCAACGGCCTTCCGCTCTGGCAAGTTCGGCTTCAGCCCGGCGCAGAGATACCTCATAATCTTTACCTATCGGCTGAGTAAGATCCTTGATGACCTCAGCCAAGCGCTCATGTGCTTCTGTGAAGCGCCTTTGGCGGGAGGAGAGGACCACTTGTTGGAAGAGAGCTTCTATCGTAAACCACTTTATTTCAATATTCTCTCGCAAGGCGGCTTCCGCCTCCTCGAGGTCAGCCATGCGTTTAAAGCGGTTTAGCTCCAGGCATGCATTTGCCAGGTCGAGATTGTTGTTTGCGATAAGCTGGTAACTACCTGTATTCCTTAACTCGCTTAAACGATGGCGAGAATGTTCCAGGGCTTGTTTCCAATTGCCTTTTGGATACAAAATCCATAAATTCACATTATCAAGGAATTCTTTAGCCCGTGCTTCCGGAGCAGAGGTACCGCGTAATAATTCTGCCATCTTATCTTCCAAAGAATTCAATTGTCCCATCTCCACTAAAATTGCCGCCAGATTTTCCAACTCAAAAAACAACCTCACCATATCACCGATATAGATTGATATGTCCACAGCTTTCAAATGATGTTGATACGCTGATTCAAGACTTTGTTTTTTCGTGGAAAATATAACCCCAAGGTTAAGATGCGCACGAAGGGCAAGGTGTAACAACCCGTTGGCCTCACTGAATGCGATTGCCTCCTGAAGGAGCTGGCTAGATTTGTCGAAATCATCTAAGCGTAATGCAATCGTGATACTCGCCCCTAACCTGGCCCTTTGTTCGCCCAGGCGTCCAGCCATATCAATCGCCCGCTGGCACAAAGAGACGACTTCATCAGTCGGCCTTGCCTGAAAATGTGCTGTCCTACCCGCTTCCGCCAGCAATCGCGCCATGCCAGGACTCTCCGGAGCACTCTCCAGCAATCTCAACGCCTCCTGGCAAACCTCATAAGCTTTTTGATAATCGTCATACCAGAGAGCCGCTGACAATCTATGGTACAAGTCTGCCGCGGTATTGCTGTCCTCCAGTCTTATATAAAGATCGATCCCCAGACGGTAATTCTCAATAGCTTCCTGCCTGGACTCTTGTGAATATAGAGCGTCACCCAGACCAGCCAGGCAGGCTGCCTTTTGTTCATCTGCTGGAGATTGCTCCAACGCCTGGCGAAAGTATCCCTCTGCTTCATGATTAGCATACGTGCCCAACGCTGCTTGCCCTGCCTGAAGGTAATATGCTCTAGCCTGTTCCTTCCTGTCCGCTAGGAGTAGATGCCCGGCGATCAACCCGCTGTACTCACCCACGCGTCCTGCCACCTGGGCGATCAGCCAGTCAGCCACCAATCCATGGTATCTCCGCCGAAGGCGTTTGAGCACCGACTCGTAGGTCACCTCGCGCAGGATATCATGCTTGAAGAGATACTCCCTGGCGTCGGTGAAAGTCGAGGCCTCCCGACGATAAACCATCTCCCTGTTGCGCAGGGAGATCAACGCTTCGGGAACTACCTGTGGTCTGCCGCCTTCAGCCGCCTGGATGTGAGCCACCACGCCGTCCCAGAATAGGCGTCCGACGACGGAGGCTTGCTGCAAGACCTGATACTCTTCCGCAGGCAGGCTCTCCAGGCGTGCCTGCAGCACTCCCGCTAGTGTGGGTGGCACCTTGATCTCGGATAAACGCTCCGGAATGACTTGCCAGTTCTCTTCCCCTTTGACCACCACCCCATCCTCGACCAGCATCTTGACCAGTTCTTCAACATAAAAGGGATTGCCCTCGGCCCCCTCAACTACCAGCTCGAACAGCTCTGCTGGTACCTGGTCAGCCAGCTTGAGGATCTCACCCACGAGCTGGTGGCTCTCACGCTTGGAGAGTGGTTCCAGCTCCAGGCAGTGATGGTAAGCCAGCCCTTCGCCCCAATAGGGACGGCGCTCGAGTAAGGTGTGCCGTGCAGCACATACAAACAGCAGGCGCTGATGGTGGAGACGTTCCCCAAGCCAGTTTAGCGCGTCCAGCGAGCTATCATCACCCCAGTGGATGTCCTCCAGTAATACAACTACTGGCCCCCGACCACAAAGCACTTGGAAATATTCTCCCAGGTACATCAGCCCCCTATTGCGTAGCTGTTCGGGGTCATTCAGTACACCCTTCAGGTGCAGGCTGGTGCTGAAATCGAAACCCAACCACTGCCCCAGGATGTGAGCGCGCATCTGCGCTTCATCACCTACGCCAAACACCTCTACAAAACCTGCTTCAACTTTTTCACGCACCGCCTCCCGGGTGTCATTTTCCTGGAGCTGAAAGCGGAACTCAAACAGGTCGCGCAGCATGGCCAGCGGCATCCCCTGGGATTCCTGGTGGGCTTTCCCTTCATAAAAGCGAATGGCTGGCGGGGGCTGCAGCTCAATCCAGTTCTGGAACTCGTATAACAGGCGCGACTTGCCCACCCCGGCTTCACCGATGATGGTGATCACCTGCCCTTCCCCCTCCTCGGTAGCGCTAAGCATAGCGTCCTGTAAATACATGAGCTCATCATGGCGCCCGATCATCCGTGTTTCCACTCCCTCCACGCCGCGTGTGTAGGAGCGAAAAGCGCGCGGTTTAGCATTCAGGACGCAGTAGACCCGCACCGGCTTGTCGAACCCTTTGACCTTTAATGGCTCCCAGGCATCAACATTAAACACCCCGCGGATATTCCGGTAGGTGTCATGCGAGACGAGCATTCCTCCTGGCGGTGCAGCGTTCTGTAGGCGGGCTGCCAAGTGTACTGCCGGACCCTTGGTCGTATCCTCACCCTCGGTCTCCCCACCCAGGATCACAAGCCCGGTATTGATCCCCACCCGCACCTTGAAATGCTGTATGCCCCACTCCTTCTCCAGTTCCACACCAATTTCTCCGGCGCGCTCAATGATCGCCAGCCCAGCACGCACTGCTCTCTCCGGGTCGTCCTCACGTGCCGTCGGCGCTCCGAATACCGCCAGAAAGCCATCTCCCATGAAGCACGTGACTCGCCCGTTGTACTCTCCGATCGGTTGCGCCAGCCTTTTAAGATTACGATCAAATAACTCGCTAACATCCTCAGGATCCATATGCTGTATGATGGAGGTCGAACCGACAATATCCATGAACAGCAGTGTAACCAGCTTACGCTGCTGCAGGGGTTTATCAGGGGCGCTAACCTTGGGAACCTCGAGTAGTCGATTAAGCTCTGCCAGCTTCTCCAGCAGGGGGTGTAAAGCTTGCTGTACTACTGCCTCCCCCAAGGAGTCGCGCTGGGCTTCCATCTCAGCGATGGTGCTTTTGAGCCTCTCGATCTGTTCTTCTATAGTTGGGGACACGCTACCACCTTCCCACACTATCTAATCAACCGAGGAAAAGGCCATGGTACGGACAATATCGAAACCCCCGCTACCGAGGGTTCCTGATACCATTATACAGTTATTTCAATACACATTCAATTTCAATTCCCTGACATCAGGATAACCACAGACTATCTCTTAGGTTAAACTTTATCTGCTATCCTCACACCCAGCAATGTTGGGCTAATTTTCATCCCCTTGAAATTCTCAAAACTCAGGTCTCGAAAATTAAAACCTAATCGCTCACGCGTGCGCTCGAATAAGACGGTATAACTATCCAGGATGCGCGCCTCCCAATTTAGCTCCAATTGCAGAGCTGCACTACGGATGCTTTCACTATCGGGTCCCTCGATCTCGAGAAAATCTCCGGTAGGCATCTCGTCCAGCGCCAC
>Ga0153915_10001721_pt1 | contig 20133 bp, 18 predicted proteins | sample Opewatmetagenome_2_FD_107003 | JGI IMG/M metagenome (GOLD analysis project Ga0153915, IMG submission 107003) | Freshwater wetland microbial communities from Ohio, USA - Open water 3 Core 3 Depth 3 metaG | ecosystem: Environmental > Aquatic > Freshwater > Wetlands | place: USA: Ohio, Lake Erie...
CCCTGGCCGCCGTCTCCGCCGGCGGCCCCGCGGCCGGCCCCCGGAACGGCGTCCTGGACCCCGGTTTCTGGCGCGACCAGGCCTTGCGGGATCTGATTCCCTTCTGGGCCGAACACGCCCGGGACTCCGAGAACGGCGCCTTCTTCATGAACCTTTCGAGGACGTGGCAGCCCCTGCCGCCGTGGGACAAGGTTCCGGCTCTCGTCAGCCGTCATGTCTTCGGCTTTTCGGCGGCCTATCTCCTCTCGGGCGACGAGCGGTACCTGGCCACGGCCCGGGAGGGCGCGGACTACCTCTTCCGGAACGCCTGGGATGCCGAGTTCGGCGGCTGGTTCGACAAGCTCGATTGCCGGGGCCGTCCCCTCGTCGACACGAAGAGCGTCGCCCTCCAGCTCTACACCAACGTCGGCCTGACCGAGTATTACCTGACGACGGGCGACGCCCGGGCCCTGTCGCTCGTCCGGAAGTCGGCGGACATCCAACGGAGCCGCGGCCGCGACGGCGAGTTCGGCGGCTACGTCCAGACCCTGCGCCGGGATCTCTCCGTCCTCGACGCCGGCAAAAACAAGCATGCCCATTACGGCTACGTCGGATCGCTCCTCCTCAACCTCTATCTCGCCACGCGCGACCCGGAGATTCTTTCCTGGGAGAAGGAGCTCATGGACCTGTCGCTCGACCGGATGAGGGACAAGCAAGGCTGGATCCACGGCTTCCGCAGCCGCTTCGACCGCCGCTTCGTGCGGACGCCGTTTCTGGTCGACGGCCGCGAAGTCGTGTCCGTCGGCGCCGAATTGACGGCCGCCCTGGCCCTGCTGCGCCTTTCCCGCCAGTCGGGCGACCGGAAATACCTCGACGCCGGCCTCGAGCTCGGCCGTCGGCTCACCCGGCTGGGATTCGACCGGGAGCGGGGGATCTGGCACGAATTCCTGGCCGCGGCGCCGCCGAGCGCGCCCATCCCGAATCAGACCACCTGGTGGTGGGTGCAGATCTACGGCGCCTTCCTCCAACTCCAGCTCTACCGGGCGACGGGCGACGAAGCCTATCTGGACAACTTCGTCCGGACCGAGACATTTTTCAACCGGGCTTACCGCGACAAACGGTCCGGCGGGGTCTTCGGCGGCATCGCGCCCGACGGCTCGCCCGCCGGGGACGGCCGCAAGGCCTCTGACGGCGAATGGCACACGAGCTATCACGAGATGGAGCACGCCCTGCTGAATTATCTTTTTCTCAGCCTGTGGGTGCGGCGCGAGCCGGCCGTCCTCCATTTCCGCCTGGACGGGCCTGGAACGCGTTTCGTTTCGCTCATCGACGACCCGGACGTCCGGATTTCCTCGGTTAAAATGGACGGCCGCGCCTGGACGCGCTTCGATGCCGCGCAAGGCTCGGTCGAGGTGCCCTCGGGGCCGGGCCACGCCGTCGAGGTCGTCTACGCTCCGGGCCCTCCGCCGAAGAGATAAATATCTCAGACGCGCCCCCCGGACGACCTGCTCGAGAACCTGGACTCGCTGCATCTCACGCCTGCTCAAGCTGATGATCTCCTTCATGCCCGCCTCCTCGCAGGGGACATTTCAGCTTGGCAGCAAAGGGGGACATTTTTGCCAGGCTATCACAATTCCGGTTCATGAATGTTGAGCCGGAACGGAGCTTGTGCTATACTCGCCTAAAATGAAACGGAGGACAGGCTCATCCGGAAAGCGATTCTGGCCCTCGCCGACGGGACCGTCTGCGAGGGCGTAGGTTTCGGCGCCAGCGCGCAAATCGGGGGGGAAGTCGTTTTCAATACCGGGATCGTGGGCTACCCGGAGAGCATCACCGACCCCTCGTACCACGGCCAGATCCTCTGCCAGACCTATCCACTGATCGGCAATTACGGCGTCAATCCCGCGAGTTTCGAATCGGACCGGCCGCACATCGCCGGCTACGTCGTCTCGGAGCTCTGTGAACGGCCTTCCCACGCGACCTCGACGAGGACGCTCGACGAATGGCTCCGCGAGAACGGCATCCCGGCCATCGCCGGGGTCGACACCCGCGCCCTGACCAAGAAGCTCCGCGTTCACGGCGTCATGCCCGGCGTCCTGGCCGTCGCCGACGGCCCCCTCAACGCCCGGAAGCTCCAGGCCGCGGCCCGCAGCCTGCCCGACCCCAACGCCCGCGACCTCGTGGCCGAGGTCACGACGCCCGAGATCCGGATCTACAATCCCCGGGCCCGGAGGGCCGTCGTGCTCATCGACTGCGGCGCGAAAGAGGGCATCGTCCGCAGCCTCGTCCGGCGGGGCGTTTCCGTCGTCCGCGTCCCCGCCGATACCGACTTCGCCCGGATCCTGTCCTTCTCGCCGCGGGGCGTCGTCATCTCCAACGGCCCCGGCGATCCCAAGCGGGCGGCGGCGACCATCGCCGCTGTCCGGCGGCTCCTGCGCGAGGGACTGCCGCTGTTCGGCGTCTGCCTCGGCAACCAGATCCTGGCCCTGGCCGCCGGAGCCGACACGTTCAAGCTCAAGTTCGGGCACCGCGGCCAGAACCAGCCGTGCCTCGAAGAGGGGACCAAGCGCTGTTACATCACGAGCCAGAACCACGGCTTCGCCGTCGACCGTCAGACCCTGCCCCGCGATTGGGCGCCCTGGTTCACGAACGCCAACGACGGGACGAACGAGGGCATCCGGCACCGCCGCCGGCCGTTCTGGAGCGTCCAGTTCCATCCCGAAGCCTGCCCGGGACCGACGGACACGGACTTCCTCTTCGACGAGTTCCTGGAGGCCGCCCGATGAAGAAGCCGACCAGGGTCCTGATCCTCGGCAGCGGCGCGCTCAAGATCGGCGAGGCCGGCGAGTTCGACTACTCCGGCAGCCAGGCCATCAAGGCCCTCAAGGAGGAGGGCGTCGAGGTCGTCCTCATCAACCCCAATATCGCCACCATCCAGACGTCGGAAGGCATGGCCGACCGGGTCTACTTCCTGCCGGTCACGCCGCATTTCACGGAGCAGGTCATCGCCCGCGAAAAGCCCGACGGCCTCCTGCTCTCCTTCGGCGGCCAGACGGCCCTCAACTGCGGCGTCGCCCTGTGGAAGAGCGGCGTCCTCAGGAAGCACGGCGTCCCGGTCCTCGGCACCCCGATGGCGGCCATCGAGAAGACGGAGGACCGCAAGCTCTTCAACGAGGCCCTGGCCAAGGTCAAGCTGAAGACGCCCCGCGGCACGGCCGTCCGGTCGGTCGAGGAAGGCCTGCGGGCGGCCGAGACGATCGGCTATCCGGTCATGGCCCGCGTCGCCTACGCCCTCGGCGGCAAGGGCAGCGGCATGTCGGCGACGCCGCGCGAGCTGCGCGAGGCGCTCCGCAAGGCCTTCGCCTCCGCCCCCCAGGTCCTCATCGAGGAGTACCTGGCCGGCTGGAAGGAGATCGAATACGAGGTCGTCCGCGACCGGGCCGACAACTGCATCACCGTCTGCAACATGGAGAACTTCGATCCCATGGGGATCCACACGGGCGAGAGCATCGTCATCGCCCCGTCGCAGACGCTGACGAACGAGGAGTACCACCGCCTCCGCGAGATCTCGATCCGGGCCGTTCGCCACCTCGGCATCGTCGGCGAGTGCAACATCCAGTTCGCCCTGAACCCGCGCAACGGCGACTACCGGATCATCGAGGTCAACGCCCGCCTGTCGCGGAGCTCGGCCCTGGCCAGCAAGGCGACCGGCTATCCGCTGGCCTTCGTCGCCGCGAAACTCGTCCTCGGCCACCTGCTGCCGGACCTGCCGAACTCCATCACCCGCGTCACGTCGGCCTGCTTCGAGCCGGCCCTGGACTATCTCGTCGTCAAGATCCCGCGCTGGGACCTCAAGAAGTTCGGCCGCGTCTCGAAGAAGATCGGCTCCGAGATGAAATCGGTCGGCGAGGTCATGGCCGTCGGCCGCTCGTTCGAGGAGGCCATCCAGAAGGCCGCCCGGATGCTCCAGATCGGCGTCTACGGCCTGGTCGCCAACGAGAATTATTCCTTCGAGAACCTGGAGAAGGAGCTCCGCCATCCGACCGACGAGCGGCTCTTCGGCGTCGCCGAGGCCCTCGAGAAGGGCTTCACCGTCCAGCGCATCCACGAGCTGACCCGGATCGACCGCTGGTTCCTCCACAAGATCAAGAATATCGTCGACTGCGAGGCCCGCCTCCGGAGCCGCAAGCCCGGGGCCCTGTCCACCGACCTCCTCCTCGAGGCCAAGCGGAAAGGCTTCTCCGACAAGCAGATCGCCCTGATTACGGGCACGGACGAGATGCGCATCCGGCGGAAGAGGACCCTGGCCGGGATCACGCCGGCCGTCAAGCAGATCGACACCCTGGCCGCCGAGTACCCGGCCCAGACCAATTACCTCTACGTGACCTACAACGGCCGGGAGGACGACGTCTCCTTCCGCGACGCCCCGGGGGCCTCGAAGAAGGTCATGGTCCTCGGCTCGGGCTCTTACAGCATCGGCTCCTCGGTCGAGTTCGACTGGTGCTGCGTCAACGCGGCCCTGGCCCTGAAGCGCATGGGCTACTCGACCCTCATGGTCAATTACAACCCGGAGACCGTCTCCACGGATTACGACATCTGCGACCGGCTCTACTTCGACGAGCTGAGCTTCGAGCGGGTCCTCGACATCTACGAGAAGGAGAAGCCCCTCGGCATCCTCCTCTCCATGGGCGGCCAGATCCCCAACAACATCGCCCTCAAGTGCCACGAGGCCGGGATGCGCGTCCTGGGCACGCCGCCGCCGAGCATCGACCGGGCCGAGAACCGCTATAAATTTTCCAAGCTCCTCGACGAGCTCGGCGTGGACCAGCCCGAATGGCGGGAGCTCCGGAGCGATCGCGAGGCCAAGGCCTTCTCCCGCTCCATCGGCTATCCGGTCCTCATCCGGCCGTCCTACGTCCTGAGCGGCGCGGCCATGAGCATCGTCTTCAACGAGCGCTACCTCGACCACTACCTCCAGAAGGCCTCCCGGGTCACGCCCGAGTATCCCGTGGTCATCTCCAAGTTCATCATGAACGCCAAGGAGATCGAGCTCGACGCCGTGGCCGACCGCGGCGAGGTCATCGCCTCGGCCATCATCGAGCACGTCGAAAACGCCGGCGTCCATTCCGGGGACGCGACCATGGTCCTGCCGCCCCAGCGGCTCTACATCGAGACCATCCGGCGCATCCGCGAGATCGGCCGCGAGATCGCCGCCGCCCTCCGGATCACGGGGCCCTTCAACATCCAGTTCATCGCCAAGGCCAACGAGATCAAGGTCATCGAATGCAATCTCCGGGCCTCGCGCTCCTTCCCCTTCGTCTCCAAGGTGACGCGGACCAATTTCATCGAGCTGGCCGTCGCCGCCATGATGGGCCGGCCGGTCCGGAACGAAAAGACGACCCTCGACCTGAATTACGTCGGCGTCAAGGCGCCGCAGTTCTCCTTCTCCCGGCTCAAGGGCGCCGACCCGACGCTCGGCGTCGAGATGGCCTCGACGGGCGAGGTCGCCTGCCTCGGCAACGACATCCACGAGGCCTTCCTCAAGGCTCTGCTGGCGACCGGCGTCCGCTTCCCCCGGAAGAACATCCTCCTCACGATCGGCGGCGAGCCGTCCAAGCACCGCTTCCTCGAATCCGCCCGGGAGCTCCAGGCCATGGGGCTCCAGATCTTCGCCACGGAGAAGACTTCGAACTTCCTGCGCGACAACGGCATCCCGAACACCCGGCTGTTCAAGCTCCATGAGCGCCGCGAGCCCAACATCCGGGATTACATCGCCGGCGGCAAGATCGATTTCGTCATCTCCATCCCCAATCCCGCCAAGCGGATCGAGTTCGACTCCGCCTACCGCCTGAGGCGGATGGCCGTCGATTTTTCCATCCCCATCCTGACCAACCTCCAGGTCGCCGACCTCTTCGTCCAGGCGATCGCCGCCCACCCTCTCGCCAGCCTCCTGCCCAAGCACTGGGCGGAATACAAATAGCCCCCGGCGTTATCGCCGCGCCCGGGAAAAACGCCCGCCTCTTCTCACGGGGCGACAGCCTGGGATATAATGGCCCCAATGAATATCCCCATGATGAGAAAAAGCCTTCCCCTCTTCGCCGCGGCGGCTCTCGGCCTCCTCCTGGCGCTTCCGGCCGAGCCGGCCCAGGTCCGGACGGTCAAAGTCAAGGTCTCGGCCGAGCAGGCCAATCTGCGGGAGAAGCCGGATATCGGCAGCGCCGTCGTCCAGCAGATCCCGGAGGGCACGGTCCTCGAGTCCGACCGCAAGGAAGGGGAATGGTATCTCGTCCGCTACACGCTCGATGACGGCGGGACGATCGCCGGATACATCCACGAGAGCCTCGTCACCGTCATCGGCGGCTCGCCGGCCCGGCCGACGAAGCCCGAGACATCCGGGAAGCCGGAGGCGGCGCCGAAACCATCGCCGGGCGACTGGGCCGCGTCCGGGACGGGGCGGCGAGGCGCGGACAACCTGTTCGACATCTTTCTCTCCGCCGGAGGCGGCGATGTCGGCGCCGACGATTTCAACCAGGGGGCCCAGGGGCTGGTCGATACGAACGCCGCGCTCCTCGGCCTCGAGCCGGGCGGTTCCGTCGGCCGGCTCCGCCTGGCCTGGCTTCTCGGCGCCGAGGTTTTCTACCGGGTCAATGCCCGCGTTTCGGTCGGCCTCGGGCTGGACGCCATGGCCGGACGCAACTCGAGCTTCATCGCCCAGGGCGGGTCCGGTCTTCCGCTCGTTTCCCCCGGCACGTTCACCCGGCCCGGACTGGCCGCCCTGCCGATCAAGGCCGGCCTCCGGTTTTACCCCCGGCCGGACATCTACATCCGGGGGAGCGTCGCGTATTACAGCGCCCGGGCGGGATACGACTACCGGTTCGTCGCGGAGGATCTGACCTCGGAAGCATGGCAAGGGAGGGCGACGGCCCATACGCTGGGCATGGAGATCGCCATCGGCGGCGAATGGCGGATCGGCGGGCATACGGATCTCTTCTCCGAAGCCGGCTTCCGGCTGGCCAAGCTCGACAATTTCAGCGGCACGGGCACGTACCGGGACTCGACCGGGACGACCGTGACCGAAACCGGCTCCCTGTGGACCTACCGGGCCGTGGGCGCCGACGACGCGAGCCACGACCTTCTCTTCATCCATTCGTCCGCCCCGTCGGGCGACGGCATCAGCGGCGCCCGGAAGGCCGAGCTCAATCTGAGCGGCATCGTCCTCCGGGTGGGGATCAAGTTCCGAATCTGAGGGAGGACATCATGGCCCTGAACCCGCAATTGCTGAACATCCTGGCCTGCCCGCTGTGCAAGGCCGAAGTCAAGCTCACGGCCGACGGAAAGGGCCTGATGTGCGTGACCTGCCATCGCGTCTATCCCATCCGGGACGACATCCCCGTCATGCTGATCGACGAGGCGGCCGTCGAGCCCGGCCCGCCCGCGCACGAGTGAGCCGCCGGCCCCGCCTGTTTATTTCGCCCGCCGAATGCCCTATAATGAGTAATCATGTGCGGCGTCATCGGAATGTGGGCCAACGATTCCGTCATCCACGACCTGTACCAGGGTCTTTTGGCCATGCAGCATCGCGGCCAGGACGCCGCGGGCATCATCACCTATGACGGCCGCTTCCACACGGAGAAGGGCAACGGCCTCGTCCGCGACATCTTCACCGCCGAGGCGGTCCACAACCTGCGCGGCCCGATCGGCATCGGCCACACGCGCTACCCGACCATCGGCGGAGGCGGGGGCGGCGACGCCCAGCCCTTCCAGCTCAACTCCCCCTTCGGCATCATCATGGCCCACAACGGCAACGTGACCAATTACCGGGAACTGCGGGCCGAGCTCTTCGAGAAGCACCACCGCCTCCTGAACTCCGACTGCGACGTCGAGATCATCCTCAACATCTTCGCCGAGTCCCTGGCCCACGAGAAGGGCCGCACGCTCGAGCCCGAGCATATCTTCCGGGCGGTCGAGACGGTCTTCCGCAAGGTCAAGGGCAGCTATTCCGTCGTCGCCTACATCGCCGAGCAGGGCATGGTGGCCTTCCGCGATCCCTACGGGATCAAGCCCCTCGCCTACGGCACCCGGAACGACGGCCTCCTCCCCGCCTACGCCTTCGCCTCGGAAACGGTGACTCTCAACATCATGGACTTCGGCGCGATCCAGGACATCGAGGCCGGGCAGTGCGTCTTCCTCGACAAGGGCCGGAACGTCCACAAGAAGAAGCTGGCCCATTGTCCCCATTCCCCCTGCCTCTTCGAATGGGTCTATTTCGCCCGGCCGGACTCCTTCATCGACCACGCCAACGTCTACAAGTGCCGGGTCAACCTCGGCCGTTTCATGGCGGCGGAGATCCGGAAGCGGAAGCTGGCCATCGACGTCGTCGTCCCCGTGCCGGACTCGGCCCGGGACGCGGCCATCGAGATCGCCCGGAGGCTCAACCTCAAGTACAGCGAGGCCCTGGTCAAGAACCGCTACATCGGCCGGACCTTCATCATGCCGGGCGTCGACAAGCGGAGGGACTCGGTCCGCCAGAAGCTCAGCCCCATCGCCTCCGAGATCAAGGGCAAGAAGGTCCTCCTCGTCGACGACAGCATCGTCCGGGGCAACACGTCCAGGGCCATCATCAAGATGATCCGGGACTGCGGGGCCAAGAAGGTTTATTTCGCGTCCTACTCCCCGCCGCTCCGCCATCCGTGCGTGTACGGCATCGACATGCAGACGAAAACGGAGTTCGTGGCCCAGGACGCCGACGAGAAGTCCGTGGCCAGGAAAATCGGCGCGGACAAGGTCATCTACCAGAGCCTCGAGGCCCTCAAGAAGGCGATCCGGATGGAAAATCCGAAGATCACGAATTTCTGCGCCGCCTGCTTCGACGGCATCTACCCGACGGGCGACATCACGCCCGAGCTTCTCGACGACATCGAGGCCGAGCGGAAGCTGGCCCAGGACGGCCAGCTCGAACTCAACATCTAGCGCCGGACGGCGCCCCCTCCGCCCGCCCGCGGCTCTCCCGCCTCAGAGTCCCAGATCCCCCATGATATCCGACGTCCGGCCGATGCTCCCCAGTCCGATCGAAAGCTTGAACTGGGTTTCCGCCCGTGACGAGGTGTTGTAAACGCGGACCTCGGCCTGGATGTCCAGGCACTGGTAGTGGTGGACGAGCTGGATGGCCGTGTAGAGCAGTTTCTTGGTCTTGATGTTGAAATCCACCTCTCCCAGAAGCTCCAGCGAGGACTGCGGCAGGCGCCAGCCGCCCGTCAGGCCGAGCTGATGACGGTTGTAGAGCGAGCGGAGGGTAGGATCGACCCCGACGACCCAGGAGTTCATGCTCTTGTACCAGTTCAGGGACAGGTAGCGCCCGGTTTCCTTCAGGCCCGCCGTGCCGGTCAAGCGGAGGCTCGAGAAATTGCGGTAGTAAGGATTGTAGCCGGCGGCGGCGTCGAGACTGAAGGTCTCCTTCGGGTAATACCTGACCGTTCCGCTGATCTCCGAGAACCGCGGCGGCTTGCCGTCGACGAGATACGATTTGAGGGGACCGCTCGAGGGGTCGAAGTAGACGGTCTCGCCCAGCCCGACGGACAGGATTTCCGTCGGCCGTTCTCCCTGCTTGACCAGGAACCGGCTGGTCAGGCCGAAGCTCATCTGATGGTAGCGGTAGAAGCTCGTCGGGGTGACGATCCGGTCGGCGTCGCCGATCGGGCTGTCGTAGGTGTATTTGACATAGGGCTCGATGATGTTCTTGAGGCTGGGCCGGCCGGTCCGGCCGTAATAGACCCGGTAGAAGACCGGCCCCGTGATTTCGATGTTGGCCGTGACGTTCTTCGTGAAGAGCGGATCGTCGAGGATCTGGCTCGTTTCGGGGTCGAGGCTCTGGCCGTAATAGACGAAATTGGCCGTGAGGGATGTATTGACCGTCAGCCAGGGGATGGAGGAGAAGGGCAGGCTCACGGTCGGGCTGAGCGTGAAATTGTTCGAGCGGCGCTCGGTCCCGGCGTCGTACGCAGAGCGCCAGCCGTACCGCCAGTTGGTATAGCCGCCGCTCATGGAGAAATAGAAGGGGGAGAAAAGCTTGACCTTGAAGACGTTGAAGCTGATCTGGGGCAGCGAGGTGCTGACGACGGAATCGTCGACCGACGAGAAGTAGGTCTCGGAGCGGGAGACGCGGGCGCTCAGGTTGAAGTGCGACCAGGACCGGGAGAGGTACACCTGGGAGCTCTTGTTGGAGACGGAGGCCCGCCGGAACTCGTCGTCGAATTCGCTCGAGAAGCTGAACGACGTCTGGTAGTCCACGGAAGCGGCCAGGGTGAAGCCCAGGGGCAGGACCTGATTGTGGCTCAGCCTGATGATGGAGCTCGGGCTCGTGCCCGCGGCGTCCTTCTTGAAGATGAAGTGGTAGAGATTGAGCGTGCCGGCGGTCCCCTTCGAGAACATGTAGCGGTACTCCAGGCCCAGGCCCAGGCCCATCTTGCTGTACGTGTCGATGCCGAACGTCGCGTCCGTGTTCCTGGAGATGGCCAGGTAAAAACTCTGGGAATACTGGACGCCCTTGGCCGCGGAATAGCCGACCGTGGGCATGAGGAAGCCCGTCGCTCTTTCCGCCAGGGGATAGCGGAGATAGGGGAAGTAGAAGACGGGAATCTTCCTGATCTGGAGGACGGCGTCCCACATCTTGATGTAGTCGTCCTTCTTCAGGTCGGCCCGGGAAAATGAAAAGCCCCAGCGGGGGACGGGCTGGGTGCACGACGTCACCCAGGCCTGGCTGAGGCTGAAGAAGTCCGACGCTTTCCGGTCGAGCGTCTCGGCCGTGAAGAGGATGGAGGGCTCAACGAGGCCCGAGGCCTTCTCGACCCGGCCGGTCTCCGTGTCCAGGTTGAACCGGACCCTTTCTCCCCGCGTGACCTCGTCCCGGAACTGGATGACCACATTGCCTTCGCCGAGGACCTCTCTCGTCCGGGGATCGAATTCCACGCGGTCGGCGAAGAGCACGAATTCCTTGTAGTGGATCTCCACGTCCCCGGAGGCGAAAATCCGGTCCTTGGTGATGTCCTTGTTGCGGGCGACGATCCGGACTTCGGGCTCGGCCTGGACGGAGGGAGAAGCGGCCGAGGGCGGCGTCTCCTGTCCGGAGGCGGCCGCGGCGCCGAGGAGGCCCAGAATGAGGGAAAAGGAGAAAACGGCCAGGGAAAGGCCCCTCCCGCCGGGAAGATCGAGGCTCATTGCCGGAAATTTAGCACATCGCCCGGGGTGAATCAAACCTTCGCTCCGGGCGCCGCCGGCCGGCGGGGCGCCTCGCGGAATTCCATCGCACGTCGGGGGTCTCCTCTCCTGAATATGAAACTTCCCCTGGACTTTTCCGTTCCAGGGCCGCCGCCCGTCAGTCGTCGCGAGGGTGCTCTTTGTCGTATTTCCTGAGGGCGCGGAACAGGCTGAGAAGCCCCGAGACAACGCCGAGGACGGTGAAGCTCAGGAGAAACCAGGGATGGGTTCCCAGCCAGCGGTCGAGAACATAGCCGAAAAAGAGGCCGACGGCGATGGACGACGGCAGCATCAAGCCAAGCGAGCTCAGCTCGGCCGCTTTTTTGAAGAAGGAAGGCGCGTCATTGGCGGTCATCGTCGCTCGGACCGGGCCCCGCCGGGGGCGCCGGACGCAGGCATCATAAAGGAAAGGCCCCGGCTATTCAACACCCGCCGACCGGGTCCGCTTGATCGACCCGGCCCAGGCCTCTCCCTCGATGACAAGGGCGTCCCAGCCGAAGCCAAAGCCGAACGCCAGGCAGAAGAGCTTGAACATGGCCTCGAAAGACGTCCCGGCCGCGCCGGCCTCGAACTTCGGAAAAACGACCAGCGTCAGGATGAAGCCGAGAACGAGGGAGACCGAGGCCGAAACGAGGTAACGACGGCCGAAACCGCGGACCCGGCCCTCCCGCAGTTTTCTCAGCCAGGGCAGAAGCGTCCTGGCCAGGACGCCGGCGAAGATACCCCCCAGACGAACAATGAAATCCATGGACATCTCTGTTGCCCCTCCCGGCGGCGCGAAGCTTGATTCCCAAGCCCATTCTCAAAGAGCGGCGGCGGATTGTCAAGGGGCGGAAAATCCGGTCGCGAAGTGCTATACTGATTCTCGCCCCGGCCCCGCCCGGAAACGAAAGGAGGACTCGGCCATGAGCGAGATCGAAATCCAGGACGAACAGATCCTCCGCCGCATCCCCGGCGAAATCCTCGTCCTCGCGGCCGTCCTGGCCGTCGCCGCCGCCCTCCTCTTCGGCCTCGTCGCGGGCCTCCTCTTCTTCGCGGGAGGAGCGCTGGCCGCCCTGGGATTCGTGTGGCTGAAGACGTCCCTGACCCGGTTTCTCCTCAAGGACAAGCCGGGCGCTCTCCGGTCCGCCATCCTCCTCTACGCCCTCCGGCTCGGTTTGATTTGCGCCGTCTTTTTGGGTATAATTCTTCTCTTTCCGAGGAAGATCCTGGCCTTCGGCGCCGGCTTTTCCACGATCGTCCTCGTGTTTCTGGCGGAAGGCGTGAAGGCTCTCCTTCGTATGAAAACATGGAAGGCTTAGAACACACTCTTTTCACGGTTGAGCTCTTCAACAAGCTTTTCGGTAAACTCGCGGCCTCCCTTCTCGGCTTGTTCGGAGTGAAGGTCGCCGATCCCCTCCGTCTCTTTCCCGACTACGTCGTGATGGTCATCATCGTCACGGCCCTGCTGATCGTCGTCTTCAGCCTGGCCTCCCGGCGGCTCAGCCTCATCCCCTCCGGCCGCCAGACCGTCCTCGAGATGATCTTCGAGGCCTTCGACGGCCTGGCCGTCGATACCATCGGCCCCGAGGGCAGGAAATACGTCGCCGTCGTCGGAACCGTCGGCATCTTCGTCTTCTCCTGCAACATCATCGGCCTCATTCCCGGCTTCATGTCCCCGACGAGCAAGCTCAACGTCACGATCGGCTGCGCCCTGGTCGTCTTCTTCTACTACCACGCCCAGGGGGTCAAGGCCCAGGGCCTCAAGTACTTCAAGCAGTTCCTGGGGCCCATCCCGGCCCTGGCGCCGCTGATGATCCCGATCGAGATCATCAGCCATTTTTCCCGCCCCGTCTCGCTCTCCATGCGACTCTTCGGCAACATCTTCGCCGAGGAATTGCTCATCCTGATCATGGCCTCGATCATCCCGTTCTTCCTGCCCCTGCCGTTCATGGCCGTGGCCATCTTCACGGCCTTCATCCAGGCCTTCGTCTTCGTCCTGCTGGCCTGCATCTATATTTCCGGCGCCGTCGCCCACGAAGAAGAACATTAAATGAAAAGGAGTTCCGTCATGTCCAAGAAACTCAAAGTCATGAGCATCCTGTTTTTCATGGCCGCGGCGATGACCGCGCCCCTGCTGGCCCAGGAAGCGGCGGCCGCCGCCGAGGCCAAGGCCTCTCTCTTCAAGATCTCGCTGATCGCCGGCGCGGCGGTCATCACCCTGTCCGTCATCGCCGGCGCCTTCTGCCAGGCCAAGGCCATCAGCAGCGCCTGCGAGGGCATCTCGCGGAATCCCAACGGAGCCCCCCACATCCGCTTCCTGCTGATCTTCGGCCTCGTCCTGATCGAGACCCTCGTCATTTACGCCCTGCTGATCACGATCATCATCCTGATGGTCCAGTGGGGAAATTACGTTCCGAAAATCGGCTAGTCGTCGAGCGCGACGCCCCGGCTCCCGGATCCCCCGCCGTCTGAGGGACGCCCGGCGGCCGGGGCGGCCGCTTCGCTCCGACGCCAACTCGGATGACGTTCACAACGTTCCGCCTATTGGCCGCGTCCTTCAAGCGGTTCTACGATGACAAGTGCTTCACGTCATCCATCGTCATCTCCTATTTCGCCCTCCTCTGCTGCGTCCCCCTGATCGCCCTGTTCTTCTACGCCTCGGCCAAGCTCCTCGGCAGCACGGAGATCGCCCTGCGCAGCCTCAACATCTTCACCGACGCGTTCTTCGCCCGGTCCGACCCCTCCTTCTTCAAACACCTCCAGGGCCTGTCCGAGGGCGTCACCAACCTGGGGATCTTCGGCCTCCTGGGCTCGCTCGTCGCCGCGAGCTTCCTTTTTTCGAGCATCATCTCGGCCATCAACGTCATCTTCAGGACCCGCTACCACAGGTCCTTCTTCTACAACCGCCTCATGGAATACGTGGTCATGTTCATCACCGGGATCATCATGTTCTTCTCCACGGCGATCACGGCCGTCGCGACCGCCCTCGATCGCGCCGCCCAGCAGAGCGACATCGTCCGCTCCTACTTCAATCCCGGCGCGGTCCGGCTGGTCAACAACTTCTTCATCCAGTACGTCATTCCGTACTGCCTGATGTTCCTCGTCTTCTTCATCCTCTACAAGTTCATCCCCGAGAGGAGCGTCCACACGCGGGCGGCGGCCGTGCCGGCCGCCGTGGCCGCCCTGCTCTATGAGGTTTTCAAGAGGATGTTCGCCTTCTACGTCGTCCATTTCTCGGCCATCGGAGTCGTCTTGAACAAGCTTCTCCAGGGCACCCTGACGTCGATCATCTTTTTCCTGCTCTGGATCTCCTCGTCGATGGTCATCGTGCTCTGGGGCGCGGAGCTGGCCGCCGTGATCAACGAGAAGCTGGACGCGGCCCTCATCCCTCCGGCCCCCGCGCCTCAGGTGCCTGCGGCAAAACCGATCTGAGCCGCGGCCGGCGCGGCGGCCGACGACGGACGCCAGGGGGAGAGATTACAGATACCGGGCAACGAGTTCGGCCAGCTTGGCCTTGGGCAGGACGCCGACGGATTTCTCCTTGAGCTCGCCGCCCTTGAAGAGAATCAGGGTGGGGATGGCCATGACGCCGTAGGTCATGGGCGTCTTGCCGTTCTCGTCGACATTGATCTTGACGATCTTGAGCTTGCCCTGGTTGGCCCGGGCGATCTCCTCGAGGACCGGGGCGATCATCTGGCACGGCCCGCACCACGGCGCCCAGAAATCGACCAGGACCGGCAGGTCCGACTTCAGGACTTCTTGATCAAAGCCGTCGTCCGTGCCGTGAATGATGATATCTTCGGACATGTTGTTCTCCTCGCCGGCTGAACTCCCATCGAGATCCGGGCCTTCGATCCCCGCCCGGTGCGGCCATGATAGCGGCGGAATTCTAAATTGTCAATTCGCCGGACGGGTCCTGTCCCGGTGCGTCCCTGTCCGTCCTCACGTCGCTCTGAGATACCCGCCTCGTGATATGGGCTCCATTGCCCGCTTCGTATTATCCAGGCTTCGCATGATCTTTGTGGGACTTCGTCCAGATGGTCCTTGGCGTCCCTTCGCTTTCCAGCGCCAGAGCGCCGGAGCTCCGTTGCGGGCGGGCAGTGACTGGCACCGGCCACCCGTCCGGCTTTATTCCGCCCAGCCCAGCTTTTCCTTGACCAGGTCGTAGTAGCTGCGCCGGGGCGAGGTCACGAGCTGGAGCTCGACGGGCGCCCGCCGGATGGCCATGACGCCGTTGCGGTCGAAGGCCCCGGCGCGCTGGCCGTCCAGGGTGACATAGACCTCTTCGCCGCCCGTCAACAGCTTGATCCGGATTTCGGCTTCGGCGGGGACGATCAGGGGACGGTAGGTCAGGCTGTGGGGGCAGATGGGCGTCAGCACGACCGCGGGAACCTGGGGGTGAATGATCGGCCCCCCGGCCGAAAGCGAATACGCCGTCGAGCCCGTCGGCGTGGAGATGATCAGGCCGTCGGCCTTGACCGTGGCGACATCCTTCCGGTCGACGAGAATCGTGAACTCGATCATCCGGGACACGGCGCCCTTGCTGACGACGACGTCGTTCAGGCAATAGGCGGGTCCCTCCCCGGTCGTGACCTCGAGCAGCGCCCGCGGGCTGACGAGATCCGCGTCCCCGGCCAGGAAGGCCTCCAGGGTCGGCAAAACCTCGCTGACCGGGATCTCGGTCAGGAAGCCGAGGCGGCCGAGATTGATCCCCATGACCGGCACGCCGGCCTTGGCGGCGAGATAAGCGACGCTGAGCAGGGTCCCGTCGCCGCCCAGAACGACGACGAGATCCGAGGCGCCGGGGACATCCTGACGGGCCAGGCCGTCGGGACGCCCGAGTTTCCGGGCCGCCGCCTCCTCGAGACGACAGACGATGCCCCGCTCCCCGAAGTAGTCGAGAATATCCCTGAGATGTTCTTCGACCTGGGGCGCGTGCGGCTTGATGACGATGCCCGCGGTCCTAACGGTTCTCATGGTTGACGGCCTCCTTGATGCGGATCTCCGCCGATTTCGAGCCCGGGTCCGGCTCCCCGCGGCCCCAGCGGGCGAAAAACTCCACGTTGCCCTTCTGCCCGCGGATCGGCGAGCGGATGAGGCCGCGAAGCCCGAAGCCGAGTTCCCCGGCACCGCGGACGACGCGCTCCAGCACTCTCTCGTGGACGCTCGGATCGCGGACGATGCCTTTCTCCCCGACCTCGCCCCGCGCGGCCTCGAACTGCGGCTTGACCAGCGTCAGCAGGACCCAGTCGCCGGGAATGCCCTTCAGGGCGGCCATGACCTTGAGCAGGGAGATGAAGGAGACGTCCACGGTGACAATGTCCGGGGACCCGGGGAGATCGCCGGGCTCCAGGTAGCGGGCGTTCTTTTCGATCATGACGACCCGCGGATCGGCCCGCAGTTTCGCGTCCAGCTGTTTCGTGTCGACGTCCACGGCATACACTCTTTTCGCCCCCCGCTGGAGCAGGCAATCCGTGAAGCCGCCGGTCGACGAGCCGACGTCGACGGCGATCCGGCCGCGGACGTCCACCTCGAACCTGTCGAGGGCCTCGCGGAGCTTCAACCCGCCGCGCCCGACGAAGGGGAGCCTGTCCTTGAGGCGGAGGCCGGCTTCCGTGTCGATCGGGTTCCCGGGCTTGAGAACAGCCGTTTCCCCCGAAAAGACGAGCCCGGCCATGATCAGGGCCTGGGCTTTCTCCTGGCTCGGGGCGAGCCCCCGCAGGACCAGCAGCTTGTCGGCACGCTCTTTCATGACGGCGAGGCGTAGAAGGACTTGATCCGTTCCACGAGGCCGGCCGCGTCCAGGCCGCAGGCCCGGCGGATTTCATCGGCCGCGCCGAGCGGATAGGCCTCGATGGGCAGGCCGATGGCCAGGAAGCGCACGCCGAAGCGCCGGGCCCGGTCAAGCGTCTCGCGGACGCCGCTCCCCATGCCGCCGGCGACGACGCCTTCCTCGGCCGTGATGATCGTCCGCCCGGGCTGGGCGTAGCGGAGGAGCACCTCCTCGTCCAGCGGCTTGGCGAAACGGGCGTCGGCGACGGCCAGCGAGATGCCGGCCTTCTCCAGCTCGTCCGCGGCCTCGAGAGCCGGCCGGACCATGTTGCCGAAAGCGAAAAAGAGGTCCCGCCCTTCCCTGAGGATCTCCGCCCGGCCGAGCGGGATCCGCCGGAAGTCGCCGTCCCTCGCCACGCCCGGGACGGCCCCCTTCGGAAAGCGGACGGCGACGGGATGGCCGTAGCGCAGGGCGGACCAGAGCATGTGCCGGAGCTCATTCTCGTCCCTGGGGGACATGAGGATGATGTTGGGCATGTGCCGGAGGAAGGCGATGTCGTTGACGCCCTGGTGGGTCGGTCCGTCGTCCGGCACGACCCCGGCCCTGTCGAGGACGAAGACGACGGGCAGGTCCATCAGGCAGATGTCGTGGTAGACCTGGTCGTAGGCCCGCTGGAGGAACGTCGAATAGATGGCCACGACGGGCTTGAATCCGGAGACGGCCAGCCCGGCGGCGAAGGTGACGGCGTGTTGTTCGGCGATGCCGACATCGAAGAACCGGTCCGGATATTTTTCGGCGAAGCCGGCCAGGCCCGTTCCCTCGCCCATCGCCGCGGTGATGGTCACGACCTTGGCGTCCATCCGGCCGATCTCGACCATGGCCTCGCCGAAAGCCGAGGAAAACGAGAGAGGCTTGCCGGCGCCGTTGTTCACGGGCTCGCCGGTGGCGATCTCGAACGGGCCGGAGCCGTGATACTTCTCCGGATGGGTCCGGGCCGGCTGGTAGCCGCGGCCTTTCTGCGTCACGCAGTGGACGAGGATGGGACCGTCGTAGCGCTTGGCCAGCTCGAAGGCCTCGACGAGGGCCCCGATGTTGTGGCCCGGGATCGGGCCGATGTAGCGGATGCCGAGCTCCCGGAAAACGAACCCGGGGAAAAGGGCTTTTTTAACGGAATCCTTGACGGAGCGGACGGCCCTGATCAAGGGCCCGCCGATCTCGGGGACGACCTTGAGGAGGGACTTGGCCTTGTCCTTGATCCGGATGTATTGCTGGCCGGACACAAGATAGGAAAAATACCGGGACCAGGCCCCGACGTTCGGCGAGATCGACATCTCGTTGTAGTTGAGGACGATGATCAGCCGGGAACGGAGATGGCCGATCTGGTTCAGGGCTTCCAGCGCGACGCCGCCCGTCAGGCTGCCGTCGCCGACGAAGGCGACGACGTGGAAGTCCTCCTTCTTCTTGTCCCGGGCGATGGCCATGCCCAGGGCCGCCGAGAGGGCGGTCGAGGCGTGCCCGGTGTTGTAGGCGTCGTGCTCGCTCTCCTCGCGGCTGGGGAAGCCGAGAATCCCGCCGCTGCGGCGGAGCCCGGCGAAGCTTCCCCGCCGGCCGGTCACGATCTTGTGGGTGTAGCACTGGTGCCCCACGTCCCAGACGATCTTGTCCCGCGGCGAGTCGAAGGCGTAATGCATGGCCAGCGTCAGCTCGACGACGCCGAGGTTCGAGCCGAGGTGCCCGCCGTTCTTCGAAACCGTCTCGAGGATGAGGGCCCGGATCTCCGACGCCAGGCCGGAGAGCTCCTCGACGGACAGCTTCTTGAGGTCGGCGGGTCCCTGGATCGAATTGAGTTTTCTGGCCATGATCACGCTCCCTCCCCGGGGGCCAGAGACTCGGCCAGGAGGCGCAGCTTGGCCGAGGCGACGCCTCCCCGGTCGAGAGCGGCCAGGGCCTCGGCCAGGCAATCGGCCAGACAGCCGTGAGCGCCCTCGCGGCCGAACACGGACACGGCGTCGATTCCGGACGGCGATCCGGACCGCCCCGCGTCGGCCAGGTCGTCGCGCAGCTGAAAGGCCAGCCCCAGGGCCGTTCCGTAGTCCAGGGCCGCGGCCGCGCCGCCGGCCGGGGCGCCGGCGAGAAGGGCCCCGCTCATGGCCGAGGCCCGGATGAGCGCGCCCGTCTTCTTGTTGACCATGTCCAGGAACACGGCGGCCTCCGTCGCCCCCGGTTCCAGGCTGATGTCCAGCCACTGGCCTTCGATCATGCCCCGCACGCCGGCGGCGGAGGCGATCTCCCTCAGCGCGGCGTTCTTGGCGCCCGGCCGGCGCCGGGGATGAGGCGCCCCGGCCAGGACCTCGAAAGCCAGCGACAGCAGGCCGTCGCCGGCGAGCAGCGCGAGCCCCTCGCCGAAGGCCTTGTGGCAGGAGGGGCGGCCGCGCCGGACGTCGTCGTTGTCCATCGCCGGCAGGTCGTCATGGACCAGGGAGTAGTTGTGGATGAGCTCGACGGCGCAGGCATAGGGAAGGAGCAGGGCCCGGTCCGCGCCGAAGGCCTCGCCGGAGGCCAGCAGGACGAGCGGCCGGAAGCGCTTGCCGCCGCCGAGGACGGCGTAGCGCATCGCCTCGAAGAGCCGGGAGCCGCCGGCCGGGAGGAGCCGCTCGAGTTCCGCGTTGACGGCGGTCCGCAGGCCCTCGAGTTCGTTCCGGACTTTCGATGGATCGTTGTTCATGCCTTCGCCTCGGCCGCGCGCCCGGAGTCCGGCCGGCGGCCCCGCGCCGGTCAGAACGGCGGGTCGTCCTCCCCCTTGGCCCGGCCGGCCGGACCGTTGTCCTTCGCCTCCGCGCCTTCCCCGGCGGCCGCGCCGGGATCGAAATCCTCCGCCTTCAGGCCGCCCTTGTCGTCCTTGAGCAGGATTTCCACCTTCCGCTCGGCCTTGTCCAGCTCGCCCCGAAGGAAACGGGCCAGCTTGACGCCCTTCTCGAAAAGGGCCAGGGAGTCGTTGAGCGACGTCCCCTCCTTCTCGAGCTTGGCCACGATCTGTTCGAGCTCCGCCAGCGCTTTCTCAAAAGTCATGGTTGTCATGAGCTCTCCTTCATGAAACGCGATTCGAGGGGCTTTTTCCGGTCGACACCGAGGACCCGGGCCTCGAA
>Ga0153915_10001722_pt1 | contig 20128 bp, 10 predicted proteins | sample Opewatmetagenome_2_FD_107003 | JGI IMG/M metagenome (GOLD analysis project Ga0153915, IMG submission 107003) | Freshwater wetland microbial communities from Ohio, USA - Open water 3 Core 3 Depth 3 metaG | ecosystem: Environmental > Aquatic > Freshwater > Wetlands | place: USA: Ohio, Lake Erie...
CTTCCAGTTCGGTGTGGGGGTCCACTCCTCGGGGGAGCTGGGGATCCAGCTGGCGACGATGCTGCACCTCGGCGCGGTGCTGCCCAACCTCACGTTCGCCGCCGACGCCCACTACCACCACCTCAAGGACGACGTGATTCGCGGCGGCAAGCTCCGCTACCGCAACGGCGCCATCGCCGTGCCCACGGCCCCGGGCCTCGGCGTGGCGCTCGACCGCGAGAAGGTCGCTGAGTATCACGAGCTCTTCCTCAGGCTCGGAGCTTACCCCTACGACCAGGACCCGCTGCGGCCGGGCTGGGCGCCCCTGCTCCCGAACCAGCGCTGGGCCGACCCCGCCGACCAGCGGGTTCCCCTGATCGCGAGCTGACGGGCCGCCGGGCGATGCGATTCCCCGCGCGCTGGCTCCCGGTCCTCCTGGCATGCGCCTGCCTCGCGGACGCCGCGCCGCGGCCTCCCGCCGAGGACGGCTACGAGCTGTGGCTCCGCTACCACCTGGTGGACGACGCGGCGCGGCTGCGCGAGTACCGGGCGGACATCGCGGCGCTGGTAGTCCACGGCAATTCGCCCACCCTCCGGGCGGCGCGCGACGAGCTCGCTCGCGGACTGCGGGGACTGCTCGGGACCACGGTGCCGCTGGCCCGCACCGTCTCGCGCGACGGCACCCTCCTCCTCGGCACGAGCGCCGGGACACCCGACCTCGCCTCCCTCCCGCTGGCCGCGGAGCTGCGCCGGGTCGGGCCCGAAGGCTACGTCATTCGCGCCACGCGCCTCCGGGGCCGGCGGGTGATCGTGGTCGCCGCCAACCGCGACATCGGTGTGCTGTATGGCGCGTTCCACCTGCTCAGGCTGCTCGAGACGCACCTCTCCCTCGATGGGCTCGCCGTCACCAGCGCGCCGAAGATCCGGCTGCGCATGCTCGACCACTGGGACAACCTGGACCGCGCGGTGGAGCGCGGCTACGCGGGCGCCTCGCTGTGGGCGTGGGACAGCCTCCCCGACCGCTTCACGCCGCGCTACCGCGACTACGCGCGGGCCAACGCCTCGCTTGGCATCAACGGCGCCGTCCTGACCAACGTCAACGCCGACGCACGGGTGCTCACTACCGCGTATCTCGCCAAGGTCGAGGCTCTGGCCGGCGTCTTCAGGCCCTATGGGATCCGGGTCTACCTCACCGCGCGGTTCAGCGCGCCGATCGAGATCGGCGGCCTGGCGACGGCGGACCCGCTCGATACGGCCGTCGCCGCCTGGTGGCGCGCGAAGGCGGACGAGATCTACCACCTCATACCGGACTTCGGTGGCTTCCTCGTCAAGGCGAACTCGGAGGGGCAACCCGGGCCGCAGGACTATCACCGGACCCACGCCGAGGGTGCCAACCTGCTCGCCGACGCGCTCGCGCCCCACGGTGGGGTGGTGATCTGGCGCGCGTTCGTGTACAGCAGCGGGGTGCCCACCGACCGGGTGAAGCAGGCCTACGACGAGTTCGTGCCGCTGGACGGGAAGTTCCACGCGAACGTGCTCGTGCAGGTGAAGAACGGACCGCTCGATTTCCAGCCGCGCGAGCCCTTCCATCCCCTGTTCGGCGCCATGCCGCGCACCCCGCTGATGCCCGAACTGCAGATCACCAAGGAGTATCTCGGCCAGGACACGCATCTCGCGTATCTGGGGACGATGTGGCAGGAGGTGCTGGAGGCCGACACTTACGCGAAGGGCCCGGGCTCCACGGTCGCCCGCGTGGTGGACGGCTCGCTGTTCGGCTACTCACGGACCGGGATCGCCGGCGTGGCGAACATCGGCACCGACCGCGACTGGTGCGGCTCGATCTTCAACCAGGCGAACTGGTACGCCTTCGGCCGGCTCGCGTGGGACCCTGATCTCTCCGCGGCGGCCATCGCGGACGAGTGGATCCGGATGACGTTCTCGAACGACGCGCGGGTGGTCGCCCCGGTGACCGCGATGATGCTCGCGTCCCGCGAGGCCCTGGTGAACTACATGACTCCGCTCGGGCTCGCGCACCAGATGGCCTACGGCCACCACTACGGGCCGGGGCCGTGGGTCGCGGGGGGGCGCTCCGACTGGATGTCGGTCTACTTCAACCGTGCGGACAGCGCCGGCCTCGGCTTCGACCGCACCGCCGCGGGCAGCGACGCGGTGAGCCAGTACTTCCCGCCGCTCAAGGAGCGGTTCGCCAGCCGCTTCTCGTGCCCGGAGAATCTCCTGCTCTGGTTCCACCACGTCGGCTGGAGCGAGCGGCTCCGCTCGGGCCGGACCCTGTGGGAGGAGCTGCTGCGCCACTACCAGATGGGGATCGACACCGTCGGCTGGATGCGCGCCACGTGGGACTCGCTGGCGGGCCTCGTGGACGCCAACCGCTTCGATTCCGTGCGGACGTACCTCAAGATCCAGGCGGCGGAGGCGCGCTGGTGGCGCGACGCCTCCGTGCTGTACTGGCAGACGTTCTCCCACCTCCCCATCCCCACCGGGTTAGACCAGCCGCGGCACACCCTGGAATTCTACGAGCGGCTGCGCTGCCCGGCGGACCCCCGAAAGCCGCGCTGCCCCGCCATCGAGGAGACGCCATGACCCGGACATCCGCGCAGGACGCCTTCACCCCGCGGCCGGAGCATCATTTCACCTTCGGGCTGTGGACGGTGGGCAACCCTGGCCGCGACCCGTTTGGGGATCCGGTGCGGCCCGCGCTGCCGCCGACCCGCATCGTGGAGAAGCTGGCCGAGCTCGGCGCCTACGGCGTCAACCTGCACGACAACGACCTGGTGCCGCGGGACGCCTCGGCGGCCGAGCGCGACCGCATCGTGAAGGAGTTCAAGGCGGCGCTGCAGAAGACTGGGATGAAGGTGCCGATGGCGACGACCAACCTCTTCTCGGACCCCGTCTTCCGCGACGGCGCGTTCACCAGCAACGATGCCAAGGTCCGCGCGTTCGCCCTCCAGAAGACAATGGCCGCCATGGACCTGGGCGTCGAGCTGGGCGCCGAGACCTACGTCTTCTGGGGAGGCCGGGAGGGCGTCGAGACCAACGCTGCGAAGGATTTTCGGGTGGCGCTCGGCTGGTTCCGCGACGCCCTCAACTTCCTGTGCGCCTACGCCCGCTCGCAGCGCTACAACCTCAAGTTCGCGCTCGAGGCGAAGCCCAACGAGCCGCGCGGCGACATCTTCCTCCCGACGACCGGTCACATGCTCGCCTTCATCTACACGCTCGACCATCCCGAAATGGTGGGCCTGAATCCCGAAGTGGCGCACGAGCAGATGGCGGGGCTCGACTTCTCGCACGCCGTCGCCCAGGCGCTGGAAGCGGGCAAGCTCTTCCATATCGACCTCAACGGTCAGAAGCCGGGCCGCTTCGACCAGGACCTGCGCTTCGGGAGCGACGACCCGAGGGGGGCTTTCTTCCTGGTCAAGCTGCTCGAGGACGCCAAGTGGTCCGGGATGCGGCACTTCGACAGCCACGCCTACCGCACGGAGGACGAGGACGGCGTGTGGGACTTCGCCCTCGGCAGCATGCGGACCTACCTGATCCTCAAGGACAAGGCGGAGCGCTTCAACCGCGATCCCGAGATCCAGCAGCTGCTCGCGGCCCTGCGCAAGCGTGGCGCCGGGGAGGCGCGGAGGCCCGCCTTCACGGCCGAGCGTGCCGCCGCGCTCAAGGCGGAGCGGTTCGATCTGGCGTCCCTGCGCTCGCGCGGCTACGCCTACGAACGCCTTGACCAGCTCACTACGGAGCTGCTGCTGGGCGTCCGGTGAGAGGCGTGGGCCCCTGCCGGATCGTGGGTGCCAAGCGTGGACCCCCGACGAAACCCGAATTCCCGCGATGGCATTCCCCCGGGGCGCCCCGAGACGGGGGTCCCGGAGTTTCTTGACAGCCGCCCTGCGGCGCGTACTATGGTGGGCCGTATGGTGATCTTATCACCCGATAACCGGCGCGATCCGGATTGTGCTTGGTTGGGTCGTGGTCGTGCCGTGGCGACGGGTTCGAGGCCACCGCACGCGCCATCTCCCAACACGACGTCCTTCGGGAGGGTCCATTGATGAGACATCTGATACTGGTCCTGGCCGCTTTGTGCGTGGGGGCCAACGCCAAAGCGCAGCAGAACACCGGGCAGATCACCGGCACGGTGACCGCCGAGGGTGGCCTGCCCGTCGCGCAGGCCCAGCTTTCCGTCCTTGGCACGGACCGCACCGCCGTGGCCGACAGCAACGGCCGGTACTTGATCGTCGGCGTGCCGACGGGCCTGCGGCGCGTCCAGGCGAGGCGGATCGGCTTCGCCGCGGTCACGTTGGCGGTCACCGTCGTGGCCGGGCGGGAGGCGGCCCTCGACTTCGCGCTCTCGTCGGCGGCGGTGCAGCTCTCAGGGCTGGTCGTAACCGCGTACGGCGAGCAGGAGCGGCGCGACGTTACGGGCTCGATCGCGTCACTGAAGTTGGACCAGCTCCGGGATATCCCGTTGCCCAACCCAGCGCAAATGCTGCAGGCCAGGGTGACAGGTGTGGACGTCGTGGCCGCCGGCAGCTACCGGCCCGGGGCGCCGATGCAGGTCCGCATCCGCGGCATTCGATCCATGACGGCGTCGAATGAGCCACTGTACGTGGTGGATGGGGTGCCAATTGCGGGAGGCATCCAGGACTTCAACCCGGCGTTCATCGAATCCATCGAGGTGCTCAAGGACGCTTCGGCGACGGCACCCTATGGGAGCGCCGGCGCAAACGGCGTAATCCTCGTCAGCACGAAGCGCGGGGGCGAGGGCGGCTCGCATCTCTCGTACGACGTGCAGTACGGCACGCAGAGCGCCCTCCGGCTCGCGGACTTGATGAACGGCCCGCAGTTGGCCGCGGAGAGGATCGCGGCGGCCGTGGGGGCCGCCCGCGACACCGCGATGACGAGCGTGTTCAATCCCCAACAGTTGCCGCAGGCGCGGTGCGGTTTGGACGCCGCGTATCGAGCCGCGAATCCGGGATGCGTCACGGGGACGGACTGGCAACGACTGATCAATCGCACCGGCAACCAGCAGCGCCACCAGCTTGCCTTCGTCTCCACCTCGGGCGCCTCCAGACTCTCCCTCACCGGCACCTACTTCGATCAAAACGGCATCACCATCGGCCAGGGCTACAAGCAGTACTCCGGCACGGTGAGCATCGAGAACACCTACGGCCGGCTCCGGCTCGGCGCCACGGCCACGGGCTCGCGGTCCGTTGCGGACGTCGGCGGGGACGCCCAGGTATGGGGTGAGGCGAACGCGAACGACCCGCTGGGCCTGCCGTACCTCGACAGCCTCGGCAACGCTGTCGCAAAGAACTGCAGCACGTGCACGTTGAACCTCAAGCCGACGAGCGATGCTCTGCGCGTGAACCCGCTGCGCGAGCAGCAGGGCTTCGTGCGCCAGCAGACCCGCAACCGTTTGTTCGCGTCACTGTTCGCCGAGCTGCAACTGGGGCGCGGCTTCTCGTATCGGATGAACTTCGGCCCGGATCTCTCGAACCGCAGCGACGGCCAGTTCCAAGGCGCGAACGTCCTGGCGCCAACCGGCCAGGCGCTCGGCAACGCCCAGGCGCAGATGCAGACGGAAGAACAGTTCAACTGGGGGCTGGACAATCTGCTGCACTGGAATCTCAGCACGGGGAGGCACAAGGTAGAGGCGACCCTGCTGTACGGCATATCGCAGAGCCGCTACACCTCCAGCACCGCATCGGCCCGGAACCTCCCCTACGACTATCAGCTCTGGTACAACCTGGGCACGGGCGGCGATCCTCAACCGCCGGTGAGTGTGTACAGCCTCTCGGCGGGGCGCTCGTACATGGGTCGCGTCAACTACACTTTCGCGAACCGCTACAGTTTCACCTTGACCGGCCGGCGCGACGGCTCGAGCGTGTTGGCTCCCAAGCACAAGTGGGCGTTCTTCCCTTCGGGCGGCCTCGGCTGGCAGCTCGGGGATGAACCGTTCATGCGGCGGTTCGGGTTCATCTCGGCGCTGAAGCTGCGCGCCACCATAGGGACCACCGGGAACTCCGCCATCAACCCGTACCAGACCGAGGGTAGTCTGACTCGGACCACGTACAGCTTCGGCACCAGCACCGCCGCAGGGTACGTGCCGGGTTCGATTCCGAATCCCTTCCTGGTGTGGGAGAAGACACAGCAGACGGATTTCGGCATGGACTTCGGGTTCTTCAAGAACCGCATCAGCGGCACGTTCGATGTGTACCGGGAGAAGACCAGCGACCTGCTGCTGTCGCGGCAGCTGCCGGCCTCGACCGGCTTCACATCCACGCTCCAGAACATCGGGAAGACGGGGAACGCCGGCTGGGAGCTCAGCATCAGCACCGTCAACCTGCCGGGCACCGGCGGCGGCCTGCGGTGGACCACCGACCTGAGCTTCACGCACAACCAGAACTACATCATCGCCCTGTCCGGCGGCGTGGGGGATGACGTCGGCAACCGCTGGTTCCTCGGGCAGCCGATCAACATCGGCGGCGGAGGGGGGAGCTTTGCGCCGTCGCAGGGAGCGGGCGGGGACGCGCTCCACAACGTGTTCTACGACCTCAAGTTCGTCGGCATCTGGCAGTTGGCCGACTCCGCCCTCGCGAAGGCCTACGGTCAGAAGCCCGGCGACATCCGGGTCGCGGACCTGAACGGCGACGGGAAGATCGACGGGTTCGACCGCGTCCTTAGAGGCAATACGTACCCGAAGATGATCGCCAGCGTGTTCAACCGGCTGAGCTGGGGCCGCTTCGATCTCTCGTTCCTGTTCCAGGGTCGCCTCGGCTACACGTTGCTGGACGGGTTCGCCGCAGGCGCCAAGCTGTTCGAGCGCTACAACTTCGCGAACGTGCAGTACTGGACGCCCACGAAGTGCGCGGGTCCGGCGGGCGCGACCGCGGCGCAGCAGGCCGCCATTCCGGGATGCAACTCCATGCCGCAGCCCAGCGCGGGCCGCGAAAACCCGCTGTACAACGACGTCAACTATTGCGTCGTGTGCTACCGGAGCGGATCGCACTGGCGGGTACGCAACATCACCGTGGGCTTCACGCTGCCCGAGCGCTTCGCCCAGCAAATCCGGGGGATCAGCTCCATCCGGATCTACGCCGTGGCACAGGATCCGTTCGTGATCACGAGCTACTACGGCATCGATCCCGAGTCGGGTAACTCCACGACACCGCCGAGCTATCGTACGCTGCTCATCGGCGCAACGTTCGGATTCTAGAGCGAGACCACCTGAACCGAGGCTGACCAACGATGAAACCGATATACATGCTTGGCGGGCTGGCTCTCGTCACGGGTCTCGTGGCCGGGTGCGTGGATCTGAACGAGAAGCTGGTCGGAAGCGTTACCACGCAGTACTTCAGCACGGGGGCGGGACTGGACGCCGCGCTGATGGGCGACTACTCCCTGTTGCGGTCCTTCTGGGGACGCGAGGAGTCCTTTGCCGTGACGGAGTACGGCACGGACATCGAGACCAACGGAGACCAGGGCGGGTACATTTTCGAGAATACCTACGCCGGCGGCTTGAACGCCGCCCAAGGACACTACCTGTTCCCCTGGAACGCCTTCTACCGCAGCATCAACACGTCCAACGCGGTGATCGGGCGCGCTCCGGCCATAACCGACATGCCCGCCGCCACGAAGGCGACGCGCATCGCTGAGGCGAAGTTCCTCCGCGCGCTGAGTTATTTTCAGGTGGTCCAGATGTACGGGCCGGCGCCGCTCAGCACCACGGAAGCCCAGGGCGCCAGTAACGTGGCGCACCGTTCGCCGGTGGACTCGATCTACCTCCTGATCGTCCAGGACTTGAGAGATGCGATCAAGGACCTCCCAGCCGTGCAGAGCAACGCCGGCCGAGCGACGAAGGGTGCGGCCCAGCATCTCCTGGCCAAGGTCCTGCTGACCCGGGCCTACCATCCCTACGCGTACGAGGCCGCAAGCCCGTCCTTCTACCTGGTCGACGCGGCGTTCCTGCGCGAGGCGGGCGCGACCAAGGCCACCGACTTCGCATCCGCGAAGGCGGAGGCTGACTCCGTGATCGCCAGCGGCACGTACTCGCTCATGGCGAACTACAGCGACATCTTCTGTGGCCCGATGGGCTCCAGGGGACCGGGGTCGTACTGTACCGTCCCCAGCAACCAGATGAACGCGGAGATCATCTTCGCTGTTCAGTTCTCGATCGTGGCCGGTCAGTTCACGACGAACCTTGGCAACACGAACTTCGTGCAGCCGCTGTCGTTCTATGACGACCGCCAGGGCATGACGCGCAACTGCTGGGACGGGCGCGCTTTCCGCCGCGTCCGGCCCACGCTGTTCGCGCGCAACCTGTGGCAGCGCTGGACGGACTCGACCTACGCGACGGTGCTGGACACGCGGTACGACGGCACGTTCCAGAGCGTGTGGTACGCCAACGGGGCCAACACGGGCGCCTGCTACGCTACGCAGGCCGCCAGCAGGATGGACGGCTACACCGCCGGCACCTGCCTCTCGGGCGGCCTGCCGCCGTTCGGAGCCACGGGGACGGCCGTGCCCAACTGCACCAACGGAGCGAGGTTCAACACCGGGGATACGGCGCTGTTCCAGCCTGGCCACCTGGTCGGACAGGCGTTCCGCCAGTCGGTCAAGTACGCGATCTACGAGCCGTGTAACGCGGAGCCATGTCCCAATCAAACAACCATCGGCCAGTACGACATCTTCAGATACCCGACGATGAAGAAGTGGCAGGACGACGCGCGACCCGACTTCAACAACCAGGACGGCGGCCGGAACGCCATCCTGATGCGCCTGGGCGAGACGTATCTGATCGCTGCTGAGGCCGCCCTGGGCGCGGGGGATGCGGCGGGCGCCAGGACGTACCTCGTCACCCTGCGGCAGCGGGCCGCGGTGGGAGCGGCCAACAAGGCGATGATCGTTGACGCTACGCACATGCCCGCCACCGTTGACCTCGAATACATCATGGACGAGCGCGGCCGCGAGCTGTACGGCGAGTACATGCGGTGGCTGGACCTCGCCCGCACGGGCCTGTGGCACCGCGTCGTGGACAACAACTGGCAGGCTTCGCCGGTACACTTCCTTACCGGTGCGCCTGGTTTCTTCAACGAGGCCAAGCACCACCTGCGGCCGATTCCGCAGGCCCAGATCGACCTGACGGCGGGCGGCGTGCAGGCGTTCCCGCAGAACCCGGGGTATTGAGTTTCCGGCCCCCCCACCCACCCGCCAGCCACCGGCTGACAGGTGACTGAGCGCAAGAAGAAACCTCCGGCTGCGACGAAGTCGTCGCAGCCGGAGCGTTTCGGCCCCGCCTCTGCGGCCTCGCCGAAGTACCGGAACCGCGCCGCGTCCCTCGACGAGCGGGTCCGGGATCTCCTCGCCCGCATGACGCTGGAGGAGAAGGCGGCGCAGATGGTCTGCGTCTGGAACGGCAAGGCCACGATGCTGGTGGACGCCGCGGGGAGCTTCGACTCCGCCAAGGCATCGGCGGCCTTCGCGGACGGCCATGGCCTCGGGCAGGTGGGGCGCCCCAGCGACGCGGGAGGGCCGCCGGGGCTGAGCCCGCGCCGCAACGCCGAGCTGACGAACGCCATTCAGAAGTTCTTCCTCGAGCACAGCCGGCTCGGCATCCCCGTCATCTTCCACGAGGAGTGCCTGCACGGGCACGCGGCCCGGGACGCGACCAGCTTCTGCCAGCCGATCGGGCTGGCGGCGACCTTCAATCCCGAGCTGGTCGAGTCGCTGTACACCATGGCGGCGCTCGAGGCGCGGGTGCGGGGAACGCACCAGGCGCTGACCCCGGTGGTGGATGTTGCGCGCGATCCGCGCTGGGGCCGCGTCGAGGAGACCTTCGGCGAGGACCCGTACCTGGTTTCCCGCATGGGGATCGCCGCGGTGCGCGGCTTCCAGGGCGACGCCACCTTCCGGGGCCGCGCCCGTGTGATCGCGACGCTCAAGCACTTTGCCGCGCACGGGGCGCCCGAGTCGGGGCTCAACTGCGCCCCCGCCGAGCTGTCCCCGCACACCCTCCGCGACGTCGTGCTGGTGCCGTTCCGCGCCGCCGTGAAGCGCGGCGGCGCCCTCAGCGTCATGCCGTCGTACAACGAGGTGGACGGCGTCCCCTCGCACGCGAACCGCTGGCTCCTCACCGACGTGCTGCGCGGCGAGTGGGGCTTCACCGGCTTCACGGTCTCGGACTACTACGCCATCTGGGAGATGGCCGACCGGCCCGAGACCCACGGCCACCACGTCGCCCGCGACAAGAAGGAAGCGGCTGCCCTAGCCGTCCGCGCCGGCGTGAACATCGAGCTGCCCGAGCCCGACTGCTACCGCCACCTGGTGGAGCTGGTGCGGGAGGGCACGCTGAAGGAAGCCGACCTCGACGCGCTGGTCGCCCCGATGCTGCACGCGAAGTTCCGGCTGGGGCTGTTCGACGATCCGTACGTGGACCCCGACGAGGCCGAGCGGGTGGTGGGATGCGACGCGCACCGCCGCCTCGCGCTCCAGGCCGCCCGCGAGACGATCACGCTCTTGAAGAACGACGACGCCCTCCTGCCGCTCGACGCCGCGCGGCTCCGCTCCATCGCGGTCATCGGCCCCAACGCGGACCGGCAGATGCTCGGCGGCTACAGCGGCGTGCCCAAGCAGGTCGTCACCGTGCTCGAAGGGATCAGGGCGGCGGTGGGAGACCGCGTGGCAGTGCGCCACAGCGAGGGCTGCAAGATCACGATCGGCGGCTCCTGGACCGAGGACCGGGTGGTCCCGAGCGATCCGGAGGAGGACCGCAGGCAGATCGCCGCAGCGGTCGCCGTGGCGGCCGACGCAGACGTGATCGTGCTCGTCATCGGCGACAACGAGCAGACGTCACGCGAGGGGTGGTCGAAGCAGCACCTCGGTGACCGCGCGAGCCTCGACCTCGTCGGCCGCCAGGAGGAGCTGGCGGAAGCGCTCGTGGCCACCGGCAAGCCGGTGGTGGTCTGTCTCTTCAGCGGACGGCCCGCCTCCATTCGCTGGCTCGCCGAGCACGCGCCCGCGATCCTCGAGTGCTGGTACCTCGGCCAGGAAGGCGGCACGGCGGTCGCGGAGGTCCTGTTCGGCGCCGTCAACCCCGGCGGCAAGCTGCCCATGACCATCCCGCGCTCGGCCGGCCACCTGCCGGCGTTCTACAACTACAAGCCCTCGGCGCGCCGCGGCTATTTGTTCGACGACGTGACGCCGCTGTGGCCGTTCGGCTTCGGGCTGAGCTACACCACCTTCGCCGTCGAGCGCGTCCGGCTGACCAGGGGCGCCATCCGGAGCAACGGCACGACGCAGGTGCTCGCCGACGTGACCAACACCGGCGGCCGGGCGGGCCACGAGGTCGTGCAGCTGTACCTGCGGGACCGGGTCAGCTCGGTCACCCGGCCAATCAAGGAGCTGAAGGGGTTCACGAAGGTGTTCCTGCGGCCGGCAGAGAGCACCACGGTGACCTTCGACATCACTCCCGAGACCCTGGCGTTCCACGATCAACAGATGCGCGAGATCGTGGAGCCCGGCGAGTTCACCATCATGATCGGCACCTCGTCGCGGGACGAGGACCTGCGGGCCGTCACGCTCACGGTCAGCGCGTAACGGAAGGGACGAGCACCCGGAATGGCCGAACGCATCCAGAAGCTCTCGTTCATCGAGAAGGCCGGCTACAGCCTGGGAGACGCGGCGGCGAACTTCGTCTTCATGACGATGATTCTCTTCCAGCTGAGCTTCTACACCGACACCATGGGCATCGCCGCGGCGGCGGCGGGGACGCTGCTGCTGGTGGGGCGGCTGTGGGACGCCTTCTTCGACCCGATGATGGGCGTGCTGGCGGACCGCACCAACACGCGGTGGGGGAAGTTCCGTCCATGGGTGCTGTGGACCGCCCTGCCGTGGGCCGTCGTGATGGTGCTGGCCTACACGGTACCGAACTTCAAGGGCACCAGCCTCCTGGCCTACGCGATCATCACCAACATCCTGCTCATGACGCTGTACTCGGCGAACAACACGCCGTACTCCGCCATGACCGGCGTGATGACGGGTGATGTCAACGAGCGCACTGCGCTGTCGTCGTACCGCTTCTTCGCGGCCATGTTCGCGCAGCTGATCGTGGGCGGCTTCACGCTCTCGCTGGTCGCGAAGTTCGGGCACGGCGACAACGCGCGTGGCTGGCAGATGACGATCGGCCTGTGGGCCGTGTTGTGCGTGGTCTTTTTTGTCATCACGTTCCTCACCACCCGCGAGCGCATTCAACCGCGGCCCCAACAGAAATCGTCGCCCAGGGAAGACTTCGGCAACCTGCTCAAGAATGGGCCCTGGATCGCGATGTTCGCGCTCACGCTGTCGCACTTCGTCTTCGTGGCGCTGCGCGGCGGCACGATGTTCTACTACTTCACGTACTACGTGGACAAGGACCACCTGTTCACGTTCCTCGACAAGCTGGGCCTCGGCAGCGGCGCGGCGGGCGGCGGCCTGTGGCACTACCTGCTCCACACCTTCGGCCTGATCGTCAACGAGGCCCACAGCAACGTTTCCTCGGTGGGCTTCAGCTTGTTCCAGATGTCGAGCCAGGCCGTGACCATCCTCGGCGTCCTGGCGTCCACGTTCCTGGCGATCCGGTTCGGGAAGCGCGCGGTGGCGATCGTGGGCTTCTCGCTGGCGACGATTTTCCTGGCCGCGTTCATCCTGCTGCCGGCCGACGCGATCGGCGCCACCTACCTGCTGGAGTACGTGCGCGCCCTGAGCTACGCGCCCACGATTCCGCTGATCTGGGCGATGTTCGCGGACGTGGCCGACTACGCCGAGTGGACCACGCACCGCCGCACGACGGGCATCATTTTCGCGACGATCCTGTTCGCCCTGAAGGCGGGACTCAGCCTCGGCGGCGCCATCGCGGGTTGGCTGCTGTCGGGCTACGGGTACCAGGCCAACGTGCAGCAGACGCCGCACGCTCTCCTCGGCATCCGGCTCTCGGCCAGCCTGTACCCCGCCATCTTCCTCGGCGTCGTGGTCGTCTGCCTGCTGTTCTACAAGATCACCAAACAGCTGAATCTCCAGATCCAGGACGAGCTGGCCGCACGCCGCAGGGCGTACGGCCCGGAGGGGGCGACGGCGTGACCGCGTTACGCTTCATGGCCGCGGCCAGCCTGGCCGCGTCGGGGGTGCTCTCCGCGTGCTCGCGGCCGCCCGCCGCGGGCCAACCCGCTCCCACCGCCCCGTCGCTCAAGGCGGCGTTCCGGGGCGCGTTCCTGGTCGGGGCCGCACTCAACGAGGCCCAGTTCTCCGGACGGGATCCGGCGGAGGCGGCTCTGGTCGAGACCCAGTTCAACACCATCTCGCCGGAGGACGTCCTCAAGTGGGAGCGGCTGCACCCGCGCCCCGGGACTTACGACTTCGCCGCCGCCGACCGATACGTCGCGTTCGGCGAGCGGCACGGGATGTTCATCGTCGGCCACACGCTGGTGTGGCACAACCAGACCCCACGGTGGGTGTTCGAGGATGCCGCGGGCAACCCGGCGAGCCGCGACACCCTGATCGCTCGGATGCGCGACCACATCTCCACGGTGGTGGGGCGCTTCCGCGGCCGCGTCGGGGGCTGGGACGTGGTGAACGAGGCGGTGGACGAGGACGGCACGCTCCGCCTCTCTCCGTGGCAGCGGATCATCGGTGACGACTACGTCGCCCTGGCGTTCCGGCTCGCGCACGAGGCCGACCCGGGCGCCGAGCTGTACTACAATGACTACTCGCTCGCCAATGCCCCCAAACGGCAGGGGGTGGTGGCCCTGATCCGGCGGCTGCAGGCGGAAGGGGTCCCGGTGACGGGCGTCGGGATGCAGCAGCACAACGGCCTGGACTACCCGCCCCTGGAGGCGCTGGACAGCTCCATCACGGCCTTTGCGGCGCTCGGGGTGAAGGTGATGATCACCGAGCTCGACGTTGACGTGCTGCCCCGCGCCCTCCGCACGCCGGGGGCCGAGGTGAGCCTCCAGGCCGCGGCGCGCCCCGAGCTGAATCCCTTCACCGCCGGGCTGCCGGACTCCGTCGAGCAGGCGCTGGCCCGGCGCTACGCAGACCTGTTCGGCGTGTACTTGCGGCACCGCGGCCAGATCACGCGCGTCACCTTCTGGGGAGTGACCGACCGCGATTCATGGAAGAACAACTGGCCCGTTCGCGGACGAACGAACTATCCATTGCTGTTCGATCGGGAAGGCCGGCCCAAGCCGGCGTTCGAAGCGGTCATGCTGGTGGCGAGCCGGCCCACGACCGGCCGGTAGGAGTCCGCCCGCACCCTGCGCTTGCCGGCGTTCCCACGGCGCTTGGCGCAGGCGCTGGAGGCGACATGCCCATGGCGACGAAGACCCTGAGACCCGTGTCGAAGCAGAGCCTGTCGGACCGGCTCGCGCTCCGCATCAAGGAAATGATCCAGGCCGGCGAGTACCGGCTGGGCGACCGCCTCCCCGCGATCATGGAGATGGCCCGCAGCTTCAGCGTGGGCCACCCGACCGTGCGGGAGGCGCTGACGAAGCTCGAGGCGGTCGGGGTCGTGGAGATCCGGCACGGCTCCGGCGTGTACGTCAGCCGGAGCGACGACGCGCTGCTGCTCGCCAGCCCGGGCTACGCCCCGGTCGTCACCCAGAAGCTGCTGGCGGACCTCATCCGGTGCCGGATACCGCTCGAGCAGCAGTCGGTGGCCGAGGCGGTCCCGCACCTGACGGCACGGCACCTCAAGGAGATGGGGCGGCTGCTCGCGACTGCCGAGAAGCACCTGGACGACGACGCCGTGCTGAACAAGGTGAACATGGCGTTTCACCGCCAGATCGCCGTCGCGTCGGGCAATTCGGTGCTGCTCCAGCTCCTGGACGTGCTACGCGAAATGTTCCAGCACGAGCAGCTCATGATCCTGGACATCTTCGGCTCGCGGGTTGAGGACCACCGTGGCCATCTGGCCATCCTCGATGCCCTCGAGCACCGGGATGCGGCCCTCGCGGTCTCCCGCATGCGGAAGCACCTCCAGGCCGTGCTCGACGCGGTGCTGAAGTGGGATCCCGCGCGGCACCCCGTGAACTGAGATCGGCGGCCCCGTTGCCCAGCGGTGCTCACATGACCCGCCGCCCTCAGCCGCGCAAGACACGGCTCATGGGTCCGTGGAGACGGGCGCTGCCGGTCCTGCTGCTCGCGGCCACGACCGTCCCTGCGGCCGGCCAGGCCGTGGCGCCCGGCGACTCCACTTCGTATATCGCGGCGACCGCCGGCCCTGGCCGCTTCGCCCTGTCGGCCGCGGGCAGGTCAGCCGCGCTCGTCGTCAGCGCGCGGGACTATCCCGGCGTGATCCGCGCCGTGCGCGACCTGGCGCAGGACATCGGCCGCGTGACGGCGCACGCGTCGGTGGTCGCGCTCGATACGCTGCCCGCCACACCAGATGCCGTGGTGATCGGCACCCTCGGCCGGAGCCCGCTGATCGACACCCTGGTTCGCGCGGGCAGGCTCGACACCTCCGGCGTCGCAGGCCGCTGGGAGGCATCCCTGGCCCAGGTCGTGGACCACCCCTGGCCCGGCGTCAGCCGCGCCCTCATCATCGCCGGGAGCGACAAGCGCGGCACGATCTACGGCGTCTACGACGTCGCGGCGCGGATCGGCGTCTCCCCGTGGTACTGGTGGGCCGACGTGCCGGTGCCGCGCCGCGAGGCGCTGTACGTGCTGCCGGGCCGGCACACCGAGGGCCCGCCGGCGGTCAGGTACCGTGGCATCTTTCTCAACGACGAGGCGCCCGCGCTCTCCGGCTGGGCACGGGAGAAGTTCGGCGGCCTCAATCACCAGTTCTACGAGAGGGTGTTCGAGCTGATCCTCCGGCTGAAGGGCAACTACCTCTGGCCCGCGATGTGGGGCAACGCCTTCAACGAGGACGACACGCTCAATCCCCGGCTGGCGGACGAATACGGGGTGGTGATGGGCACCTCGCACCACGAGCCGATGCTGCGCGCCCAGCAGGAGTGGCGGCGTCACGGCACGGGCCCGTGGAACTACCAGACCAACGGCGCCGTGCTTCGCGAGTTCTGGCGGCAGGGCATCCGGAACATGGATTCGCACGAGAGCATCGTCACCGTCGGGATGCGCGGGGACGGCGACATGCCGATGAGCGACAGCGCCAACGTCGACCTGCTCCAGCAGATCGTGGCTGACCAGCGCGTCATCGTCGCCGAGGTGACCGGGAAGCCGCCGTCGGCCGTGCCGCAGGACTGGGCCTTGTACAAGGAGGTCCAGGACTACTACGACCGTGGCATGCGCGTACCCGACGACGTGACGCTGCTCTTCTCCGACGACAACTGGGGCGACGTGCGGCGCCTGCCCTCGCGCAACGCCGCGGCGCGGGCTGGGGGTTACGGCCTCTACTACCACTTCGACTACGTGGGCGGCCCCCGGAACTACAAGTGGGTCAATACCAACGCGATCCCGCGGGTGTGGGAGCAGCTGCACCTCGCCTACGCCTACGGCGTGGACCGGATCTGGATCGTGAACGTGGGCGACCTCAAGCCCATGGAGCTGCCGATCCAGTTCTTCCTCGACTACGCCTGGGACCCCGGCCGCTGGCCGGTCGAGCGGCTGCCGGAGTACACCCGGCGCTGGGCGGCGCAGCAATTCGGGCCCGCGCATGCCGCCGCCATCGGGAAGGTGCTGGACGCCTACGGCCGCTACAGCGCGCGCCGCAAGCCCGAGCTGCTGTCGCCAGCGACCTTCTCGCTCGACAACTTTGGCGAATGGGACACCGTGCTCGGCGACTTCCGGCACCTTACGGCCACCGCCGAGGAGATCGGCCGGGAGCTGCCCGCCGCGGACCGGGATGCCTACTACCAGCTGGTGCTGCATCCGGTCCTCGCCCTTGGCAATCTCTACGAGCTCTACGCGACCGTCGCCCGGAACCGACGCGCCGCGGCAGAGGGGCGGGCCTCGACGAACGTCCTGGCAGATAGTGCGCGACGGCTGTTCGCCAGGGACGCCGAGATCTCGCGCTACTACAACGACACGCTGGCGGGCGGCAAGTGGCGTCACATGATGGATCAGACGCACATCGGTTACACCTACTGGCAGGAGCCGCCGCAGAACACCATGCCGGAGGTGCGGCAGATCGCCGTCCCGCACGGCGCGGAGATGGGCGTCGCGATCGCCGGCTCGGACCGGTGGTGGCCGATGGACTCGAGTCAGGCCGAGCTGCCGGCTTTCGATCCCTACCGCCGGCCGGCCTACGACGTCGAGGTGTTCAACCGGGGTGATGAGTCGTTCGAGTTCCGCGCTACGGCGGGAGCGCCGTGGCTGATCGTGACGCCGGACCGAGGAAGGGTCGGTCGCGAGGTCCGGCTGCGGGTGAGTGTGGACTGGCGGCGGGCCCCCACGGGACCAGCGCCGCGTCGCGTGGGCATCGCCATCGCCGGAGCGGGGCGTCGAGTGACGGTCTGGGTCAACGTGCTGAGTCCCGCCGCGCCCCGTCCCGGTGCGGTACACGGGTTCATGGAGGGCGATGGCTACGTTTCCATCGAGGCCGAGCACTTCACCCGCGCAGTGGACGCCCTGCCGATCCGCTGGGTGCGCATTCCGGGCCTGGGGCGCACGCTGTCCGCCATGACCGCCTTCCCGGTGACCGCTCCGCGTCAGAAGCCGTCCGGGCAGAGCCCGCACCTCGAGTACCGCGTACACCTCTTCGAGGGCGGGGACGTGACGGTCCGGGCGATCTTATCCCCCACCCTCGACTTCCACGCGACGGGGCTCAGGTACGCCGTGTCCTTCGACGACCAGCCGCCGGAGGTCGTCAACATCGCGGCCGATACGACGCTGCGGGCGTGGGAGCGGTGGGTGAGCGACAACATGATCGAGACCGTATCGCGGCATCACCTGGCCGGGCCCGGCGACCATGTCCTGCGCGTCTGGCTGGTGGATCCAGGAGTCGTGCTGCAGAAGCTGGTAGTCGCGCGCGGCGAGGTTCGCCCCAGCTACCTGGGCCCGCCCGAGAGCTTCCACCGGCCCTAGCCGCCGACCCACCTTCCCCGCAGCTCGTGGAGTCGCCGTGAAGCCAGCCCTTGCTCCGTTCGTGGGCGCCGCCCTGGTGGTAGCCGCTCGCATCGCCACCCTGGCCGCGCAGGAGCCGCCGCTCCGCCCGGGCACCGAGGCGCGCTTCGACTGGTTCGTGTACGAGGGGCAGGACTCGATCTACCGCGTGGTGCACGAGGGACGCGGCGAGTACCTGAACCCGATCCTCGCCGGCTTCTATCCCGATCCGACCATCTGCCGCCAGGGCGACGACTACTATCTCGCGACCTCCAGCTTCGCGTACTTCCCCGGCGTGCCCCTCTTCACCAGCAAGGACCTGGTGCACTGGACCCGGGTGGGCAGCATCCTGACGCGGCCATCGCAGCTCGACCTGGACAGCGCGGGCGTCTCGCGCGGGATCTTCGCACCGAGTTTGAGCTGCCGGCCCGGCAAGCTGTGGATGATCACGACGCTGGTGGACCGGGGCGGCAATTTCCTGGTCACCACCAGCAACCCGTTGGGGCCCTGGTCCGACCCGGTGTGGCTCGGCTTCGACGGCATCGACCCGTCACTCTTCTTCGACGACGACGGCAAGGTCTACATCGTCCACAACGGGCTGCCCGAGGGCCCGCAGCTCTACGGCCAAGGCCACCGCGCCATCTGGGTCCAGGAGTACGACACGACCGCCCAGCGGTTGGTCGGGCCGCACCGGATGATCGTGAATGGCGGTGTGGACCTCTCACAGCACCCCATCTGGATCGAGGCGCCGCACATCTTCAGAAAGGACGGGTGGTACTACCTCATTTGCGCGGAAGGCGGCACCGCCGAGCAGCACTCCGAGGTGGTCTTCCGCAGCCGCGCGGTGTTCGGGCCGTACGAGCCCGGGCCCATCAACCCGATTCTCACCCAGCGGCAGCTCGATCCGGCGCGGCCCTTCCCGGTGTGGACCACGGGGCACGCGGACTTCGTCGAGACACAGCATGGCGAGTGGTGGGCGGTCTTCCTCGGCACCCGTCCGTACGAGGACTACACGTTCAACACCGGGCGCGAGACCTTCCTGCTACCGGTGCGCTGGGAGGGCGGATGGCCCGTCATCCTCTCCGGCAATGCGACGGTTCCCTACGTGGTGCGCTCGCCCAACCTCCCGCGCGACCCGCGGCCCGGCACGCCGCTGAGCGGCAACTTCACCGACCGGGACGACTTCGCCGCGCCCAGCCTGGCCCCGACGTGGACCTACCTGCGCACCGTGCGCGAATCGTGGGTCGAGGCGACTTCCAGCCCGGGGTGGCTCACGATCCAGGCGCGGCCGGACGCGCTCGAAGGTCCCGGACAGCCGTCGTTCATCGGGCGCCGCCAGCAGCACGCGTGGGCGACCGTGTCGGCGGCAATGCGCTACCGGCCGCTGGTGCCGGGCGACAAGGCGGGGATCGTCGCCTTCCAGGGCAGTGACGCCTTCTACTTTCTGGGGGTGACGCTCGCCGGCGAGACGCCCGTGATCGAGCTCGAGCAGCGGTCGGGCCCGCACAACGCGGCGGCAACCACGGTCATCGCGTCGGTGCCGTTCGCGGCCTCACCCGATTCGACGCTGTATCTCCGGATTCGCGCACGAGGCGGGAGCTACGACTTCTACTACGCGTACTACCCCGACGACTGGGTGCTGCTCAAGGGCGACGCGGACGGCACGATCCTGAGCACCCGGGTCGCCGGAGGGTTCGTGGGAACCCTCCTGGGCGTGTACGCCTACCACTTGCGGCCGTAATGCCGAGTCGCCGGCCGCCCCTGGGCGGCCGGCATCACGTCATATCGGATCGTTCGCGGGGTGGGTCGAAACGTAGATCACGCCCTGGCTGTGACCCAGTCCCCAGCGCGCGGTGGCCGTGACGGCATCGTAGTGCCGGATGTACACCACGCTCATCAGCGGAATCGTGCTGAGCGCATCCAGGCCACCGAGCGAATTGCCGTCGAGATAGACGCGGATCTCGCTGGGCGAGTAGAAGCTGTCGGTCCCGTGCTTCTCCAGCCAGTGCCCGCGGAGGGACTGAATCGCCTCAAGCACGGTCGAGAATCCCTTCCCGTGCAGGTCCTCCGACGTAAGCACCTCGTGGCTGGGCGTGGCTGC
>Ga0153915_10001723_pt1 | contig 20125 bp, 18 predicted proteins | sample Opewatmetagenome_2_FD_107003 | JGI IMG/M metagenome (GOLD analysis project Ga0153915, IMG submission 107003) | Freshwater wetland microbial communities from Ohio, USA - Open water 3 Core 3 Depth 3 metaG | ecosystem: Environmental > Aquatic > Freshwater > Wetlands | place: USA: Ohio, Lake Erie...
ATCTGCTTGAGTCCTGAGCCCGAGCGGGGCGCGCGCTGTTGCGCGCTGAAAGCCGCGTCCTCCGCGATGACGAGATCGGGCCTCAGCCGCCTGGCCGTGCGCATGAGCTCCGCGCGCCGATCTGGATGCCGCGCCAGGAGCTTCACGGATTCGGGCATGCAGACGGCGACACCCAGCGCGATCGCGAGCGGCGCGGCGCCGCCGATCAGGAACAGGATTTGCCAGCCGTATTGCGGAACGAGCCAGGCGGTCACGGGCCCTGGCACGACGCCGCCGAGCGTAATGCCGATGAACATCAGCACGACCAGCGTCGCCCGCCAGCGCTTCGGCGAAAGCTCCGCATTGAGCGCGATGGTGTTCGGCATGAGTCCGCCGAGGCCGAGGCCTGTGATGAATCTCAAGACCGTGATTTGCGTGAGGTTGTCCACCCACATGATCGCGAGCGTCGTGACGCCATAGATGACGCAGCCGCTCACGATCGCGCGCTTGCGTCCAAAGCGGTCGCCGATGTGACCGAGGGCGAGCGCGCCGAAGAGAATGCCGACCAGGCTTGCGACGAGCGCGACACGGAGCGAGGCCGGCGGGACGTGCCAGAGCCGGACGAACTCGGGCGCCGCAAAGGCCATCACCTGCAGGTCGTAGCCGTCCGCAAACATCGCGAGAAACGACCAGATGAAGAGATTGGCGTTGAATCGACCGAGCTGCTGCTCGTCGACGAGCCGTTCGACATCGAAGGTGAGTGCTGCCATTGCGCCCTCCGCCTACTGCCAGGCCGGGAAGTGCCCTTCCGCCGCGAGCGCATCCATTCGTGCGCGAAGAATCGTCATGAACGCCTCCCGGTCCCGGCTGCCCGTCAGCGGCTCGCCCACGAACACGTCGATGAAGAACGGCACCAGGATCGCCTCGCCCTTCGGCAGCGCTTTGCCGAGCCCGTGCATGAAGATCGGCACGACTGGTACTTGAGAAAACTCCGCCGCGAGACGCGCGATGCCGCTCTTGAACTCCGTCAGCTTCTCCGGCTCGCCGCGCGAGCCTTCCGGAAAGAAGATCAGGATGTCCCCGCCTGCGATCGCTTCGCGCACGGGCGCGAGCAGGTCTTCGTCCGGCCGCGTGCGCTGTCGCTTGATCGGCACGATGCCGATCACGGTCAGCGCAAACCATGCGAGCAGCCGGTTGCGGAGGAAATAATCCGCCGCTGCAACGGGGTGCACCCTGGGCAGAAGTTTGAGCGGCAGCAATGTCATCAGGGTAATGGTATCGAGATGGCTGTTGTGATTCGCGACGATGATGCACGGCCCGCCCTTCGGCAAGCGCTCGCGATGGCGCACGTTGAGCCCGAGGACGATGAGCGCAACGAATCGGGCGATCACGCCGAAGAAGATGAACCGGATGACTTTGCCCATCGCTCTTGAGGTCGTCCCGGCGGTCACTCTAGTAGTAGTAGTACTTCATGAAGTGGAAGAAGAGCGGCGCCGTGAACGTCAGACTGTCGATGCGATCGAGAATGCCGCCATGGCCCGGAATCAGCGCGCCGGTGTCCTTCACGCCGAGATCGCGCTTCACGGCCGAGATGGTGATGTCGCCCAGGAATCCGCCGAGTCCCGTGATGAGTCCGACCGCCACCGCGTCCCAGTGCGTCAGCGGCGTGAGCCAGGGCGCCGCGACAAGTGACAGCGCGGTGGTTGTCAGAATTCCGCCGGCGAGGCCCTCCGCCGTTTTCTTCGGACTCACGGTCGGCGCGACCTTGTGCTTGCCGAAGCTCTTGCCCCAGACGTACTGCGCGACATCGTTCAGTTGCGTCAGCATCACGATGAAAAGCACGAGGCCCGGTCCCGCGCCGATGCTGCCCTTCGATTCCGGCAGCACGATGAGATACGCGAGGTGGCTCACGCTGAACACCATCGTGAGCATGCCCCACTGCAGCGTTCCAACCGCGCGCAGGAAATCCTTCGTCTCGCCGATCATCACCATCCGGATCGATGAGAGCAGGAACATCCACACCGGAATCCAGATGATGAACATGTGGTACCAGCGCTCGTGCACCCACCAGAACTGCACGGGAATCGCGAGGTAGCACCAGAAGAGGACACGCCGGTCCGCGCGGCGCGTCGGGATGAGCGAGAAGTACTCCTTGAGCGCGAGAAACGAGAGCACCGCGAAGAAGCCGATGGCGACGTTCACGCTGAGGACGAGCGCCAGCGCGAAGATGCCGATCATGATCCACCACGAGTTCACGCGCTGCGTGAGCTCGGTGTAGTCCCGTTCGGGGTGGGAGCGACGCTTGAGCGACGTGATGAGGCTTGCAATCGCGAGCAGCACGAGCAGCCCGCCAAATACGTAGAGTACGGCCGGTTGCGCATCGAACCTCATGGCCGGGGCACCTCGGCGAGTGCCCGGCGCGCGCGATTGACGATCGTGAGGGCGAGCAGCGCCGCCACGGCCCAAAGCAGGATCTCCAGCCAGCGGCCGGGCGGTGCACCGAAGGCAAGGATCAGCGACAGCGCTCCGAACACGAACGCGCGGTCGCTCTTGCCCATCGGACCGTCGTAGCGGCGCGAGGCGCCGATCTGCAATCCCACGACCCCCGTCATTTCGCTCACGATGGCCAGCACGACGATGACGACGACGGCGGTCGGCGGGGAGCCCGGTACCAGCGCGAACGGCAAATAGAGCGCAGCATCGGAGATCACGTCGCCTACTTCGTTGAGAATGGCACCGAGTCGCGACTTCTGACCGTGCTCGCGCGCCAGCATGCCGTCGATCGCGTTGAGAGCCATGCGCACGAACAGAAACGCCGGAACCGCAAAGAGCGCGGCGCGCGATCCGCGCGAAGCCGCAAGCCAGGCGCCGACTGCGATCGACAGGATGGCCGCCAGCACAGTGACTTCGTTTGCCGTTGCGCCGACTTGCGCAAGGCGGCGGACCAGCGGCCGCCAGAGCGCCTGGAAGCGCGGTTTCAGGTCGTAGACCGATGCCACGCCGCGGCCCTGTTGACTAGCGAGGCTTCGCGACGTGGCGCTGAATGAACATCAATGCGACGGTGGTGCCCACCATGGCCACCGCCGTCGACACGAAGAACGCCGAGCTGCCGCCGATCACGCCAACGAACGAGCTGGTGACGGCCCCGATTCGACCAATGGTCGCCGCCGCGCCGACGCCGGTTGCCCGCACGGCGGTCGGGTAAATGTGAGCCGCCAGCGCGTACATCGTCGTCTGGACGGCGTTGATCGCACCGCCGGTAATTCCGAGCATGACCATGATGTTCGTCAGGTTCTGCGCCGTGAAGGGCGTCACGCTCAACCCAAGCGCGCCGGCGATCGCGATGAGTGCAATCGCCCCCATGGTCCCCTTCGAGCCGAAACGCTGTATGAGCAATGCCGCAACGATCGCGCCGACGACGCCGCCCAGCTGAAAGACGGCAAGACCGAGGCTCGCGGTCGCGCTGCCGAGTCCCGCACCGTTGATTGTCTGCGGCAGCCAGGTAAACGAAAGGTAGACCGCGAGCAGGCAGCTGAAGAACGCCGCCCAGAGCAGGAGCGTGTCGCGGCGGAAGTCGGCCGCGAGCAGGGTCAGCACGGAGACGCGCGTGTCTGCCTGCTCGCGACTGTCCACGAAGCGCGCGCCGGCCGGCACGGGCTGGCCCATGCGCGCGAGAATCCTGCCGAGCTCCGGCCAGCGCGGCGGATTGCGCCCGAGATATCGCGGCGACTCCGGAAGCAGCATTGCGAGGAACAGCGCCATGCCGATCGCGCTCATGCCGCCGATGGCAAACAGCGTGTGCCAGGTATGGGTCTCGAGCACGAGCTTCGCCAGGAAGCCCGCCAGCGATGCGCCGAGTGGCACGCAGACGATCGTCAGCGTGACGGCAAACGGGCGATGCCGCAACGGCACGAACTCCGAGCTCAGCGCACTCGCATTCGGCAGCGCGCCGCCGAGCCCGAGCCCGGCCAGAAGACGCAGCACCGTCAGCGTCGTGATGTCCTCGGCATACGACGCCGCAACCGTGAACACGCCGAGCACGAGAAGGCTGGTGATGAGCGCGCGGCGCCGGCCGATGCGGTCGCCAAGTAGGCCGAGAATCACGGAACCGCCCGCCATCCCGAGGAGGCCAATCGCCGCCACCCACTTGAAGGGCTCGCGGCCCACGTTCCAGTCCTTCATCAATGACGGAATAGCCACGCCGAGGACCTGGATATCGACGCCATCGAAAATGATGGCGAGCGCGGCGAGCGCGACGACGATTTTCTGATAGCCGCCCCAGCGGCCCTCGTCGAGAATCCGACTGATGTCGACCGGGCTCGTATTGCTCACGTTGACCTCACCACCCACACGACCAGCGTACCGGGAAAGTCGGCTGACCGCCGCGCGATCTGCCGGAACCGTGCATCGGCCGGCAAGCGCGGTCGCATCTGGCTAGCGGCCGACGGCGCGGCACGATTCGGGATCGTCGCTGATCGAGGCAGTCATGTGTGCGGCGATCTGGGAACGGGTGTCTTCAACGGCCGCACGCAGTGGATCCGCAAGGGCGTCCTTCGCGATTGTCTCGACTTGTGCACGGGCTGCGTGTGGACATCCGAGCTCGAGCAGAGTCATCGCGAGATTGTTGCGCGCCCCGCTCTCGCTGCCATCGAGCCGCAACGCCTCGAAATAATCCCGGGCCGCACCCTGCAGGTCGCGCTGGGCGTAGCGTGCCGTCCCGCGACCGACCCATGCGAGTGGCTCATCCGGCCAGCGATTCACCGCTGCATCGAACGCCCGCGCGGCGTCCTCAGGTCGCGCGACCCGTTCGAAGGCGGCGGCCGACTCCAGATAGCGAGCACGATCCGCGGTCGCCGGGAGTTCCCCGGGTCGCAGGGTGACGATAGCCCAGCGTCCGGCGCGATCCCAGAAGCGAACGAACTGGCGCGCCGACATGGTTTGGCGCCGTGTCGTTCCCGAACGCAGCACCAGTTTCTCCGTCGTCGCGTCGTAACCGATGACCACGGCGTAATGCCACCGCGGCAGGAGCGGCAGGCTGTAGTTATGCAGGACGAGCACCGGCCGGTGAGCTCCCAATTCGGCCAGGATCGCAGTCAGAGCAGGCGCCAAACGATACGAAAGTCGGGAGTGGCCCCGGGGCGCCGCTTCCATTTCCACCTGGAGGCTGCCGCCCCGCTTGGGCACGAACACGAATGGCGCCAGTGCGTCGGGCGTCACCGCTACGCCGGACGCCGACAGCACCTCCGCGAGCGCGGCCGGGCCGCACTGCATTTTCTTCTGCGCGAAGAATGGAGTGTCCGCGAGTTCGATCGACCGTTGCGCTCCCTCAGGGAGCGCCGATTCAAGCATCGTGGGCTGCGCAGCGCAGCCCGCGAGCGCGAGGCAGGTGGCGAGCGCGGCGCCGCGAATTGCCGTCAAGTCTTCTTGAAGATGTCGATGACGCCGGTCAGTTCGAGAACGATCAGGACTACGAACACGATGCCCAGGACGGCCAGCAGGCCATCGCCCGCCGCCGGTGCATGGCCGAGGTCCTGCGCAAGCCGATGCAGTTCCTGATCCGTCAGGTTGGCGATGCGCGCGTCAACAGCGTCGGGCGCCACGCCCATCTTCTCGAACTGCTGTCGTACGTCGCTGCGATCAAGGGCAGCATGGACCGTCGCGAGATCCTCAGCACGCGCCGACGGCAACAAACTCTCGGTGGCGATCACGCCCGCATGGGCAAAGCCGGCCGCCCCGAGATTGACGAGCGACAGCGACAGCGTGCACACCGCGGCCAGACGAGTGATGGAAATGCTCATGCGCAGTCTCCTCAAGTCGCATTTCAGCGACAGTCTTGACGAAGAAACACTGCTAAAAGCATCGCCTTTGCAGGGCGAAGAAACAAGCCCACTGCGCGACAGGGTCAGGCGGACCGCAACTGACCGGGATCGATTGGCAAGCTGCGAATTCGCTTGCCGGTCGCTGCAAAAATTGCATTGCATAGTGCTGGAATCACCGGCGGCAACGCGGGCTCGCCGAGACCGGTCGGCGCCGCCTCGCTCTTGAGGAAATGCACCTCGACGGGTGGCGCCTGATCGATGCGCAGCAGTCTGAACTCGTGGAAATTCGTCTGCACCGTGCGTCCACCGTCGATCGTGATCGCCTGACCGAGCGCCTGGCCCAGGCCATCGAGGGCCGCACCCTGAACCTGGTTCTCCGCGCCCGTCGGATTGATGATCGCGCTGCCGACATCGCCCGCGACCCACACCTTGTGCACCTTGACCTCGCCGTCGCTCGCGACCGAGGCATCGACGACCTCGGCGAAATAGCCGAAGTGGCTGTAATACGACGCGATCCCAAGACCCCTGCCCTTGGCCGTCCGGCGCCCGGCCCATGACGACTTCTCGGCGACGAGCGTCAGCACGTCGCGCATGCGACCGGTGTTAAATCCAGGAAAGCTTCCGAAACGCCCCGGAGGTGTCGGCAGCACGCGCCGCTCGCCGAGCAGCTCGAGCATGAACTCAAGCGGATCCTTGCCGGCGGCATGCGCCAGCTCGTCGAGGAATGACTGAAATACGAACGCGAGCGCGTTGCTCGTCGGCGCGCGCAGCGCTCCCGTCGGCACGCCGAGCGGCATCAGCGTCGCGCTCAATTCGAAATCCGCCACGAAGCGCGCGGGAAATTCCGTCGGCTGGATGGCGGCCTGATACGCAAAGCTGTCGTTGGCGCCGAAGCTCACGAAGTGATCGCGAAAGGCGACGAGGCGGCCGCTCTTGTCGAGGCCCGCGGTGAAATTGTGAAAGCCCGCCGGTCGATAGAAGTCGTGCTGCAGATCCTGCTGACGTGTCCACAAGAGCTTCACCGGCGTGCCCGCCTCGCGCGCGATCCAGGCCGCCTCCGCCATGTAGTCGTTGTTGAGGCGCCGCCCGAATCCGCCGCCGCAGCGCGTCATGTGAATGGCGATGTCGGATTCCGGTACTCCGAGCGTACGGGCGACGAGCTCACGGCCGTTCTGAGGCGTTTGCGTCGGCGCCCAGATTTCGACCTTGCCTTCGCGCACGGCCGCGGTGCAGTTCTGCGGCTCGAGCGTCGCGTGCGCGAGAAACGGATAGGCATACGAAGCCTTGACCACTTGCGCCGCGCCCGCGAGCGCTGCCTGCACGTCGCCGTCGAAGCGCACGGACTTCGAAGGCGGCTGGCCGGCGAGCCCGCGCGCCGTCTCGGCGAAGGTCTCGCTGCTCTGCTTGGCCGTCGCGCCCTCGTCCCACTTCACTTCGAGGTGCTCCAGCGCCTGGCTCGCCTGCCACCAGCGATCGGCGACGATCGCGACCCCATCGACGAGGCCCTCGGGAGCGCCGCCGCCGCTGACGAGGAAAGCCTGTCGCACGCCCGGCAGCGCCCGGATTGCGTCGAGATTGGCGCTGACGACCTTGCCGCCGAAGACCGGACACTTCTCGAAGACGGCGTAGCGCATGCCCGGCACCGTGACATCGATGCCGAACAGCGGTCTGCCGGTCACAACCTTGGGGCTGTCGATGCCGCGCACCGATCGACCGATGATGCGAAAGTCCTTCGGATCCTTCAGCGTCACGGTCTTCAGGTCCGGCGCCGGAATCGTCGCGGCCACTGCGGCAAGTGCGCCATAACCGAGTTTGCGGCCCGTGCGCATGTGCGTTACGAATCCGGCTGCGGTTGAGCACTCCGCGGCCGGCACGCCCCAGCGCTGCGCCGCTGCCGTCACCAGCATCTGGCGCGCGGCGGCGCCGGCCCGTCGCAGCGGATCCCAGTTGAACGGCGTCGCGAAGCTGCCGCCCGCAAACTGCGCGCCGTAGGCTGCCTGATCGAGCCCGGCCTGCTCGATGCGCACCTGGCGCCAATCGGCGTCGAGCTCCTCGGCCAGGATCATCGGCAGCATCGTCTTGATGCCCTGACCGATTTCCGGATTTTTCGCCATGATAGTGACGGTGCCGTCCGGCGCGACGCGGATGAACGCGTTCAGCATCGCCGTCGAATCCGGGGCTGCTTCGCCTGATCGGGCAAGCGCTGCCATGGGCACGCTGAAGCTCAACAGAAGCCCGCCGCCCAGCGTAGCGCTTGCGCTCAGGAACTCGCGTCGCGACAGCTGCTCGCTGGCGGAAGGGGTCGCAGTCGAAGCGAGTGCATCGCGGGTTGCCATGCTCTTACCCCTCCCGCGTATCGGCGGTCGGCAGGCCGGCAGCCTGTTTGATCGCCGCCCGAATGCGAATGTAGGTGCAGCAGCGACACAGGTTGCCGCTCATGGCCGAGTCGATGTCCTGGTCCGTCGGGTGAGGCTTTTGCGCGAGGAGCGCCGTCGCCGACATAACCTGGCCCGCCTGGCAGTAGCCGCACTGGACGACGTCGACGTCGAGCCAGGCCGCCTGCACGCGTCGGCCGAGCGCCGTGGCGCCGATGCCCTCGATCGTCGTGATGGCGGCGCCGCCAACGCTCGCGACGGGTGTGATGCATGAGCGCACCGGCTTGCCATCGATGTGTACCGTGCAAGCGCCGCACACGCCGACGCCGCAGCCGTACTTGCTGCCTTTCAGATCAAGCTCATCGCGCAGGACCCAGAGGAGCGGCGTGGCGCCGTCGACCTCGACGCTATGCGCCGTGCCGTTCACCTTGATCGTGAAGCTCGTGCCCATGCCGAAATAGTACCAGCGATCGCCTTCACCGGGTTACGCGTGTCACTTCACCCACGGTCGATTGTCGCGGGAGCGTTGCCGCTAGTATTGACTCCCATGATTGCGTCGCTTCCGACCTGCGACGACCAGCCAATCTGGGACCTTTGGCTGTCGTCGCTCTGGCTGCCATCGGTCACCGTGGCCTCCGAGCTCGGGGTGTTCGAGGCGCTGGCTGGGGGTCCGCGCCGCTCGGCTGGCGTCGCGGAAGAGTTGCGGCTCAACCCGCGTGGCTGCGACACCCTGTTGCGCATGCTGGTGGCGCTCAACCTCGCGGTGCTCGACGGCGGCGAGTATCAACTCGCCCCCGTAGCGCGGCAGTATCTTCTCAAGAAAGATCCCTTCTACTGGGGCCATGTCTGGCCCGCGTCGGCCGGCGCGAATCTCAATCACGCCCGCCTGCGGGATGCACTGATGATCCGGCCGGTCAGCCCGCCCGACGATTCGCCCGGCCCCCTTTCCGCCTGGGAGTCGGGTCAGATCGATCCGGACCTCGCGGGCCGCATCGCGCGCTTCATGAACAGCCACTCGATGGCCGCGGCCGCAGGACTCGGCCACAACGCGGATTTCTCCGGCGTTCGCCGGCTGCTGGATGTCGGCGGCGGTTCCGGCTGCTTCTCGATCGCGCTGGCCGCGCGCAATCCTGATCTGCGCTGCACGGTCATGGATCTTCCGGCGATGTGCCGCGCCGCAGAGGACTACATTGCCGCCGCGGGAGCGCACGAGCGCGTCGATACCGTGAGCGTCGATATGTTTCGCGAGCCGTGGCCGCGGGGTCATGACGCCCTCTTCTTCTCCAACGTCTTTCACGACTGGAGCTTCGAGACCTGCGCCGAGCTCGCGGGCAAAGCTCGCGACTCCTTGCCGCGCGGCGGCCGCATCTTTCTGCACGAGATGCTGCTCAACGACACCGGGACGGGGCCGCGCACGGCCGCGGCGTTCTCCATGCTCATGCTCGCCGGGACGCGCGGCCAGCAGTTCACGTCCGCGGAACTTCGCGACCTGCTCGCTGCGGCTGGCTTCGCCGATATTTCAGTCACGCCGAGTTACGGCTACTACTCGCTCGTTTCGGGGCACAAGCCCTGATCCCATCCCACAGGAAACCACCCATGCAGGACGTCAAAGGCAAAGTTGCATTCATTACCGGCGGTGCCAGCGGCATCGGTCTCGGCATGGCGAAGGCGTTCGTCAACGCCGGCATGAAGGCGGTGCTCGCCGACATTCGCCAGGATCACATCGACGAATCCCTCGCGTACTTCAAGGGCAAGGGGCAGGCCGCGCAGGTCCACGCCCTCATCCTGGACGTCACCGATCGAGCCGCCTTCGCGCGCGCCGCGGATACGGCCGAAAAGACCTTCGGCAAGATTCACGTTCTCTGCAACAACGCGGGCATGGGGCTCGTGGGCCCGATCAAATTGCTCCGCTATGCCGACTGGGACTGGGGCTTCAGCGTCATGATCGGCGGCGTCGTCAACGGCCTGCAGACGATCCTGCCGCGCATCCTCGCCCATGGCGAGGGCGGCCACATCGTGAATACGGCTTCGATGGCGGCGATCGTGCCAATTCCGAACACCGTCATCTACACCACCGCGAAGGGCGCCCTAGTGTCGATGGCCGAAACATTGCGGGCAGAGCTCGCGCCGGACAACGTTGGCGTGTCGGCCTTCTGCCCGGGACCGGTGCAGACCAATATCCGCGAGACCGGCAAGCTCCGCCCGCCGCAATTCCAGGACAGCGGCCTCAAGGAGCGCGAGCAGCAGCTCGCCGATCGGCCCAACTCGCCCAACTGGATGACGATCGAGGAATGCGGTGAACGCGTGCTCCGCGGCATCCAGCGCAACGATCTCTATATCTTCACGCATCGCGAATTCAAGGAAGGCGCCGCGGAGCGCTGCGAGACGATTCTCGCCTCCTTTCCGGATGAGCCCGTCAATACGAAGCGTGCGGGCGAAATAGGGTTCCTGACCTCGAACGCGATCTTTTCCAAGGCGCAGCGTCCACGCTGGTAACTTCAATAGCGCCGAAGCGAGCGTGCGGAACGACCAGAGGATTCGCGTTCGACCCTGCGTCGAACCTACACTTGCGGGCCATCTGCGGCCCGGCCGCAACACCAGGACCTCCAAGAACATGAAATCGCGAATCCTCTGCGCCCTGACGGCGCTGTCATTCTCCGCACTTCTGGGCGCGGCCGCGCCGGACGCCAAGCCGGAGGCGAAGCCGGAAGAGCCTGAAACGCCGAAGTACCTCAAGGACGAGAGCCAGGTTACGCAAGGCTCGGTCACCATCGCAGGGCATAAGATCACCTACCTGGCGGAAGCGGGCGTGCTCGTGATCCACGTCAAGGACCCGCACGACAGCGATCCGCCGGCGCCGGATGACAAGGCCGCCAACGCGACCGTGCAGGTGCCGCAGGCGACCATGTCGTACGTCGCCTACTTCAAGGGCGACAGGGAAGACCCGCAACGACCGATCATGTTTCTCTTCAACGGCGGCCCGGGATCATCGACGGTGTGGCTGCACATGGGAGCCTTCGGACCGAAGCGCGTGCTGACGCCCGGCGATATGCACGGTCCCGCCGCACCGTATCGCGTCGTGGACAACGACTACAGCCTCCTCGATGAAAGCGATCTCGTATTCGTCGACGCGCCCGGCACCGGTTTCAGTCACCTGCGCGGCACCGACAAACTGAAGGCGTTCCTCGGCGTCGACCCGGACGCGCACGCGTTCGCCAATTTCATCTCGCAGTTTCTCTCGCGCCACGGCCGCTGGAATTCGCCGAAGTACGTGTTCGGCGAGAGCTACGGCACGACGCGAGGCGCCGCGCTCGCCTATGTGCTGCAGAACGAGAACTACATCGACCTGAACGGACTCATCTTTCTCTCGCAGATCCTGAATTTCGACGATAGCCCCGATGCGCCGCAGACGAATCCCGGAATCGACCTGCCCTACGTGCTGGCGTTGCCGACCTACGCCGCGACCGCGTGGTATCACCACAAGGTCCCGAACCCGCCGGCGACGCTCGAGCCCTTCGTGCACGAGGTGGAGCAGTTCGCGATGGGCGATTACGCCCAGGCCCTCGCCGCCGGGCCAAAGCTCTCGCCGGAGCGCAGGACGGAGATCGCAACGCGGCTCCACAACTACACGGGCCTGCCGGTCGACTATCTGGAGCGCTCGAATCTCAGGGTGAACGGGGGCCAGTTCGAGAAGACTCTGCTCGGCAGCGACACCACTGCCGGCCGGCTCGACACGCGCTTCTCCGGACCCACCATCGATCCGATGAGCCGCGAGTCATCGTACGACCCGCAGACCGCGGCGATCGTCGGCGCCTATGTGGCCGCCTTCAACGATTACGTGCGCAAGACGCTGAAGTTCGGCGAAGGCAGGACGTACAAGCCCTTCCAGCCGCTATGGAACGATCCGGAATTGTTCCTGCATCAGCCGCCCGGAGTCGGCCAGAAGCTGCCGCAGGCCGTGAACGTGATGCCGGATCTCGCCTTTGCCATGCAGCAGAATCCGAATCTCAAGGTGCAGCTGCACGGCGGCTACTACGACCTCGCGACGCCCTACTTTGCCGCCGAGTACGAGCTCGAGCAGCTCCCCATGCAGGCGTCGCTGCAGAAGAACATCGAGATGCATTTCTATGAGTCGGGCCACATGATCTACGCGCATGAGCCGTCGCTCAAGGCGCTGCACGACAACGTGGCCGCGTTCGTCGAGAATACGCGGGTGACCAGGTCACCCTAGAACATCGAAGGAGAAGCCGCCGTGAACTCGTGGACAATCCGTGGCGCTGCCGTGCTTGCAGCCCTGTCGATCTGCGTCGCAACCGCCGCTCCGGCGCAGACGGCCATTACCCGCAATCCGCGCGGCCTGCTTGCCCTCGGCCTGCTCGATACGGTCTTCAACCAGCGCAAGGTGCAAGAAGGTTTCGACAAGTACGTCGGCGATACCTACCGGCAGCACAACCCGTATGCGGCCGACGGCAAGCAGGCCGCGATCGATTTCCTCAGCAAATTCATGGCGAGCGGCGCCGAGTACAAGTACGACTTCAAGCACGTCTATGTCGATGGCCGGCTCGTCGTCGTCCATTCGCACGTGACGCGGGGCAAGGATGACCGCGGCTCGGCGGTCATCGACATCTTCCGGTTCGACAAGCACAACAAGATCGTCGAGCACTGGGACGTCGTGCAGCCGGTTCCCGAGAAGTCCGCCAACGACAACACCATGTTCTGACGGCAGCGGTAGCGCAGCCCACGGTCAACAGAGCATGCCGGCGCGTTTCAGCACAGCGGGATTCGATCGCGCCGAGCACCTGGTCGGCGGCGTGCGAACCGTCGTCTACAGCGCCGGGCGCGGTGAGCCGGTCGTCTATCTGCACGGCGGAGGCACCTGGCACGGGTTCGAGTTCGCGCGCGACTGGCTCGACCGCTTTCGCGTCGTCGTCCCCTATCATCCGGGATACGGCGAGTCGGCGGACGATCCGACGATCGATTCCGTGCACGACTACGTGCTGCACTACCTGGAGCTCTTCGACCGGCTGGGGCTTAAGCGCACGAACCTCGTCGGCGCCTCGCTTGGCGGGCGCATCGCCGCCGAGTTTGCGGTCTCGCATGCTCATCGCCTCACGCGGCTGGCGCTGGTCTCTCCTGCCGGCATCGCCGCGGCCGATCTGCCCATGCCCGACTTCGCCCGCATCCCGCCGGCCGAGCTGCCGGCATATTTCGCCTGGAATCGCGACTTCATCCGTCCGTGGTGGCCGGATGAGCCCGATGCCGAATTCCTCGCGGCTCGTGCCCGCGAAGGCGCCGCCCTGCGGCAGGTCACGCGCGCCGGATCCATCAACAGCGAGCGCCTTGGCCGCTGGCTGCATCGCGTGACGTTGCCGACGCTCGTCGTCTGGGGGCGCGACGATCGCATCCTGCCCGCCGGCCTGGCGCCTCTCTGGGCTCAGCGCCTGCCGAATGCGACGGTTCGCATCATCGAGCAGGCGGGACACCTGTTGCTCGACGAATCACCCGTTGCGCGCCGCGTCGTCGCCGAGTTTCTCGCCGGAGGTCGCTGATGGAAAAGATCGATGGCGTGATCGTCGTCGGTGCGGGCCCCGTCGGGTTCCTCACGGCGCTCGGTCTCGCGCAGGCCGGCATCCGCGTGACGCTGCTCGAGGCGGAGCCCGGGATCAACGACGCACCTCGCGCTGCCATTTACTTTCCGACCACGCTCGACGTGCTGGAGCAGCTCGGCATCCTCGACGATGCCAACGCGATTGGCCTGCAGAGCCACACGTTCTGCTATCGCGTCCCGCAGTCCGGCACCGCCATCACCGTCGACGTGCGCACGACGATGCGGCCGAACGAGCGACATCCCTACAACCTGCATTTTGGCCAGCACATCCTCGCGCGCCTGGTGCTCGATCACCTGCGTCGGCTGCCGAACGCCGAAGTGCGCTGGAGCCACCGGGTCGTGAGCGTCACGCCCGACGCTCAAGGCGTCACCGTCGGAGTGCAAAGCCCTCGTGGTCCCGAGGAGCTGCGCGCCGACTGGCTGGTTGGGGCCGATGGCGCGCGCAGCGCCGTGCGCCAGCTCGTTGGCCTCCCCTTCGAAGGTCACACCTGGCCCGACCGCTTCGTCGCGACCAATGTGCGCTTCGATTTCGCCAAGTATGGTTACGAGCCCGCGAACGTGGTGTCGGACCCCGTGCACTGGGCTGTGGTCGCGCGCCTTGGCCGCGAGAACCTCTGGCGGGTCACCTATGGCGAGGACGCGAGCCTGCCCGAAGAGGAAGTCCGACGCCGCCTGCCGGAACATTACGCCGCGATTCTGCCTTCCAGGGACCCATACGAGATCGTCGCCGTGTCGCCATATCGCGTGCATGAGCGATGTGCACCGACGTTTCGGCAGGGACGCGTGCTCCTCGCCGGAGACGCCGCGCACGTCTGCAATCCCTGCGGCGGGATGGGGCTCACCACCGGTGTCATCGACGCGATGGCTCTGACTCAGGTGCTCTCGGCCGTGATCCACGGCCGCGCGCCCGAATCGGTGCTCGATTTCTATGCCAGGGAGCGGCGTCGCGTCTACCTCGAGGTGTCGACAGTCGTCGCCACCGAGTTCAAGCGGCGCCTGTCGGAGAAAGACCCCGAGCGGCGCAAGCAGGACGAGGAGATGTTCCGGCGCACAGTGACCGATCCGCAAGCCGCAGCAGGCGCGTCGATGCTCACGGTGGCGATCCAGGGCCAGCCGATGCCGGTGTAAGCCCGCTAGCGCTCAGGCGGCAATCACGCTCCGTGCACGAACTTTCGCCGGCGCCGTCTCAACGAGAAACACGGCGAGCAGGCCGCCGGCGACGGCGCAACCCGCCTCGATCAGGATCGGCGCCGCGAGCGACGTGCGATCCGCCACCGCACCCGCGATCGGCGGCACCGCGAAGCCGCCGACGATCTCACCGATGCCGACCACGAGTCCCATGGCGGTTGCGATGAGGCGCGGCGACGTGCTTTCGGACGGAATGGTGCCCATGTAGAGCGGAAACGCGCCGGATGCCAGCCAGCCGACGAACATCAGTGCCGCGAGCATGACGAGCGGGCCGCTGTAATAAAGCGCTGCGAGCGGGCACACCGTGCCGAGCAAACAAAAGATGATCATCACGGGCCGGCGGCCGATACGGTCTGACAGCGCCGGAATGACGAAACCGCCAAGAGCGGCGCACGCGCCAAGCGTGCTCATCAGCCACTTGGTCTCGGACGGCGGAATGTGCCGATACTCAACGAAGAATTTCGGCAGGAACGCCCAGCCGAGCACCATCCACGCAACCATGAAGCAGCTGATGATCGAGCACAGCCAGACATTGCGTACGCGCAGCATCGTCACGAAGCCCATGCGAGGCTCGTCCTTGACGGTCGACTGCGCTGCAGATCGTGGCGGAGCGGCGGGCTCCTGGATATAGCGCCAGAGGAGCAGCGCGCAGATCAGTCCCGGAATGCCGGCCACGAAGAACGAGACGCGCCAGTTATAGCGCTCGGCGAGCGGCATGAGCACGAGCGGCGCGGCGAACGAGCCGAGGAGCGCGCTGAAGCCATTTTGCAGCACACCCATGTTGAAGCCCCGGCGGTGCTCACCGGACTCGGCCGCCATGATTGACAGCGCGACGGGCAGGAAAGGGCCCTCCGCCAATCCCATCAGCATGCGCGCGCTCACGAGCATGAGGAAGGAGCCCGCGAGGCCCGAGAGAAAGGAGCAAGCGGAGAAGGCGAGCACGCAGACGATCAGAAACGGTTTGCGGATCCCCGTGCGGTCCGACCACGCCCCGAACACATACGCCGAAATCGCCCAGGTGATCGAGAGGCCCGAGCTGATGAAACCGACCTCCTTGTTCGACAGCTTGAGGTCCGGCGCGATGAAGGGTGCGAGAAAGCCTGCAGCGTTGCGATCGAAGAACAGAAATCCGAACGTCAGGCCAAGGAGCAGCAGGACTCCATTCTCGTAGCTCGCAAGCCTACTTCGTGGCATGGGCGGCGCCTGCGCTGCCGGGCATGGGGTTTCTCGCCATGGCGAGCGCAGCCTTGACCGCCGGCCGCTCGTTCATGCGACGCAGCCAATCGAGGGTTCGCGGCGCAATCTTCTGGTTCATTGCCTCGGGGACGATGCGGGGCACCGGAGAAACCATCGAGATTGTGTTGATGTCGGCAAGCGAATAGGTCGGTCCCGCCAGCCACGGACTCTTCTGCAGTATCTTCTCCATGCGCTCGATTGAGACGGCCACTTTGCGCCGCGAATCGGTCAGCTGCTCCTCTGTGAAAGAGTGCGTCGCCGCGGTCTTCCACTTGTCGCGCTGCTCCTTGAGCGGAATGCGCTCGAGGAGCTTGTCGAATTCTCCTTTCTTGAGCCGCTCGACGATGCCCGGCACGAGCAGGTTCCAGCCGAGCATGCTGAGCGCCGGACAGAAGTACTCGTCGACGAACTTGCTCCAGATGCGCATGTGCGCGCGCTCGACCGGGTTCTCGGGCCGCAGGCGCACTTGCGGGAACACGTCCTCGAGATACTCGTTGATCACCGTCGATTCGGTGATGACCGCCCCGTCGTGCACGAGCGCCGGCACCTGGCCGTTCGGATTCACCTTCACGAAATCGGGCGAGTGCTGCTCGAAGCTGTGCAGATCCACATAGTGGCTGACGAATTCGAGCCCCTTCTCCTTCAGGCACAGCATCGGCTTCATCGAGTTGGCGGACGGTTCGTAGTGATAGAGCTCGAGCATCGGTGGATCTCCTGGATGCGTGCCGCTTTGGCAGTCCCGGCAGGATGCAGGGAGTCTCGCGACGCAACGTGCGCCCGAGCGAACTGCGAGTCAACTGGGAGCGAAGTCGGGCTGGCAACGTGCGTGGAATGACGCGATCATGGTCGCGACCCGGTATCGCCGACTGCACGAGGCTGCGCGTGACTGACATCAAACTCGTCGACGTCTCCATCCGCGATGGCAACCAGAGCATCTGGGGAGCGACCGCGCTCGACACGGCGCGAACCCTGCAGATCGCGCCGGTGCTCGACCGCATTGGCCTGCACGCGCTCGATTTCACCTCGAGTACGCACATGGGCATTGCCGTGCGCACGCACAAGGAGAACCCCTGGGAGCTCATCCGCGCCATGCGCGCCGAGGCTCCTCACACGCCGCTGCAATTCATCACGACCGGCTTCCGGTTCATTTCCTGGGAGACGTCGAGCCGCGACTTCATGCGCCTCGTGTACCGCTGCCTCGTGCGCAACGGGATCGGACGCTTCGCGCTCATCGATCCGATGCACGATCTGCCGTCTCTCCTCGACATGGCTGCGATCATCCACGAGGAAGGCGGCGAGGTGCTCGCTGGCTTGACATATACGTACAGTGCCGTGCACGACGATGCCTTCTACTCGAATCTGGCTGCCGCGCTCGCGGCATCGCCGCACGTCAGCCGGCTCTACATCAAGGATCCGACGGGCCTCCTCACGCCGGAGCGCGCACGCACTTTGATTCCGGCCGTGCGCACGCAGCTCGGCGGCAAACCGCTCGAGCTTCACTCCCACTGCACTATCGGGCTCGCGCCCTTGAGCTATCTTGCCGCGGCGGAGCTCGGGGTCGAAGTGCTGCACGTCGCCCTCGGCCCCTTGAGCAATGGAACGTCGCTGCCCTCGGCGCTCAGGATCGTTGCGAACCTGCGCGCGATGGGACACACCGTCGACGTGGACGATCGCGCGCTCGGCCTGGCCGCCGATTATTTCGTGCGCCTGGCCGAAGCGGAGGGGCTGCCGGTCGGAGCGCCCCAGGAATACGACGCCGCATTTCTGCGCCATCAACTACCGGGGGGCGCGATCACGACGACGGTTCGCCAGCTCGAGGAGCTGAAGCTCGAGGACCGGCTGCCGGCCGTGATCGAGGAAACCATCCGCGTGCGCGCGGAGCTCGGCTTCCCGATCATGGTGACGCCCTTTCCGCAAATCGTCTGCACGCAGGCGCTCTTCAACGTCATCGGGAAGGAGCGCTACGCCAACGTGCCCGACCAGGTCATTCGCTACGTGATCGGCCGTTTCGGCCGGCCGACCGCCCCAGTCGATCCCGACGTCAAGCACCGCATCCTCGACCGGCCGCGTGCGCGGGAGCTGATGGCAGAGCCTGAGCCGCCCGAGCTCGCAGACTTGCGCCGGCGCTTCAACCCGAAGATCTCCGATGAGGAGTTCCTGCTGCGCGCCGTCATGCCCGGCGAGCAGGTGGACGCGATGCTCGCCGCCGGCCCGGCCGTCCGCCACTACAACCCCGACGCACGTCCGGTGCTCGCGCTCATCAGCGATCTCGTGAAGCGCCCGTTGCCCCCGGAAGAGCTGGTCGTCGAGAAACCTCAGTTCCGGCTCGCGCTGCGAGGCAAGCGTCGCGCATGAGCGGCGCCGCAGATCGCATCCTTACGACGCACGTCGGGAGTCTGCCACGCAGCCGCGCGGTCGCTGAGCTCCTGCTGGCGAAGGAGCGCGGCGAGCCGTACGAGACCGACGTATTCGACCGCACGATCGCCGAGGCGGTTATGCACGTCGTCGAGCGCCAGGTGCGGATCGGAATCGACGTCGCGAGCGACGGCGAGACGTCGAAGATTTCGTACGCCACTTACATCAAGGATCGGCTGTCGGGTTTCTCCGGAGATCGTCCGCGGCAGGTGGCGCTCGATCTCAAGAACTTTCCCGACTTTCGCGCGAAGATGGCTGCGTTTGCCGGCGCACAAAGCTTCAAACGGGCGTGCTGCACCGGTCCGGTGGCGGTCGCGGACCGCGAGCCGCTGCTGAAGGACCTTGCCAATCTGCGCGCCGCTGTCAACACCCATCGGCCGCACGCCGCCTTCCTCAATGCCGCATCGCCGGGCGTGGTCTCGGCCTTCCAGCCGAACGAGTACTACCCGAATCATGAGGCGTACGTTGAGGCGATCGCCGAAGCGATGCGCGAGGAGTACGAGGCGATCGTTGCCGCGGGCTTTCAGCTGCAGCTCGATTGTCCGGACCTTGCCATGGCCCGCCACACGGGCTTTCAGCATCTCGATGAAGATGAGTTCCTGAAGCGGGCCGCCCTGCAGGTCGAGGCGCTCAATCACGCGGTGCGCAACATTCCGGCTGCAGCGCTGCGCATGCACGTGTGCTGGGGAAACTACGAAGGACCGCATCACTTCGACATTCCCCTCGAGAAGATCCTCACGATCGTCCTCAAGGCGAAGCCCACCGCCGTGCTCTTCGAAGCGGCCAATCCGCGCCATGCCCATGAGTGGACCGTATGGCGGGATACGCGACTGCCGGACGACAAGATTCTCGTCCCGGGCGTCATTGCGTCGACGTCGAATTACGTTGAGCACCCGGAATGGATCGCGCAACGACTCGGCCAGTTCGCCGACATCGTCGGGCGCGAACGCGTCCTCGCCGGGACCGATTGCGGGTTCGGAACGTTCGCCGGAATCGGCAAGGTCGATCCCGAGATCGCTTATCTCAAGCTGGGCGCACTGGTCGAAGGTGCGGCTCTCGCCTCGACGAGGCTCTGGAATCGGCGCCCAATGCGCTCGTACGCAAAGGAGTAGTTCGATGTCGAAGGCAAAACGACCGGTACTGCTGATTGGCGGCATCCCCGGCAACGATGCCGAGGAAGTCTTCAGGACAGTGAGCCCCGTGCTTGGCGACCTTGCGATCGGACTGACCGACGGCGAAACCGGAATCCGGCGCTTCTGGATCTTCTTCGTCGGCATCAATACCTGGGACCGGCACCCGGACCTTGAACTCGTGCGGCCGGTCGAGCCGTCCGGCATTCCAGGCCTGCCGCCCTGGTTGCCGGCCGGCTATCACGCCTTTCAGTGGTGGGGTGCGAAGCCCGGCGTCAGAAACCTCCGGCCCATCGAATCGCTCGGCTATCCGCGCGAGGCGCAGGCGTCCTATGAGATTTTTCGCTCGCTGCGCGAGCGCGGTGTCATTCCGCG
>Ga0153915_10001724_pt1 | contig 20124 bp, 9 predicted proteins | sample Opewatmetagenome_2_FD_107003 | JGI IMG/M metagenome (GOLD analysis project Ga0153915, IMG submission 107003) | Freshwater wetland microbial communities from Ohio, USA - Open water 3 Core 3 Depth 3 metaG | ecosystem: Environmental > Aquatic > Freshwater > Wetlands | place: USA: Ohio, Lake Erie...
GAAATACATAGTTTTTTCCAATTCTTCCATGTTTAATTAGTTATTTTTTTGGCCCCCCCTTGGGGGGGTTGGGGGGTAAATGACAGACAAAGGAGATCGAAGAGCTAATATACAAAAAAACAGGGGGACAGGAGGGGGTGAGGCCAACCTGAGGCAGCATTTTCTTATTTTTTACGTCTTTTAAATATCGGTAACGTTTTAATGAACAGATCCGATTAAGTTAAAAAAACTAAATTTTTACAGGTAAATTATTTCAGCCGCTCTGAGGTTTAAGATATTTTTTTACCTTGTTGCTCACATTTTTTTGTTATGAAGAAGTTCTTATTATGGTTCACTCCCGGACTGATCATCGGTGTGCTCATTATTCTCAGTGCCGCCAGGGCAATCGATAAAACCTCAACAAATGAATATTGTATGTCGTGCCATATTCACCCGATGGCGGATGCAGACTGGAAAAGATCTGTACACTATGAAACCCAGTCAGGTTACAGGGTAGCCTGCGTGGAGTGCCATCTTCCTCCAAAGGGACATGGATACCTGTGGGCAAAAGGAAAAACCGGATTGCGTGATCTGTGGAGTTACTGGACCAGGGATTCAGCTTCTTTCGACTGGGTTGAACGCGGCAGACTTGAACTAGCCCGTGGGTATACGTATGAAAACACATGCATAAAATGTCATGAAAACCTCTTCCCTGCAAAACTTACAAAGGACGGAGAAAATGCGCATTTGTATTATACCCAGCAGAAAAAAACTCCTGAGCTGAATTGCATAAACTGTCATCTTAATGCAGGCCATTATATTGAAGGCTACACCCACGGAAGCAACAAAACGTTCGGGGCAAGCTCCTCAGCACCCAAGGAGATATTCACAGAACCAGCAACAGTGACCGAATTTAAGAGCTATACCGAAAAAATACCAAAGTCTTCAGTTACTTTCAATATGGTAGCAATTCCGGGGGGGACTTTTAAGATGGGTAGTCCTGACGATGAACTTTTCAGAAAACCAGATGAAGGACCTGTAAAAGACGTGGAAATAAGTCCTTTTTTCATGGCGGAGGTTGAAGTAACATGGGATGAATATCTTGCATTTTATGTTCAGACTTCTGCTGAAGGCCGTTCTTCTGATACTGAAGGTTTGAGAAGCGGCCTGAAGGCATCAAAGAATGTCGATGCAATTTCCGGAGCTACTCCGCCCTACGGACAACCTGACCAGGGATGGGGTATGGGACAGCGTCCGGCAATATCTTTCACTTATCATGCAGCGGAAATATACTGCAAATGGCTGTCGCTTGTCACGGGAAAAACCTACCGTCTACCCACAGAAGCAGAGTGGGAATATGCCTGCAGGGCTGGAACACAGGGTCCGTTTTTCTTTGACGGCGATCTGAAGAAATATGAAAAGACGGGGCTCAGGGCCAAACTCGGCAAGAATGATACAACTTTAATAAACAGGTATATAGTTTATAAGGAAAATAGCCCGTCAAAAACCCAGACACCCGATTTCGTAAAGCCAAATCCGTTCGGACTAAAAAATATGTCAGGAAATGTGGCGGAATTCTGTGCTGACTGGTACCAGCAAGATGGCTATTCACAATATACTGCAGGTATCCTAAAAGATCCAAAGGGTCCCGAAAGCGGTGAAGAACATGTCATCCGCGGCGGTACATTCCAGAGTCCTGCGGGGGCTTTAAGAAGTGCCGCGCGAGACTATACAAGGACTGAAGCATGGCTTCGCACCGATCCGCAGATGCCAAAAAGCATCTGGTGGTACTCCGATTGCTTTAATGTTGGATTCAGGGTAGTATGCGAATTTGACGGCAAGACTGGAAACGTAAGCACCTCAAATTGAGTATCCCAGTCACTTTTGTTCAGGCTGGTTACCGAAATATGATGAACAGACTTGTTTTTATGAAACAAGTTGTATATATTGGGAGCACCTTAAACCCTAATGTCTAACCTAAAACCTGAACTCATCGGAAACCCCAAATAATTACCGAAAATAAAGCTTGAATTTGAATGAGTGTAAGTTTTACACTTATTCGGATATTATTTTTTTGAATTAGAAGATAACTGATAAAAACCTGAACTGAGACAAATCCCCTGTCTCCCTGCAGGCTGGCTCCTTCGCTAAATTTGTCCACCGGACAAATTCTTAACGCCTGCCTGCCGGTAGGCAGGCTCGGCCCGCTTCGAAGGGGGAACTTTAGACCTAAAACCGATTAACGAGCAACAAGCAACAAGAAACCAGCAACCAACAACCAATAACCAGCAAAAATTTACAGAAATCCTAATATCTAACTATTTATTAACTAACTAACAGTGTAACAGTATGAAAAAAACTCCCAACTTCTTTTGGCCTTTAGGACCAAATGTAAGTTTTCGCAGGTTGTTACTTCCTGTGAAAATTGTAGTTCTTCTTCTGTTCTGCAGCCTGGCAATTCCGGCCATTACATTGGCTGCAGAAAATCCATCTATTGATGATCAGCAACAGGTGAGGGTTACAGGAACTGTAACCGATGCTTCAACAGGCGAAGCAATGCCGGGTGTAAACATCCAGGTTAAAGGTACCGCAAATGGTGCCATTACCGATGCCGAAGGAAAATACTCATTATCCGGTGTCGACAATAACGCAACCTTAATTTTTTCATTTATCGGTTATGTATCTCAGGAAATTGCCCTCAACGGCAGAGCTGTTGTTGATTTAGCACTTTCAGGAGAGGTTACCGACCTTGATGAAGTTGTTGTTGTGGGCTATTCTACCCAGAAACGTGCAAATGTTGTCGGATCTGTAACTTCTATTTCAGGTGCAAGTATCCAGTCTGTTCCTTCTCCAAACGTTTCGACATCACTTGCAGGACGTTTGCCGGGATCAATAGTAATACAGGGGACAGGCGAGCCAGGAGCTTATGCTACAAACATACTAGTCAGAGGCCGTAGTACATTAGGGGGCGACAGAAATAGATACGCTGCACAGACAGCACCGCTGGTGGTTATTGACGGTGTTCCCGGACGTTCAATGGATGAAATTGACCCGAATGATATTGAAAGCCTTTCGGTTCTGAAAGATGCCTCAGCTGCAATTTACGGAGCCCAGGCTGCAAATGGTGTTATCCTTATTGCAACCAAAAAAGGTGCAGAAGGTAAGCCAAGATTAAGTTATCAGTTTTACCAGGGATGGCAGACACCCAGTATTATCCCGGATGTAACTAATGCTGCCGAATATGCAACCATGCTGTCGGAATACCAGACAGCTACTGGTAAATCACGGACATATACCGATGCAGACATTGAACTGTTTAAAAACCATAAAGATCCGTGGAGGCATCCGGATACTGACTGGTACCATGACCTTGTTAAAAAATGGACTGGAACCTACAGGCATAATATTACAGTAGACGGTGGAACCAAAGGAATGACTTATTATGTTTCCTTCGGATTAAAAGGGGACGATGCAATGTATAAGGAATCCTCCACGAAATATACACAATATAATGTGCGTGCAAAGGTTGATATGCCGATCACCAACTGGCTTAAGACCGGTGTTGAACTGGCAGGATTCCAGGTAAACAGGGTTTTCCCGTATAAATCAGCTGATGCAATTGTTGGTCAGTCAACCCGTCTGACCCCGACAACATGGTCATTCTGGCCAAACGGTCTTCCGGGACCTGATATTGAATATGGTGATAATCCTGTTGTTACTTCGACTTTTGCAGGAGGCAAGGATGACCAGAAAACTTACAGATTATTGAGTTCTTTCAACGGAACAATAACGATCCCATGGGTAAAAGGTCTTTCATTGAACGGGATTTACAGCTATGACCTGACAAATTTCTACAGGAAAAGATTCTTCAAGCCATGGGTTCTCTATTATCCTAACTGGTCGCAGGCTACAACAGATCCTGCAACAGGTTTCATTACTGATATGCCGCTGACACCCACTCTCAGAGGACTCTCTTCCCCGCAAAATGAGGAGGATTTTAACCGCACGATAAACAACACTATTAACCTGGGTGCTACATTTGCGCGAAAATTTGGTAATCACAATATATTCCTGTATGGCGGTTTCGAACAATATACAAGCGATTACAACAACTTTTACGGATTCCGTCAGTTCTACATTTCATCCCTGATTCAGACAATGGATGCCGGCGCTGATCAGAACAAGAATACCACAGGCGGGCAGACTATTTACGCACGCAAATCATATATCGGCCGTGTGACGTATGATTATCAGGGAAAGTATCTTGCTGAAATATTGTTCCGTGCTGACGGTTCCCTTAAGTTCCCGCCCAGCAAGCGCTGGGGATATTTTCCTGGATTCATGGTAGGATGGCGGGCATCTGAAGAAGGATTCTGGAAAGATAATATTCCGTTTATCAACTACTTCAAGCTGAGGGCATCATACGGTATGATGGGTATGGACCCGGGGAATCCTTTCCAGTATATGAACAGTTTTAGCCTGGGATCAGGTATGGTATTTGGTACAGGTACATCCATTGAAACTGTTGTCGGTCCTCCTGTTGTTGCAAACCCGAATATAACCTGGGAAACACAGACCACAAAGAATATCGGATTCGAATCAAAATGGCTTAATGATCTTATCAACCTTGATTTTGAATACTTCTACAACATCAGGAAAAATATTCTTGCTCCCAGGGATGCCTCAGTTCCGAATTTCACAGGACTTTCTCTTCCAAACGAAAATATAGCCCGAGTCGATAACCAGGGTTTTGAAATCCAGGCAAGTGTTAATAAAAATATTACTTCTGATCTTAGGGTGGAAATTGGGGGCAATTTCAGCTATAACCACAATAAGGTAGTTTTCCAGGACGAACCGGCAAGGGCAGTTCCATGGCAACAGACCACAGGCCATCCTTTCAACGCCTGGCTGATGTACAGGTCGATTGGTGTTTTTGCCGACCAGGGTGCAGTAGATGCTTATCCGCACTGGAATGGCGCAAAAGCCGGTGACCTTATTTTCGAAGATGTTTCGAAGGATGGTGTTATAAACGGTGATGACAGGGTCCTTATTGATGAGGCTGATGTACCTCAGGTTTTCTATGGGATCAATCTGGATGCAACCTGGAAAGATTTTACATTAACAATTCTTTTACAGGGACAAGGCAAATTCCTGAAGCAGAATATCTATGATGAACGGCGTGGTGAGGCAGGAAACTACATGCAATGGACTTATGACAACCGCTGGACACCTACAAATACCCATACGGATATTGCCAGAGCATATAACCGAAATGACTTTTACTATGCACATGCAGTAAATATGAACACATACTGGCTTGATAATACGGCTTATTGCCGTATCAAGAACCTTATGCTTTCATATAATATCCCAGGCAATATTCTCAAAAAGGTTGGCATCGCAAATGCAAGTGTTTATTTTTCCGGCAACAACCTTGGACTGCTCTATTCTGCAACGAAGAAGTTCGATCCGGAAGCACAGGGAGCAGGAGTATATCCTATTATGAAGACATTTGCTTTCGGTGCAAATATTGCCTTTTAACTGATTAAGAAATTCTTAAATAATCTGATATGAAAAAACAATTAAGTTATATACTCTCGGTAGCGGTGCTGCTCCTTTTTGTAACGTCGTGTAAAGACGTTCTGGACCAGGACCCGGTTAGTTCATTTAACGAGCAGGTGGTTTTCTCAGATATAAATGTCGTTAAGGCTTACCTGGGCAAATGCTACGACAGGATGGGCGGTATTCAGCATGCCACCATTATGAACAATGATAATAACGGAGTACTTGGGATGCGTGAAGACCTTCTTTCTTCAGGTACTGACCAGACATTATGCATCCACCGTCCCGCTAACTATGTACATATGAAGGGTACAATGAGCCCTGATCAGCTTGGATATTTTGCAAATACAGGATATGCAGGATTTCTTCGCTGGCCCCATCTTTACAGTAATATTCAAAATCTTAACACTGTGCTTGCGGGTATTGATGGAATAGAAGGATTATCTGGACCAGACGAAGCACTTGCGACCCGTCTTAAAGGTGAGGCATATTTCATAAGGGCTTACGAATATGCAATACTGCTTATGAATTATGGAGGTGCAGTTATCAGCACAGAGCCATTCCAGTTAGGAGGTGAATTCCTGTCCATTAAAAGGTCGACACTACAGGAAACTCTCGATCAGGTGCTTGCCGATGCTGATGCTGCAATAGCCAACCTGCCTGCCACAATGGAACAGGGTCGTGCAACACGCGGTGCAGCTGCTGCATTAAAATCACGTGTACTTCTCTTCTGCGCAAGTCCTCTTGTAAACGGTGGCTACGAAGCCGCAAATCCACTGGTATCCTTCACAACCGGGACCCAGGCCGCCCGATGGACTGCAGCAAGGGATGCAGCCAAAGCTGTAATCGATGGTACCTATGGATCATTTGATCTTGTAGGGACCTACACTGATCCCCCATCACCTCTTTCCGACGCGGATGTTCAGACCTACGCCAATACCTATTTCAATATTTTTAACCAGAAAGGCGGCTGGAACAAGGAAACGATCTGGGGCATTCAGTACCCTCTGACAGGCGGAAACGTAAACAATGCCAATATCTGGTACGGGCCCTGCGGTTATCACAACTGGGGCAACAACGACCCGACAGAACCAGCTGTAAGACAATATGAAATGGCCGATGGAACTCCTTTTGTATGGGACAAATACACTCCGGGAGACCAGGTTCTAAGGGCTGCCACTGCGGCACAGCTTGCAGCAGATCCTTTAAGAAATCCATATGCGGGCCGCGAGCCACGTTTCTACGGAACAGTCCTTTTCCATGGAGCTCCATGGCAGGCTCGTCCTGCCGATGGTGCTGCTTTTGATCCATTTAATAAGGTACAAACCGGACATGTGTATAATATGGATGGAACAGTAAAATCTTATGGCGTTGATTCAAGGCAGGGACTTATCGAAGCATGGAACGGAACCAAAAACGGTTACTATCTCAAGAAGTTCCTGGATCCTGGGACTGTGGGACAGTACTACAGAAATACAAATACCTGGGTGGAATTCCGGTTTGCAGAAATTTTGCTGAATTATGCCGAAGCTAGTATCGAACTTGGCGGTGCTGATCTTCAGATTGGTCTCGATGCCCTTAACAAGGTCAGAAACCGTGCCGGCTTACCTGACAGGGTCACAACCGATCAGGCTCAGGCCAGGACCTGGGTACGTCATGAAAGGTACATCGAGCACTTTGCAGAAGGGCACCAGTGGTATGACATGCGCCGCTGGATGACCGCTCCCACTGCGATCGAGAACGTCTATGAAATGAAGATCAAAGAGTGGGTAAACGGCGATATGGAGTGGAAGCTTGATCTTACATCCATGCCTGATCAAAGATCATGGGCAAATGATAAGTACTACTGGGTGCCGATTGTAAGAGATGAGATGAACAAAGCACCTCAGTTGCAGCAAAATCCTGGTTATTAGCATCCTATCAGTAAATAAATCTGATATTAAAATGAGAAAAGCCGGCCTGAAAATGACCGGCTTTTTTAATACGGCTCTGTGATCCTCTGTGTCTTCTCAGTGAATCTCTGTGAAACAAAAAAACTTACACAGAGTTACTCAGAGAAGCACAGAGTAGCACAGAGAGTTTATTATTATTTATGGCTTTACAGGTATACCCTGACAAAGATCTGGTTTTTACAGAATTGACATGAACAGATGTTTTGTGATAGAGAGGACCAAATTTATTAACTAAAAAAGTTATTGATAAATGAATAGTAAGACGTAAATTGCATCTATAAAACCTGACTTAATAACTTATTCGCCTGAAAGAAGAACCCTTTGCTGAAAAAAGATAGTTGCTGATACCCTATCATGAAGGAATCCCTCTTACTGTTCTGGAAATTAAAGCAAATTTTAATTCGCTATATAATCCTTTTATTTTAACCTAAATTCCTAAATTGTTAAATTACATGTAATTGTATGAAAAAAACAGCCATGTTTCTTTGGCTTCCAAAGCCAAATTTAAATTTTCGCAAGTTACTTATGACTACGAAAATTTTTGGTGTTCTTCTCTTCTGTAGCCTGGCAATTCCATCTTATACATTGGCTGCAGATAATCTAGTCATTGACGACCAGCAGCAAATAACCGTATATGGCAAAGTCTCAGATGCTGCAACTCTCGAAGCAATGCCTGGTGTAAACGTTGTTGTTAAGGGTACAAGTTTTGGTGCCATCACTGATGCTACGGGAAAATATTCATTATCTGTAAACGACCGGAATGCAACACTCGTATTCTCGTTTATCGGATATGTTACCATGGAAGTTCCATTAAATGGCCGGACAACCATTGATGTTACCCTTACCGGAGAGGTAACAGCCCTTGAAGAAGTTGTAGTTACCGGTTATGGAACGGCCAAGAGAGCCAGCTTAACCGGCTCCATAAGTGCTGTCAGGGGAGAAACCCTGAAACAGTCACCAACAACCAACCTTACCAATAGTCTGGTTGGACGTTTGCCCGGATTGACTGCTATACAAAAGAGCGGCGAACCAGGTTATGACAATACCACAATTACTATCCGTGGTGCCAATACCCTGGGTGATAACGCCCCGCTGGTAGTTATTGATGGGATTCCCCACCGTTCACTTGAACGTCTGGACCCAGCCGACATTGAAAGTTTTACTATTCTGAAAGACGCATCAGCAGCTATCTATGGAACACAGGCTGCAAATGGAGTTATCTTGGTTACCACCAAGCGTGGCAAAATTGGAAAGCCGACAATTACTTTAAATGTGAATGCCGGGTATAACCAACCCACAGTAATTCCGAAGATGGCCGATGCAGAGACATATGCAACAATGCTTAATGAGGTTGCGTATTATTCTAATCCTTCCGGCGGGCGTAACCAGCAATTTTCAGCTGATGATCTGACAAAATTTAAAGACGGATCCGATCCCTGGGGACACCCCAATACCGATTGGTTTAAAGAGGTGTTCAAACCCTGGTCACGACAGAATTACGAAAACATATCTGTTTCCGGTGGCACAGAAAGTATGAAGTATTTCCTTTCTTTGGGTAGTAAATACCAGGATGCCTATTATTATCACAGTGCAACCAACTTTTCACAATATGATTTCCGAAGCAACATCGATGGGAAGATCTCGAAAAATATCGATATCGCTTTTGACGTTGCAGGCCGCCAGGAAAATAAAAACTTCCCGACCGTTGGTGCAGGAGATATCTTCCGTATGCTTATGAGGGGAAAACCCAATATGCCGGGTTACTGGCCGACCGGCGAACCAGGACCGGATATCGAATATGGATTTAACCCGGTTGTAACCGTTACAAGTGCAACCGGAACTGATAAGGACCGTATCTATAACCTGGAGAGCAACTTAAGGCTGAATGTTACGATCCCGTGGGTTAAGGGATTGTCTTTACAGGCTAATGGTTCATTTGACAAGGTATTCCGTTTCCACAAGAGATTCCAGACACCCTGGTACCTTTATACCTGGGATGGGAATGCAGAACATAAACTCAACAGAGGAAAGAGAGGATTGGATGCTCCTCAGCTTACTGAGGATTCCCAGGATGGCCATAAATATACCTATAATGTGTTTGCCACCTATGAAAAATCTATAGCAGCAATGCATAATATTAAACTGATGATCGGGGCTGAAAGGCAAAGCGCTCTGAATGACTACCTGACTGCTTTCAGAAAGAATTATGTTACCTCTGCAATCCCTCAGCTGTTTGCAGGTGCTGCTGATATATATATGACAAATGGTGGCTGGGCCGACCAGAATGCCCGTGAGAGCTACTTTGGCCGTTTCAACTACAACTATAAACAGAAGTATCTGGTAGAGTTTGTCATGAGGTATGATGGTTCCTATATGTTCAAGCCGGGTAAGCAATTTGGATTCTTCCCCGGAGTGTCACTCGGATGGCGTGTTTCTGATGAGAACTTCTGGAAAGATAACATAGCATTCATAAGTGACTTTAAGCTCAGAGCTTCGTGGGGTCAAACCGGTAATGACAGGATTTATTACGGTGATGCATTGAGGGAATATCAATATCTTTCTACCTATAGCTTTGACAACCAGGATTATATGTTCGGACAGAATGTCAGCAACAAAATGCTGTATGAAAATGTGGTTCCCAACCCTGATGTAACCTGGGAAGTTGCGAATCAATCGAATATAGGATTCAATGCAACCCTGCTGAATAATAAGCTGACAGTCGAAGCTGACTTTTTCTATAACCTGCGTTCACGGATCCTTTGGCAGGCATCTGCTGTTATCCCTGTAAGTACGGGTATGACACTTCCTCCTCAGAACATTGGAAAGGTTTCGAACAGGGGATTTGAATACATTATAACCTACCATGGAACATCAGGAAATGTCGGTTATGACCTCTCTTTAAATGGCAGCTATGCAAAAAACAAAGTCGATTTCACCTTTGACACTCCCGGCATACCTGAATACCAGAAAGCCCAGGGCATGCCAATGGATGCCGGTTTAAACTATGTATCCATCGGGATTTTCAAGGATGCTGCTGCTTTGGACGCTTATCCTCACTGGGCAGGTGCTCAGCCTGGTGACATAATTTTCAAGGATGTGAACAATGATGGAACAATCGATGGGCTGGACAGGGTTCGTGACAGTAAGAATAACATGCCGAGGTTTATTGGTGGTTTTAATGCAGTTATTACTTATAAGCAATTCGATCTGAGCTTGTTGCTACAGGGAGCAGCCGGTTCCATTGTATATCTTGGAGTGGAATCAGGAGACATCGGTAACTACTACAAGAGTTTTGCAGATAAGCGCTGGACCCCTGAAAATACAAACGCCACATATCCGCGTGCATGGAACCGCGATAATGAGTACTGGAGAAATCAGGGCAATACTTTCTGGGAATTTTCTACAGACTATGTTCGCCTAAAGAATCTTGAGTTTGGATACACTCTTCCGGCTAAAGTCAATAATATCCTGGGTATACAGAGATTCAGGATTTATGCCAGCGGGCTCAACCTGTTGACTCTTGACAAGATCAAACTTATCGACCCCGAACTGGATTCTGGCCAGTCATATCCCCTTCAGAGAGTTGTGAACCTTGGAATTACTTTAACCTTCTAAAAATTAAAGCAATATGAGAAAACTATTATATATTCTAAGTGCGGTTTCTCTGCTCGGAACAGCTACATCCTGCCAGAAAGACTTCCTCGACACGAAGCCGCTGGGAGCTTACTCAGATGCGGATGTATGGACAGACCCTAGCCTTACTGCGGCTTTTGTCAATGAAATCTATCGAAATACTTTGGGTTTCCCGTTCGCTATCGAAAGGCTTTGTGACTATGTTGATGAAACATCCTTCACTCCAGACTGGAGCGTTTTCGATTTTAACAAATCACTTATGACCAGTGATGGTCTGATGGGCTGGTCAGTGGATTGGGGAGGTGGTTCACCTACCCAGCATACTAACTCACATAAGTGGGAGCCACTTTATAAGAATGTGAGAGCCTGCAATCTTTTCTTCTCAAAAATTAACAGTGTCCAGTATTCTGATGATGATGCGGGGAGATCGCTAAAGGCTCGTACGATTGGCGAAGTTTACTTCCTGAGGGCTTTTACTTATCATTGGCTGGTTTCATTGTACGGTGGTGTGCCCCTTATCACAAGGCCATACGGACTTAACGAGGATTATAGCGTTGCCAGGAATACTTATGAGGAATGCATAAACTTCATAGTTGGTCAACTCGACTCGGCTGCAATGAATCTTCCTGCATCATTCTCAGGTGCAGACAGGGGTCATGCAACCAAGGGAGCGGCTCTCGCTCTTAAAGCGAGGACACTTCTCTACGCAGCCAGCGATCTTCACACCAAAATGTCGACCTATGCACCTGGTTATGCAAACCCCGGACTCCTGGGTTATACCACCGGATCGCAGGCTGACCGTTGGACAACTGCTAAAGCTGCTGCAAAAGCTGTAATTGATCTGGGGACTTTTAGCTTGTATCAGGCAACTCCCGCACCTGCCGATGACATTGCCAAGAATTTCATAAATTACTTTCTTTCCTACGGTTATGAAACTGAAGATATTCTTCTTCAATATTTTAAACCCAGAACCGATTTAAACTGGTCAGAATACTGGCCAGCTAAATATTGCGGACCAAATGGCTATCACAATTGGGGTAACAATACACCGCTGGGAGACCTGGTTGATGATTATGAAATGAAGGATGGCTCGAGTTTTGACTGGAACAATCCTGCTATGGCTACCAATCCTTTTGTTAATCGTGATGCCCGTTTCTATGCTTCTATTCTTTACGAAGGAGCTTCCTGGAGAAAACGACCTACAGATGTTCAAACTCTCGATCCATGGGACAAAATTCAGGTAGGACATGTATTTAAACTGGATGGTACTACTCAGCTTGTTCCCGGTGTCGATACCCGCGAAGGGCCCATTGAAAACTGGAACGGCGGAAGGAGCGGCTACTACATGCGTAAGTTCAATGATCCGACAATTGACGCTCAATTTGTAAACCAGGATATCCCTTTCCGTCATATCCGTTATGCTGAAGTTCTTTTGAACTATGCCGAAGCCTGTATTGAATTAGGAGATGCTGCTAATCTTAGCGATGCCAGGGATAAGATCAATATGATCCGCACAAGAGCCGGGCAACCAGCTATTGCTGCTGGATTAAGCCAGGACGCTATGCGCACGATCGTAAGACACGAACGCCGCATTGAGCTTGCATTTGAAGACCACCGCTTCTGGGATGTACGCCGCTGGATAATTGGTCCCGCAGCATACCATCCTACGCATCGTGTTGATGTAAAATATGTAACTGCAGCTAATGCAACCACATATCGTCAGCCTGATGGTACTACCTGGGGCGCTCCGATCTATTCCAATCAGCTTATTGGAGTTGAATCCAGGGCATGGAATGATAAGTGTTACTTCTTTCCGATTATGAGGAATGAAATGAATAAAAACACTTCTCTGATCCAGAATCCAGGATACTAGCATTCTGGAAGCTGGATAATCAGTTACTGTATGGTTAAAGCCGGTCTGAAAATGACCGGCTTTTTAATATGACTCTGTGGACCTCTGTGACACCTCTGTGAACCTCTGTGTAACTAAAGAGAAAAACTTACACAGAGCTACACAGAGAAGCACAGAGTTACACAGAGCAGTTAATGATAGAATGCATAATACCAGAACGTATTCCCAAATTTCTGCTTCAGGAAAGGCTGCGCTGTCTTTAAATTGTTCCCATATGTTTGAAAAGTCTGCAGGAATTGTTTAAACCGGGCTTCAGTCTGAGGATCGATCTTCAGGCTTCCCAGATTGGGCATCGGACCCAGATTTGATATCCTGTAAACCATTGCTGCTTCCTCAAGATGTACTGGAATTTTATTAAATCCGAAGCTTTCAAGCTTCGTAAGTCCCGATGCAATACCTTTATAGTCCTTGATAAGCATCAGATAAGCAAGTTTGTATTCAAAAGCTTTCCGGTTAAGTGAATCGAATGCAAGTACTCTTTCGATATTGATAAAGGGATTGTCGGTGATTGAAAAAAAATCATGCCCGATCTTTTCTTTTCGCTTTGCTCCAAGATCAGGTTGTGCTACGACAGCATTATCATTGAAAAGTAACCTATCATAAGCATCCGCGTCATTCCTGTAGAAAAGTGACTTTTTGAGAACAGATATATATTTTGAGGCTACTTTGTAATTACCGTTGATCAATTCGGTTTTTATAAGCATTTTCAGTCCTTCCGGGGTGAGTCCCTTCATGATCATGTTTTCATAAGCCCATCTGTGCGCCTCATTGATCATTCCCGTTGTATAATAAAAATAACCTCCGCGTCTGAGGACCTCCCCGAACATTTCCCACTTAAGGAAAAGAGACTGGCCGTCTGGACTTTGTGGAAAACAAAAAAGCTGATCGTTAAGTTTCCCGGTTTCACAAAGAGCGATATTATTAAGGAAAATTGTAAGCCTGTTAGTAGTCGGATGCTTCCTGTTAAAATCAATAAGTTCGTCAAACCTTTCTCCGTAGAAAAGCTTTTCAACTTGAAAGTAATCTCTGGAATTTCTGTCATACCCGAAAATTGCTATTAACGAAATCAGGATCAGTGTAATAAGTGTAGGCATTACACTTATTAAACAACTCCCTATTTTTATCTTGGAAAGAAGTTCGAGGCTAATTTTAGTAACCAGGGGGAGCAGAACTATCAGGGATATTACAGGAATAAAAAAACTGAATTGTGATCCTGTATTTTCATTGGAGAATGGAAATAAAAACAATGCCGAAGCTGGCTGAAAAAGGAAATACTCTTTTAATAGAAAAACAATCACCAAAATAGTAACCCAAAATATCAAAATTCTGATCCGTACTTTTACCGATCGGTCCCTCAGGAGATAAAAACTATACATTAATCCGAAGATCCATGCAAACCCACCGGTAAGATAGTACCAGAACGGAAAAATGAAAACCGGAATCCATCCTTTTAAATATCTCATTGTCAGATAAAACATAGTAACCTGCAGCAGCAATCCAAGGCTATTGTAAAGAAGATACTGGTAGTTTGTTTGAAGGAAGAAAACAACAGCTCCAAAAATAAATGGCACAACCACTGATGATTTCCCAGACAAACAGCTGATGATTTTTGAGATTATTAAAATAATCAAACAGATTGTTGCTGAAATGATTAATGCACCTGCAAATGGATAATAATAAAATGTCGTAAAGAATTTGCCCAGGTATACAAGAGGTGCTCCCGGCTGGTTTAAATTATCAATAAGGTAATCGCGTGAGAAAACAAAAATGGAAAGTTTCTCCTGGCGAAATTCAATGTAACTGGCAAACAGGCCAAAAAACAATAAAGAACCTATGAAAAAAACAAGATATGGGAGAAAATGACTGTACTGTGATATTATTTTTTTACTCTGATTCACGTTTGACTTTTAATTGAATGTTGCTAGTTGCTTGTTGCCAGGTGCTCGTTAATATTACCCATAACCAGAAACAAGTAACCAGAAACCAGCAACATATTTAGTTTGTTTCTACACAAATTAGTTTACAACCCATTTTGCCTGCAATGCAGCTCCTTTTGCCCGTTTCCTGATTTTACCCGGAGGAACACTTATCTTCAATGTGGAGAATTCGGGTACGTTGAAGCTTTTAAGATATCTTGTGTAAAACTCCGGATCTTTTTGAGGAAGTATGAAAGGTTTTGCTGAAGATCCGTTCTCATCGATATAGGAAATAAAGGGCCTTGCGGTAAGACCGTCAATCCGTTTACTGCTGAATACAATCCATTTGCTGTTTGATGACCACGAATGATAGCTTTCGGTGAAATCGCTGTTCAGATCCATTGTCGAAGGCTGCATTGTTTGCAGGTTGATCGAATAAAGATCTGCCTCCTTGTGCCAGATCGGAAAACAACCATAGTCGTGCAATGTGAGAACCAGGAACTTGCCGCTGGGGGATATTCTCGGGAAAGAGACGCTTTTATTCAGGGCAGAAGCTTTAAAGACCAGTTCTGCATCCCCGAATTTCCGGGTCGAAGGATCAAACGGAACCCGGTAAAGATCATAACGGACCTTATCGTATTCGAAAACTTCCCCGACTTTCGGAGCCCTGCAAAAGTACAGGTATAAGCCGTCCGGCGACCATTCAGGGTAGGTATCCATAGATTTTCCCTTATCAGCAAGGTTAACGTCCATTATTTCGTTTTTGTCAACATCATATAGTACCAAAGATGATTCCAGGTCGCTTACCTCGACCTTTTTGTTCAGTACTGAATGGAATTGCTGGACTATTTTATTGGAAGAAAACGCTACAAATTTGCCAGACGGATGCCAGCGGGGATAAACAGCGCCATTCTTCATCTCCCTGGTCTTCAGGTTGACTTTTTTGAAATCATGCCCGGTATAAAAAAACGTTCCTCCAAGGCTTCCGCGCAGATGGAAAAGAAAATCTTCAGAGTGGCCTGTGTTGTTATAGGAATGACAATTGATACAGTTCTGTTCCACGAGGCTGTTCTCAATTATTGACCTCTCATGGAAGCTGTTCATATTCCGCTGTTTGATGAGTATTTCCTCCCAGCTTTCGTAGCCTGGATAAAGCAAACGGTAAGTAATGTAAGGATCGACCGGATCGGTAGCAATTTTATTTGTAATTGCCTTATATTTAGACCATTCACCTTTTGAGCTTTTTACAAATATATCAATTTTGATATCGCTGCCCTTGTTGCCTGCAAGCATCTTTTTCCATTTCTTTTCAGGGATTCTTATTAAGCCGTCTCCACTCCGGACTTCCATTGCAGTTTCTTTCCCTGCTGAAATCAGGGCAAAGTAAGCAGATCCTTTTTCTATTATCTTAAAGTTCAGAGGAGCGATATTATAAGGAATCGTCAATCCCGTATAGTCAGGATCGATGACAGGAGATAATCCGGTTTCAGCTATGGTACCATGTGGTTTGGAGCTGCAGCTCCAGAGCGTACCAATCAGGAACATCAAACAGAATTTATTTATCAGTAACAGTTTCACGGGATACTTTTATGAGACCTGTAAGGTTCACAAATTTAATTACAAATTTGGATATTTGTACTTACCGCACTCCCTCCTTTCTCCGGCTCCAAATAGGCCTCACCCCCTAAATCCCCCTCTCCCGGGAGCGAGGGGGATTTAATTTTCTGTTTTTTAAGCTCCTCCCTCACCGGCTACCCTTTATACACACCTTTTATCCTGATATTTTGTATTCTTTGTTGGTAAAAATCATATTGTTATTGGTAAAATATTTACTGTGTTGGATATAATATTTGTTGATTTACAATATATATACTTATACTTTATTATGTAGGATCTGTTAAATTCCCTTTGCAGACCAATTATTCATGACTAGCAATATTATCCGTGACCCTGAAAGGGTTTAACAAAGGCACCACGGCTAGTGGTGCGATGTGAATAACCTCCGGTGCAACCGGAGGTGGGTGATCCCCCCACAATTGTCAGCTCTGAAAGTGCTGAATATGCTTGACGATAACTTGACCTTGTGGAAGAGATGAAGTTAAGAATACAATGAGACAAGAGCAAGGGACCAAATCTGAACTTAAGATGCAACTATATTAAGGCCCTTCAGGGCTTGACGTCGGTATAGACATCCTTACCTCCGGTTGCACCGGAGGTTATTCATATTCAGTCATTATCATGACTGCTTTTTTAAGCCCTAATCAGGGCTTTAGATCTTAACAATCCTGCTCCATTGACCGGCGAGTCAGCATTCCCGCCTGGTATCAGAATGGTGCAGGATAAATTAATCCCGATTCAATAATCTTATTTGGCAGTAAGAAAGATGTGTATAAAGGGTAGCCCTCACCGGGGGAGGGGTTTGGGGAGAGGTAAATTCGTTAAAAAACTTTAAATCCACTTGAATCTTTGGTAATTAAAAACTCTTTATTTACATTTGATTACATTGTGGTTGCTTGAAAACCGGGTAATTAAATTCTTATAATCTAATCTGATCTAAAATGAAAAAATCAAACATCTCAAGACGTAATTTTCTTGGCAAGGCAGCTACCGTGGGAGTAGCCGGCGTTGTTGTGCCGACGATAATTACCAGTTGTGCACGTGAAACAAAAAAAGTTGTCGCGGTTCCTTCTTTCCTTGATCAGGCACCAGATGGTCCCGTACTTAAAGCTGGTGTGATCGGTTGCGGTGGACGGGGAACAGGGGCAGCTATTAACTTCCTGAGCGCAGGTCCCAGCCTTCAGATCACTGCTTTAGGCGATACCTTCAAGGACCGCGTTGATAATTGCAGAGAAAGAATTCTTAAAGAGAAAAATCAGGAAGTCCCTCTCGAAAATTGTTTTGTAGGTTTCGACGCTTATCAGAAAGTTATAGATTCTGGTGTTGACATTATCATTATGGCAACTCCACCATTCTTCCGTCCGGAACACCTGGCTGCAGCAGTTCAGGCTAAGAAACACATCTTTGCTGAAAAACCGGTATGTGTAGATCCGACAGGAGCAAGGTCTGTTATGGCCACAGCTAAAAAAGCTGAAGGACTCGGATTGAACATTACAACAGGAACGCAACGCCGTCACCAGCGTGACTATGTCGCAAACTGGCAGCAGGTTCAGCAAGGATTGATTGGTGAGTTGACCGGCGGAAATGTTTGGTGGAACGGAGGTAAGCTCTGGCATCGTGATAATGATCCCTCATGGACAGAAATGGAATGGATGATCCGAAACTGGGTTAACTGGACATGGTTATCAGGCGACCATATCGTCGAACAGCATGTTCACAATCTCGATGTAATGAACTGGTTCTTCGGTATGCATCCCCTTAAAGCAGTCGGTTTTGGTTCAAGGCTTCGTCGTGTTACAGGTGACCAATATGATAATTTCAGTGTTGATTACTCATTTGAAAATGGTATGCATGTTCACAGTATGTGCCGCCAAATAAACGGATGCGCAAATAATGTTTCAGAAAGATTACAGGGAGCAAAAGGTTCAACTGACTGCCATAGTACTGTCCTCGACCTTGCAGGAACCCAACTATGGAAGTATGAATATCCTCTTGACAAAGATGGAAAACCCACAGATCGCGTAAGCGTAGATCCGTATGTTCAGGAACATATTGACCTGGTAACTGCAATCCGTACCGGTAAAACATTCAATGAATTGGAAAATACCGCTATTTCAACAATGATTGGGATCATGGGTCGTATTTCAGCCTATACAGGCAAGGAAACAACATACGAAGAAATGATGAACTCCGACCTTAAACTCGGTCCGACCGTATTCGCATTTGGTCCTGTTGACATTCCAAAAGAAGTTCCGATTGCAGGCGAAGCTTATGTTCCTCCGACACCGGAACAATTAGCAGAACAGGCTAAAAGACGGGCTGAAAGACAGGCTGCAAGAAATTAAATTTTATAATCCTCTTTTATGTATAGTTCAAGAAGAAATTTTATAAAAAAAGTAACGACAGGTGCTGCAATATTGGCAGCACCTGCCATTTTAGAATCTGCAAAAGCCTCCGGTCTGCAAAAAGCATCTGATGCAACTGCACCCTTTAAACTTAAATATGCACCGGGTTTGGGCATGTTCCGGCAACACGCGGGTCAGGATCCTATTGATAACATTAAGTTCTGCCATGACCAGGGATTTCGGGCAGTTTTTGATAATGGACTTATGAGGCGAACACCTGAAGATCAGGTTAAAATCACAGATGAACTTAGACGCCTTGATATGGATCTGGGTCCTTTTGTTCTCAGGGCTGATTCAGGAAAGCAGGATTTTGTCCTTAACGGTCAGGAGGTGCGTGATATGCTTATTGCCAGTATGAAAGAGGGGGTTGAGGTTGCCAAAAGGACCGGAGCAAAACTGGCATTGGTTGTTCTCGGAAGATACGACGTTAAGCTCCACAGGGATTACCAGACTGCAAACGCAATTGATAACCTCAGGTATTGCTGCGATGTTATGGAGCCTGAAGGAGTTACAATCGTAATTGAACCATTGAACAATTACATAAACCACCCCGGGCTGTTTCTGACCGGGATCCCGCAGGCATATTCCATCTGCAGGGCAGTGAACAGGTCTTCGTGCAAGATTGTAAATGATCTTTACCACCAGCAGATAAGCGAAGGCAATCTGATACCAAACATAGAAGCTGCCTGGAGCGAAATAGCAGCGTTCCATCTTGGAGACAGTCCGGGCAGGAATGAACCCACAACAGGTGAGATAAACTATAAGAACATTTTCAAATACCTCTATAATAAAAAGTATGACGGAACTTTATGCATGGAACATGGCATAAGCAACAGAGGCACCAAAGAGGGAGAAGCCCGTGTAATCCAGGCATATCGTGAATGCGATAGTTTTGAAGTATAAAATGCTTGAGGCTCTGCAATTTTTTCTAATCTCAAGTATCATTTCTTTTTCACAAGCTGAAAGCATCAATCCCTATCTTTCGATCCCTGTTATCGACCTGAATAATGAAACCTCCCGCCAGGTTATTGTCGATAGGGAAGAGCATCAGTACCTTGGCCACCCGACTACTGTTTTACTGGAGGATGGAAAAACCATTCTTATTGTTTATCCCAAGGGTCATGGGAGGGGAGAAATAGTTTATAAGC
>Ga0153915_10001725_pt1 | contig 20122 bp, 16 predicted proteins | sample Opewatmetagenome_2_FD_107003 | JGI IMG/M metagenome (GOLD analysis project Ga0153915, IMG submission 107003) | Freshwater wetland microbial communities from Ohio, USA - Open water 3 Core 3 Depth 3 metaG | ecosystem: Environmental > Aquatic > Freshwater > Wetlands | place: USA: Ohio, Lake Erie...
AGGTTAGCCTTGTAAATTCGATGCATGTTAACCTTTCCTTGTATGCCTCCCTGAAAATCAGGGGGGCAATTAAAATGACATAATCCATACTGCCTTAACAAATAATTATAGAAACATATTAAATGCTTTGATTCCCCATCAAAGATAAAAAGGCGTCCGCTATGTTTACAATTCGAGACGATGCGTGAAAGGGCGCCTTTATTTTTTCTGGTCGCCATGGCCGCCGCCATTGAACTAAAAGTATAAAACCGATTGCTTTTTTATATGATTATTGCAATCTTAACTTATAAAAAAAGAGGAAGAGCGCGATGGGATTGCTTGAATTTCAAGTCGATTATAATTCACAGTATTCAAATGAAGCGAAAGAATACAGAAAAAAACTTGGAGACTATGATTTTTTTGATAAGATGGATGGTTCGTTAAGGGATGTGTGCGTATTTTATTATGAAACCGGATATTGGGAAGCCCAAATGGCTATTACAAGCTGTTCAAAAGGAGTAAAACTGGGTTTCGCTTATCATGCCGAAGAAGCAATGATAGCTTATTATAATCCAAACTCGGGTAAAGTAAAAAAAGTCTATACCGAATTTCAATGCTGCGGAACTGGTAAAGGAATGCATAACTGCAGCGGTAAACTGGAAGCATTTCTAAAAAACATGGTGTAAATAAAGGATCGACCCCTGTTTACTATTCGTTCCCTTATCCTGAAGACGATAAAAAAGTGCGTAAGGAATCCGTGAAAGATATGAAAGAAGAACTGAAATCCTTTCTTGGCAATAATTAGGTTATGATATCTTTTAAATTGCCCTGATGTCGCTTACCTGGCCGCCTTGACCCCGCTGTGGCGATAAGTGTACAATATCATTTGACTTACTCCGATAAATGATAAATATATTTAGAATGAAAAAATATTAATAATCATTTTCACAATAGCAAGATTATAAAAAATGACCTATCTTTAAGTAAACATTTCAAAATAAAGGAATAAAAAATGAAAAAAATAGCTTTAATATTGCTCGTAGGTTCCTTCCTTGCAGTAAGCATATTTGCGCAGGATCAGACTATAAAAAAGCCTGACGAGAAGGCAAAGAAAGAAGATGTAAAAAAAGATACAAAAAAACCGACGCCTCCGAAAGATCAGTTGAAAGATGGAAAGAAACCTCCTATGCCTTCTAAAGAGCAGATGAAAGAGGGGAACAAACCTCCTATGCCTCCGAAAGATCAGATAAAAGATGGAAAGAAACCTCCCATGCCTCAGCAGGATATGAAGAAACCTTCGTCAAAGAAACCTTCTAAGAAAGGAATTAAAAAACCTATGCCTCCGAAAGATCAGATGAAAGAAGGGAATAAACCCCCTATGCCTCCTAAGGAGCAGATGAAAGAAGGAAAGAAACCTCCTATGCCTCCGCAGGATATGAAGAAACCGGAACCGAAGAAAGATCTTAAAAAAGATGGAAAGAAACCGGAAGCTCCAAAAGAAATAAAGAAAACAGAAACTGCAAAAGAAGAAAAAAAATAATTGTACTAAATAATATTGGTAAAAAAGGAGAGCAGAACACTCTCCTTTTTTTTGCGATTAAAGTTTTTTTAAAGAATTGAAGATTATCAAAGTATGAATAAGTTGAGTATTGCTTTAATTCTTAAGGAAAAAAGACAAATAATTTATTAAAATTAAGACTCATTTATCTTTATTTTCTATCAGATTCTTGCTAATTTTAGAGCCAAGGTTTTATTCTTATTTATAAGATTATATTGCCCGTTTTTCTATTATATAACAAACCAAAAGGCCAAAATCTTGTAATTTTATTCAAAAAACCAATATATAAGCCGATAATATAATGGCTTAATAGTTGTAAAAAGAGAAACAGTTTAAGAAACAGGAATAAAATAAATTCGAGGAAAGAAATGGAAAGAAAAAAAGTAACGATCGATGGAAATGAAGCTGCTGCGTATGTAGCTTATCGATTAAGTGAAGTAGTTGCTATTTATCCTATAACTCCTTCATCGCCGATGGGGGAACATTCCGATGCATGGTCGGCAGAAAATGTCAGAAATATATGGGGTACAGTACCAAGCGTAGCCGAACTTCAAAGTGAAGGGGGAGCGGTAGGCGCAGTTCACGGAGCTTTGCAGAGCGGAGCTTTAACAACTACTTTTACAGCTTCTCAGGGACTCCTTCTTATGATTCCCAATATGTACAAAATTGCAGGCGAATTAACTCCCACTGTATTTCACGTAACAGCCCGTTCAATCGCAGCGCAGGCTTTATCAATTTTCGGCGACCACAGCGACGTTATGTCAACACGCCAGACAGGTTTTGCCCTTATAGCTTCCAATTCAGTTCAGGAAGTTATGGATACCGCTTTAATTGCTCATACTGCCTCATTAGAATCAAGAATTCCATTCCTCCATTTCTTTGATGGTTTCAGAACTTCGCACGAAGTAATGAAAATTGAACAGCTTAATGAAGATGATATTAAAGATATGATAGATGAAAAATATATCAAAGAATTCAGAGAAAGAGCTCTTACACCCGAAAAACCTGTTTTAAGAGGCACCGCCCAGAATCCTGATGTTTACTTCCAGGGAAGAGAAACCGTTAATAATTTCTATCAGGCTTGCCCGGAAATAGTTCAGAAAGCTATGGATAAATTTGCCAAGATTACCGGAAGACAGTACAATTTATTCGATTATATCGGCGCAAAAGATGCAGATAGAGTGCTTGTAATTATGGGCTCAGGCGCTGAAGCAGCCGAAGAAACAGTTGAATACCTTCTCAAGAAAGGTGAAAAAGTCGGCCTTCTTAAAGTTAGATTATTCAGGCCTTTCTCTGTAAAACACCTTCTTAATGCGCTTCCGAAAACAACTGCAAAAATTGCAGTCCTCGATAGAACAAAAGAACCGGGCTCTCTTGGCGAACCTTTGTATCTTGACGTTGTAACTGCAATTGCCGAAGCGATGAGCGGAAATGAAAAGCCTTTCGCTAAAATGCCTCTAATTATTGGCGGGCGCTATGGCCTTTCTTCAAAAGAATTTACCCCTACTATGGTTAAAGCCGTATATGACAATCTTAAAGCAGATGCTCCTAAGAATCATTTTACTGTCGGTATTAATGACGACGTTTCGAACACAAGTCTCGATTTTGATCCTAACTTCGTAATTGAAGGGGATGATGTTGTACGCTGCTTATTCTACGGGCTTGGAGCCGACGGAACGGTAGGAGCAAATAAAAACTCTATTAAGATTATCGGCGAAGAAACTGAAAACTATGCTCAGGGTTATTTTGTTTACGATTCAAAGAAATCCGGTTCAACAACCGTTTCCCACCTTAGATTCGGCAAAAACCCTATTAAATCGACATATCTTATCCAGTCTGCAAAATTCATCGGATGTCATCAATTCAATCTTATGGAAAAATTCGATGTCCTCGGAAACATTGTTGAAGGAGGCACATTCCTGGTAAACAGCCCGTATGGAAAAGATGAAGTATGGGATAAAATGCCGCGCAAAGTTCAGCAGCAGATTATTGATAAAAAATTAAATTTATACGTTATAGACGGTTACTCGGTAGCCGCTAAAACCGGAATGGGAAGCAGAGTAAATACAATTATGCAGACATGCTTCTTTGCAATTTCCGGAATTCTTCCTAAAGATGAAGCTATTGCACAGATTAAAAAAGCAATTAAGAAAACTTACGGCTCAAAAGGGGAAGAAGTTGTTAAGAAAAATTACGAAGCGGTTGATCAGACCCTTGCAAATATGTTCAAGATAGACCTTCCTGCTAAGACAACAAGCAAAATTGAACTTCCTCCGATTGTATCGGATAATGCTCCCGCTTATGTAAAAGAAGTTCTTGCAAAAATTATGGAAGGCAAAGGGGATGAAATTCCTGTAAGCCAGATGCCTGTTGACGGAACATTCCCGACAGCTACGACAATGTGGGAAAAGAGAAATATTGCGCTCGAAGTTCCTGCATGGGATTCCGAATGGTGCATCCAGTGCGGTAAATGCTCTATGGTTTGCCCGCATGCTTGTATTAGAATTAAAGCTTACGATAAAGAATATCTTAAAAAAGCTCCTGCGGCATTCAAACATATGGATGTTAAAGGAAAAGATTTCCCCGAAGGTTATGCTTATACAATTCAGGTTGCAGTTGAAGACTGTACCGGATGCGAATTGTGCGTTGAAGTATGCCCGGCAAAGAACAAAAAAGAAACAAAATTCAAAGCTCTCAATATGGTTCCTCAGATTCCTATCCGCGAACAGGAAAAAGCAAACTGGGAATTTTTCTTTGCATTGCCCGATCTCGACAGAAGAATTATCAATACCGGAGCAATTAAGAGCCAGCAGCTTCAGCAGCCTTTATTCGAGTTCTCAGGCGCTTGCTCTGGATGCGGCGAAACTCCTTATGTTAAACTCGTTTCCCAGCTTTTCGGCGATAGGATGATGGTTGCAAACGCTACCGGATGCTCCTCAATCTACGGCGGAAACCTTCCTACAACCCCATGGTCAAAGAATGTTGAAGGACGCGGACCGGCTTGGTCGAACTCCTTATTTGAAGATAATGCCGAATTTGGTCTTGGAATGAGACTCGCAATAGACAGGCACAATGCTTATGCAAAAGAATTGATTGTTAAATTAACAGATAAAATAGGTAAAGAACTCTCTGAAAGCATTCTAAATGCAGTCCAGAAAGATGAAACCGGAATTTATGAACAGAGAGAAAGAATTGCAAAACTTAAAGAAGCTCTTGCTAAAATATCAGACCCTGAAGCTCAAAGACTGTTAAGCGTTGCCGATTACCTTGTTAAAAAATCGGTTTGGATTATGGGCGGCGACGGATGGGCTTATGATATCGGTTACGGAGGTTTAGATCACGTTATTGCTTCGGGCAAAAACGTTAACATCCTTGTTCTCGATACCGAAGTTTACTCAAACACAGGCGGACAGATGTCAAAATCCACAGGTATGGGCGCTGTTGCTAAATTTGCCGCAGCAGGAAAACCGCTTCCAAAGAAAGACCTCGGCATGATGGCTATGAGCTACGGAAACGTTTATGTTGCCAAGATTGCAATGGGTTCAAATGATGTTCAGACAGTAAAAGCAATTCTTGAAGCTGAAGCTTACGAAGGACCTTCAATTATTATCGCTTACAGCCACTGTATTGCGCACGGCATTACAATGTCTAAAGGACTTGAAAGCCAGAAACTTGCCGTAGATAGCGGTTACTGGCCGTTATTCAGATATAACCCCGATAATCTTAAAGAAGGAAAAAATCCTCTTAAATTAGATTCTAAAGGCCCCAAGATTAAATTGGAAGACTACATCTATAATGAAACACGTTATAAGATGCTCACAAAGTCGCATCCGGCTGTTGCCGCTGAGCTTTTGAAACTTGCTCAGGAAGATGTTCTTAAGAGATGGAAACTTTATGAACAGATGGCTTCTTTCGATTATACCGCAGGGAACTCTGAAACAAAATAATTTGTTGTTATTTCATATTTAACTTACAAAGCCTGTAATAAAATACAGGCTTTGGTTTTTTAAAGTAGAAATAAAACAAAAACAGGAGTGTAAAAATGGATCTGACAACAAAATATCTCGGACTCGAATTAAAAAACCCTATAGTACCCTCAGCCTCGCCGTTATCCCATACAGTGGAATCGGTAAAAGCGATGGAAGATGCAGGTGCATCGGCGGTGGTAGTTTATTCATTATTTGAAGAACAGATTAATCACGAAAGCGGCGAGCTTGACCATTATCTTGCAAAAAACACCGAAAGTTTTGCCGAGGCATTAAGCTATTTTCCACAAAGCAGCCAATTCCGCTTTACGCCTGATCAATATGTCGATCATATAGCCAACCTGAAAAAGAATGTTAAAATTCCAATTATCGGAAGCCTGAACGGAGTGAGCAACGGGGGCTGGGTTAAATACGCAAAAAGAATTGAAGACGCAGGAGCCGACGCCCTTGAATTGAATGTATATTATATTCCCGCCAATCCTGATCTTTCAGGCGGCGAAATAGAAGATATGTACATCGGGGCATTAAAAGCCGTTAAGGAAACTGTTAAAATACCAGTAGCTATTAAATTAAGCCCATACTTTTCTTCAATGTCGAATATGGCAAAGAAACTTGATAATGCCGGAGCCGACGCTCTTGTCCTTTTTAACCGTTTTTATCAACCCGATTTCAACCTTGATAAATTAGAGGTGGAACCCAACCTTATTTTAAGCGCTAATTGGGAAATGAGGCTTCCGTTAAGATGGATTGCAATTCTATACGGGCATTTAAAAGCAAACCTTGCTGCAACAAGCGGCATTAGAAATCATGAAGATGTTATTAAAGTTGTAATGGCCGGAGCTGATATTGCAATGGTTTGTTCGGAACTCCTTGTAAATGGAATAGGTAGAATTACCTCTATACTAAGAGAAATGGAAAAATGGATGGAGGAAAATAATTATTCTTCAATCCGGATGATGAGAGGGAGTATGAGCCAGAAGTCATGCGCAGAACCCTCAGCATTTGAAAGAGCTAATTATATGAAAACACTGCAAAGTTATAAAATGTAAGTTGTTTATTATATAGCGAAATAATTAAAGCCGGCTAAGCCGGTTTTTTTTATTTCCGAGGGAACCAGAAAGAATTAAAAGAGTCTAAATTATCGTTAGTTTATAAGAAATTTAACATAAAACAAGGGGAATTATAAGATGAAAAGAAATCTTACAGCTATAGCCCTGCTTTTGTGCATACTTAATCTTAATGCACAGATTAAAGAAGCCGCCGAATCGATTAAAGCCTCAGAAATTCAAAAACACATTAATTACCTTGCATCCGATGCCTTAATGGGAAGAAAAGCGCCGGGCGCGGCTATAGATACGGCCGCTGTTTATATTGCGAAAGAATTTAAGTCTTATGGACTTAAGCCTGTTAATGATAGTTATTTTCAAAAAGTCCGCTGGGGAAAAGAAGGCAGTAAGCCTCCATTCAATAATGTGGTCGGATTTCTTGAAGGGAGCGACCCGGAATTGAAAAAAGAGATTCTTATTATCGGCGGACATTATGACCATATTGGACCGTATAAGACTAAAAAGTTTGAACAGGACAGCATATATAACGGAGCGGATGATAACGCTTCGGGTACGGCTGGTGTTATGGTAATTGCTAAGGCAATCTGTTCAATGAAAGAAAAGCCGAAAAGAAGCATTCTGTTTGTAGCTTTCGGCGGAGAAGAACTCGGTTTAGTAGGATCGACATTTTATTGTAAAAATCCACTTTTCCCACTTGAAAATACGGTTGCAATGCTGAATATGGATATGATTTCAAGAAATGATCCTGAAGTCGTTCATATTGTGGCAAGTAAAAAATCGCCCGATATGACTGCCATTAATGAGAAAGAAAATGAAAAGATAGGCATGAAACTTGACTACGGGCAGGATGAATATATCAAGTCAAGCGATCAGGCTCCGTTTCTTGATAAAAAAATACCTGCGCTCTTCTTTTTTACGGGCATAACCAAAGTTCTCCATACTCCAAAAGATGAAGCTGATACAATCGATTCCAATAAAGCTGAAAGAATTGCAAGGCTTGTATTCTACAATGCAATATATATTGCAAATGACAATAAACATTATCAGTTTGCGCAGTAAAACAGAAACAGTTTATAATACTGTTTTTGATATTCATTTTAAAAAGGTATCTTTTAAATGAAAATTAAATAATTTAAAAACCATAAGGGGGCTTATGAAAACCGGAAAAGTTGTACTGTCAATCTTCTTTATTTTATCATTTATTTCGATGCAAATATTTGCTCAGGACACATATAATCTCAAATACAAATTCGAGAAAGGGAAAACGTTTTCCTACCGCATCTTATCATCTACTTCTCAAAAAGTAACTGCAATGGGACAGGAAGTTAATACTTCAATTGACGCTAAAGCAAAAATGAAATTGGAAACAGCCGAGGTATCGGCGGCCGGCAATGAAATTATTGCGGCTTTCGATTCATTTTATACAAAAACATCAATTGATATTACCGGCGCTGAAAATATTGATAACGGCGCTGAAATAATCGGCAAAAGAATGAAGATAATATATGACCAGTACGGCAAAAAAATAAAGAAAGTTGAAATCGATAAAATAAAAAGCAACCAGAATCAGGAATTTTCTAAAAACACAAATATATTTATTCAATTGCCTGAAAAGCCTGTAAAAGCAGGTGAAACATGGACAAACTCAAATACTGATACAACTGCTTCGGATGAAGCTAACAAAATGATTACGAAAACCGATGTTGAATATAAGCTCGAAGGCAGGGAAAAGTATCTGGGCGCTGATTGTTTGAAAATATCTTTTAAGGGAACTCTAAAAATAGAAGGCGTCGCTGTTCAGCAGAATATGAATATTGTTATGGAAGGTACAGGCAAGGTAGCCGGCGTATATTTCTTTAATGAAAACAAAGGAACTATTATTTTCATTGAGAATATTGCCGATGTTGATGTAAATGCTGCAATTCCAGATCAGGGTATGACAATTCCTATTAGTAATAAATCCAAATCGACTGTATTTTTAGTTGATTAATAAAAAAAATGCTTTTATGAAAAGGCCGTTCTTTGGAACGGCTTTTCTGTTTATAAAATTTTTTTACAGGGAAAGGCCTTATGGCCGTTTTTTTTTATATTTACATAATATAATTCGAAGGCTTTTTTTATTTAGTTGAGCGCATTCTTTATGAAATTATTCTCTTTCAGTTTTATTCTTTGTTTTTTAATTTCTTTTATGCCGTCTATTTATGCTCAAAACGGAATTGTAAGAACTTATTTCGACGACGGCTGTATTGAATCTGAAGTCGCTTATGTGAATGATATATTAGACGGCATATCGGTGTTTTATTTCCCGAATGGGAATATAAGGGAGGAAATATCTTTCAGCTTCGGAAAGAAAAAAGGAATCTGCAAAAAGTACTATCAGAACGGGCTCCTTAAGGAAGAAAGAAATTTTAATGACGGCCTGCTTGACGGACTTGCAAAAATGTATTATGAAAACGGAGCGCTTAAAGAAATACTTAATTACGATAACGGAAAACTGATAAAAAAAAATATAGTTCCTTATGATTCTTCCTATGCCCCTCCAATCGAGGCTTTCCTTGCAGGGAACAGGCAGTATAAATTGGCTAAAGAACTAAATATTGTAAGCGATTCTGAAATATGCCCTGTTCCGGTTTCGGGTATAAATGAAATAAAAAACAACCTTACTTATCCTGATGAATCTTTGGCAAAGGGAATTGAAGGCGCTGTTACTCTATCAGCAAAAATTGATACTTTAGGACAGGCGCAAAATATTGAAATATTGAAAAGCCTTAATAAAGAGTGTGATTCAGCTGCCGCAGATGCGGTTATTAAAACGCGTTTTCTTCCGGGAAGACAGAATAATAAACCGATAAATTCGAAAATTGTTTTAAATATAGACTTTAAAATCGATAACAAAACCGTTCAGTTAAAGGATAAAGACGGGAAAGTAAAAGAAGCGGCGGCTCCGGTTGCAGAAATTCCAATTAAAAAAGAAGATATTCTTCCTCAAAAGAAAATTGAACAACCGCCAGCGCAGGTTAAAACCGAGCCTGTAAAAGAAATAGCTCAGCAGATGCCGGTTAAGGAAGAAGAAGGAGTATCACTTCCGATGCCTATCGGCGGAATTGAAAGGGTTATAGCCAGAATGAAAATGCCCCCAAAAGCAGTCGAATTGAAACTTGAAGGAGATGTTGTTTTCAGGGTTGAAGTAAATGAATATGGAATTGTTAGAAAAGCAAAATTACTTAAAGGCTTGGGTAACGGAGTTGATGAAGCCGTTGAAAATGCAATAAAAGATTGCCCATTTAAAGCGGCAATTAAAAACAAAGAATCGGTTGAAGGCGCCGTTACTTTAACAATACCGTTTTCATATAAAAGCAAAGATTAAAACATAAGTTTGTTAAATAAAGGGTAGTTACATGAAAATGCAATTTATAATATTATTAACAGCAGGATTTTTCTTATCATTAATTATCGATAAGAACATTAAGAACGAACCGGATGAGAATCCGCTTTTAAGAACATTCAACACTCCGTTCCAGACGCCCCCATTCGATTTAATAAAGGAAGAGCATTTTCTTCCCGCTTTTAAGGCAGGCATTGAAGAACAGAAAAAAGAAATTGACGCAATTACCGGAAACAAACAAGAGGCGACATTTGAAAATACACTTGCCGCACTCGATAAAAGCGGATCCCTCCTGAATAAAGTAAATGCCGTCTTTTCTCATTTAACAGAAGCAAATACAACCGATGGACTCCAAAAAATTGCGCAGGAAGTTGCCCCTATGCTCGCTAAACAGCAGGACGATATTAATCTTAATGAAAAATTGTTTAAAAGAATAAAAGCTATATATGAAAAAAAGGCAAAATTAAAACTGAAAGGCGAGGATGCGCGCCTGCTTGATAAAATTTATAAAGAATTTGTAAGAGGCGGGGCTAATTTATCTTCCGAAAACAAAGAAAAACTTAGAAAAATAAATGAAGAACTTTCTCTTCTCGGCGTTAATTTCGGCAATAATCTTTTAAAGGAAACAAATTCATTCCAGCTTATAATTGACAAGGAAGCGGAATTGGCCGGGCTCCCGCAATCGGTGCGCGATGCCGCAGCTGCAGCCGCTGCAGAAAAGAAAATGGAGGGTAAATGGCTTTTCACGCTCCATTCGCCTAGTATCTTTCCATTTCTCCAATATTCGGCTAAAAGAAACCTTAGGGAAATAATATATAAAGCTTATATAAACAGAGGCAATAATAACAATGCAAATGATAATAAAAACATAGTTTCTAAAATTATTGTTCTCCGTTATAAGAAAGCAAAACTTCTCGGTTTCGAATCCTATTCGCATTTTGTGCTCGATAAAGTTATGGCAAAAACACCGGAAAATGTTTATACTCTTTTGACTAAAATATGGGACCCTGCGACTAAGATTGCGACAAATGAAGCAATTGAACTGCAGAAAATTATTATTAAAGAAGGGGGAACATTCAAACTTCAGGCATGGGACTGGCGGTATTATTCGGAAAAACTTAGAAAAGAGAAATATGATTTGGACGATGCGCAGCTGCGCCCCTATTTTAAACTTGAAAATGTAAGAGAAGGAGCATTTGCAGTTGCTAATAAATTATGGGGAATCACTTTTACCGAAAGAACCGATATTCCAAAGTGGAATCCCGACGTAAAGGTATTTGAAGTAAAGGAGGGGAATGGAAAACATCTTGGAATTTTATATACCGATTATTTTCCCCGCGCAAGCAAAAGAGGGGGAGCGTGGATGAGCGAACTGCGCAGACAGTACAAACCCGACGGCGTTGAAATAACTCCGGTTGTTTTTAACGTTTGCAATTTTACAAAACCGGCGGGCGATACTCCTTCGCTTCTCACTTTTGAAGAAGTCCAGACTTTGTTCCATGAATTTGGCCATGCGCTGCACGGTTTACTTTCGAACTGCAAATATTATAGTCTTGCGGGCACAGAAGTGCCGCGCGATTTTGTGGAACTTCCTTCGCAAATTATGGAAAACTGGGCAGGAGAACCGGAAGTTCTTAAAATATATGCAAAGCATTATCAGACTGGAGAAGCAATTCCAAATTCCCTTATAAAGAAGATTGTTAATTCGAGTAAATTCAATCAGGGCTTTATTACAGTTGAATATCTTGCAGCGGCGCTTCTTGATATGGACTGGCATGTTCTTGAAACAGAGAAAGAATATGACGTTGAAAAGTTTGAGAAAAATACTGCAAAGAAAATCGGACTTACCCCGGAGATAGGTTTCCGCTACAGGACTACATATTTCAGCCATATTTTCAGCAACGAATACGCTTCCGGTTATTACAGCTATATCTGGGCTGAAGTTCTTGATGCCGACGCTTTTGAAGCATTTAAAGAAAAAGGCATTTTCGATAAAGCTACCGCAGAATCTTTCAGAGAAAATATCCTTTCGAAAGGGGGAAGCGAAGAAGGAATGGTTATGTATAAAAAATTCAGGGGAAAAGAACCTGATATTAAACCCTTACTTAAAAGAAGGGGAATTTCCAACTGATTTTAATATATGGGGCATTCATATATTTCCTTAACGCTGAATATATGACTGCCCCGTTCCTTATAACGTTTTGAAAATAAAATCATATATTTGTCCCGTCTATCAGGAGATTTAATGAAAAAAGTTCTTCTATTAATATTTATTTTGTTCTCATCGGTACGCCTTACGGCAGATGACCCTGTAAAAGATACAAATACGTTCGGCAGGGAATATTTTCCTTTCAGCGATAAGGTGGTTTTAATATATAAATCAAGTTTCGATGAAGCCTCATCCAAGACAGAGGTTAAGAACAACACTGTCATTCTTGAGAATAAATCGGATGATTTCATTTACCGGCAGAAATTCGAAATAAGAGAAGACGGGCTTTATATATCGGAAACCTATCAAAAAATAAAAGTTATTCTGTTCATAAAAGTTGAAAAGAAGGTTACTTACGATAAGGACCTCTTAAAAATACCCTTTCCTTTAAAAACAGGCCAGCAGTGGAGCTGCAACAGGACTGAGTACCTTGATAACGGAGATTCCAACAAAATAGCATTTTCATCAAAATGTGTCGGCGCTGAAGAAATTCAGACTTTAGCAGGCAAATTTCACACTATGAAGCTGGAATCAATCATAAAATCGGGAGATGGGTCCACCAATTATGTCGAAGAATGGATTGCCCCAAATATCGGACTTATAAAGACAAAAATAAGAATGGAAGGCGGGGGATTTACCGGGACTATTAGGGATATTTTAGGACTTGGCGAAATTAATTTTGAACTGAAAGAAATTAAATGGAAATAAAGAGGGTTTTCATTTAGTAAATACCGAAGGTTCAATCTCATTGTTAAGCTCGATTTTATCAATATTTAATTCTGTAAATTCTCCTTTAATACCGGTAATAATTTTTATAGAAAAAGGGAATATAATGCCATCCACACTCTTAAAGTTACTGTAGTAAGTAATCAGGCTTCCCTCAACGCTTTTAAGAAGCATAAAACTTCCCGGATCAATGTAATAAGAAGCGTCAAAATCATCTTTGTTTGTTATTTTTATTAGGTAGAGATCAATGCCCTCAATATTTACAATGCCATTATATTCTATTAAATAGCCGTTGTTTTTACAGTAAAATATATCCCCCTCAAAACAAATTTTTCTTTTTCTCTGTTCTTCAACATCATACGGATTTTTAACTGTTTTCCCTTTTGAAATAACCCATTCGCTTCTTCCGTCGAAAACGGTTTTGGATATCTCGCCTCTGTTATTTAATTCCATGCATTGTTTATAAGGGCGCAATTTCCTTACTGAATATTCGATTGAAGCGCCATTAATAATTGTACCTGTTATTTTTCCGGTTACAGTAACAGAATTAACCGATGCCATCTTAGTAATTCTGTTTGCTTCAAAATATTTATTTAATATATCATCCGTATTCTGGGCATAGCAATGGCCGTATAAAGCAATCAGCAGAACTGAAAATAATGCAGTTCTTTTAATCATATAATTTATTTAACCTTTCCTGTTTTCTTTAAAATTGAACCGGAAGGTTCAAATAAAATGTCGGGGAGTTCAGGATCAATCTGAAATTCTTCAATTGTACCAAGAAAGAAGCTTTCTCCGTTGTTTTCCTTATAATCAGATGAAATTCTGGAAGCATATTTTATTCCCTTAACTTCCTTATAATCAGAAAAATACTGTGCAGTTCCGTTATTTACAACTCGCGCAATCAGATATGTATCAGGATCAATGTCGTAATAATATACGCTGTCCCGTCCGGTATTTCCGCTTTCAAGCTGAATAACTTTAACTCTGTAAAGCTCTTTATTGTTGAATTTCTCTTTTCCCTGATATTCCATTTTCCAGTTGTTAAGCGAGCTGAAGAATAAAGCCGAAAAACCGTAAGCGTACATATTATAATTATTGGAATAACTTTCGGTCGGCCTCTGGTTATATTCCCCCTGTGAATAAATCCAATTGTACTTCGAATTATTCGCATAAATAAGAGTATCCTCAGCTTCTATTGCCTTATAATAATACATATTAGGTTTTCTGACGCGCACTTCTATTAGAGTACATTCTTTCCCGTCTTTTGAAAACAATAATTTATCCCTGTGAAGGAGGGATTGAGTGAATTTCAGTTTATTTGCTCCGGATGCTTCAAAATGCTTTGCAAGAAGTTCATCAAGATTATTTATCGTCTCTTTTTTTGTTGAACAGGATATAAGCATTAACGTAAGAACCGAAAGAGCTAACTTTTTCATTATAATTCCTTTTGCTGAATTTGTCTCAAAAAATTTTTCACATATTCTCGGTAGATTGTTTAAGAGTCCGGCTGTGCTCAAATAATTCCGGCGGAGTCATTTCTTTTAGGAATACAAGTCCGCGCGTAGCTCTGATCAATGGGCTCGGATGGCTGTAGAACCAGTCCCTGCCAAGAACAGTTTTAAGCGTCTGGTATTGTTCAATCTGAATTTTCTGCGCTAATTCATTAAAAGGCCCGTCATGTTCATAGCTTGGGAAAGATGCTTCTTTCTGCGAATTAAAAGTATTATGGAAAGAATTTTCCATAACCGCAAACATATTTAAGGAAACAGGCACAAACAAAGTAGCTTCGGAAGGATGAAAGCGGTACCATACATTTCTGTATCCCCATATTTTAAGCGCTTTATCAGGGTTTTCAGCTACATATTGTTTAACCGCTTCCGTTACTGCCTGCAGCACTTTATAATGCGTATCAGGGCCGCTTGCTTCCGGATCAAGAGCTAATGTTATTATGTCGGGGATAATCTTGTGCAGCAATTCAATTGTTGGGGTAACGTCTCTGTCAATTGTCGGTTCTTCGGTAAATATTTCTCCTTTATAGAAGCCGAGTCTCATCGAAATTACATTTTCGCAGTTCCATCCGAAGTATCCCCAAAGGCATTCAACTTCCCATTCGCGGAGCATTCCTTTAAGTTTCTGAATGTGCGCATAATCTTTCTGTCCCGGGTATGCAGTGTTAAAATACTCTTCGAGCTCTTTAATCTTTTTTTCAATGCGCGGAACATCCTGTTCATCGAATACTTCCATAAGAATCCTGAGCATCCTTCTTGCAATCGCTTCTTCGGTAAAGTCTTTATTATTAGCGGCAACGCCGTCAAGGTAGCGCCAGATATCTCTGTTCCTGCCGTTCATATTCGATGAATTGAAGTACCCTTCTTTATAAAGTATTCCGAAATAGGGGGTATGAATGAATTTCTTAAGAAGTTCAAGATGCTTCATAACAAACTGATTTGTAACAGCGGTAAAACCGCTTGTAAATGTTGCGAACCAGTGCCTGTTTGTTGCGCTCCTGACGTGGCGTACAACAGCCGGAAGATATCCGAGCATTATATCGTCATGATGCGGTTCTGTATGAAGGAATGTAGAATTTAACCTTACTTCCGATCCGAGTTCTATTTTCTTAACCAGCTTCTGATAAATAAATGTCTTTATTTCTTCAAGTGATTGTTTCCTTTTTTCAATTGCAAATTGAACAAAAATGTCTTTTTCGGCGTCTGATTCTGTTATATCGAGTATCCTCTTATTAACGGCAAGAGCGCAATCGACAATAATTTTTTCAAGCTGTGTATCTGTAATTGTTTCGCATTTTGAAAGGAGATGGAACTGCCTTAGTTTTAAATCTTTTGCAGCGCCTATCGTAATATAAAATCTTGCATTCGGCAATGTATGAAGGCAGGTGGCAGGGTAGAGGATGTTTTTATCCTGTGTTACTGCGTTTGATACGACCTGAGATTTAGCTTCGCCGGCTGCAATTATTATCACCGCGGCTTTAGGGTTAAAAGTAATTGTTCCCAAACCGATTGTAATAACAAGTCTTTTTCGCGAAATCTCAATTCCGCCCAAATCGCTTGCCGCAGCGGCCTGTGTTTCGTAATTTGTAGCTGTAAGGCGCGTTGGCGAATAATGGTCGGAGCCCTGTACATTAAATCCTATATGGCCGTCGGGGCCTATTCCCCCGAGGAAAAATCCTATTCCCCCCAATGAACGGATCTTATCTTCATATTCCTGGCACCATTGATCTATTTTTGCGAGAACAGTTTTCTGCTTTTTCTCAAGGTCATTTACAGCGTGGCGAATCCTCAAACTCAAATCAACTGTCATTTCAGGCCAAACCGATTCAAGAGTGTCTTTCTCATCGAGCCCTATTTTCTGAGCGTCAATTAAAATTGCCTTGTTTCTATCGAGCCCGAAACCATCTATGTAAAATTTATTTACATAATAATAGAAACTGTTATGCTGAGATGTATTTATAGGATAAAATTCATCTATTTGCACAAAATGGAGACTTTTCATATCGGGTTTAACGGTGGGATTTATTCCGTTCTGCTCTAAGAGTTCTTTAATTTTTTTTGTATTCCATCCTGATAAAATCTGTGTTACCCATTTTATAAAATGCTCAGGTGTTTTCCCTGTAGGAAGGCTTATAACGCCCCCCGGATTCTTTTGAACCCATTCAATAAAACGCAGCGCAGTCAGCTTGCCCAGGGCGGGGAAATTATTCACTACGATAGTGGGTATTTTTTCATCCGGTTTATAAAGAATCTGCATAGAGGAATCTTCAAGAAATTTCCCTTCAACAGGAGTTATAGTACTCTCATTTTTTTTCATCATATCTCCATTAATATCAATATTCAAAATTAATAAAAAAAACCTTCTGTATTAACTTAAATGAAAGAATAGTTAAGTAATTTCTTGTAAAAAGAAAGAATAGTGGTTATTTTTAAGAATTAAAATGGCGCGTTCGTCTAGTGGCTTAGGACGTCGCCCTCTCAAGGCGAAGATCACGGGTTCGAACCCCGTACGCGCTACTGATTATAGCAGTTTTAGTATTATTGCCATTTTATGGAATTTTGCTCCTCATCTGTATGTTAAAGATATATAACAAAACAGAATTGTATGAAAAGATACGATAAGCATATTTTTGTTTGCGAAAACAGAAGGGAAGAAGGGAACCCCAAAGGGAGCTGCGCTCAAAAAGGCTCAATGGAGCTTACGCTGCTTCTTAAAAAGAGAATTGCGGAACTGGGACTGAACGGAGAAATAAGAGTGAACTCAAGCGGATGCCTTGGCGCATGCGAATTAGGGCCTGTAATTGTTGTCTATCCTGAACAGATTTGGTACGGCGGCATAAAAACAGAGGATGTTGAAGATATTATTCAATCGCATATTCTCAATAATACCCCTGTAAAACGGCTTTTTATTAAAGACAGAAGGTACTACCGGGATGAAGAATAAAAAAGAAACTGAAAGAGCATTGAAAATTTTTGATGCGCTCGGCGGAATTTATCCTGATGTAAAATCGGCGCTTGATTATAAAAACCCGTTTCAGCTTTTAATTGCGACAATTCTTTCAGCTCAATGCACCGATGCAAGAGTTAATGTTGTTACAAAAGATTTATTTAAAAAATATAAGAAACCGGAAGATTATCTTAATGCAAAAGATACAGAACTCGAAAAAGATATTTTTTCAACAGGTTTTTATAAAAATAAAGCTAAAAACATCAAAAACTGCTGTAAAACGCTTATTGAAAAATTTAACGGAAAAGTTCCAGCCGATTTTGACGCTTTAACTACGCTGCCGGGCGTGGGAAGAAAAACTGCATCTGTTGTGGCAGGCAACGGTTTCGGAATCCCGGCTATTGCAGTTGATACGCATGTGATAAGGTTATCTAACCTGCTTGGGTTTGTTGAAACGGAAGACCCCGCAAAGATAGAATCATTACTTAAAGGCCTTCTTCCGGAGAACTATTGGATTAATGCATCGCACTGGCTGGCTTCGCACGGAAGGAATGTTTGTATTGCACGGCGGCCTAAATGCGGAGAATGTATTATTTCAAAATTTTGCCCTTCAAGAAAAGAGAGTTAAATATGATTAATGGAAATCCCGTGGACAGAGAATTTTGCCATAATATTCTTAAAGAGTTTACGAAAAATGAAAGTCTTCTGAAACACGCTTATGCGGTTGAAACATGTGTTAGAGCTTATGCGGTGAAATTTTGTGAAGACGCTGAATACTGGGCTAATGTTGCCCTGCTGCACGATTTTGATTACGAAATGTTCCCTACGGCGGAAGAACATCCGTATAAAGGAAATGAAATACTGAAAGAAAGAGGATTTGATGAAGAATTCAGGGATGCAATAATGTCTCACGCCGATTATACAGGCATTCCGAGAAATACCCTGCTTAAAAAAGTCCTTTTCGCATGCGATGAACTGGCGGGATTTATTACGGCAGTTGTTTATGTAAGGCCAAGCAAATCTATTGATGAGGTTGAAGTAAACTCTGTAAAAAAGAAACTTAAAGATAAAGCATTTGCGCGGGCAGTAAGCAGGGAAGACATTCAAAAAGGAGCTGAAGAGTTAGGTATCCCGCTCGATCAGCACATTCAGTTCTGTATAGATGCAATGGAATCAAATAAACAGATATTATCTCTTTGATTCGGATAAATACTTCTGGAAGAGATAAAAGTAAAAATAGAGACATTTTTTACAGTATTTGTTAAAATTAAACGTTTTAAATGCAATGGAGATAAATATTTACCTTGACAATCTTATGTAATCTTATAAAATTTCGTATGCAAAAAAGGAGAATTATATAGATCGCTTGGTTACCTTATTTTAATTGAAATTTTGGATCTGTCTTTGAACAATAATTCTTTTTATAGGGGAGTTTTAATGAGTAAGAAATTCTCTTTTTTCGCAGCCTTCTTATTACTATGCAATATCCTATTTGCCCAGGATTATAAAATTATATCTTCTTCGGCAACTTCTATAACAGTGGAATACAAACCTGTCTTTACGGATACATCCGTCCACAAAGAATCTGGCACGGCTTTTCTCGGCGCAGGTTTATTGTACGGCAATTATTCAAAAAGCGTTAAAGCAGGAGCCCCTTTATTGCCATTCCGCCTTTTAAATATCGGGGTGCCTCAGGAATTTGGGAATACAATAACCGTTCTTGAAACCCAATCATTTTCATTAACTGGAAAGCCCTCTCCTTATCCTACTGTTTATAATGAAAATGGGACGAAATTAACGAAATATGAGGTTAATGAGCTCCTTTATTCGCAATACACGAATGAAGATTACGCAGTTTTTGATGAATTCGGCTATATCCGCGAAATTCCTGTGCAGACTATTAAGATATCACCTGTGCGGTATTTTCCCCAGAGTAACGAGATTAAATATTATACTAAAATTGTTTTTCAGGTCAACTTTGCATCAGCAAGCGCATCTTCTTCTGTTATTAACGATGCATTCCTTAAGAATGTTATCTTAAATTATTCAGTAGCAAAAAATTGGGGAGCCACCTCTGTAAAGCTGAGTAAAAAAGCTTCTGAATCATCCGTACTGGCATCAGGCGCCTGGGTTAGATTTAATGTTACAGAAGAAGGAATTTATAAAATTGATTATTCAACTCTGTCAACTCTCGGATTTACTCCTTCTTCTGTTGACCCGAGAACAATAAAAATTTATAATAACGGCGGTTATCAGCTTCCTGTGGGAGTTAATACCACCAGACCCGTTGATCTTGTTGAAAATGCAATTTATGTCTCGGGGGAGAGCGACGGCACATTTGACAGCGGCGACTATATACTTTTTTACGGCAGGGGAGTTGATTTCTGGGAACCTTCAACATATAAAGTTTACGATAGTTCAACAAGAGATTCGGTTACTGTTACTAAAGTTAAACGTGTTAAGCACCAGTTTACTACAAAAAATTATTACTGGATTACTGCCGGCGGAACCACCGGCAAAAGAATGGAATCCAAAACGCCTGTTACTGCCGATGCATCTGTAACGCAAACAACTTCAAAAGCGTATGTATTTAAAGAAGATGAGACAACAAAAATTGAAGAAACGGGACGGTTATACTTCGGCGATTTATTCAGTTCAAGCGCAAAAAGCAGAACTTATACAAATACCCTTAACGAATTTGTTTCAGGCACTACGGTAAATTACACATTGAATATTGCTCATGTTGATCTTGGA
>Ga0153915_10001726_pt1 | contig 20110 bp, 18 predicted proteins | sample Opewatmetagenome_2_FD_107003 | JGI IMG/M metagenome (GOLD analysis project Ga0153915, IMG submission 107003) | Freshwater wetland microbial communities from Ohio, USA - Open water 3 Core 3 Depth 3 metaG | ecosystem: Environmental > Aquatic > Freshwater > Wetlands | place: USA: Ohio, Lake Erie...
AGCCGGCCCAGCGTCTGCTGCACGACAGTGTTCGGCAGGTTCCAGTTGGCCGCGCGCGACGCACCGTTGCTGGCCGATACTGAGCCAGCCGCAAGATTGGCGTTCGGTACCGAGCGAATGCTCGCGCTGACGAGGACGTCGATCTTCGGAATGGTATAAGCCGCGAGCGCACGGAAGGTCGTCAGGAACGGCTCCGTGATATCGCACGAGCTGATTGGCTGCAGGGTGCCCAGGATGGCGGCGTCCGCTTCAGGCAGCGCCGCGTACAGAGCGCAGGTGTTGATGACGCCGTGCCCCGTTGTCGTTCCGCCCTGGATGTTGACGCCGTTGCGGAGCCGCGCGACGAGATTCGTCGTCACGCCGTGCCAGTACTGCGTGCGCGCCGGCGCGTAGTCGGTCTCGAAGGTCTGGTAGTTCTGTGCGCCACGCAGGTTGGCGGCCGGAGTGATCTGGTAATACGTGAGCGACTGGCCGCTCGAAGGCAGCGCCGCCCCCTGCGGCGCAGTGATCGTCCATTTGTCGTAGTCCGCGGCCGTGGTCAGCTGGTTGTCGGTGACGAAGAAGTTGCCGAACCAGCGCCGGTTATAGCTGACTTCGAGCGACACCCGCGGAATCAGTTCCTGCTGCACGGACGCGCCGAACTGCCAGTCGTACGGCCGCACGCCCCATCCTTGCAGGATTGCCGGGTTGACGGTTGTCAACGCGGGATTCGGGTTGCCGAAATTCAGATTGTTGCCTCCCAGCGCGGCGCAGACATCACCCCCCGTGGCCGCGTTGTTCTGCGCGGCGGGATTCGACACGTTGCAATCGACCACCTTGTTGCCGTTGCTGTCGGTCCAGCCGCGATTCAGTACGCTGGTCACGATGCGTCCCGCGGGGTTGTTGGCCCAGTAGTTCTCGTCGTTGGTCGCGGCCTGCAGATACTTGCCGAGGTTGATCTTCACCGACGTCTTGCCGTTGCCGAACACGTCGTAGGCCGCGCCCATGCGCGGTGTGATGTCGTTGTAGCCGGCGACGCTCACGGTCTCGGCGAAGCTGATCGGCTGCGGGTTGAATCGCGAGACGAGTGTCGTGCCGTTGTGCTCGGCCGGCGCCCAGCTCCACGCGCGGTCGTACCGCACCGCGCCCTGCACCGTCAGCCGTTTCATCGTCCACTGGTCCTGCGCGAAGAGCGACTGCGTCTCGGTGCGATCGTTCTGTTCCCAGCGTGGAGCGATGTAGTACCCGAAGCCGACGGGGACTCCATTCGTGAACACATAGCGCATCAGCGTGGTGTTGGCCACGCGACCCTGAAGCGACTTCTGATACGACCCTTGATAGCCGGCCTTGATGCTGTGCGCGCCGGTGACGTACGAGGCCGTGAACCGATAGTTGGTCGGGCTGGCGTCATTGTCGGCGTACCCGAAGCCGAGCGGATCGTACAGACCGCGATAGGAGTAGTTCGCCTGGCCGTTGTAGATGGGCAACGTCTCGGTGACGGGGATGAGGCTGTTGAGACTGTCGGGCGGCGCCTGGCCGAACCCGGCCCAGAGATACTGGAACCGTGACCAACCCGCTTCGAGCAGGAACTTGCTCGTGACGGGCGACGACCACGTGGCTTGCGTCACGTAGTAGGGCAAGTCGTGATAGCCGGGGAAAGTTTCCGGAGACGCCGTGGTGAGGCCATGACCAACCCAGTTGCCTTCGCGCACGCGGCAGCCGTCGCCGCTTGTCGTGATCGTTGAGCCCGAGCAGCGGTGCTGGTGCTCGTCGTAAAACGAAATCCGGTTGCGCGGCGTCAACTGGCTGGTCAACCGGATTGACTGGATCGACCGCGAGTCGGCTGACCGAGCTTCCACGTTCGGATCCTTTGCCCAGGTCCACTTCGTGGCGTCTCCGGCGTACAGGTTTGCGGCGACGCCCTGGTTGGGCGCAATGTTGCTGTACTTACGGAGATTCACGAAGAACCACAGCTTGTCTTTCTTGATGGGCCCGCCGCCCGAGCCGCTCACGTCCCACGCCTTGATAATGCCGGCCGGCGTCGTGCACGTCGGACAGCTGCCGTCGAGGTTGTTGCCCGTCGACCATTTGCCCGCGCCGCTGTAGAACGCCGAGCCCTTGAACGTGTTGCCGCCGGTTTTGGGGACGAGGTTCAACTGCGGCCCGCCGTTCTCCGCTTCGCCAAGCGCGCCTGACACCGTCACCTGCATCTCTTCCGTGTTGGCGATGTCATAAATAAATGTCGACACGCCGCCGCCGTTGAACGACGCCGCGACGTTCAGGCCGTCGATCATCATGCGGCCTTCGTTCGCGCGGCCGCCGTTGGCCGTAAAGAACGTCATGAACGGCGTCGTCATCGCGCCGCGGTTCACCGTGTTGTCGACCTGCAAACCGGGAACCGCGGTCAGCAGCGCGCCGTACGAACGCGTGGCCGGCAGGGTGTTGATCACGTCGTTGCTTAAGACGGCCTGTCGCCGTGCGCTTTGCGTGTCGACGACCGGCGTCTCGCCGGTGACGGTGACTGTTTCGGCGACGGCGCCGACGCGCAGGTCGGCGTTGATTGTGATGACGCCCGATCCGCTGACGTTGACGCCTTCGCGTCTGACGCTGCTGAAGCCCGTGAGCGTGAACGTCAGCGTATAGGTGCCCGGGGCCAGCTCGGTGATCCGGTACTGTCCGGATCCATCGGTGACGGCCGTGCGGACTTTTTCAATCAGGCTCGGGCTCGATGCCTCGACCGTGACGCCCGGCAGCACCGCTTCCGATGCGTCTCGCACGACGCCGGCGAGCATGGCTTGCGCGAAGGCGGCAGTGGGGGCGAAGAGCAGGACACCGACGAGGATCGTTGCGGCCGACAGTCGTCTCATAGCGGGCGCCTCCTGAGGTCCGATGTATAACAGCCGCGCGACGGCGCGCGCAGCCGATGTGTGGGTTGTGTATACGCTTACGACCGTCTCAGGTCAATCAGGAAGGACGAGGAAATCGCGTCAGTGTGAAGTGTACAGCGTCGCTTCACGGTCCGCCCGAAGGCGGACACTGCCGGCTACCACGGCATCGTTCGCTTCGTATATTGACGGCCGATCTCGGCGGCACGCTGACTGGCCGGGCCGACCATGACGCCTTCCTTGATCATGTCCACCACGTTGTTCGGGTTCATGGAGTTGAGGAAGAAGATCCTGTTCGCCTTGCATGCAGCGAACACCTTCGCGCGGGCGGCGATCATCTTCGGATCTTTCTCGGCGACGTTGCCCGGACCGCGGACGCCGAGCGACAGCGCCATGTCGCCGGGGCCCCACTCGGCGAAGCCGATGCCGGGGACTTTGAGATTCTGCTCGGCATTGGCGAGCGCGTACTTGTCCTCGAGCTTCACGCCGAGCAGCAGCTCGCCGTTCGGGTTGAGCGGCCAGACGTCGGCGCGATCCTCGTACTCCTGCGTCGTCACGCCCCAGATCTGCGCGGCCGTCGGCGATCCGTGCGCGCCGCGACGGCCTTCGTCGAGCACGCCCTTCGCGACGCCGGCGTGATGAATCGGCAGCCGCGACATCTCGACGAACGCGCGAATGGCGCCGGGCGTGTCCGCGTGCGTGAGCATGATGCCGTGGACGCCGGTCGCCAGCACCTGGCTGAACATCCACGCGTTGGCGCGGACCGCGGCTTCGTCGATCCCGTTCACCGGAACGTTGACGATCACGGCCGGCGTGCGATGGCCGCTTTTCGTCGGACCGCCGGCGACGAGGCCCTTCATGTAATCCGCGAGGCCTTTGACGTCGTACGGCGCGTGCTCCATGTCGTAGCTGATGTAGTCCGCGTACGTCTGCGCGTCGGCCTTGCCGGCCTCGAACGTGCCTTCCGTGCCGGAGTGCGAGCCGGTGTAGTACACAGGCTGGCCCGCTTCGAGCAGCTCGATCGCGCGGTTGATGTGTTTTGGCTTTGGCGTCTGCGCGCGCAGCGAGACGATCGACAGGGCAGCGATGGCCGCCAGGAAAACAACCGAGGTCCGGATGCGTGTCATACGTTCGGCCTCCGAAAGGCGGTCAGTATATCCCCGCGCTAAATGAACGGCGCGGAATGCGCGTATTATGCGGCAGACACGTTCTATCAGAGGCAAGATCCTGGGAAGGACATCATGAGATCTGCGCTCGTCGCGTTGGCCACGGCCTTGTCGATCGTCATCATGCTGCCGGCCATCGCACCGCATCAGTCGATGCCGCTGGCGCAGGCGCGCGGCGCCGCGCCGCCGGATCCGGCGGCGGGTGCGCCCGCCGGCGGCGGGGCCGGGCAGCAGGGACGCCGTGGCTTCGGCCGGGCGAACACGCCGACGTTCCCCGGCCCGCCGGCCGGCATGGAGAAGCTCGCGACGGATCTCTTCAACTCGAAGAACTTCTACAAAGACAAGGCGCTCTGGTCCGACAAGCGGTACTTCCGGTGCAACACGCCGCGCCAGATCACCGACATCTGGACGTCGCGCCGCATCGGCAACAACCCGCCGACGTCCGCGTCGTGGGGCGACTGCAGCGACGACTATCCGCGAGAGAAGATCGTCAGCCCGTATCCGTACAAAACGGCGAAGGAACACTACGACGCGCTGATGGCGCAGGCAAAGGCGAAGGGCGGTCCGACGCAGTACTCGCGGCAGAACCTGCCGCCGGACTGGGACGGCTGGTATGCGCGTGACAACGCGGACGCGAACACGCAGTGGATCTGGGGCACGGTCAACCAGACGCCCACGATCCTCTCGCTGCTCACGCCCGAATATCAGAAGCGCATGGTGCAGATGAACTACCACGAGGGCGTGGACAACGCGCCGCAGTGGGAAGCGTCGTTCTGCTATCCCGAGGGCTACATGCGCTGGTGGGCGCAGGCCTCCGGCGGTGGAAACTTCCAGCTCATCACGTCGCCCACGCAGGTGCAGATGATCTCGGGCGTCGCGGCCAACTTCGTGCGCCAGTTTCTGATCGGCCGCTCGCACGTGCAGAAGGTGCCGCAGTGGTACGGCGAGGCCGTCGGATTCTGGGATGGAACGAAGCTGGTCGTGTGGACGGCGAACGTCCAGGGGTGGACGCTCTCACACTCGATGTTCGAGTTCAGCGGAGCGCTCGAGACGGTCGACACCTTCGAGCCGCGCCTCGACGCCGCGGGCAACTTCATCGGCCTGACGAACGAAACGACGTTCTACGATCCTGAAGCCTTCGTGCAGCCGCTGCACAACCTGATGCACTTCAGCCGCGTCGCGAAGATGGACGATCCGAATCGCCGCTACACGTACATCGAGTGCCTCAGCAACCTGCGCAACACGAACGGCCGGCCGACGCAGCTCACGGCGAGCGATCCGCGCTACATCGATTACTACGGCCGCCCGTGGGCACAGAACTGGGAGAAGTACTTCGAAGCCGGCTGGGAGAAGCCGTCCGAAGACCTTCCGAAGGACGTACTCGACGTCCTTGATCAGCTGGACAAGAGAAAGTAAGAAGTAAGAACTGAGAACTAAGGGGACACGATGAAACAGATTGCCGCACTTGTTGCGATCGTGGCATTCGCGGCGCCCGCGCTCGCCCACCACTCGTTCGCGATGTTCGATCAGACCAAGACGGTTACGTGGACGGGAGTCGCCACGCGGTTTGTCGCGCAGGCCAATCACGCCGAGCTGCATTTCGTCCCGCTCGGTCCCGACGGCAAGGCGATGCGAGGACCCGACGGCAAACCGATCAGCTGGGGCGTGGAAATGGCCGGCGCGGCCGCCGTCGCGCAGCAGGGCATCACCGTCCAGAGCTTTCCGGCCGGCACGGTCTTCAGCGTGCGCCTGAACCCGCTGCGCGATGGCGGCAACTTCGGATCACGCGTCGGCGCCATCGCGAAGTGCCCGAAGGGGAAGTTCCCTGAAGCGGGCAAGCACTGCGATTCAGTTGAAGGCGCCGAGATCCTGGGCGGTACGACCTTTTAGCTCTGTGTCCTCCGTGGTGGAGCGTTGACAGCCTTTGCGGGATGGCTCTCGCAGACCGCGCTCAGTCTGACGATTCAGACGCATGAGTGGGTCATCCCGACCATTCAATCCATCCACATCGTCGCCATCGGCGTCGCGCTCGTGTCGGCGTTCATGATCGGCTTTCGCGTCCTTGGATGGACGGGATCCGATCAGACTCTGGCGGAGACGACGGCGCGGTTCTGGCCGTGGCTCGTCGCGTCGCTCGGCGTGCTGCTCGTCACCGGCGCGCTGATGGTGGCAGGCGAGCCGGCGCGTGAGCTGCTCGCGTTGTCGTTCTGGCTGAAGATGATTCTGGTCGTCGTCGGCACGACGCTGACCTGGTGGGTGAGCCGCCGCGGCACGAAACCGCTCACGATTCTGACGCTGCTCGTCTGGGTCGGCATCATCTTCCTCGGCCGCCTGATCGCGTACGACCACATCTGGGGCGCCTGGTCGATGTCGCCCAAAGCGTGATGTTGTGATGAACGTCGACGGCGCGCTTGCGGCAATCGAAGCCACGCGGCTCGCGGCCAGCATCCGCGAATCGCTGTACCTGTTCCCGTTTCTCGAATCGCTGCACGTCGTCGGTCTGACGATGGTGTTCGGGACGATTGCGGTGCTCGACCTGCGGATGCTCGGCATCGCGTCGATCCGGCGGCCCGTGTCGCGCATCGCGCTCGACGTGGAGCAGTGGGCGTGGATCGCGTTTGCGCTGACGGCGGTGACCGGGCTATTGATGTTTACGACGAACGCCGGCGTCTATTATCACAACACGTTCTTCCGCCTGAAGATGGCGATGCTCGTGCTCGCCGGCGTCAACGTCCTGGTGTTCGAGCTGACGGCGCGGCGGTCCCTTGCGCAGTGGAACACCGACGCGAAAGCGCCGTTCGCGGGACGCGCGGCGGCCACCGTCTCACTGTTGCTGTGGATCGCGATCATCTTCATGGGCCGCTGGATCGGCTTCACGACCACCCGCGTAACAGGCACAAAGCCCGATCCGTCGGTCAATATCGAAGATCTTCTGCCCAAATAGGTACGCCTGCTTTTCACGAAGGCACGAAGAACCACGAAGGACACGAACATTCTTTTCCTAAGAAAAGTGTTTCGTGATCTTCGTGTCTTCGTGAAGCACAGGCTTGGATCATTTCCCGGCCGCTCTGAAAGCAGCCTGAGCGCGCTGATCGTTCGGATACCAGTAATGCAGGTGGCAGTTTTCGCAGGCTTTGTCGAGCTGGCCGGCCGCATCGAATAGCGCTTTCGGATTTCTTGCGTCAATCGCCTGAAGCGCGGCCTGCGCGGCATCCTGCAGCGTTCGCGCGCGGGTGGCGAACGCCGCGTGGTCGGCGTCGAGGAGCTTCTGGATTTCTTCCGGCTGCAGTTCGACGTCAGGATTCTCCGAGCGCTCGCCCGGCCGCGCGGCTTGTCGTCCCTGCATCACGAGCAGGTTCGGTGCTTCGAGCAACTGCACGGCACGCCTGCGGACTTCTTTCCACTCGTCGTTGGTCTGCGGCGCTTTCTCCCTGATGCCGTGTTCGTCGGCGATCTGCGCGACCGAATCGAAGATGTAGTCGGCGCTCGGGTCGACCATCGAGTCCATGATGTCTTTGATCGTCGCTGTGGCCAGGAGCGCAGGCGCGGCGGGCTCGGCCTTCGCGCAGCCGCTCGAGATCGCGACGGCTGCGGCGAGGATCAGCCTGTAATAGCTGTTCACGCTGGTAGTATATGGGCCGAGATCAGAGTGGGAGAGGCACGATGACTTTGAGAAATCACTGGACAGCCACGGTCGCGCTTGCCGCTGTCGTCGTGACCGCCAGCGCCGTCACCGTGCTGGGACAACTGCCGATTCCCGTGCAAGGCCAGCGCGGACAGGCACCGCAAGGGCCAGGGCAGGGCCAACCCCCGCAGGGTCGCGGCCGCGGCCGCGGACAGGAGCCGGCGCAGGTGCCGGATCCGCCGCCGGTCGTGTCGGCGATCGCGACCTCGACATCCGAGATCACCGGGCCCGGAAAGTTTTACGAGACGCTGATGGCGCTGAAGGCCGGCGACGATCTCGCGCACTTCAACTACGTCACGAAGGAATACTTCGTCTCCGGCACGGCCAACGGCCAGCCGTACACAACGCGCATCGTCATTCGCAAGCCGTCCGACAACAGCAGGTTCAGCGGGCTGGTGCTGGCCGAGTCGATGCATCCGAGCGGCAATCCGTGGATGTTTCACTTCACGCACAGGTACTCGATGACCGAAGGCCACATCGGCCTCGAGATCCTGACGACGACGCCGCAAGGGCTCGCTGAGGCGAATCCGGAGCGCTACAAGGATCTCGTCGTCTCGAACGGGCAGGCGAATGAGATCATCGCGCAGGTCGGCGCGCTGCTGAAGTCGAATCACCCGGACAATCCGCTCGCCGGAGTGCCGATTCGCAGGATGGTGCTCGCCGGCTCGTCCGCGTCGGCGGCCGTGGTGGTGAACTTCCTGCCCACGTCGATGGTGCAGCGGCTCGCGGACATGAAGCCGATCTACGACGGGTTCATGCCGACGAGCAACGGGACGAATCTCCGCAAGGTCGATGTGCCGATGATTCAGGTGCCGACCATGCGCGAGGTGTTTCAGGGCTTTGGTCCGACGCGCGTGGACGGCGATGCGCCGGGCGATCAGTTCAGGATGTACGAGTTTGCGGGCATGGCGCACATCGATTCGCGCGACGCGGCCGCGTACTATCCCGACCCCTGCAAGTTGCCGATCAGCCGGTATCCGCTGGCGGCCTACATGTCCGTCGCGCTGAATCACCTGTGGCAGTGGATCGACAAGGGCACCGTGCCGCCGCACGGCGATCGGTTCTACGTCGACTACAACATGGAGAAGGACGGCTCGCTGCTCGCGCTGGACGAATTCGGCAACGTGAAGGGCGGCATCCGCACGCCGTACGTCGATGTGCCGGCGGCGAAGTTCGGCGTGCCCAATTCAGGCGCTGAACCGCCGATCAGGAACCCGCATCCGTTCATCGCGGCGCGCGGAGAAGCGGCGCAGAATCAGCTCTGCGGCCTGGCGAACTACCAGATCAACTTCACGCCCGAGCAGCTGAAGAAGCTGTACAAGGACAAGAAGACCTACGTCGCGAAAGTGACGCAGCGCTACGACGAGCTCGTCAAAGAAGGCTGGGCGCTGCCAGTCTATCGATCGGTCGTCCTCGAGGACGCGGCGAAGGTGTCGTTCTAGGACTTCTTTCCCTGGAACGTGAAGTCGTGCGAGTGGTTGCCGGTGACCGTGCTGTTCGTGGAGGTCACCGTGACCGAGCCTCCGGACGCGAGCGTCGAAAGCTGATTGGAGTTCAGCGTCACCATGTGATCATGCGCGGATGTCGACGACGAGGTGTATGTCGTCGTAACCGCTTTCATTTGATCCGACGCCGGTACGCCGACCGTGTGCGTATGGCCGTTTGACACCGACGACACGCTGGAGATATCCGCCGTGGCCGACGGGCTCGACGGTGAGTTGCTGCCGCATCCAATCAGATACAGTGCGCCGGCGACGGCGGGGACCGCTTTACCAGCTTCGAGCAGAAAGACTCGGCGTCTCATGAGCATCTCCCTGCCGGGGGATGTTCATGATACGTCGCGAGCCCCCCAACATCAACGGGAACGCAACCCGCCTTGAGTGCGATGCTATACTCCCGGCCCAAAAGGGGCGCGATCGTATGAAGCGAGCTGCCGCGTTTGTCTTCAGTCTTCTGCTGGCCGCTCCCGCGTTCGCCCAGGTCGATTTCTCGGGCGAGTGGGCGCCGCGGTTCCACGAAGATCAACCCGAGCGCGTGCCTGGTCCCTCTCTCGGCGACTATCTCGGGCTGCCGATCAACGACGCCGCGCGCGTGCGCGCCGACACGTGGGAAGCGTCGATTCAGACGCTGCCCGAATGGCAGTGCCGACCGCATTCGGCGGACTACATCTGGCGCGGTCCGTCGCAGCTCACGATTCGCAAGGAAGAAGATCCGCTGACGCGCGAGATCGTCGCGTTTCACGCCGAGTGGCTGCGCTCGATCGACAACCCGATCTACCTCGACGGCCGCGAGCGTCCGCCCGACGATGCGCTGCACAGCTGGGGCGGGTTTGCGACGGGCAAGTGGGACGGCGACATGCTGACGATCACCGTCACGCATCTGAAGGAAGGCTACATCCGCCGCAACGGGATGCCGCGCAGCGACAAGGCGACGGTCACCGAACACTGGATCCGTCACGGCGACTTCCTGACCGTCATGACGATCGTCAACGATCCGGTGTATCTCACCGAGCCATTCGTGCGCACCACGGACTACCAGCTCGATCTTCATCAGCACGTCCCGCCGTATCCGTGCGAGATGGTGCAGGAAGTGGAGCGGCCGAAAGGTCTGATTCCGCATCACCTGTTCGGCGAGAACAAGGACCTGCAGGAGTTTTCGCAGCGCTACGGACTGCCGTTCGAGGCCACCCGCGGCGGCGCCGAGACGATGTATCCCGACTATCGCAAGAAGCTGAAGATGTGGATGGGGCCGACGCCGACCGCGAAGTTCCCCGGCGAGGTGAACTGATGCGGCGCGCGCTGATCGTGGCGGCGCTCGTCTGCAGCGTCCACCTTCAGGCGGACGGCCAGGACGTCCGGCTGAAGCCGGACGCTACGAGTGGGAGCAGCGTCCGCATCCTCAAGGTCCGCGGCGAGGTCTCGATGATCCAGACGCCGGGCGGCAACGTCACGGTGCTCGCGTTTCCGCAGGGCGTCACGCTTGTCGACACCGGCGGCGCCGACACGGCGGATCAGGTGCTCTCGGCAATCCGCACGCTGTCGAAGCAGCCGATTCGCTACATCATCAATACCAGCGTCGATCCGGGGCACGCTGGCGGCAACGAGAAGCTCGGGCCGCTCGGCATCCAGGTCACTGGTGGCAACGTCGCGGGTCAGGTCGGCACCGACGGCGCCGAAATCATCGCCCACGAAAACGTCCTCGAGCGCATGAGCGCGCGCAACGCGACACCGGCGGTTCCGGCGCGCGCCTGGCCGCAGACGACCTATCACACCGACTACATCAAGCTCAGCACCGCGTATCACGGCGACGGCATCCAGGTCTTTTACGCGCCCGCCGCCCACACCGACGGCGACAGCATTGTCTACTTCCGCCACAACGACGTCATCGCCACCGGCGACATCTTCTCGACGACGGGCTATCCGGTCATCGATCTCGAACGCGGCGGCAGCATCAATGGCGTGGTGGACGCGTTGAACAAGGTCCTCGACATCGCGTTTCCGGAATTCCGTCTCGAAGGCGGCACGCTCATCGTCCCCGGCCACGGCCGCGTGTGCGATTCGGCCGACGTCGCGTACTACCGCGATCTCGTGACGATCATCCGCGACCGCGTGCAGGACCTGGTGAAGAAGGGCATGACGCTCGATCAGGTGAAAGCCGCGCGACTGACGCGCGACTACGATCCGCGCTACGGCCCGGGCGATCAGTTCGTCGAAGCGGCGTACAAGTCTCTTGTGAAGGGGAAGAAGTAGTGCAGACCTTCAGGTCTGCCGTAGTCGCGTTCGCGATTCTCGCCGCGGTCCCGGCATTCGCCCAACGCGGCGGAGGCGCAGCGAATCCGCGCGCGGCAGCGCCGGTCGATCTCACCGGCTACTGGATCACGATCGTCACCGAAGACTGGCGCTACCGCATGGTGACGCCGGCGCGCGGGGATCATCCGAGCGTGCCGCTCAACGCGGCGGGCAATGCGCTCGCGAACAAGTGGGATCCCGCGAAAGACGAAGCGGCGGGCGAGCAGTGCCGCGCGTACGGCGCCGCGGGCGTCATGCGGTTGCCCGGACGCATCCACGTCACGTGGCAGGACGACGCGACGCTGAAGATCGAAACCGAACAGGGCACGCAGACGCGCCTGCTGCGCTTCGGCCCTTCGACAAGCTCAGGGCAAGCCCGAGCGGCCGACGGATCTGGAACGCTGATGGGCGAAGCCGCCGCGCAGTGGGAGCTCGCCGGCGCCCGCGGAGGTCGCGGTGGCGGCGCTCGCCCGACGGGCGGCAACCTGAAAGTCGTGACGACGAAGATGAAGCCGGGGTACCTGCAGAAAAACGGCGTGCCCTACAGCGCAGACGCCGTGCAGACGGAGTATTTCAGCCGCACCGTCGAGCCGAACGGCGACTCATGGTTGATCCTCACGGCCATCGTCGAAGATCCGCAGTACCTCAACGGGCCGTTCATCCGCAGCACACACTACAAGAGATTGCCGGACACCAATACCGCCTGGGAGCCCGAGCCATGTTCCGCAAAATAGGTGCGACGGCGATGCTGCTCGCTGCAGCGTCGAGTGTTCATGCGGCCACGTGCGAGAGCCTTTCGGCGCTCTCGCTTCCGAATACGACGATCACGACGTCGCAGGCCGTCGCGCCCGGGGCTTTCACGCCGCCAGTCGCGGCGCGGGGACGAGGCGGCAATTTATTCGCCAATCTGCCGTCGTTCTGCCGCGTCGCCGCCACGCTGAAGCCGTCAAGCGACTCGGATATCAAAGTTGAAGTCTGGCTTCCCTCGGATGGTTGGAACGGAAAGCTTCAGGCCGTCGGCAACGGCGGCTGGGCCGGTGTGATCAGCTACGCGGCGATGGCGACGGCGCTGCGTGCCGGGTACGCGACGGTCTCGACCGATACGGGCCACTCCAGTCCCGGCGGAATGTTCGCGCTGGGCCATCCTGAAAAACTCATCGACTACGCGTATCGATCGGAACACGAGATGACCGTGACGGCGAAAGCCGTGGTCCGCGCGTTTTTCGGCAATGCGCCGGCGAAGTCGTACTTCAACGGGTGCTCGACCGGTGGACGCCAGGCGCTCGTGGAAGCGACGAAGTATCCCGACGACTTCGACGGCATCATCGCGGGCGCCGCGGCCAACCCGAAGACGCATCTCGACGCGTGGCGCCTGTGGGCGGCGACCCTCGCGATCGGGAACGACGAGGCTCGGATCCCGGCCGAGAAGCACCCGATGATTCATCAGGCCGTGCTCGCGCAGTGCGACGCGCTCGACGGCGTCAAAGACGGCCTCATCGAGAACCCGGCGCGGTGTCATTTCGATCCGGCGCCGATCGTGTGCAAAGGCGCCGACCCTTCGACAAGCTCAGGGTCGCCCCGAGCGGAGTCGAGGGGCGACAGCGCCGAGTGCCTGACGCCGAAGCAGGCCGCGGCGGCAAAGGCATTGATGGGCCCGGCGAAGACGCCGGCAGGCAGGGAAATCTTTCCGGGCTACGCACCCGGATCCGAGCTCGGTTGGGCATTTCTGCTCGGGGGCAAGGAGCCGTACTCCAACCCTCTCGAGGACTATAAGTACGTCGTCTTCAACGACCCCGACTGGGACTGGCGGACGTTTGATCTGGAACGCGATCTGGCGGCATCGGAGAAGGCCACCCCGGGTCTGCTGACAGCCGTCAGCCAGGACCTCAGCGCCTTCACGAAGCATGGCGGCAAACTGCTGATGTATCACGGATGGACCGACCAGCAGATCCCGCCGCTCTCCAGCGTGAACTATTACAGGAAGGTAGCGCCGAAGAGCGCGCAGGATTCGGTCCGCCTCTTCATGGTGCCCGGCATGAATCACTGCGCAGGCGGCGAGGGGCCGAACACCTTCGACATGGTGTCGCCGCTCGAACAGTGGGTCGAACACAACCAGCCGCCAACCCGCATCGTCGCCTCGCATCTCACGGCTGGAAAAGTTGATCGCACGAGGCCGTTATGCGCATATCCTCAAGTGGCGCGCTATAAGGGCGCCGGGGATATCAACGACGCGGAGAGCTTCGTATGCGCAAAGTAATGACATTCGGCTTCACGGCGGCACTCGCGATGGCGTCGCACGCCGCGTCGGCGGCCACCTGCGACAGCCTCAAGTCGCTTTCGCTGCCTGAGGCCACGGTCGATTCCGTCCAACTCGTCGCCGCCGGCACGTTCACGCAGCCCGGCGGCCGCGCGGGCAGGGGAGGCAACGCGTTTGCGGATCTCCCGGCCTTCTGCCGCGTCGCGTTGACGGCGAAGCCGTCGGCCGACTCTGATATCAAGATCGAGGTCTGGCTTCCTGCCGAGAACTGGAACAACAACTATCAGGCCGTCGGCAACGGCGCGTGGACGGGCAACATCGGCTACGCGGCCATGGCCGACGCGCTGCGCCGCGGCTACGCGACCAGTTCGACCGACACGGGGCACGTCGGCGGCAGCGCGAGTTTCGCGATGGGGCATCCGGAAAAGGCCATCGACTTCGCGTATCGCTCCGAGCACGAGATGGTGCTGAAGAGCAAGGCGATCATCAACGCGTTCTACGGCAACGCGCCGAAGTACTCGTACTGGAACGGCTGCTCGGCCGGCGGACGTCAGGCGCTCAAGGAAGCGCAGATGTTTCCGGCGGACTTCGACGGCATCATCGCCGGCTCGCCGGGACTCGACTGGTCCGGACGTTCGGCGCAGGCCGTGCGCATCGCCCAGATCCTCGAGAACGAAGCCGCGCGCCTTTCGCCGTCGCACCTGCAGGTGCTGCACAACGCCGTCGTTGCCGCGTGCGACGCGCAGGACGGGCTGAAGGACGGCCTCATCTCGAATCCGGCCGCGTGCAAGTTCGATCCCGCTGTGCTCCAGTGCAAGAACGGGGACGGTCCGGACTGCCTCAGCGCCGCGCAACTCGCCACCGTGCGCGCGATCTACTCGCCGCTCAAGAGCGGCAACCGTGAAGTTGCGGGCCTGGCCTACGGCAGCGAGTTGAACTGGACCAATCTCGGCTGGTCGGTGTCGGCGCGCGCGACAGGCCTCGAGCACTATCGCTATCTGGTCTACAACGATCCCGAGTGGCAGATCTCGCAGTTCAATGTTGAGACGGATCCGGCGAAGCTCGAGAAAGGCGAGAGCGGCGCCATGGACGCGCGCAATCCCGACATGAAGGCGTTCTTCGCGCGCGGCGGGAAGCTGCTGATGTATCACGGCTGGGCCGATCCGCAGATCTCGCCGCTCAACGCGACGGGGTACTACCAGCAGGTCGTGGCGGCGTCCGGCGGCGCGAGCAAGATCGCCGGCTCGTATCGCCTCTTCATGGCGCCGGGCATGGCGCACTGCGGCGGCGGTGAAGGCCCGAACGACTTCGACAAGATCGGCACCCTCGAGCAGTGGGTGGAGAAGGGCAAGGCGCCGGAGATGATCGTCGCGTCGCACGTGAAGGGCGGCGCCGTCGATCGCACGCGTCCGCTCTGTCCCTTCCCGCAGGTCGCGACGTACAAGGGCTCCGGCAGCATCGACGAGGCGGCAAACTTTGCCTGCAAATAGCGCCAGCCTCGCCGCCGAAGCCTACGCCTTCGTCCGGCGCCGCATCGTTCGCGGCGAGATCGCGATCGGCCAGTCGGTCTCGCGGCGAAAGCTCGCCGTCGAGCTCGGCATGAGTTTTCTTCCGGTCTCCGAAGCGCTGCTGCGGCTCGAGTTCGAAGGGATGCTCGAGAGCCGTCCGCGCGCCGGCACGCGCGTGCGGATTCCGACGCGCGACGACGTCAAGGGCCACTACCTGGTTCGCGAAGTCCTCGAGGCCGAAGCGGCCCGGCGTTTTGCGGACGTCGCGACGAAATCCCAGCGCGACGGGCTGCTGAAGATGGCTGCCCGTCTTGACGCGATGTCGACGCGCAAGGATCGGGGCCCGTATCTCGCGCTGCACCATCGGCTCCACAGCCGCATCGCCGAATGCGCGCGTTGCGACGCGCTGTCGACCGTCATCGAGCAGACGTGCGCGCTCTCGTCGACGTGGTTCTGCCTGCTGCCGCGTCCCGAAGCGCCGTCGACGACACGGCGTCATCGCGATCTCGCCAGAGCGCTCGTGACGAGCACGCCCGACGAGGCCGCGGCCGTCATGCGCGAGCACGTCCGGTACAGCGAGCGCGAGGCCCTCGAGCGGCTGAAGCCGTACTTCCGGATCAAGAAAGCCCACGGCCGGACGTTCTTCAGAAGCGAGCGGGCGCAGGCGCGCCGGCTCCATCGCCACGCTCCGGAACGTGCGCAAGGCTGACAAGGGCCTCTCGCGGCGCGAGCTGCTGAAACGCGCGGGTCTCACCGGCGCCGCGGCGATGCTGCCCTCGGCACTCAGCCCGCCTGCACACGCTGCTCCCACACTCTCCGCGGCTGCGCAGGCTCCGGCCGCCGCGGCAATTCCACGCGAACCGCTCGAAGCGCTGACGGCCGCGGAGGCGGACATCCTCGAAGCCGTCTGCGCGCGGCTGATTCCCACGGACGAGCACGGCCCGGGCGCGAAGGAAGCGCGGGCGGCGCATTACATCGACCGCGCGCTCGCCGGATTCCTTGCGCCGTCGCGTCAGGCATACGCCACGGGTCTGGCCGCAATCGATCGCGCCGCCATGGCATCGCACGGCGCAGCTTTTCCACAACTCGGGCCCGCCGACCAGGACGCGGTACTGAAATCGCTCGAGGCGACGCCGTTCTTTGCGCTGGTCCGCACGCACACGATTCAAGGCACGTTCTGCGATCCCTTCTACGGCGGCAACGCGAACTTCGTCGGCTGGGATCTGCTCGGCTATCCGGGCGTGCGCACGATCGTGACGACGGACGAACAGCGGATGGGCATCTCGCTCAAGCCCAACCACAAGTCGGCGTACGACTACGCGATGTTCAACAAAGCGACGGCGCGGTCCGGCGGGCACGACGACGATGACGTCGCTCACAGGGGCCATGGCGACCCGGCTGACGACGCACGCGTACGGCGGCACGCGCATGGGCGACAATCCAGAGACGAATGTCGTCAACCGATGGGGTTTCTCGCACGAGGCGCCGAACCTCGGCATCCTCGGCGCGTCAGTGATGGGGACGAGCGGCGCTCGCAACCCGACGCTCACGGCGCAGGCGCTCGCGTGGCGCACGGCGGAGCACCTGGTGAATAACTGGAAGACGATAACTGCGTAGCGTCCGGCTTCAGCCGGACGTCCGCCTGAAGGCGGATGCTACAAAGGGGGACTACATGAACACTCGAAAAGCCGCCGCGTTTGTGTTTCTCGCCGCCGTGATCGTCCTCGGGTGCCGCGGCGCCCGCGCGCAGGGACGTCGTGCCAGCCCGCATGAGCGGACGCCGGTGGTCACCATCGACGGCTCGCAGATGTTCATCGAGTACGGTCGTCCGTACACGCGCGGCCGGAAGATCTTCGGATCGCTGATTCGCTGGGACGAGGTCTGGTGCCCGGGCGCCGACGAGGCGACGTATCTCTCGACGAGCCGTGCGCTGCAGGTCGGCGACCTGAAGCTGCCCGCGGGCTCCTATTCCCTCTGGATCCACCCGACCGAGACGGTCTGGACGCTCATCTTCAACAAGGACTGGGACACGTTCCATACGGCCTATCGCTCGCGCAGCGACTTCGGGAAGGTGCCGATGCAGAAAGAGACCCTGCCGGCCAACGTCGAGCAACTCACCTTCATGATCGAGCCCAACGCCGGGGCGCCGGGCGGCCGGATCGCGATGTCGTGGGCCACGACCAGGGTCTCCGTCCCGTTCACGGTCGGCGAATAGCGGCCGATCCCGGGTGTAAAATACCGGCCTCCGTATAAAGGGGGTTGGGACATGCGTGGACTTGCCCGGTGGATCGTGTTGGCGTCGGTTGTGACAATGCCGGTTGCGTTGCCGTCGACGGCATACGCGCAAGTCGACCTGTCAGGCAGCTGGGGCGCCAGATTTAACGAGGATCAGCCCGAGAGGATTCCCGGGCCCGAACTCGGCGACTTTCTCGGCCTTCCGATTACGGACGGCGCGCGGCAGTGGGCGCTCAGCTGGGATCCGTCGCGGCTGACCCTGCCCGAGCATCAGTGCCAGGTCCACGTCTCGCCCTACATCTATAGAGGTCCGCTGCAGCTCCGCATCTGGGAAGACCGCGACCCGAACACCCAGCAGCTCATCGCGATCAAGAACTACATCAGCACCTACGAGCAGACGCGCACGATCTGGATGGACGGCCGTCCGCATCCGCCGGAGTACGCCGCGCACACGTGGGAAGGCTTCTCGACCGGCAAGTTCGAAGGCGACATGCTGACCGTGACGACCACGCACATCAAGCAGGGATGGGTGCGGCGCAACGGATTGCCGGAAAGCGACCGGGCGACACTCAGCGAGCATTTCATCCGCCACGGCAACGTCCTGACGCACATCTCGATCGTGACCGACCCGGTCTATCTCACCGAGCCGCTGATCAAGACGCAGAACTTCGTCATGAACGAACGCATCCAGACCGGCGCGGGCGCCTGGCTCTGGCCGTGCGAGTACGTCGACGAAGTCGCCGGCCGGCCGCAGGGCGTCGTGCCGAACTATCTTCCCGGCAAGAATCCCAACGTCAAGGAATTCCTCGACCGCTACAAGCTGCCGCTCGACGCCGCCATGGGCGGCGCGAAGACGATGTATCCGGAGTATCAGAAGGAGCTGGAGAAACTGAAGTAGGCCGGGCCTTTCGGATGGGTCGAGACGAAAGCCGCGCCCACGACGATTCCATATCCCGCGGTGGCGACTTACAAAGGAACAGGAAGTACGGACGATGCTGCGAACTCTACTTGCCGGTAGCCTGATTCTCGGCGCGGTCACCGGGACGACGAAGATTGACGGCAAGCCCTTCAACGCGTCCGTCATGGACCTGGCGAAGCAGGGCTACATCGAAGAGGAGTTCTTCATCTCGGGCATGGCGCGTCTCTATGACATCCCGCGCGATCAGATGTCCAACGCCACGCCCGCCGACCCCGTCCACCCCTTCAAGACGCGCATCGTCGTCCGCCGTCCGATGTCGGTGTCGAAGTTCAACGGCACGGTCATCGTCGAGTGGACGAACGTCTCCGAGGGCTTCGACAACGAGGTCGAGTGGTTCCACAGCGGTGAGCATTTCGTGCGGTCGGGCTACGCGTGGGTCGGCGTGTCGGCGCAGAACGTCGGCGTCACCGCGCTGAAGCAGCGCAACCCGGATCGCTACGGATCGCTCGACGTGACCGACGGCGGCACGGTGCCGATCGACGCCCTGTCGTACGACATCTTCACCGCGGCGGGCATGGCCGTTCGCGGCAAGTCGGGGCAGAACGTGATGGGCGGCCTCAAGGCCGAGCGGCTCATCGCGTCGGGACACTCGCAATCGGCCGGCCGGCTCGCGGCGTATTTCAACAGCGTGCACCAGATGACGCCGGTGTACGACGCCGTGCTGCTGCATGGCGGCGGCGGACGGATGCGGACGGATCTCGCCGTCAAGATCTGGAAGCTGCTGTCCGAGACGGATGTCCTCGGCCAGGTCGCCGTGCGCCGCGCCGATTCCGACAAATTCGGGACGTGGGAAGTCGCGGGCACGTCGCACCTCGATTACACGCACGCGGATCAGCTCGTGAAGCTCGGACTGCGCAGCAAGACGACGATGCTGCCGAATCCGCCGCCGGCGCCGCCGCCTGGCGCGGCGGGCGGACGTGCCGGCGGACCGTTCGGCGGAGCCGCGGCGCAGCCGGGACCGTTCAACGGCTGCAGTCATCCGCCGCTCAGCCGGATCCCTTCCGAGTACGTGCAGAACGCGCTGTACGATCACATGGCGCGCTGGGTGAAAGACGGCACGCCGCCGCCGTCGGCGCCGCCCATTGAGATCGTGATGGAGAACGGCAAGCCGTCAATCGATCGTGACAGCTTCGGCAACGCGCTCGGCGGCATCCGGCTCGCGGAGCACGCCGTCGCGACCGCGGTCAACAGCGGCGAGAACACCGGCACCGGCTTCTGCTTCCTGACCGGCTGGCACGAAGACTTCGACAAGGCCCGGCTCTCGATGCTCTACGCGTCGCACACGTCGTACGTGTCGGACGTGAAGGTCGCGACGGAGAAGAACGTCAAGGCTGGCTACATCGTGAGAGCGGACGCGACGAAAACCATTGCCAGCGCCGAACAGTCGGCCGTCGGCCGGCCGTAGACTGAAGCCGCGATGACCGTGTCCTCAACGCGGGCCGGAACGGCAAAGATGCTGACGCGATGGCTCGATGCCATCAAGCAGCGCAATCTCGAGTCGCTTGTCGCGCTCGTGGCGCCCCACTGCGTCGTCGAAAGCATCTCGAGCAGCGGGCTGTCGGGGCGCGAGGGCATCCGGCAGCTCTATCACGAGTGGTTTGCCGGGTTCCCGGATGTCGCCGTGCATG
>Ga0153915_10001727_pt1 | contig 20097 bp, 21 predicted proteins | sample Opewatmetagenome_2_FD_107003 | JGI IMG/M metagenome (GOLD analysis project Ga0153915, IMG submission 107003) | Freshwater wetland microbial communities from Ohio, USA - Open water 3 Core 3 Depth 3 metaG | ecosystem: Environmental > Aquatic > Freshwater > Wetlands | place: USA: Ohio, Lake Erie...
CTATTTGGATTGCAGCATCAGGTTGTGCAGCCAGATAGGCTGCCAGGGCAAGAGAGGGGACAACCCTGCCGTCAAAGACATGGAACAGTGCGGCCCTTCTGTAGACATTATCATTATCAGGATTGAACTTGACATCACCAAGTATCCCGGTTACAGCCGACAGCTCCGGGATAGGAAATGATGCATTGGAAAAGACTATCTCGCTTTTATCCATGGTCGCCATCCATGAATCAAGACCATTAACCTTGATTGCTGATTCAGGGGCGTAGGATGGCCACTTGTTTTCATCTCCCTCGCTGTGGCTGAGGACAACGCTGCCCACAAAATTCTTGTACTCTTTAATCGCTTCGGCGAATCTCTGATCGTCATCAACCCCATGGACTGAGCTTTCCGAAAAAGTCATGTCAAAGGCAAGGGCCTTAACGCCGCTCCTCTGACAGAATCTTATAACGGCAGAGTAGACCTCCCTGGGCCATGGCCATGGAAGACCGCTCTCATTTTTAGCCCAGTCCAGCGAATACTGATCAATAGATATCACCCGTATCTTTTCTGTCGTCTCTGCGGGCCTTGCCATCATGTTCACCCGCAGGTCCCATGTCTTGTTCTCCCAGAAATCCAGAAGACCGGGCAGATACAGGACAGAGGCAGCTGCGGCGCCTATGAGGCCGGCCAGCAGGCCCAGGGCCATTTTCTTTGGAATTAGAGTTGGAATTTTCACTTTAACCTTGATGGAACCAAAACCGACACCTTATAGTTGTATTACCAATCCATTCTGAGCGGATACTCACATGCCCGCAACAGCCGTATTAAAACGCTCCTGGCGGGCACTGGGTTCCACAATGGAAGCGAACTTCTGTTTGCTCTGTATCTCCTTGATCCTGTCGCCTGGCGCAGGATGGGTCCTTGCAAAATCCAGCCCCCCCTTTTTGAGGGTCTTCCCCATCGCCTGGAGCATGTCGATCAGCCCCTGTGGATTATAGCCCAGTCGCCTGACGAGGGTGACCGCAGCCTGATCGGCCTGGTATTCAAAGGACCGCGAATAACCGTTATTGACAAGCGAATTGGTTATGTCAGAGATCACACCGGAGAATGTATCGGTCAATTGAGCGACCTCGCTGGAACCAAGATTTTTCGCCCCTTCCGTGGCAATGATTGTAAGGGCCTGGGTTGTCCTTGCCTTTTCAATGGACTGCATCCCATGCCTTAACTGCACGTGGCCTATCTCGTGGGCCAGCACAGCCGCCAGGGCGTCTTCCGATTTACAGCACCGGATAAGCCCCTTTGTAACAAATATATGTCCGCCAGGTGTGGCAAATGCATTGATGTCGTTTGAGTCCAGGACAAGAAAATGATATCCTGCGAATATGTCGGGTTTATCGGAGGCAGCAGCAAGGGTCTGACCCAGTATATTGATATAGTCATTAAGAGGGCCGTTTGCATATACCTTATACTTGGAAAGCACTACAGCCCCTACTGAGCGGCCTATGTAATATTCCTGTTCAGGCGTGAATTCCTCAAGGCTCTTTGCCACGGCTCCGGTGCCCTTTCTTATGGAATCCCCCTGTGCCGAGGTGATATATCCCTTCTGCTCGCCGACCATTGTGCCCAGAGTCCCTGCAGTCTCAACGAGGGTAGAACAAGATGCAAGGGCCATTATGGCTGCCGCAGCCATGCCGGTTATTGTCAGATGTCTTTTCATTGGACACCTCCTTCCGATGGAGCCCCCACCTCTCCCTGGACAAGGAAGGTATTCATTACCTCAGGAGTCACCTTGAATGTCTCCATCATATTAACCCATGTATAATCGAGATTTTTATTCTGTTTAACAAAGGAGGCCTCAACCTGGTCGTTGAATCCCTTGCCGGCAAGGGCAAGTTCATCCTGACTCGTGCCTGATTTGACATTGGTCTGCCCCGCCTTGAGCACAATCCTCTTCGTCGTCAGCGATGACTCATGCATCCATCCCTGGGTCGCGCCTCCCTTTAAAGAGACCTTTGTCCAGGCGCCGCTCTTTCCTGCAACCGTAACACGGTCGCCATAGACAAGTTTGGCTACTATCTTCCCCAGGAAAGACGGTGTGGCCCGGATCTCGCTTTCCTTTACCTGTACGCTCATCGTCTCCTCTGCGTTCACCTGCATGGCAACCCAGAGGACACCCAAGAGTACCAGACCGACAATAATGGATCTTACGCAAGTCATAAGCAGCTCCTTAATTTAAAGATGGAATAATTACAGCAACATGGTGAGCAACTTTCCCCTTTTTGTCAAGTAAAAACAATTTATTAAACCTGTTGCAACCGCCTGTCTCAGATAATCCAGAAGCACCTTAATACATCAATTTCATATTTTGTCTTTGCAGGATAATTTTGGTATATATGATCATTGAGTCTTAAAAATAATACAAACCGATCAACCGAATAGATCTTATGGCCGCAGAAAAAAGCAATATTATCCTGATAGGGATGCCCGGGGCAGGCAAAAGCACCGTCGGCGTCATACTCGCAAAGGCGACATCAAAGGACTTTGTTGATACGGACCTGCTTGTCCAGCTCGCACATGGCACGCCGCTTCAGGAGATAGTAGATAACGGCGGCCACATGACCCTGCGCAGGATCGAGGAGGAGGTTATCTTGGGCATGAACCGGCAAAACTCTGTAATTGCCACCGGCGGGAGCGCAGTATACGGCAACGCGGCAATGAAACACCTGAAGAGGACCGGCATCTCCGTTTTTCTGGACGTTGATCTAAAGACCCTCCAATCAAGGATTAAAGATTTTGATACCAGGGGCCTTGCGAAACGGCCTGACCAGGATCTGTCGGACCTGTTTGAAGAACGTTATCCTCTGTATGCCAGGAATGCGGATATTACAGTTGACTGCGATGGCCTTGCACAGGAGGAGGTCTGTGCGGCAATCCTCCAGAAGATCAGGGTTCATTATTGACATGAAACCCCTTATCAAATATCCTTTGTCTCCATATTATAATGAGACAGCTGATAACTCCCTGCAGAAAAGAGAGGGTTCATGAAAAACGACATATTTGATGAAAGAGACCTCCAGGACGTCAGCGCAAGGGGCATCGCCCCTGATGAGGTGCAAAGACAGATTGAGATATTCAGGAAGGGCTTTTCATACGTCGACCTCCAGCGGCCATGCCGCTTGGGCGACGGCATAAGAGCGCTTAATGAAAAAGATTTTACCCGGTTGACCTCCCTCTATTCAAAGGCCCAGGAAGGTGGAAGGGCCATGAAATTTGTCCCGGCATCAGGCGCAGCAACCAGGATGTTCAAGGAATTGCTCTCTGTAAACGGTCTGACCAACGATGACACATCCGACCTCAGCGGGCCGGCGAAAAAAAATGATGAGTACAGGCATCTATTAAACTTTCTTGAAAATATAAAGAGATTCCCGTTCTATGATGAACTTAATACATGTATGTCCAGGGATGGCATTGACATTGACAGGGCTGTCTCCGAAGCAAGATACAAAGAGATACTTGAATACACTCTGAGTAAAAGGGGATTAAACCTTGCCGGCCTGCCAAAGGCCCTTATATCTTTTCATCAATACCCGGACGGTCCAAGGACGCCTGTTGAAGAGCATCTTGCAGAGGCAACGGCATATACTGCCGACGGACAGGGCAAGGCCCGCATCCACTTTACGGTCTCTATGGAACATGAAGAGGCAATCAAGGAACACATAAAAGATGTAAAGGCACGTTACAGGGATACAGGGGTCCATTTTGAGATAACCTTCAGCAATCAGAGACCGTCTACTGACACCATTGCGGTCCACAGGGACAATTCACTCTTCAGGGAACCCGACGGCAGCCTTATCTTCAGACCCGGGGGTCACGGGGCGCTCCTTGAAAACCTGAATGCGCTTGACGGCGATATCGTGTTCATAAAAAATATCGATAATGTCGCCCCGGACAGGATCAAGGATACATCCAGCAGATACAAAAAGGCCCTGGCCGGATATCTCGTGGAGCTAGAGGAAAGGATCTTCGATTACCTGAAAAGGCTTGAAGCGGAGAAAGGCGATGAAGGGCTTATTGAAGATATATTCAACTTTATCAGTGGTGAAATTTCCATGTCAGCACCTGCCTCTATTGAAGATATGCCCTGTGATAAAAAGGCGGGGTATCTCTTCAATATCTTAAACAGGCCCATCAGGGTATGCGGCATGGTCAGGAATCAGGCAGAGCCTGGGGGAGGACCCTTCTGGGTGAGGCACCCTGATGGAGGCATATCCCTCCAGATTGTAGAAAAATCACAGATCAACACAGAGGATGAAAAACAAAGACGCATCATGGAAGAATCAACACATTTCAACCCGGTTGACCTTGTATGCGGGGTGAAGGATTACAGGGGCAGGCCGTTTGATCTTAAAAGATACGTTGATCCTGATACATATTTCATTTCGATAAAATCAAAAGACGGGGTGGAACTTAAGGCGCTTGAACTTCCCGGGCTCTGGAACGGCGCCATGGCCTATTGGAATACGGTTTTCATTGAGGTCCCCCTTATCACATTCAATCCAGTGAAAACGATCTTTGATCTCCTCCGCGATGAACATCAACCTGGAGTTCTTTAAATGACTGAGATGCTTATCGGGAATATCGAGTGGGCCGCGGCCCATGCACAAACCTGGGGATTCACACTTATATTCATCCTGATGGCCATAGAGAGTTCGGTCATACCCCTGCCGAGTGAGGTGGTGCTGATCCCTGCCGGTTTCCTTGTCTACAGGCATGAACTGACCTTCGGGGATCCGGTGATGGATTTTATAGTCTCCGTCCTGTGCGGCATGACAGGCTCCCTGGCCGGGGCCTATGCAAACTATTTTGTTTCGCGTTATGTGGGAAGACCCTTCATCCTCCGTTACGGCAGATATTTTTTTGTCAAGCCTAAGGTCTTTTCAAGGGCTGAAGAGATATTTCTTGAGTATGGAGATATATCAACCTTTGTGGGCCGCCTGCTCCCGGTTGTCAGGCATCTGATATCAATACCCGCAGGGATATCGCGCATGCCCCTCTTTAAATTCTCCTTTTACACCCTCATAGGCGCAGGCATCTGGTCCGCCATTCTACTCTGGATCGGATGTTATATAGGGACCCTTTCCGAAGACATGACCTATAAGGAACTGGTCTACAAGGGCGAAGAGATACTGAGGGAACATTATATCTGGATATTTCTTTCGCTTGCCGCCCTTGTAGCCGTATATGCCGTTATCCATCATTATATATTAAAAGGCAAGATGCGGGGTCCCGGGCGTAAAGGGAAATAAGGTGAGCAACATTTGCTTTGTCGTGAATGTGGAAGAAGATGTCCTGTTTACAGATGAGAGACGGCTTTTAACAATAAACATAACGAGGCAATATGAATAGAATCAAATGCGTAATCTGCAACATTGGGAACGGCCGTCGAAGATGTGAAAAACACAGCGACAAGGAAATATGTCCCCAATGCTGCGCCGAAACCCGCGACAAAGAATGCACAGGGTGCAGTCATTATGAAAATGCACGACAATATGACTCCTTAAAGACCTCTAAACCAAAAAAGAAAGATTTTATTATTGAGATAAATGAAAAGGTCGAAGAGGCGGTCAACGATGCACTTGTCCGGGCGGAAAAAGGAGATATTGCAGGGGCCGAACGAACGCTTGAGTCCCTGATGGCTGATTACCCCTCGAATTACATGGTAATTTATGGAATCGGGGTTGTCCACGCATTAAGGGGCGACCACGACAAGGCAATAGATTGCCTTGATAGAGCGATCAGGATATTTCCCTATTTTATGGAGGCCCATTTCAACAAGGCAGTTGCCTATCAGAAAAAATTGGACATCAAAAACGCAGTCCTCTCATATAATGAAGTCATCGAATTGGGCGATCCTAAAGATTTCACAGTCCGGCAGGCAAGACAATTTGTTGAGAACATTGAGGCCGGTATAAGAACGTCATATCATATCAGCATGAAACAATTCTTTGAAGCTCAAGATGAGTTTGAAGCAGGTTTTTCACTCATGGAAAACAGAAAATGGGAAAATGCGATTATCCGGTTTAACAGGGCCGTTAAATTGAATCCCGATCACCCGCAAAGCTATGGAAACATTGGACTGTGCTATGCACAGATGGGACGCAAACAGGAAGCGCTCAATGCCTTTGATAAAGCACTGCAGATAGACCCCAACTATGAACCGGCGATCCTCAACAGGGCGTTTACGGAACGACTTGATGAAGGAGAACCCCTGACCCATGAAAAACTTGAATCAATTGATTATTACAGGGATTATTCCCGCGGGAAAAAACATTTATTCTAGAGAAGGTGAATGCGATCCTTAAGAAGGACGGGATAAAAAATGACAAAAAGAAACCGGCTGAAGATCCGGAACGTGAAGAACTCACAATCAATTATCTCTAAAATATCAGGAGAGGAACAATGAAAACACTTGAATATTTCTGTCCCGATTTCTCAGAGTGGCCCGAAAGCTGGCATGGGGTCGAAGAAGACATCCCATATGGTCAGGGCCTGCTTGATGCCATGCGACCGTTCGTTGAGCATCTGATCTCACAGGGATTGGCAAAAAAGACAATCAAAAGCCATTTGGACAATCTATGGCTTTTAGGCGGTGAGATCATAAGGTCCGTAAGCATGTTTGATCAATACAACATACCTCCGGCAGAGAACCTCATACGGAATGTTGATGAAGAAGGTGGGCCATATTGCCGTCATCTCGATTCGGAATCTCAGCAGAGATCATATGATGCTACATACAGGAAGTTGTATAAATTTTTAATGGCAACGAGAAAAAAGCGTTAAAATAGGGCAAAGGCGAACTTATTGAAAAATAACCGGCAATAGGTTATAAATGTTTTCAGTTTAATTGATTACTGATTGTTCAAATAAGAAGAGGAAAAATGAAAACACAATCTCCTGATACACATCCTGAAATAGAAAAAGTGATGATATCATTAATTCAAAATGCAAGTATCGCAAAAAGAATATCGAGATTGCGTTCATTATCTGAAACCACAATGAAACTATCACGGCGGGCGATTATGAGGGCAAATCCAGGCCTGGATAAGGAAGAGCTAAATTATAAATTCATATCCTTTTATTATGGGGAAACCCTTGAAAAACAGTTCCGTGAATATATGAAAAGCAGATCGTCATGAAAAATCCCGATATCTTGACGGCGACAGAACCTGTTGCCGATGCATTTGAAAGGCTGGGAGTCCTTTATTACATCGGGGGCTCAATAGCCAGTTCCGCGTATGGCATACCGCGTGCGACAATGGACATTGATATGGTTTCGTGCCTGAAACCGGAACATGTTAGGCCTCTTGTTCAACTGCTTCAATCTGCTTACTATATTGACGAGGATATGATCCTTAATGCAATAGAAAGACAATCATCATTTAACGTTATCCATCTTGAAACGATGCTGAAAATTGATATCTTCATCAGCAAAAACTCACCATACGACACTGAAATCCTCAAAAGGAGAAGAAAAGATACATTGGATGAAGATCAGGCAACTGCCTACTTTTATCTTGCGTCTCCTGAAGATATTGTTCTGAACAAACTAACATGGATTCGTATAAGCGGAGGGATATCCGACCGTCAGTGGAACGATGTTCTGGGGGTCCTCAAAGTGCAGGAGAATTCACTTGATAAAAAATATATGCACCAATGGGCATCAGAATTAAAAGTGGAAGATTTATTAAAAAAGGCTTTTCAGGATGCCGGCATCGACATGTAAACTGTACGTATCAAAGAGATTTGGGTGAAATAGCATGTATGCCGCAACAAATTCTTCTCAGAGATTATTTATCCTGCGCTCCATCAAGGCAAGGAGATATATCATGTCTCCGAAAGATCTGCCTGGATCGCCGCAGGATTGGCTGGCGCGTGTGAAAAGCGATTTGATTCTGGCGCGCCTGCTGTTGCCTGAAGGCGCTTTTTATGAGGACCCTTGTTTTCATACATAACAAGCATCAGAAGCTGAAAATGAAATAGGGCGATTATAACCCGTAACGATGAATCTGGCATGTCTTACAGTTCACATCCTATTTGTTATCAAAGGAATGTTATGGAATTCTCCGACAACCCTCAATTGAAACTGGCCTATGATTTTGTCCGGGATACAGGATGCAATGTCTTTCTGACAGGCAAGGCAGGCACGGGCAAGACAACCTTTCTGTATAACTTCAAAAGGGAATCGAACAAACGTATGGCGGTGCTGGCCCCGACCGGCGTGGCCGCCGTCAATGCCGGAGGTGTGACCATCCATTCCTTTTTTCAATTGCCCTTCGGACCGCAGCTGCCCTTTGATCCGGATCGACCTCCCCCGGGAGAGGGGGATGAGGCCAGGGCCGCGGCCTCAAGGCTTCAAAGATTCAGCAGAGAAAAGATCAACATCATTAAAAGCCTCGACCTCATGGTCATTGATGAGATCAGCATGGTCAGGGCCGATCTCCTGGATGCCGTGGATACGGTCCTGCGGCGCTTTCGGGACCGAGAAAGGCCATTCGGCGGGGTGCAGTTGCTCATGATCGGAGACATGCAACAGCTGGCGCCGGTTGTCAAGGAAGACGACTGGGAGATACTCAGGCCATATTATGATTCGGCATTCTTCTTTGCAAGCAGGGCATTGCAGCAAACCGACTTTATAAGCATTGAATTGAAAAGGATATACCGGCAACAGGATCAGGCCTTCATCCGCCTTTTGAACCGCGTACGGGACAATCAACTGGATGAAGATACTCTAAAAGAACTGAACCGCAGGTACATGCCCGGTTTTTCGCCCCCGGACTCTGAAGGCTATATCACGCTGACCACACACAATTTTCAATCCCAAAAAATAAATGAATCGAAACTGAGCGCCCTGAAGGGAAGGTCCAGGACATTCAAGGCCGAGGTAAACGGCGAATATCCGGAGATCTCATATCCGACCGATCTTGAACTTGAGCTGAAGATCGGTGCGCAGGTGATGTTTGTAAAGAACGATATATCGCCTCTTAAACTTTATTATAACGGCAGGATCGGGACTGTAATGAGGATGACGGAAGACCTTGTCTATGTGCAATGCCCGGGCGATGAAGCGCCCATTGCAGTGGCTAAGACGGAATGGCAAAACTGCCGCTATGCACTTGATGACGAGACCAAGGAGATAAAGGAGACCATTATCGGGGCCTTCACCCAGGTCCCCCTCAAACTCGCCTGGGCCATTACCATACATAAAAGCCAGGGGCTAACCTTTGACAGGACGATTATCGACGCAGGTGCGGCCTTTGCACATGGCCAGGTTTATGTGGCACTATCCCGGTGCACGAGCCTGGACGGGCTTGTATTGAGCTCTCCCCTGGGTCGGCAGGCCATGAAAAGCGATCAGGCCATAAGCCGTTTCACCCGGCGGATGGAGGAAACCTCACCTGACATGGAACAGCTGGAGACCATGAAAAACGCCTATCAGAAGAGACTGGTCCTCGATCTTTTTGATTTTTCTTCCCTCAAACGGCAGATGGGAGGCCTGCTGACGCTTGCACGCAGATATCATTCGAGTATCGATGTTTCGGTGATCGAGGCCCTGGACAAAACAGACCATAGATTGCAAACTGAACTGGCAGAGATCTCAGTCAAATTTCAAAAGGAGGTCCTGCGTCATATCTCAGAGAATCAGGATGTTGAAGGCCATCAATTTCTTCAGACCCGTATCATGAAGGCATGCGCATATTTTGCCCCCAGGACAGCCGCTGTTTTGAAGACACTTTCGGAGATGGAGATTGAAACCGATAACAAAAATGTACGCAAGTCCCTTCATGAGGCCATGAAACGCCTGAGGTTGGAATTGCATGTAAAAGGCGCATGTCTCTCCGCATGTGAGAATGGGTTTCGCACTCCCGCATATCTGGACGCAAGATCCAGGGCAGCTATTGCGCCCCCGGGGGATCAAAAACCTCTGAAACCGGCCATGGAATACACTGCCTCAAGACACCCGGAATTCCTCAACCGGCTTAAATCATGGCGTGACAGGAAGGCCGATGTCCTTAATCTCCCTGGGCACATGATCCTTCCCAGGCGCACCCTGCTTGGAATAGCGGATGGACTGCCGGTCAACCCGGGAGCCTTGATGGGGATCAAAGGTATGGGCAAGAAGAAGATAAATCGATTCGGGCAGGAGATCCTGGAGATGATAATCGCCTTCCGTAGGGAGAAAAACATCGGGATGCCCCCGGAACAACCGGTTGAAACACCATCCGGATCAACCGCAAAAGGCGATACCAAACGGTTGAGTCTGGAACTTCTTCTTTCGGGAAAGACCGTTGCAGAGATCGCCGCGATAAGAAGGTTGAAGACAGGGACCATCGAAGAACATCTCTCATTCTTTATCGGTACAGGTCAGTTGGATGTGAAGAAGGTGGTCTCCCCGGATAAGATCAAACGCATATCCGATTATTTCAAGGAGACCTCCGATATAGGCCTGTCGCAGGCCAAGGCCGTTCTTGGCGATGATATATCCTATGGAGAGATCAAGTGCGTATTGAAATATCTGGAATTTCTTACCACCTGATTGTAAATATAAATATGAGAAGTAATATGTAAGTCATACAAAATTATAATCATAATCAGTAATGTCCGGTTAGAATCTTGCATTGCAGCCAAAACTATATTACACGGCTCCGGAGGGCCTCTTTTTTTAAAGTGAAATAATTCCCCGGCAATATTGTCGCATAAGGCGGCTTAAGGCGGGCGGAAGGCATCTCCTTATTTTCAAGGATTGATAGACCTGCAAAAATCCAGAAAGCCACGCCGCCCGCTTACCCAGGCTCAATGCGCCGCTCTCAGCAGGCCGCGCATTTCACTTTAAAAAAAGAGGCCCTCCGGAGCCTGAATGACCCACAACGGAGTTATGCAGGATTCTAACCGGACATTACTGAATCATAATTATCCTTGACAATCCCTAGCCCTTTCCATAGACTAAGTTCATTGAACCAAGTCCGATGAGGCATTCTATGCAAACCATCAATATCCATGAAGCAAAGACACACCTTTCCCGCCTGGTCGATGATGCGGCCAAGGGCAATGTCTTTATCATCGCCAAGGCAGGAAGGCCGATGGTTAAAGTCATGCCCTTATCCGAAGGGGAATTGAAAGAGGCTGAAAAATTGGGATTTATGTCCGGAGAGATCTCCGTGCCGGATGATTTTGATTCCCTTGGGGCTACAGAGATCACCCGGGATTTCGAAGGAAGATCCACATGAAACTGCTTCTAGACACCCATATCCTATTATGGGCCGCAGGGCAGCCGGAAAAGCTCTCCCAATCAGCCGAAAAACTCCTGTCAACGCCCGATAACGCGCTATTTTTCAGTTCAGCAAGCCTATGGGAAATCGTAATAAAACGCGGGCTTGGGCGTGATGATTTCAAGGTGGACCCGGTCCGATTGAGAAAGATGCTAATAGCGCACGGATACACTGAACTTCCCATTACTGCCGAGCATGCATTGAAGGTAGAAACATTGCCCTTGCTTCACAAAGATCCTTTTGACCGTATGCTTCTGGCACAGGCCCGCACGGAAGGCATGCTTTTACTCACGGTCGATGCATCCATACTCCAATATCGGGAATCCACTATGTCTGTCTTGTAAATTTAAGGGCAACGCATCTGTAATCCATAGGGAATAAAGAGCTCCTACCTTCAGGTTTTGTTAAATCTCCCGCGCTATCCTTGATCCGTCCTCAACCGCGTCAACTATATAACCGGGATATCTTGTATCTCCCACCGGATAGATTTCCCCTGCAGTGTCCCTGAACCTGTTGAAGAAATCAATATCAGGCAGCATGGGCATTGCGGTCATTATTGTATCGGCCCTGAGTGTCTTTTTACTGCCGTCCTTTGCGGTGATGACAAGTCCGGTGCTGTTGATCTCCTCATACTTGGCCTCGGAGATTATCCTGACCCCGTGTTCATCCAGCCAAAGCAGGAGCCGGGGCTTCATAAATGTCTCAAGGAGCCCCTGGCCTATCTGTTCATCACTGCATGTATCCACTATGGTTACATTCCTCCCGCACCTTGCCAGAAACTCTGCCGTCTGGCATCCATGCAGCCTTCCGCCTATAATGACAACGTCCCTGCCCAGGATGACCGGGGTGAAGAGCCTCATTAACCATCTTAAAAACCTGGGGCCGGCAAACTTCAGGCAGAACTTGAGCATATGGTGAAGCCTTTCGCTCGTTAAAACCTTGCTGCTGTTGATCCCAGCTATATCCGGGATGCTGTGCCTGGCGCCAGCGCTGATAAGAAGGACATCAGGGCTTCTCTCTCTGACAAGCTCAGGTGTAACATCCGTCCCAAGGTGCACCTTAATATCGAGTTTCTTTATCTGCCTTTCAAAATATCTGATGAAACTCAGGAGGTCTTCCCGTTCAAACCCCTTTATGGCCGCAGCGACAAGCATCGACCCGCCCAGCCTGCCGGTCTTTTCATAGAGGGATACATCATGCCCCCTCATGGCGGCGACGCGGGCCGCCTCCATACCGGCTGGTCCTCCCCCGATAATCATTACCCTTTTCTTCCGTTTTGCAGGCCTTATCTCATATTCCTTCTCCCTGCCCAGTGCGGCGTTGATGCGGCACTTTGGGGACATGCCACGTTCTACACGGTCGAAACAGACCATACAGGCAGTGCATGGCGCTATCTCATCATGCCTGCCTTCCCGGATCTTATTGGGCAGGTCATGATCCGCCATAAGCCGCCTGTTGTGGCTTATAAAGTCTGCCCAGCCTTCTCTTAATATCCTTTCCCCCAGGTCCGGGTCGAGCCTGCCTATCACGATAACAGGTATTGAAACAACCTTCTTGATCTCGGCCGCCGCCGGGACCCATCCGCCCTGCCCATTAAGGCTCATGTCGATCCCATGATCCACATCCACAGGCATTTCAGGGTATGGGATCATATCGGGGAAATGGGTGCTGTCCCTTTTCGTCAGATTTTTAGGGTTTGTGTAAAATTCAACCCTTGCATGAATTGCATCCGCCCCGGCCCTTTCAGCCATCCGGGCAAAGGCCTTGCTCTCTTCAATGGTGGTGCCGTCTTTGAGGCCTGCCTCCAGGCTGTTTATCATGACTATGATGCCAAAGTCCCTTCCCGCTGCCCTCCTGATACCTTCTATTATCTCGACCAGGAATCTCCCCCTGTTTTCCAGGCTGTCACAACCGTAGGAGTCATGGCGTCTGTTCCACGCCCTGGATAAAAAACTGTTTATCAGGTGATTGGCTGCGCCGTTTACCTCCACCCCGTCAAACCCTGCCTTCCGCGCTATAAGTGCCCCGTTTACAAACCTCTCCTGCACCCTCCTAATATCCTCAGGCGTCATCTCCCTTGCGACGGAAAAATTGGGTCTCGGCAGTTCAGACCTTGCCAGAGATGATGCGGCGATGGATTGATGACCCAGGAGAGCCCCTGGGTACATGGGTCCCATGTGGAACTCCTGGATAAAGGCCGGGACCCCGTGCCTGTGTATGGCGTCAGACAATCTTTTCAGGCCGGGGATAAACCTCTCTTCATCCATGCGATACCCCCAGGAGGGGATCAGGCCGATCGGGTAATCTATATCCCCTGCCCCGACCGTGACCATTCCCGCACCTCCGGCTGCCAGGGCCTCATAATAATCTATGATCTGCCGGGGCACATTACCGTCCTCATAACGGTAAAAGCCAGGGTTTGCCCCGGTCTTTATCAAACGCATCCCTACCTTCACGAAACCTATATTGCCCGGCTCCAGAAGTCTCTTATATCTTCCTCCGCCCATCATGAACATCCCCTTAAAAGGTCCTGAAGATAGATATACATTAGCATTACTGTTTGCAATTAAAAATCGTTTGCCTCCATAAAAAATCATTGCCCATTATTTCAGGATTTTTTATATTACCCGTCCTGAACATGGCATGGCCGTTGCAGTTAATGCTTCTGTGACACCCTTGCAAGACAGGATGATTATAGAGTTGTGTCCATCCTTAAAATAAGGCCTTTATGGATGGAGACCTGAGCAACAAGATATTGGCGACACCCAGAGGAATTTTTCATGGAAAACCCGGAAGAGATTACCGGCAGCAAGATACCGGAACTTCTCGAACAACTCAAAAGAGAGAGGATCACCATCAGGTTTGTTGTTCTGGGAACCGGGAGTGAGGGGCTTTCTATTGTCCTGGGGACAAAGGTTGTTGACGGCAAAACGTGTCTGATCATTGATATCCCTACCGGCATGAGATACTGGATTTCACAGGCACAGGGCATGAAGGCATTTATAGAATTCACGGACAAAGACAAGGTACATTATACCTTGAGGTCTAAGATTGAAGGCGTAACCGAAAATTATGTCTGTATCCGGTTGCCGATGGTTATCACCAGGCTTCAAAGAAGAAAATTTTTCCGGGTCTCTGCGCCCGCAGACACAAAGGCGATTATAAACGAAAAAGATGGAAGATATGAATTCAATGTGATCGACATCAGCGAAGGCGGCATCCTCATAAGCCACCCTGCCTCATTCCATGATGAAGACCGATTCTTTAAGGGCGCATTGAAGACGCTTATCATCCTCTACAGGGAAGAGGGCATCAAACAAACAATCAAGGTGGAAAAGGCGGAGATAAAACGGATTGAAAAGTCATGGGAGACCGGCAATTATAATTATGCATTCCAGTTTATCGAATGCGGCAAGAAGGAAGAAAACGATATAAGGAATCTGGTTTTTTCATGCCAGAGGAGGATACTTATGTTGAGGCAGCTTCAGAAAGAGGAAGAACAGGCTTAAGTGGAAAACGACGGACATCAAATATAGATATCGATGTTTTTTCCAAGTGAATTCAATGCAGTTGATTCTCTCCCGGACCTTTCATAAATCACAGCAGCCTGACCCGAGTCATATTCCGGGGATACCGCTTCACTCTGGCGATATTTATCCCCTTCGGAGTATTTCATTATCCTGTAATCAATACTCCTGGCCGGTTTGATAATGCCCTGAAATGGCACAATGGCTGTTTGGGTCTGTACATTCATCTCTTAAGCCTCTGGATTTTAACCGAATTATTTGTACCACATCCAAAAGTCTAATTCAACAATAATTTAGACCTCGTCACTTGAGGATTATCGGCTGGCAATGGCTGTATCCTGAATTTGCGAGGATCACCTGTTTCGCATTTCTTGTCCCGGATTCGATTACAATGGGCCCCATGAGATTGGCTGTAGCCTTTTCAGCCTGCCCCCTGGGTATTGTGACAAGGGTAAAGACAATGAGCTCATCATCATTTTCATTTTTCAGGAGCGCCTCTTCTTCTTTCGAAAGGGCCTGAAGATAATCGCGCTTAATTAAAAAGGGATTTATCATCACAAAGGCAAGCGCAGGGGTATCCATGGATTGCAGCCACAGAAAAGGCGATCCCGGTTTATGCTCAAGGATGATAAAATCCTTGTTTTTCTGAAAACCCGGCAATCCGTCCTTAAAATGAATTGTCTTGCTTTCATCTACTTCTATCTCTCCGAATCTTGCAGTCTTAATAGTATTCATGCCTCTCCCGATTTATTGCGAAACCTGTGGTCTAATACACCGCCCCTTGGAACGCCTCAATATATTTAATGGTATCCTGCCCGCCTGCGGCATGGCTGTTCATTTATCGCCGCCTGCCTCAAATGTCTCAGCAAGTGTTGCAAGGTCCATAGGCGCCTCCGATGCCCTCAGATTTTCATTCATGATGTTCTCAAAAATCTCCGTCCTGTTTACAGGGATATCCTTCGGCGCCTTGATTCCGAGCTTGACCTGATTGCCCTTGACTTCAAGAACAGTCACCGTGATATGATTCCCTATCGTTATACTCTCTTCAACCTTCCTGGTTAATACTAACACCGGTACCCTCCATGGCTCCGGGACTTGGGGCGCTGACCCGAAAGCGACATCTTTCAGATAACGCTATCTCGGAATAATAGTTATTAAAATGTTACGCTGATAAATAATCCACCAGACTCAACTGCATCACCTTTGAGGCGGAGGTGAGCGCAGCATTGTAGGCCAGCTGCTTGGAATTCAGCTCTATGACCGCCTCTGAGACATCCGCATCTTCCAGCTGCGATTTCCTGTCCGTATAGGTCAATTTGAGATCCTCAATAATACTCTCTTTTGTTTGCATCCTTATGGACTTTCCGCCGATCTCCGATATCTCCGCACTTATTTTTGTGGCATGTTGATCCAGATTTCCCATGACGTCCTGAATGCCTTCAATATCATTGTTTTCAAGAGAGGCCTTAAGATCAACCAGCGACTTGAAGATATTGTCGTCATCCCAGTTCTCTCCGAATATCTCTGTCCCCACCTTGCCGACCGCAATATTCGTACCGCTCCCTATCTTTATGGAAAATTCCGTGTCATTGCCGCTATAATCAACCTCTCCTGTTGTTTCATTCAATGCAAAAGGCGCAGTATCGGTATTGGTCCCTGCAAATAAATACCTCCCTCCCGATTGAGAATTGGCAAGAGAGATCATCTCATCCAGATATTCCCCGACAAGTGTTGCAGCATTGGCCCTCTCCGAAGAGCCGGTATTGGCGCTTGACATCTGGACGGTCAACGCCTTCACATCCGTAAGAATATCATCCACCTGCGTGAGGGCGGATTCCGAGGCCGTCAACCACGATGAACCCATTGAGACATTTTTCCCCAGTTGTTCAATATTTGAAAGGGATGATCTCAGGTCAAGCACGGTAACGAGGCCCACAGGATCATCGGAGAGCTTGTTTATCCTCTTTGAGGTGCTGACAACCTCCTGGGCATCAAACATATCCGAATAGGTGCCCTGCAGACTGGTGTTTATCCTGTCGTAAATTGTCTTGCTTGCTATCCTCATATTACCTCCTATCTGACCTCAAGCAGCGTGTCCAGCATCTCATCGGCCGTGGAAATCAATTTTGATGCAGCCGTATATGCCTGTTGAAACTTGATCAGATTGGTCATCTCCTCATCAAGTGAAACAGCGGATATATTATCTCTTGCCGTAGTCAGTTCGTTCTGTATTGTCTCTTTGTATTCCATGGTCCTCTGCATGCTTTGGCTTTTTACGCCGATTGAGCTTACAAGCATATGGAGGTATTCATCGAGAGTTGTATTTGTGATATCCTCTGCCGCAGCCGTTCCTTCCGAGTATGTCCATTGCCTGATGGTTCTATCCTGATATTGAAGATCCGATATCTCCAGCGCATTGGTATTGTCGCCCTCTGCGAATTCACCGGAGCTGTCCACCTTTGCTGCGGCAATATTATTTTTATTGCCAATTATGCCTTCATTTACTGCAATTCCTCTGGCGTCCGAACCCTGAAAGAATGTATTTATCCCCAGTGCGGCCAGGACATTGCTGTTGTCGTCGGAAAAGGCGAATGTATATCCGCTGTCGGCGCTTATATTAAGTCTGCCATCCGTTATGGAGGCATTGACGTTCCCACCGGTTATCGTTGTGATGTCGGCGGCAAGCTGCGCCATGGAGGCATCGGCATCAACGGTAATGGTTGATGATGTGGCGGTACCCAGCGCCGAGTCATATACCCATATGTTGAAAGTTCCGCCATCGACAATCTTGTCATAATAGTCGAGACCGGAGGCTGCGGCACCTATCCCGGCTGTTGCAGTATCGATTGCGGCATAGGCGCCTGTTACAGAGGAGAGGCTCTCCAGTCCGACGCCCTGGGAATGAATGCTGTTGACATTCCATATCAGGGTCTTGGCCAACTCATCAATATTATCGGTGATCTCAGGGATAACGTCATCCCTCATGTCAAGCCACCCGCCCATCTTCCCGCTTTCAATGGAATCGGTAATATCTATTCGGGCGGAAGGCGAACTCTCCAGGATAATGTTGTTGCCTTCAAAGGTCAGGGGGTATGTGTCCGCCCTGCTCACCAGCGTGTATCCCTTCCCTGTGGTAACCACGAGATTGCCGTCATCATATTCATAGGTGTTAACCTCCATGTATTGGGACAGTTCATTAACAAGCTGGCTTCGCTGATCCCTCAGGTCATTGGCGTTCCCGCTTGTCTCGATGGCAACTATCTTCATATTGATGTCCGCTATCTTGGTCAGGATACCGTTGATGTCATTTATCCCGGTCTTGATGGAATTGTTGATCTCATTGGTCATCTTGCCGATATCCGCATACAGATTATTGAAGGACTCCGAGAGAAGAGTGCCGTTTTCAACCAGTATGTTTCTCTCCGGTATCCCGGAGGGATTATTCGCCAGGTCGTTCCATGCGGTCCAGAATTCATCAAATTGATTGCTCAGGCTGGCGCTTGAACTCTCATCAAATACGGTCTCAAGGACATTCATATATGTGACCTGTTCCGACGCATAGTTCAGATCAGATTGTCCGCTCTGGAGCCTTGCCTCTATAAAATTATTGGTGTTTCTGACGATGTCGTTAAGCTCTACGCCCCTGCCGAATATGAAACCGCCGTAGGGTGCGGCATCCTTTGCCTCTATAACGGCAGTCTGCCTTGAATAGCCGTCGGTGTCGACATTGGCAATATTATGGCTGGTTACGTCAATGGCATACTGCTGGGTTAAAAGGGCATCCTTGGCTACATTCAGTACTAGTCCTATTCCTCCCATGATCAGACCTCGCCCTGATATATGAGATTCCGTGAACCTTTTCTGAAACTGCCTGAAGGACCATAGTAATTACATTTATCCTCTTCGCTCCTCGTCATTGTCGAGATAAGCTCATGGAAGAAGTCAAGGGTCTCATTTATGAAGGAGACATTCTCCTTGACCCTGGCTCTTATCTCCTGTTTCAGCCGGATAAGCGTCTTTAACATCTGCATGATCTTATCCCTGTCTTCCTGTGGCATTTCACGACGGTCAATATCCTTGTCAATCCCATCAAAGTGCCTGTTAGTCTCTTCTATGGAATCCAGGATAGACTGTTTTTCAGCCAGGGAAGACCATATCCCCTTGATATCCTGATTGATCAGGTTGTCCCTTTCACGGATGATACAACTCAGGAGGTCTTGAAAAAGAGAAATTCTCCTTGAATAGACATTCATTATTTCCTGTGTGTTAATCTCCATATAACCTCCTTGTAATCCTTATCGTCAAAATTCCCTTAAATCTTGACAGACCTCATGTCCTATTGATGAGACCCGACCTCCCTATGCAAGGCCCAGAAAATTGGCCGGATCGATCTTTGTCCCGTCTTTCCTTACCTCAAAATGGAGATGGGGCCCGGTGCTCCTGCCGGTAGAACCTACCCTTGATATAACCTCGCCCTTTTCCACCCTGTCTCCGACCTTGACCAGATTTTTCTCATTATGTGCGTATATTGTAACAATGCCCCCTCCGTGATCTATTGCAATCACGTTGCCGTATCCTTTCATATTGTTGCTCATTACGACCTCTCCCGACATTGCCGCCTTTACCCCTGTCCCCTCTGCGGCGGCGATATCTATCCCTGAATGAAACTTGTCGGTCGCGGTAAAGGGATCTTTTCTCATTCCGAACCTGGAGGACACAACGGATTTCAACGGCCATTCGGGCTGGACATCTTTTGTTGATGCAGCATCTGACACGGAATCAATCTGTGGATCTACTGCCGATAAAACCTCAGATTCTGAAATGGCCTGTAACCCTTTTTCTGATGAGGCATCGGATACTGAATCGCTCTGTAAATCCACTTCCGACGACACAGCATCTCCGGTATCAACAACCTGGCTGCCTCCATGAACAGGCTGCAAACTTGTTCTTGGCTGCGCATGCACATCATCGCTCAACCCTGTTGTGTTCGAAGCCGTATCGGAATATGCCCCGTTACCTGCCGCGGTCCCGGCATCAATCCTGCTCAGTTGTTGATAAAGAAGTGCTGAAAGGCTGTTGCCCCCGTATCCCGACATGCTCTTGGACAGTTCCTGATCCAGCATGGATTCATATATATCCTCGCCTTCCCCTCCGTGAAAAAGATCGCACTTATCAACGGTTGCCCTCATGCTCTTGAGCAGTTCATAGGTAAAAACCGACTCAAACTCCTGGCATGCCTTCTTAAGCTCCTGTTCCCTTGA